>Ga0172373_10005661_pt1 | contig 17041 bp, 10 predicted proteins | sample Lak10m_2_FD_114546 | JGI IMG/M metagenome (GOLD analysis project Ga0172373, IMG submission 114546) | Freshwater microbial communities from Kabuno Bay, South-Kivu, Congo - kab_092012_10m | ecosystem: Environmental > Aquatic > Freshwater > Lake | place: Democratic Republic of the Congo...
AGTACAAACCTAGGTTTGTACTCCAATATCAGCAGGTTTATAGGTCAAAATACCCGTTTTCTCCTTTATTTTTTAACTTTGAGGAGGTGGCTTGAGAAGACCTTAAAACACATATAGAGCCTTGTTTTAAATGTTAGTGTGCTCTCGTTAATAACCTTAACCACTGTTTATTTTAGATCATGGCAAAACCCAACACTACCCTAAGCAATATGTCCTTGCAATTTGAATTGCCCGAATCCCTGACTGCGGAAAAACTTATCGAGCAATTAAGCGCTTATGTTGACACACAAGCGCTTGCAAGATGGCATGCCATCAAGACCTATTATGACAGTTTTGATTGGCGCTTATATTCAAACGGTATTTTATGCGATTTTATGCGCTCAAAAACCGCATCGACATTAACCTTGAGGCATCTTTGCAACGAACGCATTATCGCCAGCGCCGAGCAGGATGATGTCCCCGCCTTCGGCAACCAATTCAAATCGGCAACAATGCGCGGCATCCTGGAACCCTTGCTCGAAATGCGTGCATTATTAAGCCTATGTAGGCTGGATTATGACGTTTACCCCGTCAATATTGTCAACCATGACAAAAAAATCGTCCTGCGCCTGCTTATCGAAGCGCACGGACTGTTCAACAGCCGCCTGTCAATACAGCCATTGAGGGGCTACGACAAAATCGCCGAACACATTATCGACATCGTCACGGCCAAACTGGCTTTAACACCGGCCGACAACTCCCTGCTGCTGCCTGCGCTAAAACACCTCGGGCGTAAACCCAAGGAGTATACCTCGAAGCTGGCGGTCAACCTGGACCCCAAGATGCGTGCCGATATTGCCGGCAAATATATTTACAGCCACTTGTTAAAAACGATCAAGGACAATGAGCAAGGCGTCATTAACAGCACCGACAGTGAATTCCTGCATGATTTCAGGGTCGCCGTGCGCAGGACCAGGGCAGGACTAAGCCAGATTAAAGGCATATTCCCCGAAGCTGTCAATGCCCACTATAGCGATTTTTTTTCGTGGCTGGGACAAATCACAGGACCTGCGCGCGACCTGGACGTCTACCAGCTCAATTTTGCACGCTACAAAAGCAGTTTACCGGCGTCAATCCGCGAAGACCTTGAACCGCTGCATGACTTCCTGCTGGAAAAACAACAAAAAGCGCAGCAAGAGCTCGCCAAAAAACTGCGTTCCACCAAATACTTATCCACTATGGCGGAATGGGAATACTATCTTAAAGCGGAAGCGCCTAAAAAACCGCTTGAAGCCAATGCAAAACTGACTATTAAGCAACTGGCGGACCTAAGAATCTGGAAAGTCTTTAACCGGGTTCTGCACGAAGGCGATGCGATTACCGAACAATCGGCGGCGGAAACCCTGCACGGCTTAAGGAAAACCTGTAAAAAACTACGTTACCTGATGGAGTTTTTTCAAAATCTTTATCCCGAAAAATCTATAAAACAGCTCATCAACTCGCTGAAAGAACTGCAGGACGTTTTAGGCGAATTCCAGGATTACCAGGTACAGGAAGACCACTTAAAATTATTCGGGGAGGAAATGGCCGCCAGCCATATACCCGTCAACACCTTGTCGGCTATAGCGGTATTAATTGAAAATCTGGACCGGAAAAGGCGCAGGGTGCGTGGCGACTTTAATGAAAAATACGCAGCGTTTAAACAGGCTGAAAACCAGGCTGTTTTTAAAACGCTGTTCGCCCGCTAAACGAAAGGCTGGCTGTTCGAAGTATAATTCCACCGGTTATGCAAACCAGCAACCGCTTTCTGGCGATTTTATCGAATGTCACATGCCGGCGCGCTTTGCCAAAAAGTGACACCTTCTCGCCTACCGGTTAAAATTGTGCCTTGCATGCCTTCGCCGACTTTGGCGCCAATTGCTGCAATAGAATCCCACCGGCCTTCATACAGAGGCGCCTTTTCCCTACCATCAGGCTATTCAAGCATGCTCTTCAGCTCCTGGCAGTTCATCCTGGTCTTCTTACCCATCTCGTTTTTCGTCTATTTCTGGCTAAGCCGCAGGCGCATGGTTATCGCAGGCAAAACTTGGCTGGTGGCTGCGAGCCTATTTTTCTATGCTTATTGGGACCCCAGCTACTTGCCCCTGATTTTAGCGTCGATCCTTTTGAACTTCGCCATCGGTACAGGTCTAGCCCAGGCGCACCCGAAAGCCATCGGCGCACTACCAACACGTCGTCACGAAATCAATAGAAAGGTAGTGCTGGCAACCGGTATCGCGGCCAACCTTTTACTATTAGGATATTACAAATACACTGATTTCCTGCTTGCAAACATTAATTTGCTATTTGGAACCGGCTACTTTCACCAGCCTATCGTTTTACCGCTTGCGATCAGTTTCTTTACCTTCACCCAGATTGCTTACTTGGTCGATAGCTACCGTGGCGAGACAAGCGAATATGACTTATTGAACTATGCACTCTTCGTGACGTTTTTTCCGCATTTGATTGCCGGCCCAATTGTTCATCACCACGACATCATGCCACAATTTGGGTCGCGCTGGACACTCGCAATGCGTTACCCGAATATCCAAAGAGGCCTGTTTATCTTTGCCATCGGCCTGTTCAAGAAAGTCGCTATAGCGGATACATTCTCAAGCTGGGCGACGACAGGATTCGACAGCGGGCAAGCGCTGGACTTCTTCGCGGCATGGGCGGCCAGCCTGTCGTATACTTTTCAGCTCTACTTCGATTTCAGCGGATACTGCGATATGGCGATTGGGGCTTCACTATTATTCAATATCCGCTTGCCTATCAATTTCAATTCGCCCTATAAAGCGATGGACATTCAGGATTTCTGGCGGCGCTGGCATATCACGCTCAGCAGGTTTCTGCGTGATTATCTCTACATCCCGCTAGGCGGCAATCGCCGCTCCACGTTCCGTACCTATGTTAACCTGCTCGCTACTTTCGTTCTAGGAGGCTTATGGCATGGCGCAACGTGGATGTTTGTGATATGGGGCGCGTTGCACGGTACAGCGCTCGTCCTTCATCGCTTATGGCGAAAGCTGGGCTTACCCATGCCGCCCGCGCTGGCGTGGCTAATTACTTTTATGTTTGTAAACCTTAGCTGGGTATTTTTTCGCGCCAAAACTATGGACGATGCCATCAGGGTGCTGCGCGGCATGATCGACCTCCATTCAATTTTCGGACAAACCATAGCCTCAATACCAACTTCAGGCCTGGCTTCGTGGGGATGGTTATCCGACGTGTTGCTGCTCTTCCTGCCTTCCGGCTTTGTGCCACATATAGCCGCCTATCTTGCCATTCTTGCTGCCTTCGTAATTATTCGCCAAAAAAACGCTCTCGAACTATCGAGCGGCGCTTTGGGGACTGTCAAGTTATTAAGCGGCGCGCTCCTGCTATGCGTCGCGTTGTATTTCACCCTGGCGACGACAAGCCCCGTATTCCTCTACTTTAATTTCTAAGCCTACCCATCATGAGAAGACGCATTATCATTTTTTTATCGTTGACTCTGTGTGGGCTGCTAGTCGTGCCGGTGCTCAATCTGCTATCAAGACCAAATCTGGAGGGCAAGGAATGGCGAGAAAAAACCTTCCTATACAACATGGATTCCGTATCGGAATACTTAAGTTGGATGCTCTATCCACTAGGTATCAGCATAACGCCTGAACAAGTCGTCATAGGCCGCGAGGGCTGGCTTTACTTAGGGGATAGATACGAGCGGACACGCTCTGTCAGCCGACGAAGCCAGATACCTGCCGATATAGAAATCGGGCAAAGAATCGGCGCGGCTACCGAGATGTGGGAGCGCTGGCTGGCCGGCAAGGGTGTGCGCTTGTTCAAGATAATGCTCGCCCCAAACAAAGAAACCATTTATCCGGAGTATTTGCCGGAGTGGGCCAAAGCAGTTCCGCCAACAGCAACCGATGCCCTGATTGCCGGCGTGGACCCTTCGCGTTATATCGACCTTAGGAGGCCATTATTAGCCGCCAAGGCAATGCACAAGGAAGCGCTCTATTACAAAACCGATTCGCACTGGAATACCATAGGCGCAGGAATTGCCTTCCGTACCTTTGCCCGGGAAATAAGCCGTGCCGCCCCGGAACTTCGCTGGCCCACAGATGCGGCCTTTAAAGTCAATCGCATCCAGCCATGCGATGGAAAAGACTTGGCGAATTTTCTCCGGCTTGCGAAGAGGCTGCCTGACTCGGAGCCGATTATTGACAATCCAAGCCTTAGAATCGAAACCACTCACTACGATTTCGACTCGAAACGCGTTATTCGCCGGGGAGGGAACCCCCAAATCGATGCGCCATTAAAGCCGACATTAATCACCTCTAAAAGCGCCCTCAACGCTAAACGGGTGCTTTGGCTACGCGACTCGTTTGGGATGGCGATGGCGCCGTGGATGGCGGCTACCTTTACCGAAGTCGTCCAGCTTCACTGGAGCAAGGCGTTGGCAGCCGGAGGACGCTTTACAGAACTGGTGGAAAACTGGAAGCCCGATTACGTATTTATCAGCGTAGTTGAGCGTTCATCAAGATATGAGTTATTTGCGGCCAATCCACCGATAAACATTACCGAAATGCGACCAGATTTCAAGCTCCTGCACACAACCATTCCAGTGTATTTGCACCATATCATCAAGGGAGCCGCCCAGAACGAATACAGGCTTAGCGGTCTCGATCCCTTTATCGATTACAGTTTAGATGCTGCTGTGGACACATCTGAAGCCAACGTCCTGAAACTTGAAATGGCTTGCGCCGACAACACTCAAAAAGTGCCCATGCAGCTGTTTTGGCTGAAGGACGGCGAGCCGTATTACAGTGAGAAATACAGCATAAGGTATACGGCTAATCCGGGGACGCACTTGATTGACTTGAGCACGGTCCACGAGTGGACTCGAAGTCGGGCGGTTAGGCGTATTCGTTTGGACATCGATTCTCAGGGTACCTGCTCGACATTCAGGTTAAGTAATCCGGGCACCGGAGTTTTATTGAACAAGGAATTAGCAGGGGCGACTTCTCAACTACCCACACAAATTATTCATCCGCCAGCAGATCGAGGCAGCGGATTAAATAAGTAACTGGACATCCAAAATCAGACCCCCTACCACAAAATCGGGACAGCGCCGTTCAGCTGGAGTGCGAACAGAGTTCTATCTTAAATTAAAGTGTTTTTTGTCTGGACTTTGGGGTCCACTTTATTCCTAAAGACATTATCAGCTTGCCGAAATAGCTTAAGTAGCCGCTCAAAAGTTATTTAACACTGAAAAGCGCCGTCGTTCCGGCAGGGAGAGCGTAGCAAGGGTTGGCCGGAACCCACGAGTGCATGGACAGATATTTGCTCCTGCAATATCTGCATTCACCACATCCCTGTGCCCTGGATACCGGCAATCCACTTGTGTCCTTCAGGGTATGCCGGTATGACGGCTTAAGTCAACAACATTGTCGCAAGAGCTTGGGCCAATATCCTCGGCAACAGCCTTACCGGGCTAATTCCAGCCTGCCGATTCATCAAAATACCCCATCCATCCTGCTTTTAATCGCCCAGGCGACATCGGCCGCCTGGCGGTTCTCCCTGACATCATGCACACGGAACAAGCGCACCCCCGCCATCACCCCCAAGGCAGTCGTCACCGCAGTTGCAGTCACCAGCTCGGCCGGCTCGGCGACGGCGCAGATGCTGCCCATAAAGCGTTTGCGGCTGGTGCCTAGCAATACCGGAAAACCTGATGCCACCAGCCGGTCAAGATGCGCCAGTAAATCCAGGTTATCCTGCTTGCGCTTGCCGAAACCGATGCCGGGGTCTATCGCTATATTTTCTTTTTTAATGCCGGCATTTAAGGCCGCATGAATCCTCTCATGCAAAGCATCGATAACCTCTTGCACAACATCGTCATAATAAGGATCGTCCTGCATTGTTTTCGGCGCCCCCCGGCTGTGCATTAAAATGATCGGCACGCCGGTTTCAGCGGCCAGCGTTAATATCGCCGCATCATCCAGCCCGGCCGAGACATCATTGATCATATCCGCTCCCGCCGCCAAGGCGGCTTCGGCCACTTCGCAGGAGGTGGTATCGATACTGATCACTATACCGGTTTCGCGCCTGATCGCGGCGATAACCGGGATAACCCGCTGTATTTGCTGCTGTGCAGGCACGGGATCGGAACCCGGCCGGGTCGATTCGCCGCCTATATCGATAATATCCGCACCTTCCGACCGCATGCGCAGGGCTTGGCGCAAAGCGGCATCGACGCCGGTGTAGTGGCCGCCATCGGAAAAACTATCGGGCGTGATATTTAAAATGCCCATGATGAGCGGTTTATTGTGTTGGCAAAACATGCTGGTGTAGATGAGCTATATTGATCCAGTAAAAAAACTTCGATTATTCGTAAGGTATTCAAACACCAGAAAAATGAAACGCAGAGGGTTAAGATGACATAAGATTTTTCTTGAGTTATCTGTGTTTATCATATTCATCGGCGTCATCTGCGTTCCATTGTAATGGCTGAGTCATTGCGATCTTCTGCGACAAAGGGCTTTGCCACGCAAAGACAATCGCGGCCCTCTGCCTTGGCCCGATACAAGGCCTGATCCGCTCTTTTTAACAGGTTGTCGAGACTATCTTCGGCGTCGGACAAGGTTGCGACACCCGCGCTGACCGTCATGCTGATTTCCGCGCCTTGCCCGCTATCAATTTTTATTGCGGCGATACTTTTTCTCATGCGTTCTGCGACATTGACGGTTTCATCGCAATCCGTCTCCGGCAACAGCAGAACAAACTCCTCGCCGCCGAAACGCGCCAGAACATCGCTGGGCCGCTTCATAGCCTGCATAGAAACAACCAGTTCAACCAACGCGCTATCGCCGACGGCATGTCCGTATTGGTCATTAATGCGTTTGAAAAAATCGACATCCAGCGTCAACAGGCTGATAGGACGAGCATAGCGTACGGCGCGCTGGATTTCATCCTTCGCACGGGAAAAAAAATAGCGCCGATTGTAAGCCCCGGTTAAAGGATCGGTAGACGCCTGTTTTTCAAGCTGCTTATTGGCTTCTTCAAGTTCGCGGGTACGGTCACGGACTCGAAATTCCAACTCCCGGTTAGCCTGGTCAAGCTGGTCATGCGCCAGGCGTAGTTCCTCCTCAGATTTTTTCAGGGCGGTAATATCATGTTCAATGCCGATAAAATGGGTCAGCTCACCGTTATCATTGCTGACCGGCGAAACGGTCAGGCTATTCCAGAATAACGTACCATCCTTGCGGTAATTATGCAGCAAGCTGCGAACGGTTTCGCCTTTAGCGACCGCATCACGCACCTTGGTGATTTCGGGTTTCTGTTCATCTTCACCTTGCAAAAACCCAGGATTCCTGCCCTGCATTTCCGCAAGCTTGAAGCCCGTCATTCTCTCCAGCGCGGGGTTGGCATAGATGATGGGATTACCCGGCAACCTGGCGTCACAAAACATAATGCCTTCGTCTATCGCCTCGATACACCGGTACAAAATCTGCGTCTGTTCGTTGTGATAATTTAACTCCTGCACAAACGCCGCCAACGCCAGGGACGGAAATGCCAGGATAGCCAGGTATTGTTGCAGGTTAAGCGTGGCGTCCAGTTCGTCGGCAACGGTGAAAGGGCCGGCATGGTTGACCGTAAAGTAGACGGCAAAGGCCGCTATAACCAGGTTAACGCTGACCACGCTCCTGACATCGAATTGTACGGCGGCCCAAATCGTCAGCGGCAACAATACAAACGGGCTGATGATAACGTCGCCATGCACCGCATACTGACGCGAAAAAATCCAAAAACCAGCGGTAACCGTCGCAGTAAACAGCGCAACCATCTCAAATGATCGACTTAAACCCAGACCGGACCAACGAATCTCATTGTTCAGCCAGGCATGGACCACCGGCGTGACAATCAGCAAACCCAAGCCGTCGCCGAACCACCAAATCCGCCAAAGCGACCCGTACGATTCCGGTTTATCGGCGGTGAACATATAAACGCCGGCGCCCAGCAGCGCCGCTGAACCGGCCGCGACAACAATCGCGAACAAGCCAAATAACGCGACATTGCGCAAGCGTGCAAAAGAAAATGAGGTTCCGGCTGCCAGCCTGAGCAATCCGGCTGCCAATACCGTCTCGAATATATTCACCAGCGCAAACAGCACGGCCTGTTTAACGCTGAAAACCGGCATATCGGCGAAGATTTCCGGCGGCAGGATAGCGATAGCCAGAAAAATCCATTCGCGGGCGGGCCGCAACAGCAAGGCCGCCAGCAATACCGCGTTGGAGGGCCAAAACAACGCAATGCCGTCCGGCATTACCGATGCGGCCACGCCTAATTTCGCAGCGATGAAATAGCCTGTCGCCGTAGCCAGGCAATAAAGCAGGATTTTAAAAGGATAGCTCATTACAATGGTCGGCTCGGAATACATGTTTTCCAGTTTTTAAGCGGCTACCCACTTAAGGCGGGACAAGTAGCAAAGCTTAACCGTTCGCCCTGAGCCTGTCGAAGGGTGGACGGTTAAGCCGCTCATGGTTCGACAAGCTCACCACGAACGGCTTAACCTCAGCCCGTGTCCCAGTAGGTAGCCTATTAAGCTTGCTCTCATGCGTTGGTAGCCCGACCTTTCCCGCTGCCCTGTTACCGGGCATATTGCGCTCCGTTCGCTGCCGCTACGCTGAAAAGCCCCCTAAAATAACACAATCCAGCCAAGCTAACGATCGCTAAGTAACGAGCACGAAATAAATTGAACAACTCCTATTGTAATGGGATGCGGTAAGTCAGTAGGAATTGATATTTTTTCCACAATACCTTGAAATGCAGATTCCTTACCCGGCAGTTGTGAAAAACAAATTCACGGCAACGGCTGATTGTTTCCAGGAGGTCTCGTTGTTCAGTATTTAGCGTCAGTAGGGATAAAGGACAGGCCATGCAATTTTTGCTTGTTCTATCAAAAAAGCGGGGGATTACCCTCTATATTTGTAACTACTCACCTTATAAAAACAATACCTTCTTTGAGCTGTGTAGGGCGCGCCGCGCGCGCCTTCTCCAATACCTGGGGTAATATGCCAATCCGTTGGCGCGCGCAGCACGCCCTACAACAGACACCTTTGAACAAAGCACACATAGGGCAAAACTTTTCTGGGGGCTGAGTAGTTACCTATATTTTATATTTCAAGCGTTGTGTATTAGGCGGATTTACAGGATGAAATCGCTTGCGCCGGGCACAAAATTTCCCGAAAGTGTTATCGCAAAATCTGCAAACTGGTCGCCGTTGACATCGCCATAAAGCACGCCATACCAATAATTCAGCTCACCGCCAAACACGCTAAAGCCATTATTACCTATAAACGAAAACGCCTGGTTACCCGCCAGCAGGGAATTGGCGTCAATCGCGGACAGGTCGATTTTATCACCGACAGACAGGTCGGTAATGGTATCGCCGTAGTATGAATTACCAGCATCGGCTAACGCGTTATATTTAAAAACATCGTTACCTGCACCGCCGGTCAAGGTATCGACTCCTAAACCGCCGACCAGCGTATCGGCGCCGTCGCCGCCGCCCAGCGTATCCGCGCCATAGCCTCCGGCTAACGAATCACTCCCCGCCCAGCCTTTGAGCTTATCGTTACCATTGCCGCCTTTTACCGTATCGTTGCCGCTTCCGCCATTCAGCACTTTATCCACCGCAACTTGGAAAACCAGCGAACCGGGCGCTGTTTCCTCGATAGTCAAGCTTGCTGGCAAAGCCAAACTGTAGTCTGCATAACTATCACCGTTGCTGTCAATTTGCAGCAGCGTTACGCCCCATTCGCTATGAACACTGACTTGATTAGCCACGCCGCTAAAATTATTACCCAGCCCTGCAAACTTAAGCCCGGTAATCGCGCTTAAATCGACTTGATCGCCCATCGTAAGGTCGCTGATGGTATCGCCGCTGTAGTATTGCTCGCCCAAGCCAAGTTCATCCAAGGCATTGTATTTAAAAACATCATTACCTGCATCGCCGGTCAGCATATCCGCGCCCAGGCCACCCAGCAACGTGTCCGCACCATCGCCACCGTTCAGCGTATCCCCAGACGCATTGCCCACCAAGTTATCATTGCCCGTATCCCCGTTCAGCCTATCATTGCCATTGCCGCCGATTAGAGTGTCATTCGCGGCTGTGCCATTTAGCGTTTTATTTTCAGCCACTTGAAAAATATTCGAACCGGCTGCCGTTTCCTCGATAATCAAATTATCGGGCAGGATTAAACTATAGTCTGCGTTCAGGTCACCGTTAGTGTCAATTTGCAGCAATGTCCTATTCCAACTGTCATCTATTATCTGCACTTGATTGGCCACGCCGCTAAAAGCATTACCAATTCCTGCAAATGTTAGCCCGCTAATCGCACTCAAATTGATCTTATCGCCTACAGTCAGGTCGCTGATCGTGTCCCCATTCTGGGCATTTGATCCCCAATAAGCGCCATTGTCTATCTCAAGCAACGTGTTATATTTAAAAATATCATTACCGGCACCGCCTGTCAGCGTATCTACGCCTAAGCCACCGACCAGCCTGTCTGCATCGTCTCCGCCAAGCAGCTTATCCGAGCCATAGCCGCCGAACAGCACATCGTTACCGGCGCCGCCATCCAGCATATCGTTACCATTGCCGCCAGCTAAGGTATCGTTCGCATCTGTGCCGTTCAGCACTTTATTTTCCGCAATCTGGAAAATCCGCGAACCGGCAGCCGTTTCTTCAATAGTCAAGTTTGCCGGCAAGGCCAAACCGTAATCCGCAATCTTGTCGCCATTGCTGTCAATTTGCAGCAACGTTGTGCCCCATTCGCCATGAACGCTGACTTGATTGGCCACGCCGCTAAAATTATTGCCAAACCCTGCAAAGGTAAGCCCGGTAATCGCGCTTAAATCGATTTGATCGCCCACCGTCAGGTCGGTAATGGTATCACTGCTGTAATATTGCCCGCCAAACTCGGCTAAGGACTTGTATTTAAAAACATCATTACCTTCACCGCCGGTCAGCATGTCTGTACCCAAGCCGCCAAGCAAGGTATCCGCGCCACTGCCGCCACCCAACGTATCCGCACCATAAGCGCCGGTTAAGAAATCATTCCCTCCCCAGCCTTTCAAGACATCATTGCCATTGCCGCCCTTTACCGTATCGTTGCCGGCCCCGCCATTTAAAGCCTTATCCGCCGCAACCTGGAAAAGCAACGAGCCGGTTGCCGTTTCCTCGATAGTCAAGTTATCAGGCAGAGCCAAACTGTAGTCTGCATAACTATCGCCGTCGGCATCAATCTGCAGCACCGTTGAAAATATCCGCACTTGATTGGCTACGCCGCTGAAATCATTACCCACCCCGACAAACTTAAGCCCGGCTATCGCGCTTAAATCGATTTGATCGCCCACCGCCAAATCGGTGATGATGTCGTAGCTGCTGTATGGCGCATCGAATTCGACTGCTGCCTGGTATTTAAAAACATCGTTACCGGCGCCTCCCGTCAGCACGTCTGCGCCTAAACCGCCCTCCAGAGTGTCCGCGCCGTCGCCACCGTTCAGCGTATCCCTGGCCGCCCCAGCCACCAGGTTATCATCGCCGGCATCCCCGGTCAGCACGTCATAACCGTTACCGCCGCTTAAGTCATCATCCGCAGCGGTGCCCAGCAGAATTTGATTTGGCGCGATAGCCAGCCGATTAGATCCCGGCATCTTTTCTTCCAATGCAAATTGTGAAGGTATTAAGCTGTTCAGGATTATCCACGAATCGGCGATTTTATCGCCGTCAAAATCAAAGGCTAATTGCCTGCCGGTATTGTCACCATAAGCATATTGTCCGGGAACGCCGTTAAAAGAAGCATCGCCTACATAGCTGATTCCTTGAAAAGCAATCACTATATGATCGTCCTCAGCAAAATCATTGATACTGTCAACTGCAGCTCCGAAAAGGATACTGCCTACCAAAAAATCGTCCGGCGTTGTAAAGCGGAACGTATCCGCCCCGCCCCCCCCCCTTAAGCTGTCAACGCCTAATCCGCCGATTAAAACATCATTGCCGTCCCCGCCTTGCAAGACATCATTGCCACCTCCGCCGATAAGGGTGTCGTTACCGAAGAGGCCGGACAGCGTGTCATTCCCGGCTCCGCCGCTTAAGCTTTCGCCGGCATCGGTTCCATTCAGGGTTTGATTAGTGGCGACCTTTAAAATCCGCGAACCTGTTATTGTTTCTGTAAAATTGATATGGCCGACAAGTTCCAGGACCACATCTTCTTCAGCATCACCATCGCTATCCACAGCAATGAAAGATGAATTGCTATAAGCCATATTGCCCAAGTAGCTACGGGAATAATAGCGAACTTCCCCCGCCACGCCCGTAAACTGGGCATTGCCGATAAAGCTTACCCCGGCAATCGCCGCAAAATCGATAGTGTCTCCCGCAGAAAAATCGATGATCTTATCGCCTCCGGCGTCATCAAAACGGGTATATTTGAAAACATCGGCGCCGGTACCGCCATGTAAGGAATCCCTGCCTGCCCCACCTTCCAGGACATCATTGCCGTCGCCGCCGGACAAAATATCCCACCCGCTGCCGCCTGACAATAGATCATTGCCGGCCAAACCATAGAGCGTATCCCAAGCCGCCGAACCCGTTACCGTATCATTACCTGTTGTACCTGATTTAATTGCCATTTTTTATACCTTAGCCATTGAATTGAAAAAATGGGCTATCGCCCATGCCAGCCATCCGTAAAATCTGCACGCCTATTGATGAATATTGTTCTTTGTATACCATTTTTACAGGCTTTATGGCACAAGTGATTTAGTCCACTCAGTAAGAAACAGTGCCGAGCACGCGCTGGAACACCGGTTCATCCTTGTTTTTCCACAATCAACTGCCTCAGTAAGTCTTTACAGATGGACATCTTCTTCTCGACGCGCTCGTTTAAATCCCGATGCCACAGGTCTTGCCCAACATAGTATTGCGGCGCCAGCCTGTCTATGACCAGCAAGTCATAAATATTAACCCATTCATCTTCCACTTTGATCGCGAGGCTAGGATTGAAAATATAAGCACCGCGCAGCACGCGATAAAACAGTTTCCTATTGTATTTATCGTCTTTACTGACTTCGTTTTTAGACAGGATGCTGGACAGGTAAGCCCGCTGTTTGCGGCGTTCAGGGAGAATGCCGTTAGGAATGTGTTTTACCGCATCGATAAAATCCTGGGTCGCAAAACCTTCGAGCCGATATGTCATTTTTTTCGGCATTACGCGGTAAAACAGCGCGATCATCAGGTTGAGCATGAAGAACTCCATGCCGTTCTTGTCGAGCTTGACCAGGCGGCCATCGACCTGGATGCTCATGCTGGTAGGCTCCAGTTGCTCGTAAATATCGGCCAATTTCTTTTTGGCGTAGGCATCACTGCGATCCGCTTGCGCCAGTGCGATTTGAAAAGCCGTTAAGCCGTTACCGTCGACTTTCCCGGTATCGGCGCCCAGTTCAAACAGCGCCTTGATCACGTCGGTATTGCCCATCCACGTAGCGACCATTAACGGCGTTTGATTGAAGATATTGCGAAAATCCGGGCCGTATTGACTAACCTGCTTGAGCACGGCATCGGGCTTTTTAAAACTGTAGGCGATGTAGTGCTTTTGTTGCAGCAACTGCAAGCCTTTATCGGGTTGCTTGGCGGCTTTAAATTCGGTTTTCAGCAAGGCGTTGATAATATCGCGGTCTTCATAAACCAGGGCATATTCAAACAGGGCCATTTTGGCATTTTTATCGTTGCCTTCGATGGCCTTGCGTTTCAGCTCGGCCAGCGTTGCAGCGGTGATAACCTGCCAATCCGGCGTTTTTTGTTTGAGAATTTCGCTACGAATCCGCTCGGCCTGTTCCTGTTTGCCTTGCAGTTCCAGTTTATGCGCTTCCTGACGCCAGTCATCGAGGCTGGAGTTTTGATTGGCGAGTTGCAGGCTGGCCTTGGCATCGCGCAGGCCCACCAAATCCAGCAAAGGCTGCTTCGGGTTGCTTTCAATCCAGTACAGGTTTTTAACGGCCCGCGTCAATGCGACATACAAGGCGTTGATGTAGAACTTGTAGACTTCCAGCGATTTGTCGGTCTTGTCCTTGGCGCGGGCATATTTAATGTCCTGCTCCAGGTCGGCAATACTGACGCCTTTGCTGATTTCGCGGTAACGGGCTTCTTCCTGGCTCAAGAAGTTGTAGAGGATGATGTTTTCATATTCCAACCCTTTGGCTTCCTGGATCGTGAAGACCAGCGGAGTGCTGAAATGTTGCTGTGCGGCCGGTTTCTGGTCGCTCGTCATGACGATAACGGCAAACAGCGTCGAGGCTTTGGTTTTGCTGTCCAGCTCCTGGCGAATACCGGCTGTGTCCTGCAAGAACAGCACTTCGCCCTGGTTATGGCCGTTGCTTTCGACCAGGTAATGGCTTTCCTTGTCGATGGAGCCGAAGCGCTGGTTCTTGATTTTTAAAATCTTGTTGGCAATGTCGGTGACTTGCGGCGAATTGCGGTAATTGGTATTCAGGATGCGGATCAGCTCATCCGAGGTCTGCAAATCCTGCTGCCGGTAAAACAGGCTTTTGACTTTCGACCACGAAAAGAAGTTGGGATGCACGATCTGGTTGGAATCCCCGCATAAGATGAAATCCTGCGCCTGGCGTAGCGATTTGATGATCAGGTAAAGCTGGATATTGGTTAAATCCTGCACTTCATCGACAATGACAAAATCGTAACGCGGTTGGACGTGCTGCAGATACTGGTGGCTGACGATATTGCTGTCGTAAAGCTGCCGGTCTTGTAAAAAATCCAGGTATTTTTCAAATATGTCGTACACCGTATTGCGTTCTTCAGCGAGGAAGATCGATTCCTTGACGCCCAGGTTCAGGTAATCCTCGCGGCTTAACCAGCTTTTGTCGGTAGCCGGCCCGGTGATGACGCCGCGAAACTCCTCAAACAGTTTGTGTGCATCTTTTAACTGGCCCTGGCGATAACGGCTGAACCACTGCTGGAAGGCCTGGAAGCTGACCGGCTTGCCTTCCGGCACGCGGATGCTTTCCAGAAACTCCTGGAACGATAAAAAATCGATCTGCTGCTCGGGGTTATCGTAATGGTGCGCGTAATACAGGTCGCGGGAGTTTTTGACCAGGTATGCCGATTGCGTTACATACAGCACGTCGCCGACGGCCTGTTTCATTTTTTCCAGCGTCAGGGCCGTTTTACCGCTACCGGCCGAACCGATGACAATCAGCGGCGGTTGCAAGTCATAAATCGACTGCTGCCGGTCATCAAACGAGATGATTTTATCGAGCAGGTTAAACGTGTTGTGACCTGGATTCAGGTAAACCAGGTTTTTCCCCTGGCTTTCATCGGGCTTGAGCAGGGCGGGGATTTTATCTTCATCGATAGTTCCGGCCTGGCGCAGAAAACGCGAATCTTCATAAGCATGGTTTTTGATCAATTCCAGGATCAGCGCATAGCTTTGTTGCTGATGGCGATAAATCGAGAACAATAGGCGGTCGCGTTGATTAAGCCTGGCCCGGTACAGATTGTCGCCGACTTTTTTAACTTCCGCCGACTTGAAATCATCGTCTTCGAGGTATTTTTGCAGCTTCGCGAAGCCGGGAATGGTTTTGGGATTGAGTTCGTTATAGATAAGGACTTTCATGAAACTGTTTGCTGATGATGGTAGCGCTTATGGAGTTATGCAATAACCGGCCTAAAGTTGAACCAGGTAGGCTCATATCCCGGCAAGCTATGCCGAGGCTTTGTTGCCGTAATAATCCAGCCCGGCAATCAGGCGCATCTTGACCCTCTGTTGATCAATCCCTAATGTTTTGAACGCTGCCTGGATGGTCATCGTTTTCAGCGCACCCTCGGAACCGAACCTGATGTTGAACAACCTGCGCTGCTTGCCCTGTGGAAAGCGGCTCATGATTCCGGCACAGGTTTCGTCAATAAGCCGTTGCGCTATTTTCAGCTCTGCCGCAGCCTCACGGCTCAGCTCGGTGATTATTACCGGGGTCGTGGGCTGCACAACAGGAGCGGCGGTCGCTTGAACCTTGCTGCGCATCGCCGCCAATTTTTTGCTTTTTCCAGCCGGAACCAGCAGGCTGCACTCATTAAGTTGCACTTTTTGCCGATCGGGTTTGAGTTTGTCGGGTGTTTTTTCCATAGGATTATCTGGCTCCACTGGTTAAATTCGGGCGTTTAGCCACCTTTTCAAGCAACTTGCCATCGATATTGACTGTGGGCCACATGGTTTGTACGCCGCGCCTAAATAGTGTCAACACTAAAAACAGGATCGCCATACTGCATGACTATCTTGTCAACCGTTAACAAATGGAATTTTTCAACGCTTGCTTGAGCTAATAACAACCGGTCGAAAGGGTCTTTGTGGATACTAGGAAGTGAATCGATGGCGAGAGTGTGTTCACTTGCTATCGGCAGTTCCTGGTAACCGTTTAAAAGCAGTTGTCGCCAGAGTTGTCTTGCGTTGACTTGAAAATCCCGGCGCCCTAAATTTTTCTTGATACTTATTTCCCAGGGATTTACCGGACTGAAAAACAATTGGTTATCGGCGTCTGTGATAAGCGTTTGTATTCCGGTCGTCAATTTTTCAGGTTCGCCGGCTGCCCATAAGATAATGTGCGTGTCGAGCAAAAAATTCAAAGCTCCCTCCCGTTAAAAAGACGGTCGATTTCATCGGTTCCCATCTGATCGAAATCCTCCGCTACGGAAAACTCGCCTTGCATAAAACCAAGTCTTTTTGTTTTCCTGCTCTCGGATTGGTTTAACGGAACAACTTTAACCAGGGGACGCCCCGATTTAGCAATAATGAATGACTCACCTTCAGCAGCGAGATCAACCAGTTTTGATAAATGGTTTGGCTCAATATGGGTTTCAGGGACTTTTTGAAAGAAGGGGCGATTTAAGCTCTAAATGCCTTTTCATTGGAGTACAAACCTAGGTTTGTACTCCAGTATCCACAGGTTTATATCCCTAACCGCC
>Ga0172373_10005663_pt1 | contig 17037 bp, 4 predicted proteins | sample Lak10m_2_FD_114546 | JGI IMG/M metagenome (GOLD analysis project Ga0172373, IMG submission 114546) | Freshwater microbial communities from Kabuno Bay, South-Kivu, Congo - kab_092012_10m | ecosystem: Environmental > Aquatic > Freshwater > Lake | place: Democratic Republic of the Congo: South-Kivu...
GTTGCCTTACCTCTGCTGAGTGCGTCCAAGTGGGGATTTCCATTTGAGCCATATTCGCCTTACCCATCACACTTAATTCCGTTGTCACCTCTAATCCATTCATGGTGACGCCATTCGCAATCAACCGATCCACATCCATCGTCCTTACCGGTTCCATTTGATCCACCATGATATGATTAACCATCGCGGCTTTGGCCACTCTAACTTGGGTTGATCCCAATAATTGAGTGTTCATTTCGATAATTCGGGCTTGCTCCATTATTTGCGCCACATCGGTGCCTAGTATGCCGATCACCACCACGTCGTTCATGGTACTGGTTGTCGTCCCTTGCAGTTGGGCCAATTGGGTCAAGCCATCCACACGAATGGATTCGTTAATAACCAATTGATTCACACTCACTTGATTGGGCAATTCAATGCGGTCGGGAATCATGAGGTTGGCCACATCAGCCCTATTCGATTGACTCATTTGAATTACAGTCGGGGCTTGGTCGGCATTCATGTACTCCGCATCCAGCATGTTCATAGTGGCACGTTGTGTCACATTAAGATTCGAGATGAGTGCGGAATCAGGAATGATCCAATCACTGGGTATGACAAGGGTATTCATGGTGACTCGATTTGGTAACTGAACCAAAATGGGAACGATGAGCATGGATAGGGTCGCTCGTTTGGCTTGGAGCTGATTGATACTAACCAATCCTGAGACCGTTAATTCATTAACTGCTAAGGTGTCCATGGTGGATGAATCGGTAATAATGAGTGCATTTAATGAAGACAGTGACGGGGGCCACGTCCAATCACCCACTATTACCAATCGATTAACCGTGGCGATGCCCGCCATGGTTAGACCATTAAACTCGCCATTATATATCGTGGCTTTCTGGGACTGTAATCGGTTGATGCTCGCTTGATTGGCACTCATTTGGTTAACACCGAGTACTTGATTCATGGTGGCCACATTCCCATCCAGTGTCTGAATAATGGCCCTATTCCCGTTAACCACTGAGGTGACGAGTGCACCAAGTGTCACCCCTAATTGCATCCTGGCTGCCTCGGATACGACCAATTGATTCACCGTCATTTGTTGTACCTGCAAGTCCATCATTTCAGAATGGGACAGACTATTTAATTGAGACACCTGCAACTCATTCACACGGCCTTCAACACCCATCACCCCCCCTTGAATCACAGGTTCACTGATACTAATTAGTTCAAAAACCGTTGCGGTTGCTATGTTAATTGGCCCATTTACAAGTGATTGAATGGCAAGCTCATTGTTAACGGTTACGCTTTGAATGAGTACCTGATTGATGATGCTCGCTTGATTGACTTGTAATTGATTTAATATGAGTTCATCACTATTTGCCGTTGTCTGAATCATCATATTGGGGAGGTTGGTATCACGATAGGTAAAATCATGGGGAATGATAAGCTGGTCTAATGTTGCCGCCCCTAGGACATTCAGTCGATTCTGAACGGTTAGTTGATTGAGTGTTACCCAGTTAACCCGTAGCTGATTTACACTGGCTGTTTGGTTCACCATTAAATTGGTGGTAATTACCACTTGATTCATCGTGGCAGTATCGGTAATTTTCATTTGAGCCGCCGTTACACTACCCAATACACGGGCTGATTCACGTACATCCAATTCACCTACACGACCATCCCCATTGGCATTAACAGTTGAAACATACGAATGATTGATACCAAATTGCTTTAAATTGATATCGCTAAATGTGGCGCTTCCCCATACATTTAATGAGCCAGTTACGAGCACATTGTTGGCGGTTACAGTTCCTGAAACATCCCAATTCACCAATCCATCGGTGGTACTAATTAATAAGGTGTTTACATTTAATTTGGTGAGCTCACCCCTTCCCGTACTATCCAAACTGGTTACCGTTAGTTGATTCATCGTCCCCCGATTCACCTCCATTTCACCCGCCTGAAATAGGGATAACCCATCCAATTTAGAGGTAATGGATATGGTGTTGATGGTGCTGACCCCCGATACACGCAAATCACGGGCTGCGTTTTGAAGCCCCGTTAAAAATAAGGTAGTCCCACCCCGATTCAGGGTGGTGTCTTGACTATTTAAATCGGTTAGTGCACCCCTTTTAATCGTGCCTGTGGCAGTATTCAACTCATTAATGTTGGCCTGTTCCTGTGTCCAGAGGTTCGTATTGACCATCAGATTATTCATGGTTACGGGTATGGCGGTTGTCATATTAAGCCATTGCATTTGATTATTTGCCACCATGGTACCCGTTAGCACCAATCGACTGATCGTTGCAATATTGCCCACTTCCAATGATTGAGTTTCGCCTGTATTTTGAATCAACAAGCTGGTCAGTCCCCCATCCTTTAGGGTGGCTTTTTCAAGAACGTGCATCTCTTTCGGAACCACTAAGTCATTGATGGTTGCCACCTGAATAGCACCCGCCGATTGCACGGACATCATCTGCTGAACCAATATACTTTGGGTTACCACTACTTGGCTCCCCAGACTATCTCCCAATAAGAATGAGGTGTCGGTTACAACCACGTTTTGACCAAACCCAACCCCAACTGTGGCATAAGTTGTAGTTGCTTTTCCTTTTTTGAGGATAAGATCCAACAAAACAAAAGTGGCATTACTGGTTGTGGTGCCATTCACCGTAGCACTCAATAAGGTGGTCAATCGATTGCTCTTAACGGATTGTGTAACCACCACATCCGTTGCGGTCACCGCATTCATATCAAGTTTTTGGGTCACAGAAAGCCGATTGATGCTTGATTTTTGCATCACCAACTCATTCATACTTGCCTCTCGATTCACCCTGATTGAATGAGGAACGACCAATGACAACAGGCTCACATTGGGTGTGCTGTTATTTATTAATGGGCTTGCCCTTAGTTCACTTAATTGCATTTGATTCGCCTGAATGCTTTGCTCAACCACCAACTGATTCGCCGTTACTAGCATGGGAAATGTGATCTGTGAGGGTACACCCAGCACTTGAAATTCGGCCGTGTTTCCAAGTAACTGATTTAAACTAGCGATCTTTTGCACACTCATAGAATTTGTCACCGTTGTTTGGTTCATGGTTACAACGTTTGATCCGATGAATCGATTGAAGTTAGATGATCCGATACTATCGATTCGATTCAAAACAGATAGGGTACCCACATCCATTTTGGGAATAACATATGATTGTGTCACAACGAGTCTTCCCACCGTTACCTGTTGGCTCAACTGTGAACTCAGTACACGCGCTTGATTAATGGATGCCACAGCAGCCCCCCGACTCGCCTTTGGCTGAGTCCACTGGGATATTTTGATGCCATTGATTGACATCGTATTGGTGATCAACCCCTTGGATATTCGCATACTCCCCAACACATCCATTTCACGGGTTGGCCGTCCTCCAATGCCAATTTGATTGAGAATACCGTCAAAATAAATCGTCCCCACTTCCATGGATAGTCGAACGGTCAGGGTTGGTGTCCAAATTTGATTCATAATTAACAGTGTATTGATGGTGGTAATATCCAAAACGGGCACCAATTCATCCAAGTAATTGCTGGTGGTACCCGCCAAAAAATGCCCCGTATTATTTAACGAAATACCAGTGAAAAACCCATTCATGGATGGTGGCAATGACTGAGTTAATAATGGGTGATCAATGGTAATGCTGCTTGAGTTTCTGGTAATACTCATATCTAGTGAACTCAAAATTGATAGGGCTGGTGGGTCATTGGACTTAAAAATGGGGATTTGATTGGGTATTAATAGAAGTGTTTGCATTTGGTTATCGTACGCAAGCAAAATACCTTGGGTGGGATTTTGGTACACCCCAATACCACCAAACCCCATTACACGAATGCCCACCAATGCCGTGGGTGAAATATTGGTGAGCATGGACCCCGCTCCCACCAATTCATTGGCGTTGACGGTTGCCACCACCCCGCGACTGAACTGGGCTTGAGTGGCTTGTAATTGATTGGCATTAATATTGCCCCAAATGGAGGTATCGCCCCGACTGGGAACCAAGCTACTGGTTTCTTGTATGATTTGGGTAATATGACCGTATCCATCTAGAATAATACCACGCAACATTTGATTCGCATCAAATTGTACGGACCTCACACCAGATGCTAGCGCATGCCCCAATGTAATGGATCCTTTATTAATTAATAAATTGATCCCCCCTGCTATCTGTATTTTCCCAATGGAGGGGGCACCATTTCCATCTCCAATGAATACTTCACCCGCTTTAAGTGGCGCCATCACGTCCAATGGATTGCTACCATTTCCGAACAAAATTCCCCCTTTTGTTAAATTAGACATCCCCGTGCCACCGATTTTGACACTGGCAATTTGTCCACCTTTTATAATTGAAATACCTGTAATTTTAGATCCATCCCCAACCAAGCGTGTTGCTGCAACGACATTCGCCGTCCCATCATTTGAGCTCACAAATTCAGCCATAACATTGCCACTCACCCTTAATGAACCAGTTATGACGATATCGCCCTGCGACAATGGCGACTGGATGGGTAAAAACGTATTTTTTGACAGTTCAAGTCCCATCCAATTTTGAAGTGAAGCCTCCCCAGTAAGCCCTATAACATGGCCTCTCTCATCGAATTCAATCCCAACCAAAAAGCTATCGATACGAGGCACCGTGGATAAGGGAGTCGCCCCAACTCGAATTTTATTGGCAGTAAATTGGACTTGCAAAGACCCGTCACTCTGCCAAATAACGGGCTTAATACCTAGGGACGATCCCCCCATCAGCACGGTATTAGATGGTAACAAGTCGTACACCATCGGACGACTATCCGTCATAATGTATATCCCCGTGTTCTCAACGGGTAACACCCCCCCTTTACTCAGACCCAATTGGCCAGTCAAATTTGTTGATAATAATCGTGTTATCCCCCACCCATCTCCTTTGAATCGATTGGCAGACACCTGTCCGTAAACCATCATAGTGGCCAATTGACTATAATTTCCCAGTATCATGTTTCGAGATATGACGGCCCAATCACCGGGGATTTTCCACTCACTAACCGTCACTGTTTCAAATACGGGTTGTGCCATGGCGTGTATATTTTGTAACAATCCAATGGTGATATTTTTGGTGCCCAATACCACCACCGATGGGTGGTTGGATACCACCCGTGTGGGGATTAGCCGATTGTTATCACCCCCCGTCCATATATCGCCCATTGGCAATTGTGTGGCAATATCCAGTTGATTGTTATTTCCGCCGATTAAGACCCCCTCGGGAAGTTGAGTTACTCCGGTTCCCCCTTTGGATCTTGGCAATACCCCCATCAAGGTGTCCCAATTTAAGTTGGTAATATTGCCACCCCCGCCGCTGAAGCGTGTGGCCGTCACCCGTCCCATGATATCCACTGTCATGGGCGTATTATTGCCCATACCCACATTTCGAGTGGTGATGAGGATATTATCTTGTATGGATAATCGATTGGTGGATACCGATTCAAACGTAATATTGGCTCTTTGATTTGCCAATTGTGGTAAAGACAATGTGATAACCCCATTTTGAGTTGAGACATTCACTTGATCTTGAAATCCGATTATATTTCCGGTAATAACCCCATACACCCCCCCCATTAAGATCTCCCCTGATTCAAGTTGAATGGCGGGATTGGATCCCGAAATGAGAACCCCCCCTCTGAGTATGCTGTCGGCCCCTGTTCCGCCCTGAGTCTGTGCAAACACTCCGTTTATTTGTCCTAAAGTCAAGCCACGTATCCCATGCCCCCTACCCAATAATCGTGAAGCCTGAACTTGACTGAGCAAATAAGGCACCTCAACTGGGTATTCGGTGGATTGGAGTGACACATCCCCCGCCATAACTTGGTTACTCATTAATGCATGCCATCTCACCCGATCCGTTGGATGAATGGATTGAACCAAGGATAATAGTAGGGTCCCATTCCCAGTTGTTATCATTAATTGAGATTGAGGGTCAATGATAACCCCCATGGTTGGACCATTCGCTGACCCCATTACAATTTCTCCCCCTTGTCCAACCAACCCTTGGATACCTTGGTCGTTCGCCATTAAAATACCCGACACCATGCCCCCCAATCCCCCCATAGCAACCGGCAAACTTCCTATCAGTTGGTTGGCGTTTAGGTTGCTTAACAGCATGCCATTTCCCATCAACTGATTGGCGAATACCGTCCCCGTCATGCTGAGTGCCCCGATGATGGTACCGTCGCCCTGTTTAGCAACCAGCGTGCTTAAGTTAGAGGTTACAACCCCCACAATGTGACCCACTGTATCCAGTTTAAGTCCCGACAATAAAGCGCCATTTTGAATCTGAAATGGCACAATTTGACGGTGTCCAATGAGCAGCCTATTGTTAGAGACACTCCCCACCACAATCCCACTTTGATTCACCCATGCTCCTTGGCCATAGGCCCCAAATCGACCAGCAAGTAATGTGCCGGCTGGCAAGTCAAATCCGCCCATATTGCCACTTGGAAATCGCCATAATATCTGGTTGGTTGGTAAGTGGTTGACCCCCATTCCCCCCGATGCCAAACCCAATTCCCCCAACAATTGTGTTGCGGAAAGTTGGCGAAGTTGCGAACCAGATCCCTGTAAGCGTCCGGTCACTTGTGTCGCCCGCATGCTGTTGGCCATTGCATCCCCCTGAACCACCATATCTCCGGATACCCCCAAGCGCTGATTCACAAGCCCCTTCATGCTATCCACATATTGATTGATACTAGAATCACCGAGGTACCGGCCGGATAATGACGTGTATCTTACTTCGCTCACATGCCCATAATCATCCAATATCAGTCGATTGAGTACATTTTGTGTTCCTTGATTAATCACCACCGAGGTGAGTGGTCGATGTTGAATGAGAATCCCTCCATTGGTTGTGACACTATCAAAGCCGGGGGACTCGCGGCCAATCACGGGCCATGTTTCAACCATACCATATCGTGATGCGCCCAAAATCCCCCCGACTCTGGGTTGGTATGTCGTCATTTCTGTAACGGCAAATGGCATTAACAGCGAACCCGTTGGAATCACCCCCAATCCGGTTCCCCCAGCTGGATACACCGGAAATATTCCCGAAAATTGTGACATATTCAAACTGGTAATCCGATTCCCATCTCCCTTTAAGGAGTCCCCCATCACACGGGAGGTGGTCAATTTGGATGCGATAATGAGTTTGGCCGACATCGAGGCCACCGTGCTATCTTGGTTCCCCAACAAACCGTTATAAATCGATTGATTATTTAACAAAACATAATTTTGAGTGCTTACCGATTGCAAATGTCCATATTGATCCAGTGTCATGCCACTAATACCCCCATTTAGGCTCTCAATCGGTTCGACTTGCCCACCATGGGATATCATAATACTGCCCATATCCTCTTCAACCCGAATGCCCTCTCCTTTTAGTGGACTCGCAATGGGCCCCAACGCTCCCCCGCCAATCCATACTTCACCGATACCCAATACGGCCGTAACACCTAGTTGATTGCCACGAGAAATGAGTAATGACCCCGTGGGTAAGGCGGACATTCCCGTTCCTCCCTGATCGGCATCAATCACCACAGCCGGAAACGCAACCTGACTCAATCGGCTTCCATCACCTTCAAAAAAACGGGCCTTGACGCTTCCTTTTTGAGTGATGGAACTGGGATTGCTGGCCACCAATAATGATCCCGTTACCATTAACTGTATGGATGCTGTCACCCGCTTTAATTCAAAATCAACCGAACCATCCTCATCTTGAACCAACAATGGGAATACACCTTCCGCGTCGTTATTATACCCAGCTATTTTAAGTAGTACTTGACTGGCTTTAGCGTTATACGCAGGTCCTATCCACAATTGAACCCCGCCCATGTCCCCAGATGTGCCCTCTCGATTCCCACCAATGGATACAAATCCAACGGGTCTTGTGGTTCCCAACCCAATGGCCCCTGTTCCGTCTGGTTGGATGGTAAAATTCAAATCTTCTTTGGTAGAAATATCCAAACCACCATTTTGTGATTGAAATAAGACGGTTCCACCCATAATGGAGCGCCAGCGTCTTGAAATCCAATAATCAGCCTCTGCTTTATTAAACCCATATCGATTCTCAAGCATCAGTGATACGGTCGTAACATGCCCTGATTCATTGATCCCGATTTGGCGAATCCATCCGTTGGAATCCCAATCCATATTGGGTAATGATTGAATGGTATGCCCCAATCGCCATTGTGTATTGCTGGTGGCTAATACAATCGATTGTCCTGTTATGAACAAGGGGCTCACGACTTCTGTTAGGGTTGCGGCCAATATTGCACCCTCTGGTATTGGCTTTGCAATAACCCGATTACCCATTGAAATTAAAACCCCATTATTTTCAAAATTGTTATTGTCCCCGCCCCCACTTTGAATGGGGATCATGGTGCTTAATTTGGTTGGATTAAGATTAAATAGTCGACTGCCATCCCCAATGAATTGAGCGGCTTCAAGCTTTAATTCACCCCATTTTTGAACATCCAATCGCACCCATCGATCATCTCGTTTACCTAAAAACTGACCATCTTTAAATACAATCGACCCACTTTGAAAAATATTTTGACTCGAAATAATAAGAGCCCCCGCCACATCCAATTGGGTGGCCGGTGTCAGCGTCCCAATACCCACCCGATTGGCCTGTATCGCCAAATGATCCCCAGTTGGGGTTTTGATGATCCCATTTCGAATTCGAAGGGTATACGGGGTTGAAAAAAAATCACGACGCATCCAAAAGCTGGTATCCGTCAGAAACACTGTATCCGGCAGGGTATTAATGGTTGAAATGGTTCCGTACTGATTAATGGTTAATTTAGATAATCGGTTACCTTCCAACGAAATAGATGGCTCTTCCGTGTAATGGGGAAATAGGGATACCCATAGGGTATTGTCACTCATATTGCTGGTCACCCCATTCAAGATGGTGGCTGTAAACGTAATTTGTCCGGCACCCTTTCCCATGAGCCAGCCAGGTTGCCCCTGCATCAATGATCCCCCAACTAGATCTTTGGTGGACCAAGAATTGGTTCCCAATCCCCCGCGACCCATTGACATTTGTCCCAATGATTGGCTATTTAATCCGGTTAGCAGCAAGCCAGATCCAACCAACCGATTGGCTGATACGGTGCCCATGACTTCCAAATTGCCTGTGATTCCCACACTGGGTTGGGTCCATTCCCCAATGAATAGTGAGGTATTGACTCCCACACTGGTACTACCGTAAGCGCTCCATTCCTGCATCCATGCGGGGTTCTCGATACGTCTTCTCCCTAAACTGGTATCTCCCCAAAACCCATTATTGTATGATAATTGTCCCGATCTGAACGGTGTGGCTGGACCCAATTTAATACCCCCTGCAACATCCAACTTGGCCACAGGATTGGGGCGATTAATTCCCATATACCGCGGCAGTTTTACCAATACAGAATCAGCACTGATGCGTGCATCTCCCCCATCCATATTGGTTTTTAATTGCAACCATTCAATGGTCGGCGTGTTCAATGTTACCCGTCGCAATTCTGACTGACGAATATTAATTTTAGATAATTCTTGAGGAAACGTGGTCAGTAAAACAGCTTTTGGACCCGATGATGTCCCCATATTTAACGTGTTCCCTAATCTAAAAACCCCACCAGTGATTGTATTGAGGGTCGCCGATTCTGCCAGTCGAATGGCAGGCCACTGCGCCGTACCACTTTGCAATTGTAAAAAGGCCCGTCTATTGTCAGACCCGATGATGACATTCCCCAGGTCTCCGATGGTGAGAACCGATTGTTTGAATTGATTAAATAGGGTCATGGCGGTGGATTCGTTGGATCGCACTTGAATTTCCACCCGCGACCCACGTCCAAATTGCCCACCAATAACCAACGTGCCCTCATTACCTCTTAAAGTGGTGTTTCCTGAAATTTGTAACGCTTCTTTTTCTTTAATCACGTAGGTTAATTTCCCTCCGATGATTAAATTACCTGCCACCATTACATCGGCTCGGGTGGAGGCCCCCAATAATGAGGCCGTATTACCCACCCGAACATCCCACACACTCGCCATGGAACTGGGTAAAGAACTAACCGATCCAATGGCCACTAAGGAGGGTTGTGAATTGACCCCTACAAAGCCACCCACATCCATCGAACCCGACACCACCCCTGCTTGCATGAGCACCCGTTGCGACAATCCCAGTTCAATATCACTTTGGGCACTGGATAATCCACGATTCACTTCAACCCCCGACAATACCACCATCCCACCGGGGTTAAATTCTGTTTGAAATGAGGTAAGGGAAACGGTGGGGGTGATGATGGGTTTTGAAAATAACATCGGTGACAGCACCCCTGATGAACCCAATTTCATTGCGCCCCATCGAATTGGAACAGGCAGGGATAATTGCACCCCTTCTTGGGCCGCAGTTCCCAACCCTACCGATGGGGCCATAATCACCCAGCGGGGGCTTCGCAATCCCGAAGCTGACCATTGGGTGGTACCCATTTTAATCACGCCATCGGTTTGAATGGATTGGCTCGCCTGAATGGATCGAGCCGACATATCACCCTGTATGGCCAAACCGATGCTGGATTGGGTACGAATACCAACAGGGGATTGAATAGAAATCACACTACCTAGTCGAGTCATGGGCCCCCAAGAATCGGCCTCTGTTCCAATCAAGGCATCCAATCCATCCTCCCCTGTACCCACCAAGCCAATTTGAGTTTGATAACGCAATGTTCCGGGGGTTGGTAAGGGGGATGTTCCAATGCGGATACCCCCATCCACTTCCAGCATTTGTGATCGTGCTAGTTGTTTAGAGGCGATGTATTTGCCAATGGATACCGACGAAAGTGGTGCCGTCAGTTGAAGCGGATTGTTTGAGACTGTACGAATTATTCCCACCCCAGAAAATTGAATATTTTCAATGGTATCATCGTTCATTTTAACCCAATCCTGGGCGGTATCGTAGGCCAACCAGTCGTTTCGTGTCATCTCCCCCATACTCATCACATGCCCCAAACTCCCCATTTGAATACTACCAATTGGCGACTCAAATGCTGTGGTCGAAGGGGTTTCATGAATGGGAAGGGCGAGTATAAACCGATTATTTTCATTGGTATAACTTCCCAAATACCCTGATACATCCAATCGAACCGATGATACCCCGGTTCGCCCCATGCCCAACAACAACCCATCGGGTAATCGATAGTAAAGGGTGTTAGACGGACTTGCTACAACCAATGCAATGCCTTTGTTGAGGGGGGTGCCTTTGGGTAATCCGCCTTTAGCCACGGGCCAATCCGACACAAAAGCGGTGAGTGGAATGTTGGTCACTTGGGACGCATTACCTCGAAATTGAGTGCTTTGAATGGTGGTGGCTGAGATGGTTCCAACGACATGGAGTGCCGCCGAGGGGATTTTGGTACCAATGGCGACTTGATTGAAGGAGGCAATCAACTGGGTACTTTGAGGTTTCCACAAGGATAATGGGACTGGAACTTCATCCAAATAAATGGTTTTTGAACCAGCGTTCCCCACAAATCGACCATTATTAAACATGATGCTCCCCGGGCGATTTCCCCAGGTATTGCTGGCTCGCAATCTCAAGCTCCCCGCAACGGATAATCGGGTTTGAGGATTGGAGTCATTAATTCCCACGTTACCGGATGGGGTGACCCACCACTCGGTTGTATCCGCTCTAACCACGGTATTACCTGTAATGGAACTGGCGTGAATCGAAACCAAGCCGTTGTTATTAAGTGCCTTGGCTGTTGTGGTCAAAATGGTAGAATTCCGTAATATGGTGCCGTCATCAAATAATACGCCCCCGTTCTGGAGTCGAATGGAACCAGATACATCGAGCGGCGAAATGGGGGTGACATTGATGCCGACGAAATTTTGTTTAGGGTCGATTCTGAGGGTATTTTTTACTGAAATATCTTGAAGTTTTAATTCTTGTAGGGCCCCCAGCTTGGTAATGAGTGAATAATTCCCCGTGATTAAAATAGGTGATATAACGCCCAAAATACCTTGGGATGGAACGGTGAGAGTTCGCAGAGCCACTGATGATGCGATAGCCGAGGGAGCGGGGAAAAATGGGATGCGAATGACAGAGGCCCCCAATTTCAACCAAAATTCGTTGACCCCAATTAGGAGTGATTCAGGGATGGGAACGATACTACCGGCTGTTATCCAAAATTGACCATTATTAAATTCCAAAATTTGTTGTTCAGACCAAGTGGTGAGTTCAGAATTAAGCGGTGATTTTAAAGATAATGTAATAGGGTAAGCCCCATTAAGTGGTCCATCAGGGGTGATGACTTCGCCATTTAATAAAACATTTGCCAATACAGTGGCGGGCATGATTGCCAATGCCCAGGCCAGTAGTATTGCCAGTATAATTTTTTTCAAACCCTTTTTCCAATCGTTGTTTCATCGATTAAAGCATGGTTCTTGGGGTATTTTTGAACTGAAATGGGGTGAAAAAATGATCATTCCACCCGACTTTTGAATGAAAGGAAACCCAAGAGGACTATGATTTAATTGAATATGACAACTCAGTTGCTCACACGTTGTTGATTCTGGTATTAGCTCGAAGCGAATACCCGTTATAATGATTCCCAAATTTGGGGTAAGATAAACAAAAAAATCGAATTAAAATGAGGCTAAATAAGATTTGATTTCGGGGACCTTCTGTCCCCGAGCCCCAGACCAGGGGCGGAGCCCCTGGACCCGAAATACAATGGGGATTCTTAAGGGGCGAAGCCCTTAGTCATTCATGGGGTTCCAAGGGGCCTCCTTTCCTGGGGTTCCAAGGGGCCTCCTTTCCTGGGGTTCCAAGGGGCTCCGCCCCTGGTCTGGGGTCTGGGGATCGAAGATCCCCAGAATCTAATCTCTTACTCCCTCCCCTCTGGGGAGGGTCGGGGTGGGGTTATCAATCTGGGTGCGCAGCACCCACATTCTATCTTTGGGGGTCAAGGGGCGAAGCCCCTTAACCCCTCCTCACATACCCCCATCGGCACCCTCTTCCCCGTCCAAAATTCTATCGACAATATTCCCTGATGCAATAACATCCCCCGCCCATTAAACGGAATCCCCCCCCTCGCTTTGGCGGCCTCTAACCACCCACTCGGTGCACCATAAGTTAATTCCCCCACCACTTGCCCATGATTCACCCATCCCATATCCATTAGCCCCTCACTGCCCCCCCCCAACCCCACCGACGTTGTATTCACCACCAAGTCACACCCTTGCAATATCCCCACATCCCCCATCGATGCCACCTCGCAGTCAAGCAACGGATACACAGCTTGAATATCCCGCTTCAGCCTATGCGCCTTTTCAAGGGTACGATTCACCATTCTCAACTTCTTTCCCCCACGTGATGCATACCCCACCGCAATCGCCCGTGCCGATCCCCCACTTCCCACAATCCCACAAGTGATTTCAGAAGATAGCCCCAAATCCATCATCGCGTTCCAAAATCCATCCCCATCTGTATTGGTTCCCACCCAATGATCCCCCTTAAATTGAATGGTATTAACCGCACCCATCTGCCTCGCCATCTCGGTTACCTCATGTAACAACGGTACCACCAACTCCTTAAAGGGCACCGTTACATTCACCCCTTTAACCCCCAATCGAGATAACCCCTCCAACGCCTCAGCCAAGGCGTCTGGTTGAACCAAAAACGGGACATACACCGCATCCAAGCCCAAATAATCATACGCCCGATTTTGAAACACCGGAGACAACGAATGCGATACCGGATTTCCAATAATGCCGTACACCGACGTGGCGCCGGTAATCATCTGAATTTGGTTAGAACGGATACGGACGGTACCCACCCTCGCCACCATGCCATACTGGCCACTAGCATCAGCAAATTCTCGATGATTTTTTGGCCATCCACCGGTCGAGGTGCGCCAAAACAACCACAATCAATCACCAAGTTATGATAATACGCATACCCAATCAATAGGGTAAAAACCACCATACAAAGCACCATTCCCAATCCAACCAAGCGGCGTGCCAAGCCAAGTATCATCGCCAACCCCAATGTTATTTCTACCCACGGAAACAGGGGGGTAATCCAATCAATAAGCCCCATGGGAATGATTTGATAGCCCAATAAACTGGCACTAAATCGAAAGGGGTCCATTATTTTACCTAAGCCCGCATACACAAATAGTGCACCCATTCCAAGTTGTATCAAAACCCCCACCCACTTTTTAAACGACCACGTTGGTATTCGCATTACATATTTTGCGGAAATTGAAACCGTTGGGTTGGGTAGTTTGAGCCGGTCCATTCTTGCATGCCACCCGCATAAACATACACCTTTTTAAATTGTAATTCATGTAATGCATTGGCTAACAATTCAGCCATAGGGCATTTGGAACTGGCGCAATAAACCACCAATAACTGATTTCGATCGATGGACCGAACCATTTTATTTTTTTTAACCTCCGCATAAAACGCTGAGCGTGCACCGGGTATGTGCATGTATTGAAATTCTCGCTCGGGACGGGCATCTAAAAAGATGGCTTTTTTGGTTTGAAACAAGGAATAGGCCTCGAGTGTGGATATAAATTTAATGGGGGTGGGTGATTGATCACGATCCACCGCAGAAATCACCCGGCGATTAATATCTGCATATAATTCTGTATCCGATGACACATACACATACCCGATACCCAACGATAAACACGCAACCGCAACCCCAACAATCCATGTACCTAATTTCATGATGACTCCTTCAAAATGTGCCCCAACGCTTCCCATTGATCGGTGGGCATTATATGACGCCCACTGCTTTCAAGCCAATCCCTATACTGCTTGAGTTCCATGTCTTTTTGAATTTGGATATGAAAAAAGGTTTCCAATAACGACCAAGGAAAGGTATTGGTGGGATCTTGAGAGGTAAATACTTGGGGGATGGCGTCTAACAATGGCTCGTGTTGATTCAGTTGAATCAGGGCTTGGCAACGCAATAAATTGGCCCGTCTTGAAAATTGAATGGATGAATCAGATTGTTCATATACCCGAATGACCTGATCGAATTGGTTTAAACGGGCATAAATGGCCATTCGTAGAATTTGAAGGCTAATTACGGTGCCCCCACATTCCGATTCAAAGGGTGCCACCACGGATAAAGCCAGTTCGGGTTTTTCCATTTCCAAAAATCGATACGCCAACGATTGGGCCACAAAAACATGGTGGGTCACCCACTGTCGGTTCATTTGATCGACGTTATGCCACCAGCGCCATAATTCGGCTTGACTTAATTCACTGGTGGCCAATAAAGCAGGGTTCCCGGCGATGGCTTGGCTGGGTATCATATGATCGTAAAAGGCTTTAAAAATGGTGGGCACATCGAACCCTTTAAATAACAACAGAAAGCGACTTTTTTTGTCTTGTGGATCTACCAAATAGTCAAAGCCTTGGTCTTGAGCAATCATGATAATCAGTTCAAACGTTAGTGGAAAGTAGGTCAAGGGCCCATAGTTTGAATAAGGACTGGGTGGCATTTCTTCTGACGATTTACCAAATGAGCCCACATCATGAATGAACAACAATTGGGGTTCTGTTTGGGGTGTCATCAAACGACGCAGGGTATCGATGAGTGGTTTGGAAATAGAGATACAGGCTAAGTAGGGATACCGTTGGCACAGGGTGTACAGAATCGATTTAATCTCATCATCAACGGTAGAATCGGCAAGGGGAATCTGGGTCATGGTTTCGTGATACACCGACGACAATGCCCCCAGCATGGGAATGAGGGTATCCGCCACATTGGGATGTTGCATGGCGCTTTGTAGTATGGACACCAATTGAGGGGCGTGGATGGGGGTTGGTGGAAAGGTGCGATTGTCGATTAACATGGCCGATTCGGGGATGGCCGTATCAATTAAGCATTCATACAGTTCCCCGTTGGCATGTTTAAAAAAGCGGGTTGGAATGCTATCCAACACATAAGAAAGGATTTGAACATCGCAAGGGATGGGCAAATCGGACATCACATCATGTAAGAGGTAGTTAAATTGGGGGGGGGTGGTATCGTTGGCACGCAGGGCATCCAAGCAGGGTGCAAAGGCGTCACAAATGGTATAGTCGATGGTTAATGTGGAGGGGAGGGTTTTCATTAATTTAGCAAAAATGCCCATGCCGGCGCCATGTTCCATGATGCGTAAAGAGGCGGTAGGGCCAAATATGGTTTCAAGTAGTCGCAACACTTGGGCAATAATAATGCCATTATTAACAATGGCGTAAGGAACTTGAAAGGTGGATAAAGCAGAGATACCGCTGCGATAGCCGAGCTTAGAAATAGCAAAACGAATGGTATCGTTAACGGGACGAGGGGGGTGAATGGGGATGAGATGTGAGGGATTGGATGGGGTGGTCATGTCAATTGGTGAACTCCGGATGTAAAAATTAACGTTATGGATGGTATCATTCAGCAAAAAAGTGATGAATATGGTGCTTTAAGGGTGCTTAGAATGGTTACGTCATGAATTGATTAAACGGTGATCTAATTACCACAATATGGTTCATAAATATAGCGTATCGACTTTCAAAATACAATTTAGTAACTGTGTTATGTTGGGGATTAAAATCCTCACGTATAGGGGTGGATTTTTAACCCCTCCCCGACCCTCCCCTAAAGGGGAGGGAGTATAATGATATTTTTTTATGTGGGGGTCTATTTTATTTTTTTGGCCCCCACGCCCCCACCTGAACCAATTTGACTTGGGGACCTTCGGTCCCCAGACCCCAGACAAGGGGGCGAAGCCCCCTTTGAACCCCCTAAACTGGGAGTGCCCCCTTGGGATTCTTAAGGGCGGAGCCCTTAAGGCGGGCGTGGGTGCGCAGCACCCACATTCTATATTTGGGATCCTAAGGGCGAAGCCCTTAGTCAAGGGGTCTGGGGATCGAAGATCCCCAGAATCTAATCTCTTTCTCCCTCCCCTCTGGGGAGGGTCGGGGTGGGGTAAAAA
>Ga0172373_10005665_pt1 | contig 17035 bp, 26 predicted proteins | sample Lak10m_2_FD_114546 | JGI IMG/M metagenome (GOLD analysis project Ga0172373, IMG submission 114546) | Freshwater microbial communities from Kabuno Bay, South-Kivu, Congo - kab_092012_10m | ecosystem: Environmental > Aquatic > Freshwater > Lake | place: Democratic Republic of the Congo...
CCTCGTAATCCTCAAACTCAAAACTCATCAAGCTCTTGCCATCTCCCCCTGCCGGATCATCATCCAGCTTGGTGACACGGGCATACCCGAAGACGATGCTTTCTTGGACGGCTTTAGTTTCGGGGTCGCATTTCTGGACAATGATCCGGGTGGTGTGGGCGCCCCCGTTGGAGGTGGAAATCAGGGAACTGGCCCGGCCTTTGCGCTGGAGGAATTCGGCGGGGGTATAGGCACCGGTCTGGGAGCGGTAGCTGGAGATCAAGAAGGACCCGGAGCCAGAAACCATGCCATCTTCGGTTTCGACTACGATTGGGGTGCCGGGCAGCCGTTTGCCCCGAACTTTGACCTCGGACACCTTGCCCGCAGCGATGGAGTACTTGATCGAGCCTTGATCGAGGGTCAGCTCAAGCCGGTTTCCACCGCCGTCCTCGAAAAAAACCTTGTCGTAAGCGAGTGCGTAAATTTTGGCTGCGCCCATCAGTCACCTCTCTGCAAGAACCAGTATCCGGGGGTTTCGATTGTGCGCCGTTCAAAGCCATCTTCCCCCGGTAGGGTCAGGCGGCGCGGATGGTTGAGTTGGAGGTACGCGATGGTATCTCCGGGGGTTCCAACATAATCTTTGATGCTGACTACAGTATTGCGAAGCCAGTTTTGGAGCGTATCGGCCAGTTGTTCCACCTGGTCGAAGGCACCAACATCTTTGCCAGCAATCGATCGCACAAAGCAATCGGCCTGGAGGGTAAAGGGAACCTCGGTGTTCCACATCTCATTGAGTCGACCAGCCGCCCGCTCGGCATCAAAAAGCAGAGTCACGCGGACAAAGCGATCCGCCGTCTTGGAGTCAAAGCGAGTGTCGCCAGCGGGCACAATGTCAACGCTCAGGCCCGCCCCATTGAGGCCGACCAGAAGCGAGCGCAGGGCGTTGGTATAGCGGGCGTTGGCCTGCATTACCGCGCACCTTCCCAGAGCCGCTTGAACTCCAGCTTGATTCGGCGCGTGGCGTCACGTCGCACAACTTTCAAGGCGCGGCGCACATGACCACCTGGGGGCAGATGGGGGCCGCCATACTCGATTTGATAGCCATACTCGACGTTGTTTGCGACGCGAATGGTGACTCTCAGGCCAGAACCGGTTTTGAAGGCGGTCCCATCGCCGGGATGCGCTGCGCGTGCGGTTCGTCCCAGCCTGGACCCAGCCGCATTGCCAGCCTGGATCCAGGCATCCCGGTAGCGTCCCGTACCGACTCGCTCCGGGACATCTGGATACCCGCCCTCAACTGCCTTGACGACTCGATCCGCTGTGTCGCTGGCCAGTCGCTTGACCTCAGCCTCGACAAAAGCAGGACCCTTAGCGCGAAAAAGCGCGTTCAGACTGCGTTTGGCTCGGGTGCTGTTCAAGCTCAGGCTTAGCATTTCAGCCCGCCAGAAGGATGTCGTAGGTGCCGTTGTCCGCCTTGGCGATGTTCAACAGGTCGGCGGTCGAGGCCGTGACGGTGGGAGCATCCACAGCGGGAGCGATGTACAGCAGCATGCCGCCGGGAGGGATCTCGATGCCGTCGCCGCTGGCCAGGAAGAGGTTGGGCACCCCGTTGGAAGCAGGCTGCTTGACGGTCAGCGTGTCGCCGCTGTCAGAGTCCCGGTTTTTGAAGAAGGCCAGTCGAATCTTGGAGAGCGCCAGAGCGCCCCCCTGGAAGTCGGTCTGCGTGGAGCCGGAAACGTCGATATCCTCGTTGGTGGCGTTCAGAGCGCGAGCATCGTCGTAGAAGATCTGCTCGACCTGGTTTACGCCGTTGCCGTCGGTGAACGAGAATTCTTCGTTGACCAGGATGACCTGTCGGGCGCCGTTGACGCCGTTGACCTGGCCGCTGATGATGATCTGGGCCTTGAGGCCTTGTACAGTTTCGTTAGCCATTTCTCAGGCTCTCCTTGAAAATAAAACGTAGGTTGCACTCAAAGGGGCCTCGTCGACCCGGTAGATGCTCCAGGCTTCAGATCCGACCAACAGGCGATCATCAGGCTGGGGAATGGCGGCCAGGGAAGCGGCTACCACAATCCAGCGAACATCCCCGCGCCGAACCTCCCCCTCATTCTCTGCAATCAGAGAGCGGTGGGCGGTGAGGGTGGTGGAGATTTCGCTGTAGCTGGTGGTGCCGGTTGCCGGGTCAAAGACTCGGCTCCCCTGGCGTTTGAGGGTAATTTCCTCCCCAGAGTCGGAGTCCTGGATGAGGCCCGATACGTCCGCCCGAATGGCGGCCAGTTCGCGGGCGGTCAGGGTTCCAGGGGAGGCGTTGTTCATCCGATGACATCCACGCTCATCATCTGAACCGCGCAGCTATTGGCGTCCGCGCCCGACCACTGGCCCGTGATGACCAGATCCAGGTCGGAGTTGGTATCGAAGTTGGCGGGGGCCAAAAGGGCGCTCTTGAAGGTGCCGCCGGCGGCGCCAGGGTCGCAGTATTGGCCAGAGCCACAGAGGCTGGAAGTATCCGAAGGATCGGCGCGGCTGATGATGTCGAACTGCATCACGCAGATATGGCCAGCCGAGGTATCGACGGCGCTGGTGGCGATTAGGACGGTACCGGTCAGGCCACCCAAGCGCATCCGGCAGGTCAGGGTGGTGGTGGATGCGTTGGCTGAAACCACAACCACCGCTTTGACGCTCAGGCGGGTGCGCTGCTTGAGGGTGTTGGCCGGGATTGTGTAGGTGTCGAGTACCGTTTCCGATGCGCTTCCGGTAAGCTCAGTGCCGGCGGTGATCCGCTCGTTGACCCGCCCACCAATTCTCCGAGTCGGGCCCCCCGACACGCCATCAGTGGTAGTCAGCACCTTGTAGGCGTTGATGGCCTCGGCGCTGTCAGTGGTCACAAAGGTCAGGTACGGATTGGCGCCTTGCCGAATCGTCAGAGCATCGGCAAGATTGTCCCCGATCACAATATCGGCTTCCCCCGTGGCAAGCCCACTGGCGTCGAGAATGGCGCTATTTCCGGCACCAAAAGTAATGGCGCCATCACAGGTAAATGCGCCGGAAATGGTCATATTTCCGTTGTCGTCAATATCGATCAGTGTCGTCGTTTGTGACTCGTTTTTGAGGGTAAAGGCGCTGCTCATAAAACCACCGTTGGAATAGGGTCTTTAAAACCAAGATCGCTGTCGATTTGTGGGCAGGAAATCGACACGGTTGGCAATTCGGCCCCATAGAGCCGGATCAGCTCTTTGAGTGCAGCGACCTTGCCCTTGTCGTCGTACTCAAAATCAGGGAGCTTGTAAGCCCGCTCCCTACGGGCGGCATCCGCCAGGAGAGAGCGGGCGGCCAGGCCAACAGCTTTGTCGACCGTGCCGCCTTCGGTAAGAAACTCGGTCCATTCTTCGTCCTCAAAGGCGTACCCACCTGTAGCGGTGGTGCCAGGAGCGACTCCCCCGGTATCAGCCAGCTTGAGGCGGGCCTTCCCGATGGAGGTGCTGAGGACGTAGGTGAAGCTCATTTCTTCCTGGCCTCAAGGGCGGCAAGGATTCGGTCCTGACCAGCAAGGATCTTGTCCTGGCCTTCCGCGATGCGGTTCAGCACATCCAGGATGGGGTCTGGCGTCGAAGATGCCTCGATGGAGGCCCCTTCAACGGCGCTGAGGTAGCGCAATTCGGCACGAATCAGGCCAGCCAGGACGCGCCCCATCACCTCATGCGGGGTGACGCGGAGAGCGGAGCTGAGGATTTGGAGGTCGCTCTGGTTCAGCTTCGCGGCTTCCGTGAGCTGTTCCAGAAAAGCATCGACCGCCTTTTCTCCAACGCCGACTTCGGATTTTACTTCGGGTTCACCCATGATCAGCTCTGAGCCGAGCGGTGGGCAGTCCAGAAGCGCCAGTCGGTGACCACGCGCGCAAAGTAGCTGGTCATGCGGATGGCCCAGGATCCCGAACCGTCGTTCAAGGGCTCGGTAAAGAGCATGGGGTCGCCGGAGTCGTAGAGCCGAACACCTTTTTTCGCGGTGCCCAGGAACCACCCATCGGTGTCATCCAGGTAGCGCCAGGAGACCGGCTGGAACCGACCGCGCAGGGTGTTGATGTCGTTTTGAGCCGTGCCAGGAAGCTGGAGGCTCCCAAGAATTACCTCGGCGGTCTGGGCCAGCTCGGGGGGGACCAGCAACAGGTTGGGGCTGATGCTGACCTTCTGGTTGGCTTCGTCGACTGCATTGGTCCGGCTCATCAGGATGCGAGCGGCTTCCAGGTTGGTGCTGGTCAGGGTGTTGGTATCAAAGTTGACCTTGGTGACGGAGGGGGCCAGAAACAGCGGGTGGCCGTTGCCGGATGCCGCGAAAAATGGCTTGCCGTCGTAAATAAACTTCGGGTACGCATCCGCGTGGCCAGGGTAACCACCGTCGAAGGTGGCCAGATCCCCGGCGGTATAGGCACCTTTATTGAAGATGTCGGCGGCCATCTGCTCTTTCTTGCGCGCGAAACCTTCGCCGAACTGGGCGGCAAACGTCCGGACCAGATTGCCGATTTTGACATCCGCGTTGGGGTCGTTCATCAACTCTTCAGGGATGACGATCCGCTCAGCCAATTTCCTGGCTCTGCAGAACCACTGGTAGCCCTGATCAAAGGTGCGGGCGGGGGCGACGGCGCCGTGGTCAATCAGATCCGGCTCGTTGCCACCAACAATCACGGCTTCCGAGAAGCCCATTTCGTGCCCATTGAGGGGCATGACGTCAAAAACCTGGTTCCGAACCGCAGGCTCCTGGTCATAGGCCGCCATCATCACAGAATAGCCAGCGTCCGTAACCAGACCGGGCAATTGGGAGGGGTGTACAGTCGGCATCTCAGACTCCAGCGAAGGTGGGACGGATTTGAACGAGGTAGGTATTTTTTGCAGTATCGGCGCCCACAATCAAGAGGGTGTCGTCTACCGTGGCGTCGTGGTCAACGGACCGGGCGCCACCCACATCACAGGTTTTGAAGAGCTTGGTCAGGTCGACTAAGCCCGAATCGGGTGGATACTCGTAGACCGAGTTTGGCGAGATATCGACCAGGATTTCAGCATCCCCATCGGCTGCCGGGGCCGACGCCAGGCGGGAAGCGGCGACTCCATAAGCAACATCGCCGGCGGTGGCCTGCTTGACGTAGCCAGCGCTCGCCAGCGTCACGATATCGCCAGCCTCGATGGGGACGCTGGTGGAAGAATCGACTTTGAGGGAAACCAGGGTGCGACTTCCTTGGCGGAAGCCATTGGTATCGGTTGCCATTTACTTGACCTCGGGAGCTTTTTTGCGACCAGATTTAACAAGGATTTCAGCCCACTTCTCCTCGGGTACGCCTCGGCGTTTTGCCTCGGCTTTCTCGTCGTCGGTGAGCGTCAATTTGGGGGGTGGCTTCCCACCGGCTTGGGTGCCGGCAGGGCGGGTATCGGGGACGGCTTTGGCGGCGCGCTTGATCCAGGCTTGAAGCTGGTCAGGGCTGGCGCCCTCGGGAGCAAGGGCCTGGATTTCGGCAGGAAGCGCCTTGATGGCCTCGTCGTTTTCGGCCTTGACTGCTTTGAGGCGGGTCTTTTCTTGCTCGCGGTAAGTGGTCAGCTCGGCCTCGGCCTTGTCGGCACGCTCCTTTTCGGTCTTGTGGAGCGTTTCCCATTCGCCTTTTTTCTTGGCTTCTTCTTCGCTTTTGGCCTTGTCGGCGGCGTCACGCTCGGCTTTCCATTTGCGCAGCTCGGCCAGCTCGGCGGCAGATGGATCCGGCTGGGCGGGCTGGGTATCCGCCTTGGCGTCGGTCTTGGGGGCTTCTTTGGAGGCGTCGCCGGTCTTGCCAGCGTCACCAGCGCCCCCAGAAGTATCGGGGGCAAGCAGGAGGAGGGGGAGGAATCGCAACAGCATGGTCCTGTGATACGCTCACCATGCTGGTAGGGGCAAATAACGAAACGCGCGGATAAAGCCCGCTTTGTGGCGCTTATGACTTGGCTTTTTCTTTGTCCCAGATTTGCTTGGCCCAGGCCCGGCCCGGTTCACCGCCCCACAGCAACCAGGCCTGATAGCCCTTGGAATCGACGCCCCATCCCTCGCCTTGCTTGTCGACTTCGTGGCGGGCGAAGAAAGACACCATTCGACCAATGGTATCCAGACTGACAGGTTGACGGTTGGCAAGCTGGGAAGCGCGGTGTACCCCGACTGAGGTGCCACCTCGATTGGATGAGGGCTGCTGAGAGCGTAGCTTGAGCCCTCGCTTTGCTGCGGATGCCACTGAGGCAGGCGGGGTGAAGGCGGTGTCAGCCATTGGCGGGCGCAGGGGGTTTGGGGGGTGCGACAGAATCCGCTGGGGTCGGCTTCAGCAAGGATTTGATTTCGCGCAGGGCCATCAGGGCGGTCTCGGTGTCTCCGGCATCCAGGGCTGATGTGGCCTCGTCGATGGCGTCCAGGGCCAGTTGCGAATCTGACACAACCACCGCATCGGCGGTATTGTAATCTCCAGGCTCGATTTCGCTTGGAACAAAGCCAAGCCGTTGGAGGTTGCGGATGTAATCCGCGTGTGTCAAATCAGGCTTGACGAGAAGCAGCGTTTCAAGTTCTGCTTTTGTGTTTCTTGGCAGGATGGGGGGCGCGTCGATTTTGTAAATATCGAACGTTGGCCCCCAAGGTTTCCCCGCATCCAAGGCCAAGGCATAGCCAGTGACCTCTACCAGAGCTGCGTAAATGTCAGCCCGCATGGTGGCCATTTTGGCCTCGAAGGCATTTGCCCGCAAGGATCGGGCTTCGGCGGATTCCTGGGCGGCATCGGAGGCAAAAAGTACTTCAGGGCTGGTGTCTCGGATGTGTCGGTCAAGTTCCTTCATCGAATCCAACAGACCGGGAATGGAAGCGCTTTTTGCCTCCAGATACTCGGCGCGGCCATCGGAGGGGGCGCCATCGATCATGCGCCCAAATCGCTGCACATCCGAGTTTCGGCCTACCTTGAAGCCAAACAAGGCCAGGGTCGGGTTTGCATACCGGCTTCCGATTGCACCCATCTGGGTTGCCAGAGAATCCATCCGCATCAGGGGGCGCTCGATGCCAGCGGGGGCTGGGAGCGAGTGCTCGGGCTGGTCGAAGGGGATGGCTTGCAGGTGGACACAAGGAACAACGCCCAGCCCATGCTCTCCAGACTCAGCCCCGACATGATCTCCATTTCGATACACATCGATCCGGGTGCGCGTCAAGACGCGCTTATAGCTCTGGAATGTCTCACTTTTGGGATCGACCCTGGCAGGGTTGTCCAGGTAGCCGATTTCGATTTCGACCTTTTCCAGCTCGGTGCCGGTTTCCGCGTCGTACCAGGCGGTAACGCACCGGGGATCGTAGAAGACGATCTTGGAGTTGTAGGGTGGTTTTGCAGAGGTCCGAACCGCCTCCATCCAGCCATCGCCCAGGGCACAGACCTGGATAAACCACCGGAGCTGATGCTGGGCCATTCGAGAGCGGCGCCAGATTTGCTCTCCAGCCACGAGCTGCTGACGGGAGACGTCTGGGCTGGAGAGCTCCAAAATCAAGCGCCCTGGGGCCAGAGCCCGCGTGTCGGTATCGACGATGAATTGATACCAGCGGAAAATCCGGCGAGTCTGGTCGATCTCGTTGCCAGAGTCGTCGAAAGCCCGGAAAAGATGCTCTTTTTTCTGGGTTGCCGCCCCATAGGGGTGGTGAAGGTAGCATTGCCATCGGAAATCATACAGGGCACGCCAGCCTTCTTCGTTGTCCGGGTAGGGATCGTAGCCCGAAGAGGGCTCGTACAAGGGCTCGGATAAATCAGCAGGCATTCTCAACCTCGGGAGTAGCTATCAACGTGGGGGATTGAGCCTGTCAACAGCCAGATCGCGCGCTCAACCGCGTCTAAACCGTCATCAAAGGCCCCGTTTGGAAAGTCGCGCATTTGCTCCCAGAACTCCCCCGGCAAGTCGTCGGCAAACTCGATCCAGCCGTTGTGGATATCTGGCTCCAAGCTGGAAATCCGGTCCTCTTTGTTCTGGTGGAGCGTGTAGCCCTGGACAGGCATCTGGTAGACCTTGCCGGCCCGCCGGCGCTCCTCCTGTTGCCGGGCAAAGGATTCCCCCAGCAGCGCCTGGGTGCCTGTCTCGTCGGTGCCGACCTTTGGCCTCAAGTTGGCGACCCGCTCCCAAAGGCTCCAGAGCGCCGTCTGTTGCGCGCTTGGCTGTCGGCGTACCATTTCAACGGCCAGAACCAGTGTGAGCCCTCCTGGGCCGTTTGCGGGGCTTCCAGAGACATGGGCAGGGCGCCACCGTGCCACAAGGGCCAGCGCAGGGTAATCGGCCCGGCCTTTGCCGCTGGAGGGATCGAGCCAGATGGCGGTCCGGCAGTCCGACAGGGAAACGCGCAGCCCTCTGCTGGTGGTGACGGTACCGGTAGCCAGGCTGACCTTGCAGCGACGGACCCGCTCCAGGTCAAATAGAGCAGCATCTGCATCGCGGGGCTGATTCTGGTCCTCGCTCCAGAAAGCAGCTGGCGAGGCCCAATAGGTCAGCATCAGCTCCCACAAGGACCGGCCTTGCGGCCAGAGGACCTGGGCGCCTTCTTCCAAGAGATTCTGGTGGGCCCGATAGAACGTGCGGGCTGCCTCCAGCCGGTTCGGGTCGGTCAGATCGGCCCAGATTTCGCGGCACTTCTCCCAGAGAGCCATATTCTTCGGCCACGCAATCAGGTTTTTCCAGACCTCTCCCGACCAGTCTGGCGCCTTGAGTAACCGAGCAACCAGGTCATCTGGATGTTGAATCGTCCCGACCAGCTCAAAGCAGCTGTAGCCCCAGCCAGCGCGGCCGATATCTTTTTGCAGGAAACTCCACTGCTCGGCCCGTTTCTCCGGGTTTTTGAGGTGTTTGGGGTTCACGGTGTCGTCGAGGATGAACTTAGAGGGCCGCTTCCCGGCGTGCTTGTAGCCGCGCGCGTCGCCGCCAAAACTCATCGCCACCACCGCCGTCCCCAGCTCTTCCCCCCCCGAAACCAGCGCCACAAAATTCGTCTGCGTTCCGCTAATCCGGGGCCGCCCATAGACCGCAGCCAGCAAGGGGGGTGGCTCGACAAGGACGGCGTGCAGATCCTTGACCAGCATTTCCGCCAGCCGGTATCCGGTGCTGTAGACGTGGATACAGACCTCACGCCCGTATAGAATGTCGTGCAAAGGCTCCAAAAAGCTCTTGACGCTCGATTTTGCAGATCCGCGCGGGGCCACCCATCGCCGCTTGGTCTGGGCGCTACGCTCTCGCCAGGGAGGGAGTCCGGTGGCGAGGAAGTGCTCTTGGACTGGGCTCCAATCCAGCTCAAAGCGTTCTGGGAAAAAGACCCGCGCAAAGAGCTGCTTATCAACCCGGCAGCGGGCATAAAGGACCGGATACCAGGCCTGCTCGTCTTCAAGAGCGTCCCAGAACTCGGCAAATTCCGCCTCCGCCATGGCCTCGATGGCAGCCACCAGGTCACTCTCCAGTGCTGTCGTTGTCATGACCCCTCCTGGAGGTAGTGCGCTTCAGTGCGTTTCGGACAGCCGTATTCAATGCCCCCCCCGAACCCGCTTGGGGGGCGTTGCCTTTGCCAATCTCGGCCAGATCGCGCAGCCCGGTGGCCACCTCGCGCAGGGTCTGCGTCACCGAGCGAGTCGCCCGCGCAGCTTCGTCGACCCCGGCCTTTTTCCACCGGGTATCGTCGTTCAGCAGCTCCTCGGTGCGATGGTAGACCTTGTGGAGCGAACCAACCAGGTGGGCGCCCCAGTCATCGGCGCCTCGCTGGGCAGCCAGGGCTACGCGAGAGGCGGCTTTGTCCCGTTCTGGCCCGTCAAAAGCCGAGACACGGCGTTTCCACCATCGAATCAAGCTATTCTGGTCGATACCAAGCCGACGCTCGACGGCGCGAAAGTTTGGCTCCAGATCCTCCCCAACCAGGTCGCAGCTCGCATAGAGCGCGGCCATGGCCTCTGCCCTCCGTTCTGGAGAATGCCTGGGTGCGCCCATTGTTATTTTCCTCCCGTGTAGCGGACACAGACAACCCACTTCTGGTTGTGCCGGTCAAACTGACGTTGCCGAACGCAGAACCCAACGGTTTCCAGCACAACCAGATACCGGTTGAGCTGCGTACCTTTCCAGCCGGTGACTGTCCGTAGTTCATCCAGGGTAATGCCGGGTTCACGCCGAATCGCCCGAACCATCGCTTGGAGGTTTTTGCCGCCTCGCTTGGTTATTGCCATTCTTCCTCCCGATCTTCCCAGGGCATCGTCGCCTCATTGATACGTCGGTAGACCTCTTTGAGTTTTTCCTTGGCGAGGTAGGCATCCAAACTCATCCAGCCCTCCGATGCTTGTTCCCAGCTAAGGCCAGATAGGAACAGATGGGAACACAAAATAGAGTAGCTTCTTTCTTCTTGTTCCTAATGTTCCTAACTAAGAGAGAGAAAAGAGAGAGAAGAAGAGCAGACAACCGAGTGTTGCGTGCAGGGATCGAGATGGGAACGGTGAGAACAAGCCCCAACAAAGGCGCACTTCTCCCTGTTCTCAACGAGGCATTGAGATAGGAACAGTTAGGAACGTTAGGAACATTCGCCTTCATGGCTGGTTTTCGGCCCTCCCTCGTTGGGGTCGATAGGCCCACTCCAGCTCTTTTCCAGTGCGAATTCGTTGCCGCTCAAACCCGAGCTTCCGAAGAATATCCCCCGCTTTCTGCTCATTACGACGCACCAGCAGATCCTTCTCATCCAGCCCCATCGGCCCCATCATCAACCGCTCGGTGGTCAGCAGCTCACGACCATCCCGAGGCTGATCATCCAACCAGAGGGAATTGCTCGTTTCTGTCAGGTGAAGCCAGCGTTTTACCCGCGCCGTCAAGCTATCATCCTGCTGGTAGTCCGCCTGATGCTCCAAGAGCTGCTCGGCCTCGGGCTGGGCCAGATACCATGCCTCATTCTGCTCAAACCGAAACACGGCTTCGGCCCACAGCCGATCCCGGTTGGCCTTGATCCAGGCGATGTCCCCCTCGGTGCAGGCCACCGGCCAGAACCGGCGGGCACCACTCGGATCATCGGGGAGAAACCGCTGATCATTGGTGGTGCTGGCAAAGACCGCCGAGCGTTTTCGCAGCTCGTTGTTCTTGCGGTATTTGCCCATGTAGTTGTCTTCGCGGGTGGTCAAAAACTGCTTCAACCGGTCTACATCGGCCCGTCGTACATCGGTTCCTTCCGACAAGTCATGGATCCAGGCGCTATGCACCTGCTCCTGGGCCCGCACCATGTCCCCATGCAGATCGATGGGGCTCTCGGAAAAGAACGCATCCCCGGCCAGCGCCCGCAGCGCACTGCTTTTGTAGATACCCTGGCGCCCCACCAGCACCAGCACCGCATCGGCCTGACAGCCCGGCCGCAATGCACGGGCCACGGCTTGCACCAGCCATTTCCGGGCGATGGCCCGCACCAGGGGCGAATCGGCCACCCCCAGCCCATGACAAAGCCAGCTATCTAAGCGGGATTGACCATCCCAGCTCAAGGCCCGCAGGTAATCTTGCAGGGGATGTCGGGCAAAATCCTGGGCGATGGTGGCGGCCACTTCGCGGACCTGGGATGTACTGGCCTTGACCCCGTACACCCGCGACAGCCACAACCCGATACGAGTATCATCGGCATCAGACCAAGGCTTTTCATCCAACATCTGCCGCCCGCGCATCTGGTCATACCAGATTTTCCCCTTCCACCGGGCATCATTTTTCAGCACTTCCTCGGTCAACACCCGCGCATCTTTCTTGGCTTTCCCGAGCCTCCGAAGCCGCGAAACCACCTCCATATCGGGGGTATCGCCTTCGCACGGATCATTGCGAGTGCTGGCTTTACGCGGGGCCTGGGGGGCCACCAGCTCGGTGAGCTGCCGAGAAATCCGGGCGATGGAGGGTCCATCATTTTTCTGGACCGCATCAGTGAGCTGCTTCTGGAGCTGCTGGGTGCGTTGGTAGATCCAGCCCTGCTTGAATTCGCGGGCCACCCGCTGGGTGGCTTGCAGGGGGGGGACACTATTGGGGGCCTGGATCAAGAGCATTTTCAGCTCTTTTTCGGGCCAGTCGAGCGGCCCATCCCCGCGCTCCAACGCAGCCATCAGGGCCACCATCTCACAGGATTCGCCTGCATCCAGGCGATCCAAGATCCAGCGGCTCACGGCCCGGATCTGGGGCCGCCGGCACAGCTCGGGTGCCCAGCCCCCGCGCTCCAGGTCTTCGCGAGCTTCCTGGCCGTACAGCGTCAACAACCCCAGACAGGTTGTTTCGAGTTCGTAGCCCATATTTCTTCCATCAGGCATGTGTGCCTCCAACAACCGCCAGAAAATCGCAGTCTTGGACTCGCTCGCCCACAACGGGCAACGAATCCGCATCCAGGCTGGCAAAGCCCCGAGGGGCATCCCCCTCCTTCCACCGGCGCCACCGAGGCCCCAATTCTTCCCAGGGAAGCCACCAGACCGCCCCTTCCAGGCTCAACACCACCCCCGCCACGCCCCCTGACGCCTCGGCCTGGTCAAACCAGCGGGCCTGGTGGTCGGCCACTTCCGCCAGTGGCCAGCGATCTCCCTGGTGACTTTTGGCGTCAATCGCCAGAAACAGCCCGTTTTTGTGCAGAATCCAATCCGGGGGAGCCCGCCCGATTACCCTGGCACTTCTCCCCCCATCCTGCAAAAGCACGGCTGGATACTGGCGGATCACCAGCCAGCCTTGCTTGCGATACCGCTCCAATTGCCAGCCGAGGAGCTGCTCAAACGCTTTTCCTCGGTTGGCCTGGCTCTGGCCCCGAATGGGGCGGTGATCTGGGAAGAGGCCGTCGCTCATGAGTGCTGAAGGTTCAGCGAAAGCTGGCTATGCCCGATGCTTTTCGGGCTGGGATGTTTGACCAGCAGCGGCCCCAGGGCATCCTGGCTGGCGGAAAGGCTGCCAAAGTGGTGGGCCGTCATGAGGAATTCTTCGACATCGTGGCCGAGAATCGAGGGGGTCGGCTCGCCATCGTCGTTGTATTTGACCTGACAGTGCATCAGCTCGTGGTGAACCAACCGAAGCCGCTCTTGGGAGCTCGCACAGAGCCAGTAATCGAGCGCCAGCATGATCCGAAACAAGGGGGGATCGGCCAGGGTGGAAAGCTGGCGGTCTTTCTTGCTGATCACGCTGGCTTGCCCGAGCTTGAGGCTTCCTTTCGCGGTGGGGGCCAGCCGCCAGAACCCGAACTCGATGCGTGAGAGGGTCAGCTGGCGGCGGTGCAGCTCGGCATAGTGAAAGCCATCATTAGGGGTGCGCGCTTCCAGCAGTTGTTTCAGTAGATCCGCAGGATCATCGAAAATAGCCCCTTCCAGGGAGCTGGCCCGGATGTGTTCGGGGAACAGCTCGAGTACTTCTTCGAGCATCCCGCCCATGCTGTCGAACGCATTGCCGCGATCCTCTCGGCGCATTTCGCAGGAAGGGAGCATCTCGGCCAGCACCAGGGTGTACCAGGGCTGTTGCCGAAGCCATGCCACCTGGGGGACATCCTCGGCATGCTGCGCCACATAAACCTCGTGGCCGACCTCCAAGTACGCCATCAATTTTCCGGGCGCGAGCAGTACCTGGGCCGCCCAGACCAGATCCCGCAACCAGGTGTCGGCATCTGGGCCGGTGCAGTGGATCTGGTCTTTGAGCTTCTCCGCAAAGCGGCGAAGAACCTCCCAAGGTTCGATATCTTCCCCATTTGCCAGATGAAAGGTTGATAGAAAGGGGGGGACTTTCTTTTTTGCCATACTACGCTCCAAGAAGAACAGAAAAATCAAAGGTTTTCGGGGACTTCGCCCGCTGAATGGGTTGGCCTTTGGGGCCGTACAAACCCCACAAAAGCCGCCCCGGCAAGGGCTTCACAGGCCGCTCGAAACGCCCTGCGAACACCTCCCCTCGCCACAACAACCAGCACTCCGCGCCGTTGTCGTGCTGCACTTGCAGCGTCATCCGAAGCCCAGAAGGCACCCCATAGGAAGCGCGGAAGGTCCGAATCCCATGCCCACAGGGCACCCCTGGCGCCGCCGCGCAGACCTCGCACCCGATGGGCGGGCCTTGGGGGCGAGGCCCCTCAAAGAAGCCGCCCCCCTCGGCTTTCGGGTCCTGGGCAGGGAGAAACATCAGGCGGCCTCGGCTTGGGGCCGAATCGTTCGTTGTTCGGCTCTCTCAGCATCCGCTTGGGCCAGCAAGGCCCAGGCTATGGTTCGTTCATCTGCCGAAGCGTTGATCAGATCAAGGAACGATTGCAGATGGCGGGGAGATGGGAGGCGGCGACCCTTTTCGATATGGGTCACAAGAGAAGGATCAACTTTTATTTTTCTCCCCATAGCTGCTGTAGACAGTTTGAGGCGATCCCTTTGATTCTTGTACCAATGCGAGAGGGCTGCTGACATGAAGGCAGCTTACTATGAATCAGCAAAAAGACAACTCCATTTCGCGCTACTGATGACTCTATGTCAGAAGATTTGGCTCCCATTCTCAAGAAACTGCGTTCAGACAAAGGTCTGACGCAAAACATGTCCGCCTATTTCCAAATAATGGGCGTTTTATAGACTGCGCTTTCGTATAGCTATTTGAGGTCTTGAAGCACATCACCCCTCTTGCGGTGTGGGCGGGGCAACTCCATCCCACCACTCCGAAAGGTTCAAGGCCACTGCATCAAAGGGTTCTAAATAGGCCGACTCTTCGTTGGTCCAGATGCCCAACAACATCCAAAAATCTCCCTCCCGGCGGTAGACTTCGATGGTCTGCAATTCGGGATCGACCAGCCAGCGCCACTTGACCCCGGCCTGGTGGTAAATGCGAGCTTTTGCGTTGCGATCATGGAGGGCCGTGGAGGGAGACAGGATCTCGCAAACCCAGTCGGGAGGCGTGACAATGTAGGCGGCTCGGGGGAGCAGGGGAAGGGTTTCATGTTTCCAGCCGGCTAAATCGGGGCTGACCACGGCGGTCTGACCGGGCACTTGGAGGTGCAGCTCGGGCTCAGGCAGAATCCACCACCCTCCTGGCCACTCGCCCCCAGGGCGTCGGTGGAATTGATAGCTTACTTCTCGATAAATCAATCCCTCTGCGACAGCATGGGGAACCGCAGGGCGGGGGCTGACAACTAATTCTCCACCGATAATCTCCCCTGTTTTGCCATCCGGTAACGCCCGGAGCTTGCGGTACAGGTCATCAAAAGAGGCGTGTTTCAAGGCTTCAGACATGATTCCCTCTGTTCAAACGAATGTATCCAGACTCAGCTTGCTTTTCGCTGCTCTTGCTGCACCAGACCACGCACAAAGGCAAGCGCCGACTGTTCGCCCCGATGCTGTTCAATCCACACCAGCTCTTCCTGGGAGAAACCCAGCTCTCGCAACCGGAGTGCGGCCGGGCTGGCTGGCAGCGGCTCCCCCAGCTCTTCCAGCCAGGCCGCTGCGAGCGATGCCTGGTTGAGCGTCCCCAGCGTGGCATCCACAAACCGAAAGGGAGACAGTCCCGTTGTTGGATCTTCACATTGCGGGCACACCCACCGCAGAGAAACATAGGTCACACTCCGGTCGCCTCGTTTCGCTTGCCGTTGGATGGTTTCGATGTGCGCGTTGGTATGCCCACACACAGGTTGAAGCACGGTTGTCATAGGGAACCCCATGGATGAAAGCTGATGACCACGAGCTGAGTATTTCGCTGCCATTGGAGTTTTATATAGAGTCGGCACAGTCCGCTGTAAGGGCCAAAAACCCAAAGCGGCGTGTAGCCTGCCCGGAGAGGAGACAGCATTTCTACAAAGTCTGCCGGTTGAAGGCTCTGAAGGTGCAGATACACATCCGGGAGCATCAACCCTAAGTCTTCGCTTTCCTCTTCGGCTTTTTCCGTCAGTATCACTCGCCCTTCTGCAACCGCTTTTGAGAGCAGGTGGAGAAAAGAAGCGATCTCCTGATTCGTCGGCATGCTCCTCAGTCTACCTCCTCTGTCCCTTGGGTGAGGTGTATTTTTTTATACAGACTATAAGACAGTGTTGCTGACTGGTTGACAGCAAGCCGTCTGCTGACTATGAGTAAGCATCAACAACGGAGCCACCCAATGTCCCACTTCTCTTCCCGCCCTGACCTGTACGAAGGCATGGTCGAGTATTGCGACCGTGAGCAGGATTCGCTCAAGTCCGCTATCAAAGGTCATACTTTGGGCAAGCTCTCCGCGCAGGGCCGCCGCCAGACGCTGAATACGACGCTGGAAGACCTGGAGCATTGCTGCCGGGTGGCGGGGCAGCGGGGGTGGTCAAAGGCCCAGGTGGCTTCGCAGCTTCGGGCAGCAGGGGCGAAGTGGTCGGGTGGGAAGCTGGTTTCTTGCCCGGATCTGACTCGTGGTTGGTTGGCGACCCGTCTGACGGTGGGGCAGCCATGAGCCGGGGTGTTGTTTCACTCCCCTCAAACGGGGACTGTCACGATCCCACGTTCGAGGAAGAACGCAAGGGATTCATGGCCACGCTCACCTTCCATGGACTGCGATATGAAGAGGTCAAAGCTCTATATCTACGCTCCGGGCTACCCAAGCCATCGAGTGATGCGGGCTTGCGGCATCGGCTTTGGACTGGGCTGAAGCTCGGCAAAGGGCTGGCGGACCTGGTGGCCGAGGAGCTGGCGTTGCGGGAGTCGGCTGAGTGGAGCTGGCTTCGGATCATCCAGGATTACCGGCTTGGGTATTTGGCATCTCTGGCCGGGCTGGTGCTGCCATGAGCGCAAAACTCCCCCTCAATATGCCCCGTCGCAGAACGATCTCCCCGATGGGCTACCTCAAGATCCCCCCTGAATTCAAAGAATTGACCGGTATTTTCCCTGATTGTCAAGTCACGGTGCGGGTGGAGGGCTCAAAGCTGATCGTCGAGGCAGTTCCTACAAAAGAGGAATCTGAACGTGAGGTGTCCCGTGAGTAGCTGGATTGCACTGGTCGCTTCGGTGCTGGCCGGGGTGTTGGCCGGGGTGTTGGTGGGGGTGCCCGTGGCGCGGTGGGGGTGGTGGTCGCGCATCGAGGACAGGGAGTGGAGGGATTGGACGAACTTCAAG
>Ga0172373_10005666_pt1 | contig 17034 bp, 14 predicted proteins | sample Lak10m_2_FD_114546 | JGI IMG/M metagenome (GOLD analysis project Ga0172373, IMG submission 114546) | Freshwater microbial communities from Kabuno Bay, South-Kivu, Congo - kab_092012_10m | ecosystem: Environmental > Aquatic > Freshwater > Lake | place: Democratic Republic of the Congo...
GTAGTCGTTTTTGAATATATTGACAATAATTTTGATCAGTTAGATTTTGAGCGTTTTTCACAACAAATGAAAAAGACAATACAGTTATTAGCCCAAGTGGCGATTTCACAAACTAGAGATTTCAACTAATGCGTTACACAATCAAAGCACAAATTTTTGGAGAATAAAAATGGCATCAAAAGTAAAAGATACACCGATATTACGCGGCAAAGACGCGGAACGCTTCAATTTAAAAATGCGTGAAGCTGATAAAAACACTATTCCAAAACAAGAATATGAACGAATGATGAATGTATTCAATAGCGTTCGTATTGTTGAAACTTCGTGATGGATGAATTGGAATTTGTGCGTTTGAGTTCCGACGAGTCAAGGGATTCAGATTTTGATTGCGGCAACGATGATTTAAACGAATTCTTTTTTGTCGATTCAAAAGCAAATTTTCGTGAATTGTTAGCCGTGACGTATGCGTGGAGTCTGCACGGTAAAACAATTGCATTTTTCAGTGTTTCCAATGATGCAATCACCAGTCAAGATGTTGAAAACTTTAATCGATTTCGTCGAATTTTACCTTGGGGCAAGCGTTATAAAACAATGCCAGCAGTAAAAATTGGACGTTTTGCTGTGCATAAAAATTTTTCTAAACAAGGTTATGGCTCACAAATCATGGATTTCATAAAAATTTGGTTTGTGACACGCAATAAAACAGGATGCAGATTTATTGTTGTGGATGCGTTGAAAGACGCGCAACCGTTTTATGAAAAAAACGGATTCTCATTTTTGAGCTGTGACGGTGAAAATGATTCAACACGATTGATGTATTTTGACCTTAAAACAGTAATGCCTGTTTAAGAAGGATTAAATTGCACAAACTGGAGATTTCAACTAATGCGTTACACAAGCAAAGCACAAAATTAAAAGGAGTTAAAAATTGACGTTTCAACGTTTATCTGTAAATGAAGCCGCTGAAATCGTTGGCGTTTCCACAGCTACGATGCGTAATTGGGCAAAAGCAGGTCATATAACACCAATCGAGCAACGCCCGCTTTCATTCTTGAACCATGACGTTAATAAGTTAAAAAACCGTCTTACAAATGGTTCACTTCAAAAACTAATAAATAGAGCAAATAAGGCTAATTCGACCGCAAACATATTGCCATCTGAATATGTTTCAAATGGCATTTTTTTAGATAATATCAAAACAATTAAAGCCTTTATCAATGAGAAAAAATTAAATATAAATAGCGTATTGTTTGTAGCGACAATTAAATTATTAGTCAGCGAAAATGAATTGGTATTTGATGAAAACAAAAGCCTATTTTCTGTAAATTCATTTCAAAATTGGAAACGTCATTCAGTAAAAGTTGAGGTTGAAAATTGGTTAAAAGAATTAAGTCATACAGAACAAGGCGATTATGCAAACCTCTACGATTTAATTGTTTTGATTGCCGATGATTTTTTAGGCTTGTTATATCAGTGCTTATCTAGTGAAGGCAGTAAATCTAATAAAGGTAGTTATTACACGCCGTTGAAGTTGATTACAGATTCATTGCGTGACATCAAAAAAAATCTAAACGATACATTCTTAGACCCTTGTTGTGGAACTGGGAATTATCTAATTTCAGCGGCGAAAGTTTTACAGTTACAACCTAAAAAGATTTTTGGTTTTGATATTGATTCGCTTGCTGTGAAAATTGCTCGAATCAATTTATTGCTTGCGTATCCACATATTGATTTTTCGCCAAACATTTATTGTTTGGATTCACTCAATGAATTAGCCACAGGTGATATTTTTTGCAAAACCAATCATTTCTTAAATTCAATTGATGTCATTGCAACTAATCCTCCTTGGGGTGCATCCAAAAATGATTCGATTGAAACTTTTTCGTTGTTTTTACAAAAATCGCTACAACTGTTGAAAGATAATGGGCAGCTTTCTTTTATCTTGCCAGAATCCATTTTGAATGTGAAAACACATTCGTCAATTCGAAACACGCTTTTAACACAAGGAAAAATTTTAAAAATTACAAAATTAGGGCGGCAATTTACGGGCGTTTTTACACCTGTAATTCGATTGGATTTTGTCAAAACATCAAAAAATACCGACACTTTTGTCACTGTTCAAAACGAACATAATGTGATTCATATTGAACAAAATCGTTTTCTAACGAATCAGAATTATGTTTTTGATATTGATGTGTCGAATGATGAAGCAGAACTTTTAAAAAAAATTTATGCCGTTCCACATAACACGCTATTTCAACATGCAGAATGGGCATTAGGCATTGTAACGGGAGATAACAAAAAACATCTTTCCGATGCGAAACGTCAAGATTTTGAGCCTATTTTAAGAGGTACAGAGATTCAAAAGTTTAGTGTTAGCGAATCAAAATTCTTTTTAAATTTTGAACCAAAGAATTTTCAGCAAGTTGCGCCTGAACGATTTTTCAGGATGCCAGAAAAGTTAATTTATCGATTTATTTCTAAAACGCTTACTTTTGCTTATGACGATAAACAACGCTTAACACTCAACAGCGCAAACATTTTAATTCCTAAAATTCCAAATATCAGTTTAAAAGTTGCTTTGGGTTATTTAAATTCAAGTCTGTTTCAATACTTATTTCAAAAACAATTTGCAACACACAAAGTATTGCGAGGCGACCTTGAAAAATTACCGTTTCCTATTTTGAGTGCTTCAAAACATAACGAAATTGAAAAAATGGTTGAGCAAGTTTTGAATGACCGTAATACATATATCGAATTAGATGCGCTGATTTTTTCAACGTTTAATTTATCAAATTCTGAAATAACAACAATTCAAAAAGAGTTAAAAAAATAATGGAACGACTAAAAGCAAAACTTATTCAGTTGGTTGAAACATTGGAAAAACAAAAACACGATGACGTTATGCAACGTTTAGAAGATTTGGTTTCCGTTTATCCATTCAATGACTACGAATTTTTAATTTCATCGTTAATGGGTCACGGAAAAATTTCAATCGACGATTATTACGAACTTCGAGATGATTACATTGCTCGAAATATGTTTTTATATATTTTTGAAATCAGCGCACCGCGTAGTTTTGGCGAGGCATGGGCGCAAGGGCATTTGAAAAGTTTGTATCCAGAGTTGGAAAAACCTACAAAAAAACTCGATGCAGATTATTCGGGACAATATGATTTCTTTTTAGATGGCAAAATAAAAATTGAAGTGAAAGCCTCGAGAGCAGTTGATTTTGATAGCAATGAGCCACTTTATGTCAAAGCATTAGCGTCAGATTCAACGGCGAAATTTGACATGAATTTTCAGCAAGTTAAACCAGCATGTTGTGATGTTTTTATTTGGGTAGGCGTTTGGCGAGATGTTATTCGTTATTGGGTTCTTTCATCTGATGAAGTGGCACAAAATAAATACTATTCAACGGGGCAACATCGTGGAAATACAGGTGAAGGTCAAATCCATTTGAAAGAATCAAATATCACGGAGTTTTCCATTTTTGAGACTTCGATTAAAGAACTTGTTGATGATGTTAGAAAGGCTTATTTGAGGCAGAAATCGTTTTGAGAAGCCGTTGCCGCCCGTAATCAAGTTGTTGCAAACACATGGCAATTTTTATTAACGAAACTACCAAAATTATCGTTCAAGGTTTTACGGGCAAAATCGGCACGTTCCACGCGCAAGACATGATTAACTACGGTTCAAACGTAGTCGGCGGCGTAACACCAGGAAAAGGTGGACAAAAACATTTAGACCGTCCGATTTTCAACACCGTAAAAGAAGCGGTCGAACAAGCAGGTGCAGAAGCGAGCATTATTTTTGTACCGCCAGCCTTTGCGGCAGATTCGATTATGGAAGCAGCAGACGCGGGAATTAAATACTGCGTAGCGATTACTGACGGCATTCCAACGCAAGACATGATGCAAGTAAAAAACTTTTTGCGTCGTTTCCCAAAAGAAGAACGTATGGTTTTAACAGGTCCAAACTGTGCGGGAACGATTAGCCCTGAGCGTTCGATGCTCGGCATTATGCCTGGTCATATTTATATGCGCGGCAACGTGGGTGTGGTTGGTCGTTCAGGCACGCTCGGTTATGAAGCCGCTGACCAGATGAAACGTTTAGGGATTGGTATTTCAACGTCTGTGGGCATTGGTGGTGACCCGATTAACGGAAGTTCGCACCGTGATATTTTTGAGCAATTCGAGCAAGACGACGAAACCAAAGTCATTTTGATGATTGGTGAAATCGGTGGTCCTCAAGAAGTTGAAGCAGGTTTGTTTGCCAAAGAAAACATGAAAAAACCTGTTGTAGCGTATATCGCAGGTTTGACTGCGCCAGAAGGTCGTCGTATGGGTCACGCGGGGGCGATTATTTCGTCGGCAGGTGAAAGTGCGGCGGAAAAAGTCGCTATGTTGCGTGATTTGGGCGTAACGATTTCTCCAACGCCTTCGGCGATGGGGGAAACAGTGGCTAAGGTTTTGGCTGGATTGAAGTAGTAGGTTTTTAAAAATTAAATAAAAGCTCAAATCACGAAAATTTTTGTGGTTTGAGCTTTTTAGGTTTTAAAAGGGGGCAAAATATGGCTACATAATACCAAGGAACTGTTACAGCATGGAAAGATGAACAAGGTTTTGGATTTATTACACCAAATAATGGAATGGAAAAGGTTTTTTTGCATATTTCAGCTTTTAAAAATTCATGTCGCCCAACTGAAGGCGATCCAATTACTTATGAATTGGAAATTGACAAACAAAAACGTTTTCGGGCAAATAACGTTAAATTGATAAATGAAAAAATAAAACCTGTTACTAATTCTGGTCGCAATGAAACATTTAGCACTGTTTTTGCTGTGTTATTTTGCCTATTTGTAATAGTGATGGTTTTGATAAAAAACCTCCCTTTTTTAGTGCCGATTTTTTATGCAATCGCAAGTTTTGTGACATTTATTGCGTATGCCATTGATAAATCTGCTGCACGGAAAAATCGTTGGCGAACCAAAGAAAGTACATTGCATTTATTTTCATTGCTAGGTGGATGGCTCGGTGCTTTATTCGCGCAAAAAGTTTTGCGCCACAAATCAACAAAGCAGGAATTCAAAAGAGTATTTTGGATTACAGTTATATTGAATTGCAGTATGTTGGGCTGGCTAGTGAAAGAAAAAGAGCTTGCTTTTATCGGTCAAGTAGTCGTTTTTGAATATATTGACAATAATTTTGATCAGTTAGATTTTGAGCGTTTTTCACAACAAATGAAAAAGACAATACAGTTATTAGCCCAAGTGGCGATTTCACAAACTAGAGATTCCAACTAATGCGTTACACAATCAAAGCACAAATTTATTTCCGTGGAATTTGCACGGTAAACCGATTGCTTTTTTCAGTGTTTCTAATAATGATGCAATAAACGCATAATCATTATTATGTTAAATAAATAATAATTTGGAATTAAATGCCATTCCCTACCGAAGTTAAAAATTACAACCTGTTGATTTTCATTATTAGCAAAAATTTAAATCATGAAATTCTGTATTTCAAACTAATTTTGCGGCTACAATCATTGCCACTTTAGAGACTTTTTAAAAATACATCTGTTTCTTCTACATCCCGCGTAAATTCTGCATATCCCCTATTTTTCTAAAGAAAAATTTTTAATTTTTAAGGTACTTAAAAAAATGCTCGTAGTAAAACGAAATGGCGAATCACAAAAAATTGCTATCGATAAAATTCATAAAGCCGTTGAATGGGCTTGCCGAGATTTAGACGTATCGTTGTCTGAAATCGAAACTAACGCACACATTCAATTTTTTGACGGTATTAAAACTGCTCAAATTCACACTGCCCTAGTCAACAGTGCCGCGAGTTTAATTGACATTGGTAAAACCGATTATGAATTCGCAGCGGCACGTTTGCTTTTGCAACAAATTTACAAAGAAGTCACACAACATATTGATTATCCTAAACTTTGCGACTATATCGCAAAAGCGATTGCTTTAGGAAAAGTCAAACCTGAAATACAAACCTTTGATTTAGAAGCCTTAAATGCCGCAATCGATGTTTCACGCGATCATTTATTCAAGTATTTAGGAATGCAAACGGTTTATGACCGCTATTTATTGCGTGATAGTGAACACAAACTTATTGAAATGCCTCAACATTTTTGGATGCGCGTGGCAATGGGTATTGCTTTAAACGAAACGGCCGAATCGCGCACAAAATGGGCAATCGAATTTTATAACGTGTTATCAAAATTTGAATTTATCAGCTCAACACCAACGTTATTTAATTCAGGCACGAAGTTTTCACAAATGTCATCGTGTTTTGTAACTACAACGGATGATTCAATTTGGGAAGAACAAGAAGGCGTAAATTTTGGCAAAGGTATTTTTGCCACAATGACTGAATGCGCGTTGTATTCAAAATTTGCAGGTGGCATTGGTACCGATTGGACTCGCGTGCGTTGTGCAGGCAGCGAAATCAAATCGACCAACGGTATCAGCTCAGGCATTATTCCCTATTTAAAAGTTTTCAACGATACTGCTGTTGGTGTGAATCAAAGTGGCAAACGTAACGGTTCTTTTGCGGCGTATTTAGAACCTTGGCATGGCGACATTGAACGTTTTATCAATTTGAAAAAACCCAACGGCGATGAACGTTTAAGAGCGCGTGAAATTTTCCCTTACATTTGGGCAAACGATTTATTCATGCAGCGTGTGAAAAATCGTCAGCAATGGTCACTTTTCTGCTCACATCGAAACCCAGAACTTTGTGAAACCTACGGCGAGGAATTTGAACGCGCCTATTTAGCAGCTGAAGAACGCGGTGATGCGATTAAAACCGTTGATGCAATGGAGCTTTGGAAAGGTATTATTACTGCACTAGTCGAATCAGGTGCGCCGTTAATTACGTTTAAAGATGAACACAATCGTCGAAATCCACAAGACCACATTGGAATTATTCGCAGTTCAAATTTGTGCAGTGAAATTTCGCTAAATACCAGCGACGATGAATCAGCCGTTTGTAATTTAGGTTCAATTAACGTCTCCGTTTGCACGCAAGCTGATTTCGCTCGCGTGATTCCAATTGCCATGCGAATGCTCGACAACGTCATCGATTTGAATTTTTACCCGACACAAAAATCAAAACGTTCAAATTTAAAACATCGTCCTGTCGGTTTAGGATTGATGGGCTGGACGGATTACATTGTTTCACGCGGCATTGATTGGGAATCAGATGAACATTTACGTTTAACGGATCATGTTTTTGAAGATTTTTCTTATTGGGCTATTAAATCCTCAATGGAAATTGCCAAAGAAAAAGGACATTATTCAAGTTTTGACGGTTCGAAATGGTCACGCGGAATTTTGCCTATTGATACCGCACGACATTTGCCAAATGAATGGCGCAATCCAAGTCGTAACGCTAACGAATGGAACATTTTGCGCGAAGAAATAAAACAACACGGAATGCGAAATTCAAACTGCATGGCAATTGCACCGACTGCCACGATTGCCAACATTGTCGGCACAACGCCTTGCATCGAACCCATTTATAAACAAATGTTTGTGAAAGAAAACAAATCAGGCAAATTCAAAGTTGTTGATCCTGCAATGCGTCACAATCGCCCTGAACTTTGCAAAACCGCATTTGAAATTGACCAAGATTGGCTGGTTAAAGCCGCCGCTGTGCGTCAGCGTTATGTTGATCAATCACAATCGGTGAACTTATTTAAAAAGGCCGACGTAAAAGGCAACGTAATTTCTGGATGGTACTTTTTAGCGTGGGAATTGGGTTTGAAATCAACCTATTATCTAAAACAACAAATTTCAGAACTCACTTACGAAGATGTGATTAAACAACCAGAACTCGAAGCCACAAATTTTTGCTCAATCGATAATCCTGATTGCGAATCTTGCCAGTAAGATATGAAGAAGCCCGTTTTTAAACGGGCTTTTTTTTATATTTTTTGCAACAACACAACCGCTTGAACTGCAATCCCTTCTTTTCGTCCTTCAAAACCTAATTTTTCAGTTGTCGTTGCTTTGACGTTGACGCAATCAATATCAACATTTAAATCTGCGGCGATATTGCGACACATTTGTGCGGTATAAGGCGACATTTTTGGAGCTTGCGCGATAATAGTAATGTCGGCATTTCCCAGTTTATAGCCCTTCTCTTTTACTAATCCATAAACATGACGCAATAAAACGCGACTGTCTGCGCCTTTGAAATTAGGATCGGTATCGGGAAAATGCTTGCCAATATCGCCCATTGCAACCGCGCCTAAAAGCGCATCACTCAGAGCGTGCAACACCACATCACCATCAGAATGTGCTTCTAAACCTTGTTCATAAGGAATTTTCACACCACCTAAAATGACATCACCGCCTTCTTTGAAACGATGAACATCATAGCCCTGCCCTATTTTTAACATTTGTAACTCCTAAAAATTTTGAATTGATTGTTATGGTTGATTCATTGTAACCAATTCATTAGCATTGCCCGACTTAAAATCATCTACCTTCAAAACCAAATTTTTCATGAGTCAATCCAGCACGCATACGCCAATGATGCAGCAGTATTTTCGCCTTAAAGCAGAATATGCAGACATTTTATTTTTTTATCGCATGGGCGATTTTTACGAATTGTTTTATGACGATGCCAAAAAAGCCGCGCAACTTTTAAATATCACACTTACCAGTCGTGGCAGTTCAGCAGGTGAACCGATTCCAATGGCAGGCATTCCGCATCATGCCGCTGAAAATTACATTGGCAAATTATTAAAAGCAGGAGAATCCGTTGCAATTTGTGAACAAATTGGCGACCCTGCAACCAGCAAAGGACCTGTTGAACGCAAAGTTGTTCGCGTCGTTACACCTGCAACGGTAACGGATGAAGCCTTGCTTGAAGAACGGCAAGATAATTTACTCGTTGCCGTTTCATGGCTAAAAAATCAATACGGCATTGCGAGTTTAGATGTCACCAGTGGGCGATTTGTATTGCAACAAATGGAAACCGAAGACCAATTGATTAACGAAATTGCGCGGTTAAATCCTGCGGAATTGTTATTTGCCGATGATTTCGCGCTTTCGCACACGCTCAAACAACGCAACGGTTTATGTCGCAGACCCGCGTGGCATTTTGAAGTTTCTAGCGCACGCGAACGGTTGCTTTCACAATTCAAAGCAACCGATTTAAAAGGCTTTGGTTGTGATGAATTAAATACTGCAATTGCCGCAGCAGGCGCGTTGTTGCAATACGTTAAAGATACGCAACAAGCTGCATTACCACATATTCAAGGGATTCGGGTTGAAAGTAGCGACGACTGCATTCAAATCGATGCGGCAAGTCGTAAAAATTTAGAACTCGATTCGCATCCGACTGGAGAAATGAAATACACGCTTTTTGGCGTTCTCGACAGCACCATTACCGCGATGGGCAGTCGCCTATTGCGTCGTTGGCTGAATCGTCCGCTCAGAAATCAATCTGTTTTACGACATCGTTATGCCAGCGTGGCGAGTTTGCTACATTCGCGTGAATATCAAGCCATGCAAAGTCAATTACGCGAAATTGGCGATATTGAACGCATTAGCACTCGTGTTTCATTAAAATCTGCGCGTCCACGCGATTTGATTGTATTGCGTGACAGCTTGACCGCTTTGCCGCAATTGCAACGACTTTTAGCCACACACGATAATCCGCAGCTGCAACACATTCTTGAGCAAATCACCATTCCACCTGATACCGCAGAATTATTGCATCGCGCCATTTTTGATAATCCCCCTGTTTTGATTCGTGATGGCGGTGTTATTGCGGGCGGTTACAACGCAGAACTTGATGAATTGCGTGATTTAAGCCAAAACGCCGACCAATTTTTACTCGACATGGAACAGCGCGAGCGCGTTGCAACAGGAATTAACACTTTAAAAGTCAGTTACAACCGCGTTCACGGTTATTATATTGAAATTTCGCATTTACACGCGGATAAAATTCCCGCGCATTATCGACGCAAACAAACCTTGAAGGGCGCGGAGCGTTATATCACTGAAGAGTTAAAAAGTTTTGAAGACAAAGTTTTAAGCGCACGCGAAAAAGCCTTAACGTTTGAAAAATTTTTGTACGACCAATTACTTGAAATTATTGGTTTATCCGTTCCAGAATTACAAAGCTGTGCGAGTGCTTTAGCTGAACTTGATGTTTTAAGTTCATTTGCCGAACGCGCTGAAAAGTTGAATTTGTCGCAACCCGTTTTGACTGATAAAAACGGTATTCAAATTGAAGCTGGACGGCATTTAGTGGTTGAACACGTTTCAAATACGCCATTTGTACCAAATGATTTGGCATTATCAACGCAACGCAGAATGCTGATGATTACAGGCCCTAACGCAGGCGGGAAAAGCGTTTATATGCGACAAACTGCGTTAATCGTATTGCTTGCTCACATTGGCTGCTACGTTCCTGCGAAAAATTTTGTTTGCGGCGATATTGATAAAATTTTCACTCGCATTGGTGCGTCTGATGATTTGAGTAGCGGACGTTCAACGTTTATGGTGGAAATGTCTGAAGCGGCAAACATTTTGCATAATGCCACCTCAAGAAGTTTGATTTTGATTGATGAAATTGGACGTGGCACGAGTACGTTTGATGGGCTTTCGCTTGCATGGGCGTGCGCTGAACATTTAGCCAAAGAAACCAAAGCCTTTACATTATTCGCCACGCATTATTTTGAACTGACTTCACTTGCCGATTTGCATCGCAACATTCACAACGTGCATTTAGAAGCCATTGAACACGGCGACACGATTATTTTTTTGCACGCGGTTAAAAATGGCGCAGCAAATCAAAGTTATGGCTTGCAAGTTGCGGTTTTAGCTGGCGTGCCGCGTGTTGTGATTGAAAATGCAAAAGCAAAACTGCGTGAACTTGAAATGCACGCTTATGCCGAACAGCAAATAAAACGTGGCAACGATCAAATTGATTTGTTTGTTTCACAAGCTGAAAATCCTGTTTTAGCGTTACTCGAAGATGTAAGAGCTGACGATTTAACACCTAAACAAGCATTAGAATTGATTTATCGTTTAAAACAGCTTGCGTAGCTAAATTAAGACGACCTAGCCGTTTATTGTTAAAATGCGACAAATTTTTAATTATCCCTTTCGTTTATAGAGTTGTTATCTCAATGAAAATCCGCGTCTGCGTTGCTTTTTCTTTTCTAACGTTGCTAGCACAGCCTAGTTTTGCAACCGTTTATAATTTACCTAATAAACCTAATGACACCGTCGTTGCTGAATATCCAAATGAAATCGCCGTCACACGCGCCGAACATGATGAAACGTTACTTGATGTGGCGCGACGTTTTTCATTAGGACAAGTTGAAGTAGTGCGTTTGAATCAAGAACTTGATCGCTGGCTAGTCAAAAAAAATCAGGTTGTTACTTTGCCAAATAAACGCATTTTGCCCGAATCTCCCCACAACGGCATTGTGTTAAATATTGCCGAATATCGAATGTATTACTATCCAGGCAATGGCAAAGTTTATTCTTTTGCACACGGTGTCGGTCGGCAAGATTGGAAAACACCGTTGGGTAAAACCACTATTCAAAAGAAAGTTAAAGACCCCGTTTGGCGACCACCTGAATCTATTCGCCGTGAACATGCAGCAATGGGAGATTTTTTACCTGAAGTGGTTCCCGCTGGGATTCATAACCCACTTGGGCAACACGCGCTATATTTGAACTTACCTGGTGATTACCGCATTCACGGCACCGATGTGGATAAAATTTTTGGGATTGGAATGCAAATTACGCATGGTTGTGTGCGAATGTATCCTGAAGATATTGAGCAGCTATTTCACATGGTGGATGTCGGTACATCTGTTTATATTGTCAAACAACCGATTAAAGTCGGTTGGCTCGACAACGTGTTATACGTTGAAGCGCATCCTGATTTAGAAGGTGAAGAAACTACACTAGAACAGCGTCTTGCAACGACTTTAGCCATGATTCAAAAAGCCAATAATTATGAATTACCTGAATTTGATCAAACGGCGTTAAGAGAAATACTCGAAAAACAAACAGGGAATCCGACTGCCGTTTATACGCGAGTTTTATCACCAGAGGAAGAAGCCGCGCTTGCAGTCCCTGTTGAAGCAGACATTCCAGAAATTGCGCCAGCCATAAAACCAGCCGCTCCTGTGAAAGCGATTGCACCTGCTGTTAAAAAAGTTGCTGCTAAAAAATCAACACCTACATCAAAGAAGAAAAATACCGTGCCTGCAAAACCTGTTGCAAAACCAAACATCTCACAACCTGCATCGCGTGGTTATCACGTTCCATAAATTTGACTGAAAATTTTGAATTATGAGTTTTGATATTATTTGTTTTGATTGTGATAGTACGTTAAGCAAAATTGAAGGCATCGACGAATTAGCGCGGCGCGTGGGCTTAGGTGAAAAATTAGCAAAATTAACCGATGCGGCAATGAATGGTGAAGTGGCTTTAGAAGAAATTTATGGCAAACGTTTAGAACTCATTAAACCTAATCGTGCCACTATTGATTGGGTTGCACAGTTGTATATTGATGAATTAGTAGATGGAACCATTGAAGTTTTCGGGACGCTCGCAAAGCATCAAAAAAAGGTTCACATTATCAGCGGCGGCTTATTACCCGCGATTTTACCGTTAGCAAAGTTGCTTAACGTTCCCGTTGAAAATGTTCACGCAGTCGATATGTATTTTGCTGAAAATGGGGATTATGCAGGTTATGAAATCGATTCGCCGTTAGCTAGAAATGGCGGAAAAGCAGAAATTGTCAAATCTTTGCAAGGTGAAAATTTAGTCATGATTGGTGACGGTAAAACAGATTTAGAAGCTAGGCAAGCAGGCGCGAAAGTTATCGGTTTTGGTGGCGTGGTGAATCGTCAACTGGTGAGAGAGAATGCAGATTCTTTTATTGAGAATTCAAATTTAACAGCGGTTTTACCGCATATTATTTAAACTTTTTAGAAACTTAGAGAGCAAAAAATGGCAGGACATAGTAAATGGGCAAACATTCGGCACCGTAAAGCAGGACAAGACGCGCAACGGGCAAAAATTTTCACTAAAGTTTTACGCGAACTGAATGTCGCGGTAAAAACCGCAGGTGCAGATCCTGCAAGTAATCCCGCATTACGCACCGCAATTGATAAAGCGTTAGGGGCAAATATGCGCCGCGACACCATTGAAAATGCGATTAAAAAAGCCTCTGGTACATTAGAAGGCGTGAATTATGAATCAATTCGTTACGAAGGTTACGGCGCAGGCGGCGTTGCAGTGATTGTTGATTGCTTGACCGATAACAAACAACGTACCGTTGGCGAAGTGCGTCATGCGTTCAGTAAATCGGGAGGAAATTTAGGTACCGATGGTTCTGTTGCCTATTTATTTAGCAAACTCGGCATCATTAGTTACAACGCAGAAACTGACGAAGACGCGCTGATGGAAGCGGCAATTGAAGCAGGTGCAGACGATGTTGTAACCAATGATGATGGTTCAAAAGACGTTATCACCACACTGGAAAATTATTTAAACGTCAAAGAAGCGTTAATTGCCGCAGGTTTTATGCCGCAAAGTTCTGAAATCACCATGCAAGCCAGCACAAAAGCGGATTTAGACAAAGAAAATGCTGAAAAAATGATGCTTTTAATTGAGCGGTTAGAAGATTTAGACGATGTGCAAAATGTTTATTCAAATGGAGAGATTAGCGAAGAAATTATGGCGAGTATGAGCTAATCAAAATATAGTGAGTTTTTTAATCGTGTTTTATTTTGGAGCATAAAAGTTATGACAAAAATTGTTGAAATTAGAGCGAGAGAGATTTTAGATTCACGCGGTAATCCCACTATCGAAGCCGATGTGATTTTAGCGTCGGGTGTTATCGGTAGCGCAATGGTGCCGTCAGGTGCATCAACAGGTGAACGTGAAGCGATTGAATTGCGCGATGGCGATAAAACCCGTTATTTAGGGAAAGGCGTTTTGAACGCTGTAAAAAATGTGCGAACTGAAATTCACGATGCCATTGTAGGCATGGACGCTGATGACCAAAGCGCAATTGATGAAAAAATGATTGCACTCGACGGTACAGACAGTAAAAGCCGTTTAGGTGCAAATGCAACACTTGCCGTTTCAATGGCAACAGCGCGTGCAGCGGCAAATGAAAAACAACAACCACTTTATAAATCACTCAATACCTCTGGCGAATTTATTTTACCTGTGCCGATGATGAACATTATCAACGGTGGTTCGCACGCGGATAACAGCGTCGATTTGCAAGAATTCATGATTTTGCCTGTTGGTGCGCCAACTTTTGCCGAAGCCATTCGTTACGGCGCGGAAGTTTTCCACAATTTAGCGAAAGTGTTAAAAAGTAAAGGGTTGGCAACAACCGTTGGTGATGAAGGCGGTTTTGCGCCAAATTTATCTTCAAACGAAGAAGCTATCGAGGTGATTTTAGAAGCGATTAAACTCGCGGGGTATCAAGCAGGACGCGATATTTATTTAGGTTTAGATGCCGCCGCATCAGAATACTTTGAAGACGGAATTTATAATTTAGCGTCTGAAAATAAAACTTACACTTCTACGCAAATGGCAGATTTTTTTGTTGATTGGGTAAATCGTTATCCGATTATCAGCATTGAAGATGGTTTTGATGAAAATGATTGGGATGGCTGGAAACTCATGACTGAAAAACTCGGTAACAAAATTCAACTTGTTGGCGATGATTTGTTTGTGACCAATCCCAAAATTTTGCAACAAGGCATCGATAGAAATATCGCCAATTCCATTTTGATTAAAGTCAATCAAATCGGCACGTTAACGGAAACGTTTGCGGCAATTACGATGGCGCACAAAGCGGGATATTCTGCGGTGATGTCACATCGTAGCGGTGAAACCGAAGATTCAACCATTGCTGATTTAGCGGTAGCAAAAGGCACGGGGCAAATCAAAACAGGTTCTTTAAGCCGTTCAGACCGCATTGCAAAATACAACCGTTTGATGAAAATCGAAGAAGAATTAGGTTCTCTTGCAAAATACGCAGGTCGTAGTGCGTTCAAAATGCTGTAAAAAATGAAAATGATGCAAGATTTAATAAATTTTTAAATCTTGCATCAATATTGAATTCAGCACGCTTCTTAACGTAAAACAACATGAAATTTCAAATCAAATCAAAACGTCCACGACTTGCAACGGAACAAAGACAAAAAATTTATCAGTCTATTGTTGACGGTTCAGAACCGAAGATTTCTTTTTATATTTTAGTTGTTTTATCAACCATCATTGCTGCTTACGGTTTGGTGGCAAATAGTACAGCCGTTGTTATTGGTGCGATGATTGTCGCGCCACTGATGACCCCGATTATCGGCATTGCACTTTCTTTGGTTAGCAACGACAGTCAATTATTTCGGCACGCCGTTATTGCGGAAGTCGTCGGCGTGATTTGTTCTGTTGGATTAGGTTTTTTAGTTGGAAAATTTACTTACGGTGTGGAATTGAGTCCAGAAATTTTGGCTCGCACTCAACCACTGCCTTATGACATTTTAGTCGCCATTGCCGCAGGTCTTGCTGGCGCGTACAGTTTGGTCAATCCACGCATTAACGCCGCTTTAGCAGGTGTTGCAATCGCGGTTTCACTTGTTCCACCATTAGCGGCATCTGGGATTTGTTTAGCATTAGAACGTTACGATTTAGGTTTGGGCGCATTTTTGCTGTTTTTTGCTAACTTTTTGGCGATTCAATTAGCTAGCGTGTTTATTTTTATTCTTTCGGGATTTATCGATTACAGCCATATTAAAGAAAATAGACGACTCATTGACAATCACGTTCCACAACTCAACACCTTTTTTGTTTTTTCAAAACGCTTTTTGCCGAGTATTTTGTTACTAGGTTTTATTGCTTGGCATTTGATACAAACTTTAATTTCGTTAGTCAACGAGAAACAATTTCATCGTGAATTAGAAGGCATTGTCAGAGAAGAGGTGCAAAAACGTACAGGCGCAAGACTTACGGAAGTGAATTATAAAAAAACGCCCGAAGGAAAAATCAATACAATTGCCGTTGTGATGACTCCGCAAGAATTTTCTCCGAGCGATATTTCGACGATTCAACAACACGTTCAGGCAGTTTTAGGTAAAAATATCAATGTCATTATGCGCTCTATTATTTCAAAAGATGCGGATATAACTGGCACCATTTTTTTGCTTGATGAAGAAAAACTTAAACGCAAACAACAATCCGACGAAGCTGATTTTTTAAATGATGTCACTAACATATTGAAAAAATCATTGAGCAGCATTGCAGGTGCCTATTTAGAAGAAGTGCGTCGTGAAGATGATGTTGTCAATGATATAACAACAATTATCGCCATTGTAAGAACGCCTGTTGCCATAAAACCCGCGCAAGTTGAGATGATGCAAATAGCACTACAAACGATAAATTATAAAATCCGTTTAGTGGTACGTTCTGTTTTAACTCGTGATGCAGATGCAATGCGCTATTTATACGAACCACAGCAATCTGTCATGCCATTAACTGATGAAAAATGGGTATTACATAAAACGTTAGAAGCCGCTCTCAAAAAATCCATTAAGAAAAACGTGAAAGGCGGTATGTTATTGGATTTTCAAGAATCTGAAACGGAAAATACAATTGAAGTATTAGCAGTTATTCAAACACCTATGAATTTTTCCAGCAAACAGGTCAAACTCATTCAATCGGAATTAAAAAAGGACGTGAATGATAAAATAAAATTGGTCGTATGTTCTGTTTTAGGAACCGATATGGATGAAAATGGCTTTGTTGAGCCACCTGAAGGATTGCCAGCTGTTGATACTGCAAACTTAACTGATAGAGTGAATTTACCTCCTGAATTATGAAAATACTAGTTTTTGTCATTTTAGCTCTCATTGGGCATTTACAATATCGACTCTGGTTTGGCGATGGTAGTATTAACCAAATTGCGGTATATCAAGCACGTTTAGACTTACTCAAACTTCAAGTTGAAGAAAAAA
>Ga0172373_10005667_pt1 | contig 17031 bp, 20 predicted proteins | sample Lak10m_2_FD_114546 | JGI IMG/M metagenome (GOLD analysis project Ga0172373, IMG submission 114546) | Freshwater microbial communities from Kabuno Bay, South-Kivu, Congo - kab_092012_10m | ecosystem: Environmental > Aquatic > Freshwater > Lake | place: Democratic Republic of the Congo...
GACGCGGTGCTCGTTGCACACACCCGTGACGACCAAGTCGAAACCGTGTTGATGCACTTGCTCCGTGGCAGTGGCAGCAACGGACTCTCCGGCATGCTTCCACGTATTGCATGGACCGATTGGGCGCCGGCGCATTCATCCACCCACGCTGGTCATGCAGAACTGATTCGCCCGCTCCTCGACATCGACCGCACGACCATCGTCGACTACTGTGCCGTGCGCCAACTCACACCAACCACTGACCCAAGCAACACCAAGCTCAGCTCACAACGCATCCGCTTACGGAGCGACATTATCCCTCGGCTCCGCCACGAACAACCGCAACTCAACGCCGTTGTGGCACGAACCGCCATGCTCCTCGCCGAACAAAACGCAGCGCTCGAACACCTCATTGCCGCACAATGGGAAAATCTGAGCACCACCGTGGCGCAGGTCACCCTGCTCAAACGTGCCGCCGTGGCGCTCCTCCCCGTAGCACTCCAACGCATCGCCATCCGGCGTGCCTGCGCCCTGAATTCCCCGCACCTCCGCGAGCTCCACTGGGAACACGTGGAATCCATGCGCCAAAGCCTGCTCACTGGCACACCTCTCACAACCACCCCTCCCCACCCCTACCGCGTACGACTTCATCCGGCAGGTCTCGTAATCGGGTCCACTGATCTGCCCGCAGACACCGCTCCGCAGTACCGTGCTCCCGCCCAAGCGCTCACCACAGACGCCAACATCGCCTGTGGTGCCTTTCAACTCCGCTGTCGTCCAGTGACGCATGCTCCTGCTTCACACCCGTGGCAGGTAGCGCTTCACCCCGCTCATGACTATGTCATCAGGACCCGCCAAAACGGCGAGCGCATGGCCATCAATCGCCAGCCACAACACCGCCGCCTCCAAGACGTCATGCTCGATGCCAAAATTCCCGCCACCCAGCGGGCGCACTGGCCGGTCGTAGCCACCCATCATACCGTGGTGTGGGTAGTCGGGGTGCGGGTTGACCCCGCATTTGTAGCACTAGAGGGGATGCCAGCGTTGCTCTGCACGGTACAACAGAATCAGGTATGATACACAACAATCACATCTTGTCTTATGGGGAGCAACCATGCATCACGACATCGAGACCATCCTACTCTCGAGCGAGCACATTCAAGAGCGCATCACCGCACTCGGGCAAACGCTGACCCGCGATTATCAGCCACTCGGTGACTTGGTGATTATCGGCGTCTTGAAGGGATGCACCATGTTTATGATGGATCTCATCCGTGCCATTGACATGCATGTCACCATTGATTTCATCGCGACGTCGAGCTACGGCAGTGGCACGCACAGCAGTGGCGTCGTACGCCTCCTCAAAGACCTCGACATGGACATCGCCAATCGACATGTACTCATCGTCGAAGACATTATCGACAGCGGCTTGACCCTCGCCTATCTGCATGCCCAACTCCAAAAGCGTAATCCGGCCAGCATGCGCATCTGCACGCTCCTCAACAAGCCGGCACGCCGTGATCCGGCCGTCACACTCAGCGTTGATTACCTCGGTTTCGACATCCCCAACGAGTTTGTGGTCGGCTACGGGCTCGACTACGCAGAGCACTACCGCAACTTGCCCTACATCGGTATTCTCAAACCGTCGGTCTACACACACGCCTAAACAGCCCGCCGTGGCACGTAGGCAGGTGTCTACGTGCCACAATATGGGCGTGCGGCTATTAGAAAAGCATAAGAGTTAACAAACTATCATCTTTTTGTGCTTGCCCCAAGAAAAACCTCAATGCTATAATCAAAGTACTACATCCGTTGTAGCGTGTTCCCCTTCTCCTACACTGGAGCACATCGAACCCGGAGTGCAATCTCCTAGATTGTGAAACGATATGGGCGAAAACCGCTGGCTCAAAAATAGTTTCGTCTACCTCATCATCCTCGTGGCGGCACTCGCGCTGTTCTTCAACTACTTCAGCGGCGCACAGACCGTCAGCGAAGAGCGAGGCATTTATGCGGTACTCGCCGATGCCAAGGCCGGTAAAGTTGAACGCATCGAAGTGCAGTCAGGTAGCAACGAAATCATCGTCCGTTATCTTGGTGGCTCAACACCGGTCCGTTCACGCATTGAGACCGGCGATAGCATTACCACGTTGTTGGTGCAGGCTGGCGTCCCCCTCGACAGTGTTGATGTCAAAATCGGCGCTGCTCCAGCATGGGGCGGGCTCTTCAACGTCCTCGGCGTGTTGCTGCCCGTCTTCCTCATGATCGGATTCTTCGTTTTCTTCATGCGCCAAGCACAAGGCTCCAACAACCAAGCCATGTCGTTCGGCAAAAGCCGCGCTCGCATGTTCTCTGGTGACAAACCAAGCGTCACCTTTGCCGACGTAGCCGGCCAAGAAGAAGCCAAACAAGACCTCACCGAAATCGTGGAATTCTTGAAGTTCCCCGACAAGTTCGCCTCGCTCGGTGCGCGCATCCCGCGTGGCGTGTTGATGGTGGGGCCTCCCGGAACCGGTAAAACTCTGCTTTCCCGCGCCGTTGCTGGTGAAGCCGGAGTGCCCTTCTTCTCGATTTCTGGTTCAGAATTCGTAGAAATGTTCGTCGGCGTGGGTGCTTCGCGCGTCCGTGACCTGTTCGACCAGGCCAAGCGCAACGCTCCCTGTATCATCTTCATCGACGAAATCGACGCCGTCGGTCGTCAGCGTGGTGCCGGTCTCGGTGGCTCACACGACGAGCGTGAGCAAACCCTCAACCAGATCTTGGTGGAGATGGACGGTTTCGACTCCAACACCAACATCATCGTCATTGCGGCCACCAACCGCCCCGACGTGCTCGACCCAGCCCTCATCCGCCCCGGTCGCTTCGACCGCCAAGTGGTGCTCGACGCTCCCGACATGAAGGGTCGCGTCGCAGTCCTCACCGTGCACACCAAGGGCAAGCCGTTAGCCGATGATGTCGACATGAGCGTCGTCGCCAAGTTGACCCCCGGGTTCTCGGGTGCCGACCTCGCCAACGTCGTCAACGAAGCCGCTATTTTGGCTGCTCGTCGCTCCAAGAAGCAAATCGGTCAAATCGAGCTCACCGACGCCGTCGAGCGTGTTGCGCTCGGTGGTCCGGAGCGCCGTAGCCGGGTCATGACCGACCGTGAAAAATTGCTGGTCGCCTATCACGAGGCTGGTCACGCCGTGGCCGCTGCTGGGATGGCCAGAGCACACATGGTACAAAAAGTGACCATCATCCCACGTGGTCGTGCGGGTGGATATACCCTCTTCTTGCCCGAAGAAGACAGCCTGCGCTACACCACCGCCTCGCAGTTCACCGCTCAACTGGTGGCCGCTCTTGGTGGTCGTGTCGCCGAGGAGATTATTTTCGGCATCGAAGAAGTTACCACCGGCGCCTCCGGCGACATCACCCAGGTGACCCGCATCGCGCGCTCCATGGTGACACGCTACGGCATGAGCCCGTCGCTCGGTCCGATCGCGTTCGGCGAAAAAGAAGAGATGATCTTCCTCGGTCGCGAAATCAGCGAACAGCGCAACTACGGCGAAGACGTGGCGCGCAAAATCGACGCCGAAGTACACCGCATTGTGGCCGACGCCTACGAGCGCACACGCCAGATTCTGTCGGTACACCGTGATGTGCTCGACGACATGGCGAACGCCCTCATCGAGTACGAATCCATCGATGGCGAGCGCCTCCACAGCCTCATCGCTCGGGTGCGCCAGACCAACGGGATGGTGCAAACCGTCGAGAATTAAGCTCACCAGTCCGCAGACCGGCGCCGTGCATATCTGCACGGCGCCGGATTTTTGTGACCTGTATCACTCCTTCGTGCCCCCTGAAAGGGTATACCAACGCCCACCCCTGTGCTATAATACATAATTATATAGTCATGTACTGAGGAAATACATATGTCCGGACACTCCAAATGGCACACGATACGTCGATCCAAAGGCTTGCTCGATCAACGGCGTGGTCAGTTGTTTACCAAGTTGGCCCGTGATATTACCATTGCCGCCCGCGAAGGTGGCTCTGGTGATCCCGACATGAATTTCCGCCTACGTATCGCCGTTGACCGCGCCCGTGGTGGCAATATGCCAGCCGACAGCATTCAGCGCGCCATTGAACGCGGCATGGGCAAAGGCAACGAATCCCAACTCGAAGAAATCTACTACGAGGGCTACGGACCGGGTGGGGTGGCACTCATCATTGAAGCCGCCACCGACAACCGCAATCGCACGGCGAGTGAGGTTCGTGCCGCATTTACCAAGGCCGGCTGTAGTCTCGGCGAATTAGGGTCGGTCAGCTGGATGTTTGATGTCCGTGGCCTGATTACCATCGATCTCAGCGGGAGCTCCTTGAGCAGTGACGACGTCATGATGCTCGCCATCGACGCTGGTGCCGATGATGTGGTCGTCAGCGACGACATCGTTGAGGTCTACACCGACTTCAAGCAGTTGATTAGCGTGCGCCAACTCCTCAACGAAAGCAGCTTGACCATCACCAACGTGGAAAAAACCATGCGGCCCAAGACCCAGGTGCAAGCCGATACGACCGATGCGCTCAAGACCCTCAAACTCATCGATAAGCTCGAAGATCTCGACGATGTCCAAAAGGTCTATACCAACCTAGACATCACCGACGAGGTCGCCGAACAATTTGCGGGCGCTTAGTCTCATGCGTATTTTGGGCATCGACCCCGGCACGGCCATCATGGGGTGGGGGGTCGTCGAACACCAAGCCGGTCAGCTCCAGTTGCTTGGATGCGGTGCACTGACCACCCCGGCCGGCATGGCGCAGCCTGAGCGGCTTAAACTCCTCTACAGTGGCCTACAGCGTTGCATCGAGGAGTACCAGCCCACAACCAGTGCCATTGAGGAACTTTTCTTCTCCAAAAACGTCACTACCGCACTCACGGTCAGCCAAGCTCGCGGCGTCGCCTTGCTGGCGTTAGCCCAAGCCGATATCAGCATTGCGGAGTACAAACCCATCGTCATCAAGCAGACGGTAGCCGGGCACGGTGGGGCCGACAAGCGGCAGATGCAGGAGATGGTCCGCCTCACCCTCAAGTTGCCGTCAATCATTCGTCCCGACGACGCCGCCGACGCAGTCGCCATTGCTATTTGTCACGCATACAACGCACCGATGGCACAACGCATTCGCTCGGCTGGCCAACACACATAGAGGAGTACATACCATGAAGTTGCTTGTATTCGTAACCGACGATTCTGTGGCAGATGCGGCCGTTGATGCCCTCGTTGAGCAGAGTTTTCGCGTCACCCGCTTGGCCTCTAGTGGTGGGTTCTTGCGCCGCGGCAACACCACGTTGCTCGTTGGTGTCGAAGATACCGCGGTCACTCAAGCCCAACAGACGGTCAGCGGTGTCGCCGAAGGCGCACTGTGTATTGTGCTCGATTTGGAGCGCTACGAGCGCATGTAGCCCCCCGTGAATATCTTCTACGTTGCGAGTGGCATACCGCTCCCCGGATCCCTCGGAGGCTCTACCCATGCCTTCGAGGTGGCTCGGGGTCTCGCGTCACGTGGGCACACCGTACACGTGGTTGCGGTGACCCGTGAAGGCCACACCAATCTGCGCCATTTGTGGGCACCAGCCACGCAACAGTGGCACGGCTTTACCATCCACCACATCGACGTGCCCAAGGCGCTGTCGTGCTTGAGCTTTGCCACGATCGACCGCTTGGTGCGCCAACTCAAACCCGACGTCATCATGGAGCGCTACTACAACTTTGCGGGGGGCGGCATGCTCGCAGCCCGTCGGCATCACATCCCTGCCCTGCTCGAAGTCAATGCGCTCATCGTTGACCCCCCCAGTGTGCGGAAACGACGCCTCGACGATGCGCTCGGTGGTCCCATGCAACACTGGGCCACCGTGCAGTGCCAATGGGCCGATGCAATCGTCACCCCCCTGCATACCACCGTGCCTGCCAGCATTGACCGGGCCCGCATCCACGAGCATCCTTGGGGCGCTGATGTCGAGCGCTTTACGCCACGGCCTGCCCAGCGTCCGGCCGACCACATCCCAACGGTGGTTTTTGTGGGTTCGTTTCGCGCTTGGCACGGCGTCGAACACGCCGTCAAGGCCGCTCGCATCCTCAGCGACCGCGGCCTCAAGGCCCGCTTCCAGTTTATCGGGAGCGGACCACAGTTTGCCGCGGTGCGTGCCATCGCAGGCGATGCCCCCAACATCGAGTTTCTCGGCATGCAGCCCTATCACCGGATGCCCGAGCTCCTCAGCCAGGCCGACATCGGCATCGCTCCTTTCGACACCAGCAAACACCCGGCCCTACAGGCGGCAGGATTCTTTTGGTCGCCCCTCAAAGTACACGAGTACATGGCCAGCGCCCTGCCAGTCATTACCAGCGATATCACTCCGCTCAACCAGATTGTGCGCCACCAGCACGAAGGGCTACTCGTGGCCGAGGGCGACGTACCAGCACTCGCTGATGCCATCCAACGCCTCATTCACGACCCAGCCCTAGCCCAACGCCTCGGCGCAGCGGGGCGAGATCGCGTGGTGGCCCATTTTTCGTGGCAACAGCACTGCGCAGAGCTCGAACGCCTGCTCTCCGCCATCAGTGCCCCTCAATCACCGGATCATATTTGACAGCGATGCCGGCAACCGCTACAATACAGGCAATGAGCGGGAGTGGCGCAATGGTAGCGCATCTGCTTCCCAAGCAGAGGGTTGCGAGTTCGAATCTCGTCTCCCGCTCCATTACACGACTCGGCCATGCACGTGGCCGGGTTTTTGTTTTTCAGAGAGGATGATTGCATGATTGCACTCGTCAGCGGTACCATTGCCGCTAGTGGCAGTGATTTCGTCATCGTAGAATGTCACGGGGTCGGCTACCTCGTGTATCCTCCCCGCCCCTTGCTCGCCACCCTCAACGACGGTGACACGGTGCGCTTGTTTACCTACCAAGTCATCCGCGAAGATGCGCATACCCTCTACGGCTTCGAAAATCTCACGCAACGCGCGCTCTTCGAACAACTCCTCGCCGTCAGCGGAATCGGGCCCAAAGTGGCACTCAACCTGCTCTCGAGCCTAGCCCCCAACGATTTGCGCCTCGCACTCGCCAACGGTGACATCACACGGCTCAGCAAAGTGCCCGGCATTGGGCGCAAAACGGCCGAGCGCATGGTGCTCGAACTCAAGGGCAAAATGGGCGTGGTACCGGCTGGATCTGGTGGTGATAGCACGTTTGCGCGCGACAGTGAGCTCCTCGACATCTTGGTGGGGCTCGGCTACAGCGCAGCCGAAGCCAACGCGGCCGTCGCTCACATCCCCGCCGATGCCTCCACCAATCTCGACGATCGCATCCGCTTGGCCCTGCGCTATTTCGGCGGTTTATAAGCTCTCTCGCCTCACATACCAAGGAGTTCCATCATATGCGCTTGTTACTTTGGGACATCGATGGCACGTTGCTCTATAGTGGCGGAGTGGCCGGCGAAGCCATGCGGGCCGCCATGAGTCGTATTTATGGGCGCCCATCGAGCAACGATCGGCGCGAATATGCCGGCAAAACTGACCAACAAATCATCATCGAGACCTTCCCCGAGCACGCTGCTGACGACCTCGTGGCCCAACTCGACGACTTTGCAACCGCCTACATGCAAGAACTCACCGTGCGTCGCACCGAAATGACCCAACGCGGGCGCGTCCTCGCTGGAGTCCCGCAGGCGTTGCAATTTTTTGCACACCACCCCGACACCCATCAATCCGTGTTAACGGGCAACATGCAGGCGGTGGCCGCCCTCAAGCTCCAACTCACCGACTTGTACGACCTCATCGACATGCGTGTAGGCGCCTATGGCAGCGATCACCGCCACCGCGTCGAACTTCCCGGTTTTGCCCTCCGCCGGGCCCAAACCGTCTTGGGGCAAACGCTCAGCGGCAGTGATCTGGTGATTATCGGCGATACCCCCAACGACATCGCCTGTGGCAAAGCACACGGCGCCCGCACCGTGGCAGTGGCGACCGGCCCATTTAGTGTGGCCGATTTAGCAGCCCACCACCCCGATGCGGTGTTGGCCGATTTGGCCGATCTCGACGCGGTCACCCGTGCCATTCTCGCTTAGGCGCGCAACAACGCACCAATGGCGTGTATCCCCTGGACGATGCGCTCGTCCGACTGTGACGAAAAATTCACCCGCGCGTGGTTTTTTTGTGGGTTGACCGCAAAGAACGGCTCGCCGGGCACGTAGGCCACGTGCGCCTTGGGCAACATCTGGTAGCGCATAAAATCAGCAGCATCAAAGCCGACCGGGAAGGTGACCCACGTAAACAAACCGCCGGTCGGCTTTGTCCACTGCACCGCATCTGGGAACGACTCTTGCATGCTCTGGAGCATCAATTCACACTTGCGCCGATAATTGCTCCGCAACGCTGCGATGTGTGCTTCGATGTCGTATTGCTCCAGAAACAAGGCCACGATGTTCATGTTGAGCGTGCTCGTCTGCGTATCTGCAGCCAGTTTGAGCAGACCGAGTTGTTGCGTAATCGCCGGAGTGGCCACCGTCCAACCAATCCGGAGCCCGGGGGCTAGTATTTTTGAGAATGTGCCCACAAAAATCACCCGCCCCTCACTGTCCAGACTTTTCAAGGTGGGCAACTCCTCCCCCGCAAAACGAATTTCACGATACGGGGTGTCTTCGAGCACCATCACGTTGTACCGATTGGCGAGCGCGATGAGTTGATGGCGGCGTTCACGGCTCATGGTGACACCGGTCGGATTATGAAAATCAGGCACCGTGTAGATGAACTTCACGTTGGCCGTCGTTTTGAGCACGGCTTCGAGCTGGTTCATGTCCATGCCTTCGTCGTCCATGCCCACGCCCACATAGCGCGGCTCGCACGGATTAAAGGCAATCATGGCGCCGAGGAAGGTGGGATTTTCGGTCACGATGACATCACCTGGATTCACGTACAACTTGGCCACCAAATCGAGCCCCTGTTGGCCGCCATGCGTGATAAGCACCTCATCGGCAGTCACAGGCGTGCCTTGCGCCTGCATCCGCGTGGCAATCAGGCCTCGCAGTTGCGGCGTGCCGTTGGAGGAGCTGTACTGCAACGACGTTGCGCCATCACGAATCAGCGCCGTTTCGGCGACCGCACACAGCTCTTCGTAGGGGAATAAATTGGCATCGGGGTAGCCGCCCCCAAACGAAATCACCCGTGGATCAGCGCCGAGTTGCAGTAATTCACGGATTGCTGACGGCTGAACACGCGCCATGCGCGTTGCAAATGCGGTCGACATTTGGGGGCTTCCTTTCCATAGAAAACACGGGGAGCGCCGGTGCTCACCGTGTACTACTATAGCACCATTTTTCTGGCACAACCGGTCTTACCTGCTCTGGACTAGTCGCTACTGCGTGCCGTACACCTCCGTCGTGATTACGTCGGTACAGGCCCTCACCACCTTCTCGGTTTAATTTGACAAATATTATAAACAATTTAATATATTTTTGTTCGCGCATAGATCATGCAATGAATAGTGGGATGGAATCAAGAAAATGACCACGACGTATACCCAATTACCCGTGCTCGATTTAGGTCGTCTCGAGGGTAATCCCCAGGAGCGGGACGCGTTTTTGGCTGAATTACGCACCACCGCATACGATCTCGGCTTTTTTTATGTGACCGGACACGGCGTCCCCCAAGCACTGATTGACAACACCATCACGGTGGCCAAAGATTTTTTCGCATTACCCGAAGCAGAAAAACTAGCCATCGAGATGGTGAATTCGCCGCATTTTCGGGGCTACAACCGCAAGGGCATGGAGTTTACCCGTGGCCAACGAGATTGGCGCGAGCAGGTAGACATCGCTGCCGAGCGCGAAGCCTACGCAGAGGTCGCCCCCAACCGCCCGTGGGACCGGTTACGGGGTCCGAATCAATGGCCGACGTCATTGCCCCATTTCCGCGAGACGATTTTGGCGTACCAAGCAGCCGCCGCGCAATTGTCGATTCGACTGATTCGCACGTTTGCGGCCGCATTAGGTCAATCTGAGCACGTCTTTGAGCCGATTTACACTCCAGAGCCTCATTATCTGCTCAAAATCATTCGCTACCCTGGGCGTGATGCCACCGAGAGCGAACAGGGGGTTGGTGCCCACAAAGACGGTGGATTCGTGACCGTGCTCCTCCAAGACACGCAAAAAGGCCTTGAAGTTGAGCACAACGGCCAATGGATTAGTGCGCCACCCATCCCGGGCACCTTCGTCATCAACATCGGCGAAGTCCTCGAGCTAGCCTCCAACGGCTATTTGCTGGCCAACGTCCACCGTGTCATTACGCCACCAGCAGGCAGTGAGCGCTTGTCCGTGGCTTTTTTCTTCAATGCGCAACTCAACTCAACGGTGCCGTTGCTCCAGCTCCCCACCGGGCTGGCGGCGCAGGCACGCGGTGCCACCAACGACCCACTGAACCCGCTGTTCCGCGAGGTCGGCAAAAACCAACTCAAGAGCCGGTTGCGCTCACACCCAGACGTGGCCACCCGTCACCACGCTGATTTGCTGGCCACCGACGAATACACCGCACCAACCCGCAAATAGACGTCTCCACCTGCAACAGAAACCGCCCGTGGTGCATGTGCACCACGGGCGGTCATCGATGACACGACTAGTCGCGACGGCGGGGACGGAAACCACGATCGCCACCGCGGTCACCGCCGCGATCACCGCCACGGTCTTCACGTGGTGGGCGACCGGCACCCCGGCGATCTTCGGGGCTTTCCCCCGTAAGAATGGCACGCCGTGACAAACTGACTTTGCCGTTCGAATCGACGTCGATGACCATCACGTTGATTTCGTCGCCGATGTTGACCACATCTTCGACCACATTGACGCGATTGACGTCGAGCTCAGAGATGTGCACCATGCCGTCTTTGCCAGGGGTCAGGTTCACGAAGGCCCCGAAGGGCTTGATGCTCACCACTTTGCCCAAGAAAACCTCGCCGACCTTGATTTCGCGCGTCAGCGCTTCGATCATGCCCACGGCACGCTTGGCAGCATCGCCGTTGGCGGTGGTCACAAAGACGCGCCCATCGTCTTCCACATCAACGGTTGCGCCGGTGGTCTCGATGATGCCACGGATGGTCTTGCCACCAGGCCCAATCAAGGCGCCGATTTTGTCGACGGGGATTTGCAACGTGATGATGCGTGGCGCCGTCGGTGACAAATCGGTGCGCGCCGCGGTAATGGCTTGGTCCATTTTGCCGAGAATGAACATGCGCCCTTGACGTGCCTGCTCAAAGGCCATTTTCATGATGTCGTAGGTGATGCCCGTGGTCTTGATGTCCATCTGGAGACCGGTCACCCCTTCGCTGGTACCAGCCACCTTGAAGTCCATGTCGCCGAGGTGGTCTTCGATGCCTTGGATGTCGGTCAGCACTTGCCACTTGCCGTCCTTGCCGGTAATCAAGCCCATGGCAACACCGGCCACGGGACGCTTGATGGGAACACCAGCATCCATCAACGACAGACTCGAGCCACAGACCGATGCCATCGACGACGAACCGTTGGACGACAGCACTTCGGAGACCAAGCGCATCGTATAGGGGAACTCGTCTTTGCTGGGCAACACGGCCACCAACGAGCGCTCTGCTAGGGCACCATGGCCGATGTCACGGCGACGTGGTGCGCCCAAGCGCTTGACTTCGCCGGTCGAGAACGGCGGGAAGTTGTAGTGGTGGATGTAGCGTTTGCTGGTCTCGATGCCCAAATCGTCGAGCTTTTGCTCTTCGGCTGGTGATCCCAACGTGGTAATCGTCAACACCTGGGTCTGGCCACGGGTAAACAGGCCACTTCCGTGTACGCGTGGGATGACACCCACATCCGCGTGAATGGGACGAATTTCATCCACCGCACGACCATCGACACGCGTACCACTGGTGAGAATGGCATTGCGCACCGCATCGTATTCGATGTTTTCAAATGCCGTATTCACAGCCTTCTTGCGGGCCTCAAGCTCTTCTTCGGGCTCGTCAGCGGTAAAGTGCGCCAGCACCTCCGCATGCAGGGCTTCCATGCGGTCTTGGCGGGCCTGCTTGTTGCTATCGTGCAGGGCCTCGTTGAGGCGTGGCCCCATCCAAGCCAACATCGAATCCTCGAGCGAACGATCGGCCACGGGCGGTGCAAACGCCAACTTCGGCTTGCCGCACTTGGCGACGAGTTCGCGTTGCAAATCACACAGTTGCTTACACACGGCATGTCCCTTGATGACGCCGTCGAGCATCTGCGCCTCGGTCAATTCGAAAGCGCCCGCCTCGACCATCAACACCGCATCTTGGGTGCCAGCCACCACCAAGTCGAGTCGGCTCTCGGCCATATCGGCCATGGCCGGATTGATGACATGATCACCAGCGAGGAAGCCCACCGACACCGCACCAACAGGACCCGAGAAGGGGATGTTGCTGATGCTCAGCGCCGCTGAAGCGGCCACAATGCACAACGGACCCGGGTCATTGACCATGTCGATGGCGAACGTGGTGATGATGACCTGGACTTCGTTGTAGTACCCCTCTGGGAACAACGGCCGCAGGGGGCGGTCGGTCAAGCGCGAGGTCAAAATGGCGGTCGTGGTAGCGCGCCCTTCGCGCTTAAAGAAACTACCGGGGATTTTGCCGGCGGCGTACATTTTTTCTTCGTAGTCGACGGTCAACGGAAAAAAGTCGACCCCTTCGCGTGGTGCCTTGGCAGCCACCACGGTCGCAAGCAACACGGTGTCGCCGTAGCGCACGGTCACAGCACCGTCGGCCTGCTCCGCAAAGCGGCCGGCCTCGAGCGTCATCGTGCGGCCAGCAATTTCGGCACTCACACTGACGATGTTTCGTTCGGTCATTGGTTCCTTCACTTCTCTGCTAGCACCTGCTAGCCCTTGGTGCCAAGCGTTAGGTACTGGAGGATGCCGTCATAGCGAGCATAACTCCATCCTCCAATCCCTAATCACCTGGTCTTCTTCTGATACCTGCTCTCCAAAAAGAAAACGCTGCGGGGTCAATATTGCATGAACCCGCAGCCAATCAACAACGGCAACACACGCAGGCGTTGCTCACTTTACCGGCGCAGACCCAAGCGCTCAATGACTGAGCGATAGCTGGCATGATCGGTACGGCTCAAGTACGCCAACAATCGGCGACGACGCCCGACCAACTTCAACAGACCGCGACGGGTGGCGTGGTCGTGCTTGTGGGTGCGTAGGTGGTCAACGATTTGGTTGATGCGCTCCGTCAACAGGGCAATCTGTACCTCTGATGAGCCGGTGTCGGTGGCGTGCGCTTGAAAGTTGCCAATCAGCGTGCCTTTTTCGGTCTTCTCCAAAGCCATAATGTCACACACTCCTCAACAATCGCGTACGGGCTGGAGTGGCCCGACGTTCGGGGATAGTTGGCACAACAATGCCATAAGTGGTATTATATCACAGATAACAGGCAACGTGCGCTTTTTCTTGACGTGTTCTGTAGTTGTGAGTAGAATGGTAGACGTGCATCGTGAGCATACCGAGATAGATGTGGCAACCGTCATGCAACGTATCAGCGTTGCAGTTGCGCATGTGCCCGGGGTTACGCTGGCGGCACCGCCTTACAACGCATCACGCGGTGCGCAGACTGGTCATGGGGTTACTTGGGATGACCGCAATGGCCAGCGCGTCGTCACCTGTTATGTGGTATTCCAGCCCGCAAAGGTGCGGTCGGTGGCTGAGCATTGTCAGCTCATACAAGCCCTTGTCCAGCTCATCGTGCGGAGGATGACACAGCACAATGCAACTATCAACATCGTCGTCACCGACGTATCACCATAAGGATCGCATGCCTCGCCCATCCCGGCTCAAGCCACGGACACATGCAGTGCGCATGTTGTACGAACTTCTCCAGACCAATCACGATGTCGCATCCGTGATGGAGCGACACATTGCTCAGCCCATTGTCAACGAACAAGACGACGCCGTCGTGGCGGCGACCCTTGCTGAGCCACAACAGATGTTCATCCGCACGTTGCTCCAAGTCTCACTCAACCAGCGATTGAACCATGATGCGCTCATCATGGAATTGGCACCGAGTGTGCCTGTCGAGGCCATGCCACTCTTGCAACGTTCCGTGTTGTACGTTGCTATGAGTGAGCTCCGCTATATGACCGCCGATCAGGGGCGGGGTGACACTGGCGTCATCGTCAATGCGGCCGTCGAAATTGCACGCGCCTATGTCGGCGATAGTGCAGCACGTTTTGTGAATGGCGTGCTCGCCTCGGTCGTACTGCGTTTTCCGGATTCCCGTGAAAACGCCTCAGATTCGTAGCCAACGAGGCTCGCTTCGTGGTGAATAAACATGTGTATAACGACGCATACACCGTGCGTCATGGTTGCGAAAGGAGCATGGTACATGCCATCAGCAGATGTTGAGGCACGCCTCAAAAGCATCATTGCCGACAAGTTGGTCGTTGACGTCAACGACATCACCGAAGAATCACACTTTGCCAATGACCTCAAAGCGGATTCACTCGGCTTGGTCGAGCTCATCATGGCCATCGAGGAAGAGTTCAACATCGAAATCCCCGATGAAGATGCTGAAAAGATCTTGACCTACGGCGACGCACTCAAGTACGTCGACGGCAAGTAAACAGGACTCCTGTAGCTCCCAGGTACGGCTCCGGCCAAGCCTGGGAGTCTCTTTTTGAGCATGTCCAGCCACAGCGACCCCTGCCACATGGTGTACAATGTGATGCAGATGCCGGACGAAGAGGTGGCAGATGCAGAACACGCCACACGGTGAAATGAGGATGGTATGAATTTCCTCGGGATTGGCCCCGGAGAATTTTTCTTCATATTAATTGTGGCCTTGCTCGTCGTAGGGCCAGAGCGCTTGCCGGTCTTTGCACGCAGTATTGGGCGCAACATTGTGCGCCTCCGCAACTGGATGAACACATCCCCTGATGCGCAACTCTTCATCCAAGTACAACGCGAATTGCAGGGTGAAATCGAGGATATTCGCTCCACGCTCCGTCAAGAATTGCAGAGCGTCCGCGCCGAAGTCGACAGTGTGCGTGGCGACCTCAATACGGCGTCGCGGACCGTCGACACCTCGCTCCAGAGCGCAACCACCGCCGCCACGATTGCGCCGCCACGCGCTCAGAGTATCCCCTCAGCGGCCACACCCAACAACACGCCCATGACGAGCACGGCGTCGGTGAACCCGCCGCCACCCACGCCAGCCGCAGTCGCAGCCACGATTGCGGCCAGCCAAGCCGCACCAAGTAGCACCGATACCACCCAGGCACCACCCGCTACGAGCGATGTCACCACGCCGATGACCATTGAGGCCATCACGGAGGCCACACCGGCCCCTGCCAATGGGGTGGTGGCACGGAGCCGCAAACCGAACTGGGCCAACCTGCCGACAGAGACGCCCGCTGATGCGGCGGCTACGACTGATCACGATACTCCGACCGATGTCGACCAACTGCGGCAGACCCTGCAACACGAACGACAACAGTTCAACGCCGATATTTCAGCCCTGCGCCAAGAAATCCAACAGATGAAACAACTGGGCGCCACTGCGTCGGCCACTGTCAGTCATGACGCCTTCACGATGATGCGCATCGAGGTGGAGCAACTCAGCCGTGATCTCAAGACCACACGGAGCGAGCTGCAAAAAGCACAACAACCGGCCACGGGATCGGTGTCGCACGATGCCTTCATGATGATGAAAATCGAAGTAGGCCGCCTCACACAACGCATCGATGAGCTCAACCAACAACTCGCCAATCGTCAACAGAACTCGGAGTCGTAGGCATGGATACGTCACAGTTGATTCTGGTTGCCAGCCTTTTGGCGGTGCTCATCCTGTTGCCACTCGTGGTCTTAGGCATCGTCCACTGGTTGGTCCCCGCCGAAGACCCCGATGAGGATTATTTTGCGGACGACACCGGTGGCAGCTCCGCCCCAGAGACCCTACAAGACTTCTGGAGCGCACTTGCGCCGCACCTCATTGAGCTCCGTGACCGCCTCGTCAAAGCTTCCGTGGCAGTGGGCATCGGCACCGCTATCGGCTTTTACATTGTCAATAGTCCGAACTTGCTCGGCAGTCCGCTCCCCGATTTCATGGTGCGCCAACTCGCACCAGCGGGCACCACGCTCCAAGCGGTGGGCGTGGGCGAAGTGTTTTTGGGATATATGCGCATCGCCTTGGTGGTCGGGATTGTCATCGCCATGCCCGTGGTCATCTACCAGCTCGTGGCCTTTTTTTCACCGGGTCTGCTCAACCGAGAAAAGCGCATTTTGTACGTGGCGCTCCCCGTCGTGACCGAGTTGTTTTTGGCTGGCATCGCCTTCGGCTGGTTTTTCACCGTGCCAGCAGCCCTGCAGTTCTTGCTCGGCTACGGGCAAACCACCAACATTAGCACCGTGCCCACTTCGGATAGTTTTTTCGGCACCGTGGCGACCTTGTTGCTGTGGAACGGCGTCATCTTCCAGCTCCCCGCAGTGATGTACCTGCTCGCCCGCCTCAACATCGTGAAAACTCAGATGCTCACTTCGACGCGCCGCTACGCCATCGTGATTATCACTATTATCGCGGCGCTGATTACGCCGACCGGTGACCCCTACAACCTGCTCCTGCTCGCAGTACCCATGTACATGCTGTATGAGTTGGGCATTTTGTTGACCCGCCTTGTCCCCCAAGAGCCTGATCTAGTCACTGAATCTCCTGCCTAACCGGATATGCTGAGTTATTTGACCCCGTGCTGATATGGCACGGGGTTGATCTCTGACGCATTGTGATCAATAATTTGATCGCATATCGCCGCAGGGAGAATTCTTGGCATGCCCCGACCACACGCTGAACTAAAACCGTTCTTGAAATGGGCTGGGGGCAAGCGCCAACTCCTGCCACAGATCCGATCTGTGCTTGCAACCTGCCCGGCGCTCAACTCAACTCAACTCAACTCAACTCAACTCAACTCAACTCAACTCAACTCAACTCAACTCAACTCAACTCAACTCAACTCAACTCAACTCAACTCAACTCAACTCAACTCAAC
>Ga0172373_10005669_pt1 | contig 17027 bp, 9 predicted proteins | sample Lak10m_2_FD_114546 | JGI IMG/M metagenome (GOLD analysis project Ga0172373, IMG submission 114546) | Freshwater microbial communities from Kabuno Bay, South-Kivu, Congo - kab_092012_10m | ecosystem: Environmental > Aquatic > Freshwater > Lake | place: Democratic Republic of the Congo: South-Kivu...
CAGCCAGGTCAGTTGGTGGGCCAATGAAGATGCCAACACCGTCCAGTGGGGACAGTTGGTGTGGTTTGAACACCAGAACCGCTACCAGGAGGATGGTGACGCCCTGGTGGTGCGTGGTGTCTATCGCGCCGAAGCGGTGAACCCGGATCTGAACTTGATCGATACCTTTCCTGTGGACTGGTTGCCCAGGGCATCCCGATCAGAGGATGTGCTGGCTGACTTTGAAGCGCTCTGGAGCCAGCTTTCGCGTCAGGGGCGCGCCTGGTTCAACGCGGTGTTCTGGCATCAACCAGGACGCTGGCGTAGTTTTGTGACGGCACCTGCCTCCATCAAGCATCACCATGCGGGCAGGCATGGCCTGTTCACGCACAGCGTGGACGTGGCTACCAAGGCACTGCGCACGGCGCAGGGCGACGCCACGGTGAATGTGGACGTGTTGATACTGGCCACGCTGTTACATGATCTGGGCAAAGCCGATGACTATCTGATCGGCAAACGTGATGTTGCCTACGGGCTTACTGAAAGAGGGTTCCTGATGGGGCATCGACTCACCACGCTGGAATGGATGACCGCTGCGCTGGACAAGCTGTCGCCACAGGATCGACCCGATGAGGTGAAGGTGATGGCGGTTTACCATGCCATCAACGCTTCTCATGCGCAGGATTGGGTGGGGTTGCCGCGCCCACGCACGCCGGAAGCTTTTTATCTGGCCAGTGCGGATGCGTTGTCTGGCAACTGCGAAATGGTCAGGCGGCTGGCCAATCCGGGCAGTCGCAAGGGATCTGCGCATAAGGCGCTTCGGGGGGCGGTTTGGGTGATGGGGGAGGCGGGGTAGGATAGTGCCGTCGAGGTTGAACCCGGGGACTTCAAGTTTTCAGCAAGAAGTCCCAACTGTTTGGAGATGCATGTGATCAAGAAGGGCGATACCGTTCATATCAAGCCGGAATGGCAGGATCCAGGTGATGAAACGTTTCACTGGATAGCGATTGAAGATGAAGACGGTGGGCGGGTGCGCATTGCTGCGACAAATACGGGTATGAGAATGCCACCCAACCAGATCGTTGAAACAAAAATGCTGGATTCAATCGACTGATTTAAGTGCTTATGCTGTGGCTGTCGATGCTGATCCGTATTCAAAAAGTGCTACGACTTCATAGCTGACTCGCATTTCACAATGCCACACAACAACCCTTAACCGGTAGCGTTTGCATGAGTTTCGTGTAGATTCACACTGGATCGGCAGCGCAGCAATTTGATAATGATCACAACAATTCGGTCTCAAGAAGCTGGCATGAACATTACGCCGAAGTATTCGATTCCGGTATCTCAGCCAACTTTTTAGTCAGTAATCCGAAACTTCCCCAGCTGGACAACTAAGTACCTCCCCCCTCCCGGTAACATCAGGCTTCGTGAAAATCATCGGCGGCGTTCGGTGGTCCTGAATCATCCTGATGACCAAGCTTCCTGATCAAGGTGACTGCATGACCGATATCGTCACGACTGAAAAGCGCAGCCAGATGATGTCAGGTATCCGCGGCAAGGATACCCAGCCAGAAATCAGTGTGCGCAAAGCGCTCTTTTCTGCAGGTTACCGGTTCCGGCTTCATTGTAAGGATCTGGCGGGGAAACCCGATGTTGTCCTGCCAGGCAGGCGAGTAGCTATTTTTGTCCATGGTTGTTTCTGGCATGGGCACCAAGGTTGCAGGCTGACAAAGATACCGTCTACCAGGTCCGATTTCTGGCAACGGAAGTTCGATGCCAACATGAAGCGTGATGCATCAGCCATGGCTGCACTTATCACTTCGGGATGGCGTGTGCTGATTGTCTGGGAGTGCCTGGTTCGCAGAATGAAGACCCAGGATGAACTTAAAGAAAAACTGAGTCACTGGATTGAATCGGCCGCGAATCAAGGTGAACTTTCGGCACAAAATACCTGATGAAATACAAGATCATCGATTTGTTTGCAGGGCCGGGAGGGCTTTGTGAGGGATTTTCAACTTACCTGGGAGGCAGCCGGTTCGAGATCGTCGTCTCGGCCGAAATGGAGGCTTCGGCACATCAGACCCTGACCCTCAGAAGCTTCTTTCGGCATGTCCGTGGTGACCAGAAAGCGCTGGCTGCCTACTATGATTTCTGCAACTCTGACACGGCCCGGCACCCCAGCGAGTTGTCACCGGCCGCATGGCGGCTGGCCTCTGAGGAGGCTCGGCAGCTGACCTTAGGTAATCCGGACCACAACAGGGAACTTGATGAGCTGCTGGACAAGGCTCATCTGAATGAAGACGACACCATCCTGATAGGTGGCCCCCCATGTCAAGCCTATTCCCTCGTGGGGCGGGCCAGAAACAAGGGAAATTCAGGCTATGTGGCAGAAAAAGATCACAGGCACTTCCTCTACAAGGAGTATCTTCGCATTCTGCATCGCAGCCGCCCAGCCGTGTTTGTCATGGAAAATGTCAAAGGCATCCTGTCTTCCAAGGTTAATGGCGACTACGTGTTTCACGACATCCTGAGGGACTTGACTGACCCTGGTCGGGCACTTGGTCAGGGTACAGGGGTGAAATACACCATCCACTCGCTGGAAAATCCCGTCAGTTTCACAGCACGGGATGACCCGGGTGAGATCGATTCGACATCGTTTGTCATCCAGGCCGAAAGACATGGCATTCCACAGGCAAGACATCGGGTCATCTTGCTCGGAGTAAGGGAGGACCTCGCGTTTGATGGAAAGCAGAGACTGCCAGTTGCAGAGAGGCTGACCGTCCGGGATGCTATCGGCAACCTACCACCACTTCGCAGCCGGCTGAGCGAGGACGACAACCCTGCGGTCTGGCGAGATACTGTCATTCAGATGGCAAGAGCGCTGCAGAAAGACGCTGAGAATCATGAAATGGACGGCCTTGCGACGGAATTTCGGACTGGAGTGTCTGGCATTGGACGTCACATGGAAACAGGTGGGCTTCGCTACTTTCACCATCTGGCGCAAGCAACAGATGATTTCGGAAACTGGGTTGCTGATCCGAGGCTGGACGTGATACTCAATCATGAGTCCAGATCACATATGAGAAGTGATCTTGGCCGTTACCTCTACACGTCAGCATTTGGCAAAGTCTACAGGCGATCCCCGAAAGGCCCTCAGGATTTTGCTTTCAAAGGCTTGGCCCCTAACCATGCCAACTGGGAGTCCGGCAAGTTCGCGGACAGATTCCGTGTTCAGCTTTTTGATATGCCCGGAACAACAGTGACCAGCCATATTGCGAAGGACGGACACTATTTCATTCATCCCGATCTGACACAGTGCCGTAGCCTGACTGTGCGTGAGGCGGCACGACTGCAGACGTTCCCTGACAACTACTTTTTTCAGGGGAACAGGACTCAGCAATACCATCAGGTAGGCAATGCTGTTCCACCGCTGCTGGCCAGCAAGATTGCAGATATCGTCTGCAGAATTCTTGATGGGAGAACTTCTCCTGTCGCTGGGCGACCGGCATCTGAAATCAGCTTTTGAAACCTCCTGCAATCGCTTTCTTAGAGGCTGCCACTATACTTTCTGAGTATTAGGGCCTGAAAGGATCCGGCGGCTCGTCATGCTTCGGTATATAGGAGCGCGCAGAATCTCATTTGCCCAATCTTGGGTGTGTTCGCCGGGCTTGATCATCATAGACATTGCCTGTTCGAAGAGACAGTTGTAATGATGGCCTGTTGCGCTTGGTGCGCCCAGGTTTGCCCACTGCGTCGGCCGGTACGTCGCAAGCGCCTTCCGCCGCCGTGGACGACTCTGCACCTTTAGCAGCCCGCCCTGAGTCCACTTGTAAATTGGGGAAAGTTGTTCAGACAAGCGGGGCCACTTCTAATCAATAGACAGACTCGCTTGGAAACCGGCCTCCTCCAAGCGTTTGCGAATTTGAAGGATTGCCGAAGCCTGTCGCTCAGATGGAACATGCCTAGGTGAACTGGCCAACATTAATAGTTGATCCTCCTTTGGCGTCAATTCGTTATTTTTAATTCCCCAATCACGCAATTTTCGCCAATTTGTATGTTTGTAGTTGATTACCGCTGTAACTGCGGCAATGCCTACGTCGATGCGCGCTACATCAATAGCGTCCTCTCTTAGCCTCTGCTCCTCTGCTAGCGATATAAGTTCCGCAGCCAGATCCTGATGCAGTTGAATCCGCTGCTGCTGTGCACGTTGCCATGCAAGCTCCTTCTTGCACCATTCCGTGATGTTCTCAAGCCCCTGTTCGGGAGTTGTGATCACTGAGTACATCGCTCGCGCTATGACCTTCAGTTGTGCAGAGAGAGCTGGCGAAATTGACTGTTTTCGCCAAATCGATTGAACGTTCAAAGCGCCACCTGCTCCCTGTTCAGAGATGATCTGAGACAGCTTTGCAATAGTGAATGTAATGATGTTTGCGCGGTAGCCACCGTCGTACCAATCAGTTTGGGTTGGAATGATTTGTTCTAGTTCGCGGAACACAATCGCATGCGCAACTACGGATTTGAAAAACTCGTCGTTAAATTGGAGTGGCCTTTGTTGCCACTCAGTGACAATGTATTTGCTGTATACGTCGAAGTTCTTCTGTGCACCCTTGCTGACCTCGTGCGGCAACTGTCGCCACGAGTTCTCGATCTTGGCTAAGTCCGTCTTAGTGATGACCTGACGCCTAGGGTTCTCGGCTTCGAATCGAAGCTTCTCGGCGGGACTCATTTTTGTTGTCTCTACGCGATACTGACCCTTTGCACGTTCGTAGAACCAGGTTGTGGGCCTCTGAGATCCCGCCCTCGGAGGTGCTTTGATACGTCTTGATAACTCCTCAAGTTTCCGGTGAAATGCGTGATTGGAGAACAAGTCTGAATCAGACACTTTGGTCTGCCTGTTTGCATATTCAGAGATTTTGGGGATTAGTTCCGCCGACTTTTCGGCAACGACAACGGAGAGCTTCATTGGCACGAAAATTCCGCTTAGATCCGCGCCGTCCCTTCGTCTAGCAAGTGCAAGAGAGGCGGTAGTCTGCCCCCCATTCACGATCTGCAGGTCCGTCGCGGTCAGAAGCCTCGGACCTCCAGGCGTATCGCGGGTTTCAATGGCGGTGGCAGTGACGGCAATCCCATTGTTGAAGGCAAAAAACATCTCGGGATACCTCAATACGGTCTCCCGTATTCCCTTGTTCACCTTTACGGCCTTGCCTAGGAAACTTCTTACGTTTCCTTCCAAAAGTCTGCTGCCATACTCTTCGTACATCCGTGCCAAGGTATCGCCGGGCAGCACACAGAGATAGCCGCTGTATTCTGACTGATTCAGACTGGCTTTGAGGCACGGCACTCCCCCGTCGACGAGCCCGTTGAAGTTGACTGTCAATGCCTCCCTCCCAGATTGTGATGAGATCGCATCATGAAACCGGGCAATGTCCCAAATGTGAAACTCTGCAGGAATGCTGCCGACGCGCTGTTCTGGCCAGTCACGAATCCGATCGCTTAGAACACTATCTGTGACTAAGTAGAACCGCAACCGCGTGATGCTTGCTTGATGGTTATGCAAGAGTTCAGAGAAGTCTGTGGCGGGGTCTTCATCGGCCGGAAGATGGTCATCGTTCCCCGCAAACGCTTCGTCAACGAAGGCAACAAGCTTGGAGAAGATCGCATTTGCGGACGACTGCGTGAGGGTCAAGGGCTCCTGACCGCCGTCGAACTGCACGATGGCCAGTCGCAGTGACCCGTCAGCCTCGTCAAAGGCGTATCCGTCAATGCCGAGGCTTCGGCGCCTCGATCCGGTCCCGCGATAAGGGCACGGGACAAAGTCAACGATTTCCTCCACTTCCTCCAGCATCTCTCCGGCTACGATCCCGAAACCGGCTTCGGGGTCGCGTCCCCCGAATTCGCCCATAGCACGCGCAATTATTCCTTCTCGAAATGCCGCCAATATATCGTCCATTCACGTCTCTCCCTTGAAGTCATCAATGCCAAATGCTACTCCGACAGATATTTGATAACTCAAATCTGCAACACTCTATGATCCATCATAATTCCGCCCAATAATATTAATCAGGGTGAGTGGCTGCGCGGTGTTCAAAGATGTCGATGAAATCCTGGTCGCATTGAAGCGCGATGAGCTGACTTTGCTGACCGGTAGCAAGCTTATTTCTGTCCCTCGCTGGGTAGACTGGCTTGTGTGGCTTGGTCAGTGGATGCGGATCCAGGCTGAACTTGAAGGCAGACGAATCGCGGTCGTGAGACTGCCAAGCAGAAGGCTTGCTGCCGCGTTCACGGCTATTGGTTCCGCATTCGCTTCGGCTCGTCTTTATGACGATTCGCTCGACTGGGAGACCATGCAAGGCCTGACGCCAGGAACAAGGGTCTTCTGGCGGGATCCTTCTTCGGGCAAGTCTAAACGTCGTTCGGGAACGGTCGTTGGCGTGCGCCAGATTGCTGATGACGACTTCTTGGAGGTCGTCATGGAAACGCAGCAGAGTGCGCAACGCGGTACACGCCTTTTCGCCAAGTCTGCAGCGCTGTCTTACGGTATAACCCTTGGATCTTTAAGCGCCGCCGTTGATGAGCGACTGGCTTGTGCGGAACGCGTTATCAGGGCGGCATTGACGGAGGCTGGACAGGGTTGGATTCGCTCGCCAGCCATCGATTGCAGCGTAATCACTGAGCGAACATCCTTTCTCAGCGACCTTGAAGGTCTGACCATCAGTGTGGCTGGAACTGTCCAAGCCTCTTGCGCTGATGTTCTTGCCATTACCGATCCCGGGGGACGCTCACATGGCAAGACAAGGGTGGCACCAGCACGGAGCGATGGTGTCATCGACGATTATGGATCAATCACGATTCTCGATGGCCCGGCCGCGGCACTGCGCATGAGCGACTCCATTGCAAGGAGCGTCGTGGTCCTGCTCGATCAGGCGGAATACGACGATGAAATGGAGCAACTGTTCCAGACTTTCCTAGGATATGCGGTTGATGAATACGTCCATACGCCTGCGAGCGGTGTTATACGTCCACCGGAGAGTGTCGAGGCCTTCATTTTCGGTCTTCCGATGCAGTCCCAGTCGGGAACATGATGCACTCCAACAAAGTAGTCGGTAACCAATCGATTCGATCGGTTCATAGTACGCCGGACAAGCGGAACACGGTCGATTTGCCTGCGTCAACATTAGAGTTGGTAACTGTGTACCATGCAAATTCAATTGAGTGCCAAACGGCAAGAGTGATCGTTGACTTACCAGTGATGCACGATGTTTCGAGGGCGTGCTCATCGATCTATGGTGAAATTGATCGGGACGATCCCTTTCAACGTGCAGCCGCTCGAGACGCGTGGTTTCTGAAGTCGTCACTCATTCTCACCGCGCTGCCATTCAATGACCCACGCCTGGGTTTCGACGTGCTCTTGGATAGGCTGGAGGACGCTTCCATGTGCATGCCTTGCATACGGTCCGCAGTTAACGACCTGACCGCTATGGCTCGGCATCTAATATCAGTGAATTTCAATCCGAAGCGAAGCCGCTTGTTTGAATTGCTCTGCGATTCAAAGCAAAGTAGCTATCCAGTTGCGATACTCGCAAGCGTCTGTGGATCCCCAACCCCGGGCTGGCCAACTTCCATCGTGGCAGAAAGCGATTTCGGCTCGACAGAGGTAGAACTTGTTCGGGTAAGGCGGCAGGCCAAGAGCTCAATCTACGAACGATTGATAGTCCCAGGAAATCCATGGTTCGCGCCGAGGGGCCTTCTGTTCGATCTGCTATACGGTGGACGAACTTCAGACGTCATCGTAGTCTCGTATCGCGCAGAGCGGGTCTCGTTGCCGACCCCCAAGAGATTGCCGAAGGACTCCCGCTTTCCCTCGATGGGGCGGCAGGATCAGCAACCCCTGGTGGCAGATGAACCTGGCGTGGGCATGCAGCTTGACCAGTGGGCACACGAGTCATTCTGGTCTACGATCCACGACCAGCATGCCGATATCGCCCCAACGTCGGACAGGGATGTCACGGTAGACGCCAAATTTGTCCTGTTCGCTGACGGCAGTGGTGCATTCCTTCCTGCTGATGGACGTGTCATAGAAGTTTCAGAACTGTTCGAGATGGGAGCTAGTTACGACATCACGAAAGACAGGCTTCCCAGAACGTCGGTCAGAGATCTTGAAGAAGGGGACTTGGTGTTGCTCAGACTTACCGGAAGCGGAGATTATCTCGACGATGTGGCGGATTCGCTCATCGAAAAGGCTGGCGAGACGGGTCTGCGTGGTAGGGCGTTGAAGTGGAAAGATAGGCTCCAGGAGGTCATAAAGCGCCATGGTGAAGGCGTAGTGGCGATGAAGTTGCGAGATTGTGGCGTCAAGCTGCGGTCCCCTTATTACCTATGGGCTTGGGCAGGTGACGCCGTGATGGCGCCCCATGACCGTCAGACGTTTCGCAGTTTGATTGCCATCATCTTGCAGATGGAAGGCCCTAAGGGCAGCGACGAATCCGGAAACAACGTCGACGCGCAATGGGACGAGATGGAGCGCCTCAAGGCATACCAGTACAAGGCTGGTTTCGCCATTCGAGCCGCGCTGTTAACCCGTGTTCGAAGCTTGGTTTCCGAGCGACGACGCATCGACAAGGTGGAGTTGATCGAACTGCCAGGGCTGGCAGCTGGTCACATGGGTCTTATGCGAGTGGCGGCCGTCGACACCAAGTCCAGATGTGTTCCGATGTCGCGACTGTTTCATCTGAGCAAGGTGAAGGTGACATAGTGGCAAGAATGATCCCCCCTCTGGTCGCTGCCGATGCTCCAAAAGGCGAAAGGCAGTTGTTCGCCAAGTTGCGAGATGATCCCAAGGCTAGGGACTGGCTGGTCCTTCACTCCTTCGACATACGACGACACGTTGCGCGAGCCGAAGGTGAAGCGGACATGGTGATCGTGGCTCCCGGCATGGGCATTCTCTGCATCGAAGTCAAGGGCTGCGGCGTAACCCGAGAGGGTGGGCTTTGGACGTACTCCTATGACCCACCTAAGACGTCCACAGTCGGCCCGTTTCGACAGGCAAGTCAAGCCGCGCACTCGATTCGGCAATATCTCACGCTCAAAGACCCTTCACTTGGATCGCTACTGTTTTACTCTGCAGTTCTGTTCTCCGAAGTGGACTTCGCCGACAAGTCGCTTGAGTGGGAGCCTTGGCAGATTATCGGGCGGAGCGACTTTCTGCGACTACCGATCTCATCGCTTGTAATCCGAGTACTGGACGCGGCGCATTCGCAGTGCCGTTCACGGAAGCTGGTGCCAGCGTGGTACGGTAGCCAGAGCCGCCCAACTTTCCGCCAAGTCGAGTCCATCCTGAGGTTATTGCGCCCTGACTTCGAGTATTTCGCTTCTGGGCGCAACGGTGTCGAGCTAAGCGAGGCAGCTGTGCGTAAATTTACGGAGGAGCAGTTCGAGGCGATCGACCACCTCGAGGACAACCGCCGAGTCGTTTTCAAGGGACCAGCTGGCACGGGTAAGACGTTCCTTGCGATCGAAGCAGCTCGGAGAGCGGTGCGCGATGGGCGCAGCGTCGCCCTCGTGTGTTTCAACAGTCTACTGGCTTCGTGGCTGAAGCGCGAGACTGAAGCGATCGGGAAAGAGGCCAAGGCGCGCTCACTCGCATTTAACGTCGGGAATCTCTCGGGCCTCATGCTCAGAATCGCAAAGATATCCGTTCCGACGCAGGCGGATGGCGAGTTTTGGGGAGTCGAGCTGCCCATGCGCGCAGTGGATGCGTTATTGGCCGATAACCGCGATATACCGATCTTTGATCAGCTACTTGTGGATGAGGCGCAGGATCTGCTTTCGGACCCCTTTCTTGACGTCCTGGAATTGCTGTTGAGCGGAGGTCTCGGAAGCGGACGATGGGCGATGTTCGGAGACTTCGAAAGGCAAGCCATATACGCTGACAAGAACGCGACACTCGGAATTGACAGCCTTTTAAGTCGAACCGCTGACAGCGTTTCAACGTATCGGCTTCGTGTTAATTGCAGGAACTCGGCGAGGATCGCGGAGGCAGTGACGATCACCAGCGGGTTGTCCCCAGGATACAGCAGGCTTCTCAGCACCATCGATTCTACGGATGTCGAACCAGTCTTCTATCGCAGCACGTCGCATCAGGGAGAATTGCTTCTTTCAATCATTGCAAGACTCTTGAAATCATTTGATCCTGCGGAGATCGTCGTTCTATCCATGCGCGCCGACTCATCTTCCTGTGTTGCACGGCAGTCTCGTGAGCAGGCGGGCTGGCAATTCATTTCTTATCGCGAAGAGGTGGAGGGTGGGGCATCGATTAGGTACTCCAGCGTTCATGCGTTCAAGGGGCTGGAGGCTCCAGCAGTCGTCCTGACAGATATTGAAGGCATTGATGACGAGCAGGCCAAGGCGCTGCTCTATGTCGGCATGTCTCGAGCTAGGGTTCGGCTCCATTTTTTAATGCACGAACGCCTTCGTTCAAGATACGGCGCAATGGTCGATGCTGGGCTGAAAGCAGCACTTGGGAGGTCTTCCTGATGGTATCCCTCGAAAAGAACCTAGCCAATAGGGAGCACATGCTCGCTCGGCTTAGAGCGGAGATCGTGGGTCCGGATCCAGCCGGAAAGCCGATGTCGCTGTCCGACAAGCAGACCATGACTTGGGAGGAGTACAGGATTCCGCATATACAGCCCGATGGCCAAGAGATCGTGTGGCAGGATCCACCAACTAAACGATTCGGCGCTGGCATACTGTTCCCGGTCGGAGCCACGGAAGAGACAGTGGTGAACGCGACCGAGGTAGAGGAAGTAATACCTGTCCATTCACCAGAGCTGGTACCCCCCGGACTGCAGTCCGACGACGAACTGGCGGCTCGTGAGCATAAGCCATCGTACGGCGCGCCCGCAGACGATCCAGAGGAAGAGGACGTCACGCTGGCTAACGCATTTCGTCCGTCTGCTATAGGAGTCAGTTTCTTGGCCAATCTCTCGGCAGAGGTGCAGGGGATTGTCATCGAACTGGTGAATGTCGGTCGAGTCGGGCTGGAGCAAACGGTCGATCAACCCTGTGGCACGTACATTCCATTGACTCTCAATCTGGGTGGTGGAGTCGCAAAGAAGCCTACGCCACGAAAGGTTTGGCTGCGAAGGCCTGTTGTCGATGAACATGGAAAAGTACCTGTCATTGCTGTTGCTACGGTGGATCTGCTAAACGCAACCCAACCTTTTAGATGCTCGATAGGTCCGGCAGATCTTGGGCTGGAATTGGTCGTTGTCTCTCGAACTTGGCATTCGGCGCCCAGCGGTGGGCATCGACTTCTGACGGTCTCAGTCGCCAACAAGAAGCAAGCCAAGGACTCTGAACTTGACTCTCAGTGTCTCTTCCAGGCAGGAGTCCGAGTCAGCGGTGCGACCAGCAACCGATGGATCGAGGCTTATCCAGAAAACTTGATTGCGGATTTTCAGGACGCCGATCCGCTCGCTGATGAAAACGTCAATCGAGTCTTGTACAGGGAGAACCGCACCTTTGCCATTGGCCACGGATGCGGCGCTGACTGGATCAGTGGACGCCCTGAACTGGTCGGGATGGTGTGGACGGATGTCCTGCCAGTCTTCGAGACGCCTGCAACGAGTGCCGAACTTCATGTCAAAGGTCCAGACGGTGGGGTGCAACCTCTGCGTATCAGCATGCGATTACTGGCAGGTCTTCAACCTGATGACGACGGTTTGGGTGACATTGATCGGTTGCTGCTGGAATACGAAGCCTGGATCAGCGCACTAGACTCGAAAGTTGCAACGATTGCAGAGCAGTACAGGCCAACGGCCACTGAGCTCGTGGATAAGTGTCGTCAGTGTGCCACCCGGATTGCAGAAGGGCTGACTCTTCTGCGTCAGCCTGACTCTCAGGGAGATATCGCGCGCGAGTCATTCCGGCTCGCAAACCACGCGATGCTGGTTGCGCAGCTCAGATCACGACAGGAACTGCGACTGCCATTTCGCGACCCCAACGGCCGATTGACGTGGTCCCGTTCGATAACGTCTATGGATCCCGCCGTTCCCAACGAGAAGCTAGGCTACTGGAGACCGTTCCAGATAGCTTTTCTTCTCATGTCATTGCGGGGAATATGCGATCCAGCACATCGAGACCGGAAGGTGGTCGACCTGATATGGTTTCCCACGGGTGGCGGAAAGACCGAGGCATACCTAGGGCTGACCGCGTTCACTGTCTTCTTCAATGCACTATTGGGAGTAGCCAACAGCGGTGTCGATGTTCTTATGCGGTACACGCTGAGGTTGCTGACTGCTCAGCAATTCCAGCGCGCGGCCACGCTTTTTTGTGCGATGGAGCAGATTCGGCGTAGGAGAGTCTCCGCGTTGGGGCATCGACCATTTCGCATTGGACTATGGGTTGGAGGCGACGCAACACCGAACAGGCGGGACGACGCGGTCGAGAAGTTGAAGGCGTTGCAAAGAGATCCCGATGCGGAGAACCCGTATGTGCTTCTTAGGTGTCCATGGTGCGCAGCCAAGTTTGGTCCGCACGAAGCTCACTCCATGGCATCACATCGGAGCAGGGGAGGTAGAGGCCACAAACAAGGGGGGGGGCAAGTGTATGGTTATGTGCGAGAAAGGGGGCCCTCCGGAGATACCGTAGTGTTCAGATGCAGCGATCCCGGCTGCGAGTTCGGTGGCTTGCCCGGTCCGGGAACGCTGCCATTGCCAATCGTTATCATCGATGAAGATCTGCTCGATAACCCGCCTAATCTCCTGATTGGTACGGTCGATAAATTCGCGATGCTTGCGTGGTCACCGTCGGCGCGAAGCATCTTTGGACTGGATGATTCGGGTTGTCATCGTGGTGTACCACCCACGCTGATTATCCAGGATGAGCTGCATCTAATCTCCGGACCGCTGGGGTCAATGGTTGGAGCTTACGAGACTGTCATAGAGGCACTCTGTATAGACCCGCTCGGCGGAATGGTCCTCCCGAAGATCATTGCATCGACTGCAACCATCAGTCGCGCGCGAGAGCAGATTGCTAGGCTGTACGCACGGTCGGGTGTCATGCTCTTTCCGCCATCAGGCCTTGATGCAGCCGATTCCTTTTTCGCTCGAGAAGCGGTAGACGAGCATGGCAAACCCAGGCCGGGAAGGCTCTATGCGGGGGTGCTGGCCCCAGCGCATGCGTCGCTCCAGACGTCAGAAGCCAGAGTGTTCGCCACTCTTATGCAGCATGCGTCTCTCCTTGAAGGTGAGGCACGCGATCTGGATCCATGGTGGACTTTGCTTGTGTTCTTCAACTCCCTGAGAGAACTGGGCGGCGCCGCAACCTTATTCACGGCCGACACTCGTGAATATCTTAAGGTGATTCTGAACCGCCATGGCATCAACTACGCTAGGATTCGCCAGCTCTTCAACGTAGAGGAATTGACCAGCCGCATTCGAGGGGACCTCATCCCGCGCCTGCTGGAGCGACTCGAGGTGGAAGTCTCTATCCGAGAGGGAGCTGGTACTCCGGTTCCTAGCCCTTCGCCAATTGACGCTTGCCTTGCGTCCAGCATCATCGAGGTTGGGGTGGATATACCGCGATTGTCACTGATGGCGATCGTTGGACAGCCAAAGACGACGTCACAGTACATCCAGGTTTCAAGTCGTGTTGGTCGGGATCTGGATAAGCCAGGATTGGTAGTGGTGATCTACGGCCAGACGAAGCCGAGGGATCGGAGCCACTATGAGCGGTTTCGCTCGTATCACCAACGTCTGTACGCTCAAGTTGAACCGACCAGTGTCACCCCGTTCAGCCCACCGGCTGTCGATCGGGCCCTTCATGGGCTTGTAGTGGCATTGGTGCGGCAACTCGGGCGCAGAGGTCAGGAGGCGGATACGCCTGACCCTTTTCCCCTGACTCCTGACAGCAAACTTCGGCTAAGGATCGAGGACTTCATTCGTGATCGAGTTCGTGCTGTTGCGCCTGACGAAGAGACGTCTGTGATGGCCATGCTCAAACTCCGGCTTGATCAGTGGAAAGCTTGGAATCCAGCCGAATATGGCGACTTCACAAGAACACCTGAACACCCGCCCCTGATGCATCCCGCTGGGCGAAGTGAGCTTGTTCAGTGGGACGGTCGAAGCTGGGCAACGATGTCGTCGCTTCGCAATGTCGACGCGAGCTGCGAGGCAGATTTCACGGCACATTACAACAAACTTCCTGAGGAAACCCCATGAGTCGTCCAGTCAGGCGGTCGCAGGCCGTGTCTCCCTTCGGTGTTGGTGCGCTGGTGGATTTTCCAGGGCCCGTTTCATTGATCCATTCTGGGCTGGATGCCTGGCCGTTTGATGAAAGGATCACAGCCCATCGTGAGTTCAGAGTGGACGATGAGCCGAGGCTCGCCAGGCGGCTTGGCGTCGATTTCTTCGTGCAGCCTCCAGACTTCAGGAAGGTCGAGAGAGGAGGGACGGGGGACGCAGTCAACCTTGGACTGAAACTGCCGTTCCTTCGGTTTCCGCTTTGGCACTCATGCCCCCGTTGCGGCCGGATGTTCGAGGCCAAGTATCACCACCGATCAGCGCCCGAGTGCGAGGGGCCCATCGGAAGCGGCACTGAAAAGGGCAAACCGCATAAGAAGCGGCGCGCGATACAGGTTCGCTTCGTCGCCGTCTGCCGATCGGGCCATCTGCGTGACTTTCCCTGGATCGAGTGGCTTGGACTTGATCGAACCGATTGGGATGGTGTCAGGACCGACCGCTGGCTTCGTTTGCTGTCCACGGGTTCCGCGTCCATTGCCGGGGTGGTGGTCGTGGCGGAGGAGCGCGATGGCTCCGCAATAGTCGAGGTTGCGCGCAAGTCGCTCGCCGGTGCATTCAGTGTTGAACCGAGTGGGGCAACCGCCTTCACAGTCATGAAGCTGATGTGCGACGGACAAAATCCCGCGCTCGGGATAGGTGATGGCGGCGAGGATCCCACCGATCCTTGCGGTCAGGACTTGAGGGCTGTGCTTCGTGGTGCGAGCAACCTCTACTTTGCGGACGTCCGAAGTTCGATATACGTTCCAGAGGTGGAAGATAACGGGCTACCGCAGGAAGTCCTCGACCTCCTCGACGATCACGCTCTTAAGCAAGAGCTGCTGAACGGAGCACTGGCCTCGGAAAACGGAACATTGATAGCCAAGGTGGCGGGTGTGATCTTGCGACAACGCCATCCAGAGTCCGAGGTCAAGCCAGAGGTGCTTGCTGCAGCGATCAATAGACATTCTCTGCACGAGATACTGACCCAGCCCCGACTGATAGCCACGGCGTTGGTTCAGAAGGCCAAGACGGCGGTGGATGGTAGGGTCTCATCGAAAATTCTTCAAGATCTGATCGAGACTGCAGCTCCAGATTGGTCGATCGACCCTGAGTTGCTAGTGGAGCCGGTGAATGCGTGGCTCAGGCGTCGTGGCGGTCTCGAGGCCGAGGCCGACCTGCAGCGAGCAGAGGACGTCTCCGATAAAGCCTATCGCGCTGAGGAATACCGTGCCTTCAGCCGGGACGGTCAAGAAGGGCTGCCGAAGGTCAATCTGCTCATTCGGAGCAAACCCATCGAGCAGTACAGCTATCTGGTGCGAAGGAACTTCTCGCGCGTTGCCCTGTTGGACAAGTTGCGAGAAACACGAGCATTTGTCGGATTCAGCAGGGTCTACGCAAGCTCGAACACTCCACCTGCGCAACGCTGGAAGCTCATATCAAGGACTCGGCGAAACTGGCTTCCCGCCGTTGTTGTCCGTGGAGAAGGAATCTTCTTGGTGTTTGACTGTGAGCGTCTCGCGGAGTGGAACAGTGAATTCGGAGCGATTCACAAGGATCGGTTGAAACATGTGAACCGGAATCTGCAGGCGCAGGCAAGGCGACGCCAAGTTCATGCCGACGATGCTTCCCCCATTCTCGTTCTGCTGCACACTTTCGCTCATGTTTTGATCAGCCAACTGGTTTTTGACTGTGGGTATGGCTCGTCCTCTCTTCGTGAGCGGATTTATTTTTCCGAGACCCATCCTCAGATGACCGGGCTGCTGATCTACACCGCCGCTGGTGATTCCGAAGGCACCATGGGTGGGCTCGTCCGTATGGGTGAACCGGGACAGCTTGACCGTACCATCGCACGTGCACTTGATCGCGCACGCTGGTGCTCGAGCGACCCAGTGTGCATTGAAAGTATTGGACAAGGCCCTGACAACTGCAACCTCGCTGCCTGCCACTCGTGCGCCCTACTGCCAGAGACATCTTGCGAAATGCAGAATCGACTGCTGGATAGGGGTATGTTGATCGGTGTACTTGATCGGCCAGAGATTGGCTTTTTTTCCAACCTGCCCACGGATATAAATTGCGAGTGACTTGAGAGTCCAGGCCCGCTCGATCCTGAGAAAAGGCGTCAATCGACACGATCTTCCCCGGGTTTGAAGACCGCTTGTTTGCCCACTGGTACACCGGCACGATCCGAATCCCTCAGGGCAAAGAGATCGAGTATGTCCATATGGGGTACGGCAGCACCTTTGAGCGTGACCTGTTTCTGGAAGTTTTCGCGGCGTCGTGGTGACCACCCGCGTGCAGAACAACAGGGTTGCCGAATCAGATGGAGCCCCCTAAGGCTAAGAGGTCGGTGACATGACGGTGAGAAGCGGTACCCTGACGATCAGGGAATGCGCGATGGCATCAGGAGCCAACATGGCTAGTACCACTGGTTCGGCACAGTCCATAGGGTGGGCCAAGAAATCGTGAATTCAAGCAAACGCTTGTTTCACTGCTTGCTCAAAAATTTTCTGCAACGAAGCATTCGTGACGCAGACACGCACACGTTCTAGTGGAGAACCATTGCGGGAATGCCAGGCCAGTGCCCGGGCGGTGTAGTCTGCAGACAGCTCTGGCGGGCACCTGAAAACACCCGTGCCGATGGCGGGCATCGCCAGCGACTTGATGCCGTGTTCGGCGGCTAGTTTGAGTGCCGAATCGATTGCCCGAGCCAGCACCAGTTCGGCGTCCGGGTTATCCATGAACGACACGGCCACCGTGTGGATGACC
>Ga0172373_10005672_pt1 | contig 17022 bp, 23 predicted proteins | sample Lak10m_2_FD_114546 | JGI IMG/M metagenome (GOLD analysis project Ga0172373, IMG submission 114546) | Freshwater microbial communities from Kabuno Bay, South-Kivu, Congo - kab_092012_10m | ecosystem: Environmental > Aquatic > Freshwater > Lake | place: Democratic Republic of the Congo...
CACATCCTCTCCTAATCCACCACCATAGACTTGATCAACATCTTCCCAATGCCAAATATTTCTAACTAAAGACTTTAATTGAGCCAATTCTTTTTTCTTTTCTCTTCTGGCTTGACCACTTATCGCATATCTCATTTTAATATATCTCCAATTCTTTTATATTTATAATAAAAGAAAACACAGAAGTCTTTAGCTTCTGTGACGAATTTGTAAAATATTTCCATCTTCATATCAATTTACGTAATTGTATATCTCTAATAATATCAATTGAAACATCTTTTACTGAGGTATACTCACTTTTTGTAGTAAAATCCCACTCATTTATTTCATAGTCATTTAAAACCTCTTCAATATCATCAACTATTGATTTTTTTATTGATTCATAAGTACATATCCAAATATCTATACCATTAGAGTTACAATAATTTATAACCTCTCTAAACTTATCCAATTTTCCCTCCCATATAGAAATATGTAATATAAATAAATTCTTACCCTTTAGTTTTTCTAAAACTAAATTATCTGGATTTTTACACTGATACTTATTATGTAAATAATAACCTCTTTTTGTTTGTTGGGATGGTAATTTATATTTATAGATTAACATTAATCCATCTAGGTAATCAAAAATCTTATAAAGAATTTTGCAAGACAAACCCCAACTATAATTATAGTTGTTATTAATCTGAAATTTTAAAACATTTATCATTCAAAGTGAACTTGTGTTATTACAATTTTTACTTTGGTTGCACCCTTTACCCAAACACCCTCTAAATCTCTAGTTTCCCCATCTGGTTTAATTGGTGATATTAAATTACCACTCTCCCATTGACCAGTCTTTGTGCCTAAATTATCACCAAAGTTATTTGAAAAAATAGCATCCCATCTTAAACCATCTACATTTTTATCAGCGTTTGTATTCTTAAATACAACATAATACCCAACATTTCTACCTAATATTTCTTGTGTTGTTGCGCTAACAACTTTTACTCCAGATTTTCCAACATGTTTTGGCTCTGTAAAAGTAAATGATGCCAAAACCAATAATAACGCTAAATACTTCATAATACTATTTTTTATTTTCCATATTTTTTTTAACAAAATCTTCTATAAAGGCTTCTATAAGTCTAGATTTATTAATAGACTTTTCCTTAACTATTTTCTCGAATTGTTCATATAACTCATCATCAATAGTATATGTTCTAGTTGTTCTTTTTTTCATAATTAAAATGTCTAAAATGTCTAAAGGGGAAATTATAATTTAATATATATATTATAAAAAATAATAAATGTTTATGATAATAGATGAGAATGTTAAAATAAAGATGAATGGGAAACATATATCATATTATAGAAATCTTGGATACATTTGTAATGTGGGTGATATTTTATTAGTTGATATAAAAGATATTCCGAAAAGTTCAAGTGTCAGAATAAACGCATTATGTTTTATTTGTAATAATATTAAAAATACTAATTATTTAAGTTATCGAAAAAGTTTAGAAAGAGGATATTATAGTTGTTCACAGAAATGTTCTAGAGAAAAAGTTAAAAAAACAAATATAGAAAAATATGGTGTTGAAGCCCCTGCTAAATCTAAAGAAGTTTTAGAAAAAATGTTAAAAACAACAAATGATAGGTATGGTGTTGATAATATCATGTTTTTAGAATCAGCTAAAAAAAAGTTAAAAGAAACTAATTTGATTAAATATGGATATGAAAGTGCCACAAAAAATCAAGATACTCTAAATAAAATGATAAAAACAAATGTAGAAAGATATGGTGTTGAAAATTGTTCTAAACTAGATAGAATAAAAGAAAAGAAAAGAAATATATTTGAAAAAAAATATGGAGTTTCTTGTCCCTTTTTAATAAAAGATGTATTTAATAGAACGCAGTCTAAAAATTTAAAAGTTCCTAGATGTCTATATAGTGATGATTTATATTATCAAGGTACATATGAGCTTGACTTTTTAAATGATAACAATAATCTAAATATAAAAAATGGACCAACTATTAAATATGTTTTTAATGGCAATGAAATTAATTATTTTCCAGATTTTTATCTACCAGATTATAATCTTATAGTTGAAATAAAATCTCAATACACATATTATATAGATTATGATAAAAATCAATTAAAGAAAGAATATTCCATAAAAATGGGTTATGATTTTATATTTATAATAGATAAAAATTATGATGATTTTTATAGATTAATTAATAAAAAAGACACCTAATTTGAATTAGGTGTCTTTTTAATGTTAATTATCAATTATTTTACTTCTTCAAAATCAACATCACTAACTTCATCACTTCCGGAAGTTGTTTCATTAGTTGTTTCTGTTTGATTTTGTTCATATAGTTTAGTTGAGATTGATGACCAAGTTGAATTCAATCTATCCATGGACTCATCAATTTTAGCTAAATCAGCATCAGAATGTGCTTTTCTTAATTCGTCTAAATCTGATTTTAATTGATTTTTATTTTCCTCAGTTAACTTATCATCAAATTCCTTAATCTGTTTTTCGGTGTTGAAAATTAAAGAATCTGCAGCATTTAATTTCTCAACTTTTTCTTTTTCCAATTTATCAGCCTCTGCATTTGCCTCTGCTTCTTGACGCATTTTTTCTATCTCTTCTTTAGATAATTGGGAACCACCTTCGATTCTAATTTTGTTCTCTTTACCAGTTGCTTTATCTTTAGCAGATACTGATAAAATACCATTAGCATCGATATCAAAAGTTACTTCAATTTGAGGAATACCTCTTGGTGCTGGCATAATACCATCTAAATTAAATTTACCCAATGTTCTATTATCTTTAGCCATTGCTCTTTCACCTTGAAGAACATGAAGTTCTACAGAAGATTGATTATCTGAACTTGTACTAAATGTTTCACTCTTTTTAGTAGGGATTGTTGTGTTAGCTTCAATTAATTTAGTGAATACACCACCCATAGTTTCAATACCTAATGAAAGAGGTGTTACATCTAAAAGAAGTACATCAGTAATACCTCCTGTTAAAACTGCTCCTTGAATAGCTGCTCCTAAAGCAACAACTTCATCAGGGTTAACAGATTTGTTTGGTTTTTTACCAATAAAGTTTTCAATAGCATCTTGGATAGCTGGAATTCTTGTAGATCCACCAACAAGGATAACTTCATCAATATCAGAAGTTTTTAAACCAGCATTTTTAAGAGCACTTTTAGCACACCCAATAGCTCTTTCAACTAACTTAGCAGTAAGTTGTTCAAATTTAGCTTTAGTTAATTTTTTAACAAAGTGAAGTGGCATACCATCTCTCGCTGTAATATATGGTAAGTTAACCTCAGTTTCAGATGTTGATGATAATTCAATTTTAGCTTTCTCAGCAGCATCTTTTAATCTTTGAAGTGCCATTGGATCTTTAGAAAGGTCCATAGAATTTTCAGTTTGAAATTCTTCAACCATCCACTCAATAATAGCATTATCAAAGTCGTCACCACCTAAGTGAGTATCACCGTCTGTTGATTTTACCTCAAATACACCATCACCAATTTCCAATACAGAAACATCATGTGTACCACCACCGCAATCAAATACAAGAATTTTTGAATCAGTATTTTTCTTATCCAAACCATATGCTAAAGCTGCCGCAGTTGGTTCGTTGATAATTCTTTCAACTTTTAAACCAGCGATTTCACCAGCCTCAATAGTTGCTGTTCTTTCAGCATCACCAAAATAAGCAGGAACTGTAATAACTGCTCTACTTACTTCATATCCTAAGTAATCCTCAGCTGTTTTTTTCATTTTTTGAAGGATCATTGCTGAAATTTCTTGAGGAGTGTAATCTCTATCACCAATTTTAACTGCTGGTACATTAGAACCATTAGATACTACCTCATAAGGAACTCTAGTAATTTCATCTTTACATACATTAAAGTCCTTACCAATAAATCTTTTAATTGAGTAAATTGTTTTTTTAGGATTAGTAACAGCTTGTCTTTTTGCAGGATCACCAATCTTTCTATCGTTATCAGTAAATGATACAATAGATGGAGTAGTTCTTTTACCTTCTGAGTTAGGAATAATTACCGGTTCACCATTTTCAACAACTGCACATGCGCTGTTAGTTGTGCCAAGATCAATTCCCAAAATTACATTTTTTTTGTTCATACTTTTTTTTATTTTTTATTTTTTGTTTTTTATTTACATATTATCAAATACTATGCCTAAAATATTTTAGTCATAATGTCATATTTAAAATATTTAAACACAATCATTATAAATATTTATTTGAAAAAGTTTTTAAAAAAGAAAAAACCCTAAAGAAATTAGGGTTTTATTCATCTTCCACATCTTTAAAAAAGAGTGAAGGATCTTTTGATTTTAAAAATTCTCTAGATATAACTAGTCGTTTTGTCATATCGAATAACCAATCTTTTGCTAAGTCATATACATCAGCGCCTTTGGATAGTGACATTACGTAGCCAAAGTTTCTATCTTTACGATATTTTAATGCAAAAGTCTTTCTCATTAATTGTAATCTTAAATCTCCATCCCAATCTCTACCTACTCCACCTTCTAAGAATAAATCATAAGATTTTAATATATCTTCAACTTTCTCTGTTATAGAATGTTTTACAATAGATACTATTTTTTCTATTCTTTCATGAGCCTCAAATTCTTCTTCAGGTATTTGACCCAAAACATCATCTATTTTATCATCTAGTATGTATTTAACTAATATATGTTCTCTATATAAATCATCATTTAATAATCCATGAAGTGAAACATACCAAGATGTTTTGATCTTTAAAAATAAACCATTAGAAAATTCTACAACCCAACCTTCTTTATCTTCAACTGATTTAGCAAGATCTATTAATTCATCTAAAGTTGCAACATAAGAAGGAGCAACTCTTATAGATCCTATTTTATCAGAATAATCAGAAATATTTAAATATTCTCCAGTATTATTATCTCTCAATCTTAATAGTATTAATTCTTCATTAGAATATCTTAAAACTATTCTGTTTTGTGGTGCGACATACTCGAATATGGCGACTATATCGTTATCTAACGTCCAGTTAACAAAATCTCTTAATTCTTTGTTAGAATTATAAAGACGCATCATACCAACTGCTTGATCAGACTCAAAAGACATTTTAGATTTAGCAAGAACTCTACCGTTTGGTAATCTTATAAAAGAAGCGACTGATCCATCTTCTTTATTGGATACTGACTTTATTTCCAAATCTTTAACTAAAGAATATTGTGTATTTTCTACTTGATTTAAGTTAAAGAATTTATGAAGGAGTAAATATCTTTTATAAAGTGATCCATCTGAGTTAAAAACATATGTGATTCCTCTAGCCTCAAACGCTGAGTTATCTCTGAAGTCAGAGTATTGTGCAAGTCTGTAATTGAATATAGAAATATTATAATTATCTACTATAAATTTGGATTCATAGAAAGTATCTTCACTTAATTTAGTAAGATCAACAGCTTGTCTATATGTTAATAAGTTAAACATAGTGTAAATATACAAATAAATCCTCATATATGAGGATTTATTTTTTATTTTCTTTTAAGTATCTTTCGATAACTCTACCTCTGAGTTCTGTTGTGGAAAATGAATGTTTTCTAGAGTTGTAAAACAATTCAATATGTTCTAAATTTTTACCAGTAAAATCTTTATCTTTATACTCTTCTCCAACTATTCTAATATTGATAGGGTAAGAATAGAGAATGTCTAAAAGATCTTTTTCAGTTGCATAAACAACAACTTCATCCACATATTTACAAGCTTCTAATTGAATAAATCTTTCAACAACGCTTTGAACTGGTTTGTTTTTTTCTGGTCTATCTATTGTTGGATCAGTTTGCAATCCAACAATAAGATAATCGCAATTTGATTTAGCTTCTTTTAACATCATTATATGACCAGCATGAAAAAGGTCAAAGCAAGAACAAGTAAATCCTACTTTTCTCATAATGAATTTTTGATATTTTCTGGAATTTCATCAATTGAAATTTGTAATTCTTTTGTACCATTTTTAGTATTTTTTACTAAAATAAATACAAATTCTGTTCTGTCGGAGTATTTTCTCCGAGCTTGGTAATAATCATCTATACAATAAAGACCATGTATAGTACCAATGTGTTTTCTATCCTCTGTATAATTTGTTTTCATAATGAATTATATGAGGAATATATAAATTGTTTTTACCCCATTGAAGATTTTGCTGCCTCATATTGTTTTTCAGAGAGAACCTTAATTGATTTACCCCCAAAATCTTCTTTTGATAAGTATTTGCTAGTTTTAAGTTGTTTTTGTAAAGAAAGTACAAATTGGTTGCTACCTTCATACTTTTTTATCTTTTTATTCAACTCTATTTTTTCTTCTATTGTCATGTTGATTTCTATTTTTGTAAAAATAGTGATAATTCTGTATTTTCCAAAATATTTTCGAGTTTATTAATATTCCATGTGATCCAATTTTTTGTTTCAGGAAAATAGATTCTAACCATAACAAAACCTAATTCACTAATATGAATATTTTCTAATACACCAATTCCATTGGGTGTCATTATTTTATGAATTTTCATTTAATTGTTTTAATTTTTTGATTATATATTAAAAATAAACTTTACTTGAATAAAAATGTATAATAAAGAAAAATAAATCAAATAAATGAAAATCACACTATGCGCTGAGGATATAATTAAAAGGTGTTTATGGGATTCTTATGTATATTATATATTAGGAGGATCTGATAAAGAAGCTGAGTTAATTTTAAAAGAAAATAGAGAAATTGAAATATCAGAAAAAGATGCTATTGTAATTGGATTGTTAAAAGTTATGGAAACAGATAATTTAATTTTCAAATTTAACAATTTTATAATGGAGTTATTAACTAATAAATCGTCAAAAGTTAATGATTATTTATTAATTAGGAAAAAAACATTTGATTCTGCTGTTGAGAAATTTTTAGATAAATTTCCAGATTATTGGATTCCAAATACTTTTTACGCAAAATCATTAAAAGAACTAGTTGAATATATTGATATTTTTAAAGTAGAAGTAGAAAAGCTAGAAATACATAAAGTAGTTGATAAAAATATAACATATGAGTTTTATAACTCAGCAACAATAAAGAAAATGCTAAAATTTAATTATTAATTATGAGTAAGAAGAAAGAAAAAGTAGAAAAGTCAGCAGAAATTGGTTTAGATTTAACCAATCAATCAAATGAATCATCTGATAATAAAAACTTAGTTGTGGATGCATTAGAAAAACAATTAGAAGAAGTTAATAGTAAATATTTACTTCTTTATGCAGATTTTGAAAACTATAAAAAGAGAGTTCAAAAAGATAAAGAAGAAATCAGAAACAATACCAAAGTTTCTATGATTACATCAATTTTAGATATGGATAATGATATTTCATTAGCCATTAAAAATATTAAAGATGAGAGTGCGAAAGAAGGTGTTGAATTAATCGCATCTAAAATTGAAACTTTTTTGAAAAATCAAGGAATCGAACCAATTAGTACAGAAACTTATGATGAAGATTTACATGAAGTTATTTCAGTACTACCAATTGGTGAAAAGAAAATTGTTGATGTTGTTAGTAAAGGTTGGAAAATTGATGGAAAACCATTCAGATATCCAAAAATTATTTTAGGTGAGTAATGATTAAAAATTTTGGAGATATACCTCTTAGTGAGAAATTAGATAATGCTCTTTTCAGAAATGGATTAATAAAATCCATGCTATCAGGTATATCAGACCAAAATTTAAAACACAAATTTGAAGTTGAGGTAAACTATATTATAGATAATAAGAGAGGTATCTTTAAAAATGATTTAATAGTTGGTTCTTTTTATGAAGATGATGATAAAATGGAAGATTTAATATTACCAGCAATAAGAAGAGCTTGGTCTATGATTTTTATTAATCCACCAACTCTTTTTAGCCTTAAATCAGATGATAAAAGATTGGAACTATTCCAACTACTTTGGGATGTTGATCAATATATAGATTATGTTATAGATATTGTTCCTAAAGTAAAATATTCATTAAAAGATTTTGAAAATCTTGATAGAACTGCACAAACTTTAGAACTTATCTCACAAAATTATATAAATGGATTAATAGATAGGTGTAGAAATAGAAATTTAGAAGATTTAAAGATTGAAATTAGAGATTTAAAGATTAAAAAGACACTAAAATGAATTGGTATATAGAAAGTTCGAGAACGGATGATTATTATTTAAATAAAGTAAGATCAACAGTTGAAGAAGTTATGGATTGGTTTTGTGAAGAATTATCAAATATAGATGAAGAAGAATTTGATGAAGAAAAAATAGTTAATCTTTGTAAAGAGATATTTGATCAATTACCCATATTGAGATTTAGAAAAAAGTCCCAATTAAATTGGTCTTCATTTGAAGAAGATTTTTGGATTGATTATAACAGTCAAACAATAATAAGATTTAATGACCCACTTAAATCAATAAGAAGGGATATATTAATAAATAATATATTAAAAAAATAAAATAAATAACATGTCAAAAGATTTATATAATGTTTTAGAAGTTGATAGAAACGCAACAGCAGACGAGATTAAAAAATCTTACAGAAGATTATCTAAAAAATTTCACCCAGATGTGAATAAAGATCCTTCTGCCGAATCTAAATTCAAAGAAATATCTAGTGCTTATGAAACGTTAAGTGATCCACAAAAAAAATCAAACTATGATAGATTTGGAGATCCAAATGGTGGTGGGAATCCTTTTGGTGGGGGTGGTGGAAATCCTTTTGGTGGAAATCCATTCGGTGATATTTTTAGTAATTTTGGAGATTTCTTTGGAGGTAATCCACATGGTAATGCTGGGAGAACTAGAGGTGGTGATTTAAGAATGAAGGTAATTGTTGATATAAGTGATATATTAAACGGCACAACAAAAAAATTAAAATACAAAAGACAAACTCAATGTAATGGATGTAGTGGGAAGGGTGGTAACGATGTTAGAACATGTATTCCATGTGGTGGATCAGGAGTTAGATCGGTTATTCAAAATACACCATTTGGACAAATAAGAACACAAACAACATGTCCAGACTGTCAAGGAACTGGTCAACAAATAAAAAATAAATGTGGATTTTGTCACGGAGATGGAACAAAATTATCAGAAGAAGTTGTTGATGTTCAAATACCAGCTGGAGTTTCAACTGGAATGCAACTTAAAATGAGTGGATGGGGTAATCATATCAGAAATGGATCAGCAGGTGATTTATTTGTAATTGTTGAAGAAAAACAAGACTTCTCATATAAAAGAGATGGTAATAATATAATAATTGAGAAAAATGTTTCTGTAATTGATGCCATGTGTGGATCCAATATTGATGTAGATACACCAAGAGGTAAGATTAATATTTGGGTTGAACCAGGAACAGAACCAGGTAAAATGCATAGAATTGTTGGTAAAGGAATTCCAGATATTAATTATGGATTAGGAGATCTTTATATAAAAATGAATGTTAAAATACCAAAAGATATACCAGTTGAAGAAAAACTAATTCTAGAAAAGTTAAAGAACTCTAACACATTTAAAGTTTAAATTATGAATATTGAAAAAAGAATAGAAATATTAAAATTATATAAAAGTATAGAAAGTTCAATAGATTATAAAGATAAGATCTCTATTGAGTGGTTTAAAAATATTTTGAAATTGAAGAATAATGAAATAAGAATGGATAAAATGAGAAGGATATGGGTGATAAATTAATATTAAAGGGTATTCTTCAAAAATTTGATAGTAGAAATCGTAGTAGATTTTATCTTACTGATAAAGAATGGTTAAACTTAATAAAAAATTTTGAAAGAAAAGCAAAAATAAAAAACCTGTTCGGATAGACAGGTTTTTTTTATTAAAACTCTAAATTTTTATGTTTAGATTTTCTAGAATAATCTTTTAAAGACTTGTGGACTTTATTCTTAGAAACCCAACCAGTTGAGTTTTCTAATTCAATTTCTCTTGAAGACCTTTTTAGTGATTTTAAATTATCCTCAACTGTAAACTTCCCTATTTTAATTTTACCTTTCATATTACAAATATAATTATTTTTTAATAAATAAATACATTTTTAGTAATTTTATTTATTAGTCCAACTATATTTATAGGTCCCAGTGTCATAAACTCTTAGATATCCCAAAGAATCACATATTTCAAATTCTGTTTTATTCCTATCAGCACCCTTTGAAACTAAGATATCCTTTCTATATAAAAATCTGTTGTATTTTAAACCACCATTTATATAATAATAAGATGGTTTTGATATGTGATCTTTTTTAAGTCCTATTTTCTCATACACATTTCCAGATAAATTGGTCCATGAAAGATCAGCATAGGATATTACAGATTCAGGTTTAAAATTTTTAATAAAAAAATTAAATAATTTAGAAGCTGCTCCAACAACAATATATCCTATTTTATTACAAAATCTTAAAAGTTCATAAGAACCTTTTTTTGAAACACCTCCCATATTTTTTCTAAGACCACCAAATGTAATTAAACTAACTAATTCATTTTCATAATATAAACCTATTTTAATTTTAGATCCTATAAATCCTTGTATGTGATTTTTATTTAAAAAATCCCTACAAGTATCATCTATAACTCTAACATCACACTTTCTAGCCATTATTCGATTAGAATTTAAAGTATTATATTGTAATCTAGATTTAACGATTTCTTTTTTATTAGTCCAATAATCCTCAAATATGTTAATCAAATTAATACCCATATCATTAAACTCATTTTTCAATTCAATATTAGTTTTTTTATTTTGATTCTTATCACAGTTTCTCCAAAAACCTATAATTCTTATAGCTATATTTCTATCTCTTAATAAGAAGTCACATTTTGGATTATCTATTATTATATCACTACTAATTGTTTTTAAATAATCTAATAACTCATAATATGTTTTTTTGAAATTATTGAAATTATATCCATATAAACTACTTAGTGAATTTAATATTTTCTCATCATTTTCTTTATACGAAACTCTTATGATATCTATCCCATTACTTAAACACCAACGATCTCTTATTCTATCATTTATAACCTGTTTATTATATGTTTCCTGACCACCAAATAATTCAACTGGCTCATAATGTTGTCTCCCATCATATTCTATTACTAAATTTTTATCAGGTATGTAAAAATCAAATGGTAGATTTCCACCATTGACACCATTACATCCATCAAACTTCCAATTCATTTTATATTCAATTCCTAATAAATTTAATAAATTAGATATTCTATTCTCACCCCTACTCAAATTACATAAACTACATCCATGTCCATTAATATGTTCTTTAGGAGTTTGTTGAAACTCACCATGCTTACTACATATTATCGTAACCTTTTCTTTACTATTTTTATAATCACACAATGAGTAATCATACAAGTCACCATGTACTAATTTACTATCTAATATAAAATCATCATTTGTTCTTTTATAAACTCCACCACATTTACTACAACCCTGTCCAGATAAAAAATTTGCTGGTCTTATATTAAAATATCCGTGTTCTTTACAACCAATCATAACTTTAGTTATTGAGTTTTTATAATCAACCTTATCATATAAGTAATCTAAACCTCTAATTTGAATGCACTTATCAATAAATGTCGAATTATCATATTTAACTCCACCACTACATTTAGGACAACCAACTTTTCTTATATGAGCATCAGGTCTAACAAAAAAAGATCCGTGTATATCACAAGTAATTTCAACTTTATCTTTAGAACTTACGTAAATAACCTTATCATAAGAATATTTATTTTTATGTCTTATCTTAGCCTTTTCTATAAACCTATTTAATTTATCCATATCTAATTTTTATTTTTAGTTGTTGTTTAAGTTTTTTAAAAATTGATTAATTTCATCTATATTATTCAATCTAATTAAAGAAATATTATTTTCCACACACCATTTATTTTTAATATCGTCATTTTTCTTTTGATATTCAAATCTAGATTTCCCACCAAAATAATCAATTGGTTGGTGATGTTGAATACCATCACATTCAATTAGAATATTTCTATGGGGCAAATAAAAATCAAATGGAAGGGGATTTATATTTCTACATTCTTTAAATCTTTTATCTTTTTCAAAAAATTCACCAATGAAAATTAAACCATCACTTAAATGATCTTCCATTTTAGAACTATTGCAAAATTTACATCCGAATCCATCTAAATGAACTCTAGCCTCTTGTTGAAATTCCCCATGTTGTCTACATATTATAGTAATATTATTCCTTCTCCCATTATATTCCAATTTAGAGTAATCCCATTTATCACCATGTATTTCTATACATCTTTTTATGAAATCGGAATTTTTAACCAATTTGTTGTTTGAACAATTTGGACATCCCTGTCCCCTTAAATGTGCCCAAGGTCTTTGTCTAAACTCACCATGTTCTTTACAAATAATTTTAACTAAATCATAATTATTATTACCATATTCTGTTTTTGTGTAGTCAAACTTATCACCATGTACTAATATAGATCTTTCTATAAAATTACTTGTTGTTAACCTAGTAGTTTTATCACATTTAGGACAACCACATCCTGATAGATGATCAGATGCAGTTTGAATAAACTCACCATGTTCTTTACAAATAATAATAACCTTATTCTTACTGTTAATATATTCAACCTTAGAGTAATCCCATTTATCACCGTGTTTTAATTTGGATTTTTCTATAAATTCCGTATTTGTTAATTTTTTAGGCATAATCTATATATTAAAAAAGAATAACCACATTTTAATTGTTTTCATAAACAAAGTTCTTTTTTTCAATAAAAGTAATATCTAAAATAATATATACAAATTATGGATAAAAAAAGAAAAAAAGAAAATCAGTACATTAAAAATGTACCTGATGTCAAAATGGCAATCGAAGATGATGATGATGATGATAAATCATTTTCCTCTTCTTCATCAAGTAAAAAATCAGAAGCTAAATCTAAAACTCCTGTTTTAGACACTTATAGTAGAGATTTAACTAAGATGGGTGAGGAAGGTAAATTAGACCCAATTGTCGGTAGAGAAAAAGAAATAGAAAGAGTTTCTCAAATTCTTTCTAGAAGAAAGAAGAATAACCCAATATTGATTGGGGAACCGGGTTGTGTAACCGAAGAGACGTTAATAACTGTTAAAAAAGTTTCAAATGAAAGGGGTCACAATATAATTAATATATAGTAATCTGGGGTAGGGAAATAAAAATCTACTCCGATTATACTTATATGGTTGTTAAAAATAATAAAGTAGATATTGAAATAAAAAATATCGAAGAATTTTACAGTTTTGTTAAGTTAACTTAATAAAGATTATTGGACAACTAGAGGATGGGATGATAACGAAGCTTTAATGAAAATAAAAGAAGAGCAAACTCGTAGATCTAAAATAGGTTTTGATAAAATGAATATCTTAAAAATTGAAGATAATTATAAATGGAAATCTATGAAGAATACAAATGTTGAATTTTATTTAGAAAAAGGATTCTCCGAACAAGAAGCTATTCTTAAAAGAAAAGAAAGACAAAAAACTTTTAGTAAGGATATTTGTATAGAAAAATGGGGAAGTGAAAGGGGAATAGCTATTTGGGAAAAAAGACAAGAAAAGTGGTTAAATTCTATTTCTAAATCAAATTTTGATTTTAAATTAAAAAATTGTAAATCATCTAATTATCTAAAAAATAAATTTGGAGAAGATTGGTTGATTATGTCAGCTATTATTCAAAGAAGAAGATTTAATATTAAAATGTCTAAATATATCAATGATTTTTGTGAAAATATAGTTAATAATAAACAAATAGTTTCAATTCGTGAAATAAATTGGATTTTTAAATCTAATTTACTAAAAGATTATTTTAATATTACAACCAAAGAATTAAAAGATAAATTAATAAATAAATACGGTATTATTCGTGGAAAATATGGAAATATTAGGTATTTCAATAATCACATATGTAGAAGTAATGGAGAATATTATATTGCAAATGAATTAAAAAAACTAAATATAGAATATATTTATGAAAAAAGATATCCCAATTCTAATTGAATTTCAGATTTCTATATTGTTGATAAAAATGTATATATTGAATATTTGGGATTTTTAAAAAATGAGTTTAATGAGAATAAAAAAATATTGGAAATATATAAAGATAAATACGAATTGAAGAAAAAATATTGTATCGAAAATAATATAAACTTTATATATGAAAATGATTATAAATTAATAATAAAAAAAATAATTGAAAATGGTTTCTGATAAAAAAAATAATTTAAAAATGGATATAGATAATATCTATACCATTAAAATAGGTGATTTATATGATTATATAAATCAAAATGATGGATCTTTGAAATTTTAACACCAAATGGATTTCAAAAAATTGGAGATGTTTATAAAAAACATAGTAAGAAAATATTTACTTTAAAATTAAGTAATTCTTTTGAATTATCTGGATCAGATGATCATTTAGTTCTAGTTGATACTACAAAAAATATAGATGATGAACTAAATGATAATGTTGAAATTTTAGATGGAAATACTTGGGTTAGATTATCTAATATCAAAGATACCGATTGGGTATTGACCGAGAATGGGACATTTAAAGTTCAAAGTATAGAATTCAAAGGAATTGATGATACTTATGATTTAGAAGTTTTAACAGATGATCACTCTTATATATCAAATGGTATTATATCACACAATACTGGTAAATCTTCTGTTGCTGAGGGATTAGCACTTAGAATTATTCAAAGAAAAGTTTCTAGATTACTTTTTAACAAAAGAGTTGTTATGTTAGATTTAGCTTCTATGGTTGCTGGTACTAAATACCGTGGCCAATTTGAAGAAAGAATTAAAGCTCTTATGGCGGAAGTTGAGAAAAATCCAGATGTAATTTTATTTATAGATGAGATCCACACTATGATTGGTGCTGGTGGAGCTTCTGGTTCTATGGATGCTTCTAATATGTTTAAACCAGCTTTGGCAAGAGGTGAAATCCAAATCATTGGAGCAACTACACTTGATGAGTATAGAAAACATATTGAAAAGGATGGTGCTTTGGAAAGAAGATTTCAAAAAGTAATGATTGAACCAGCTACTCCAGAAGAAACTATTGAAATCATTGGAAACATTAAAGATAAATATGAAAATCACCACAATGTTACTTATACACCAGAAGCTATTAAAGCTTGTGTTGATTTAACATCTCGTTATATGAATGATAGATTCCTTCCAGATAAGGCAATTGATGCAATGGATGAATCTGGATCTAGAGTTCATATTTCAAATATTGTAGTTCCTAAAGAAATTACTGATATTGAAGCTAGTTTATCTGAGATTAAAGAAAAGAAACATGAAGTTATTAGATCTCAAAAATATGAAGAGGCTGCTAAACTAAGAGATTCTGAGAGAAAATTAAATGATTCTTTAGAGGCTGCTAGAAAAAGATGGGAAGAAGAAGCTCATAAAAACAGACAAATTGTAACAGAGGAAAATGTTGCAGAAGTTGTATCTATGATGACTGGAATTCCTTTACAAAAAGTAGGTGAAAAAGAAAATGATCGTTTGAATAAAATGTATTCTGAGATTTCAGGTAAAGTTATCGGACAAGAAGAAGCTGTTAAAAAAGTTGTTAGAGCTATCCAAAGAGGTAGAGTTGGTATGAAAGACCCTAACAGACCGGTGTTAGTTTCTATGTTAATTGGAAATAGCGGGGTGGGTAAAACCGAATTAGCTAAACAAATTGCTAAATATCTTTTTGATTCAGAAGATTCTTTAATTAGATTAGATATGTCTGAATATGGTGAGAAAATTTCAGTAAATAGAATTATTGGAGCTCCATCAGCTTATGTTGGATATGATGATGCAACTATCCTAGATACAATTAGAAGAAAACCTTATTCGGTGATCTTATTAGATGAAATTGAAAAAGCTCACTCTGAAGTATTTAATGTTTTCTTATCAGCTTTTGATGAAGGACATATGACAGATTCACACGGACGAAAAGTTAGTTTGAAAAACTGTATCATCTTAATGACATCGAATGTTGGAACTAGAAAAGTTAAAGATTTTGGGACAGGTGTTGGATTCTCAACTAAAACAAAAGAAAAACAATCAACTGATGAGATCAAATCTATTTTAGAAAAGGAATTAAAAAATAAATTCGCCCCAGAATTTATTAATAGAATTGATGATATCATCTATTTTAAAGATTTGGATAAAGAAGATATCTTAAAAATTGTTGATTTAGAATTAGTTAAAACTGTGTCAAGGGCTAAAGAGATTGGTTATGAATTAACTATAACAGATGTTTGTAAAGATCACTTAATTGAAGTTGGATATGATCCTAAATATGGAGCTAGACCTCTGAAAAGAGCTATCCAAAGATGGATCGATGATGAGATAACAGATTTCATAATAACAACTAATCCGAGTGAAGGTGATAAGTTTTTAATTGACTACTCAAAAGAAGAAGATAGAACAATTGTTTCTTTGGAAGGTAAGGTTAAAAAAACTAGAAAGAAAAAAGAAGATTAAAAAAAAGAGAGAGTTTTAAAACTCTCTCTTTTTTTTTCATATAATTCGTATGAAGATACATTTATTATGGTGCACATTAAGACCAGAAACTTTTAAAAACATGCATTCTGAATGGATTAATAGATCCAGTAAAGAAATAGAAATATCTACATATGTTGCGGTAAATTGGAAGGAACATGCGGATATTTTGAGAGATTATTTATCAAAAGATTATTTAGTAACTCTAAACACTGACAAAATTGGTGTATGTTACCCATCTTATTACTTAACATCTAATTTAGGTTTAAATATGGGTAAGTGTGAAGAAGATGATATAGTAATATTTGCTTCTGATGATTTTTTACCTCCCAATAACTGGGATATTTATTTAAAAAATAAATTTGAAGGAAAGGGAAATGTTTC
>Ga0172373_10005674_pt1 | contig 17018 bp, 14 predicted proteins | sample Lak10m_2_FD_114546 | JGI IMG/M metagenome (GOLD analysis project Ga0172373, IMG submission 114546) | Freshwater microbial communities from Kabuno Bay, South-Kivu, Congo - kab_092012_10m | ecosystem: Environmental > Aquatic > Freshwater > Lake | place: Democratic Republic of the Congo...
CACCGTCTGGTAGATGAGCACCACCGCGGCGGCGCTGGCCAGCCCCATCGCCCACAAGGGAAGCGCGGCGAAGGCGGCGCGGTAGCGCACCTTCACGCTCTCGGGAATCCAGTGCACGGCCAGTCCCAGAGCCATCACCAGAAAGACGCTGCGGAAACCCCACAACACCTCACCCGCCACATCCAGGCCGAAGTTGTCGCGCATTTGTGCCAGCACCTGCCCGGCCTTCTCCAGCGAATCGCTGCGGAACCAGATGCGCGTGAAACTGATGAAGGTGAAAGTGACGGCCACCGCCACGGCGCGGCTCCACCAGGTCTCCAGGGGTGCCCACGGACGCCAGCGCTTCCAGCTCTTGTGCAGCACAAGCCCCAGCCCATTCATGCCACCCCAGATGACGAACATCCAGCTGGCGCCGTGCCACAGGCCGCCGATGAGCATGGTGAGCAGCAGGTTGAGATTGGTTGTGATGAAATTGCCCGCCACGGGCGAAAGCCGCGCCGCCAGGCCGCCCGCCGCCAGCAGCGCCACCAGGATCACCGCCGTTCCCAGGCTGCCGCTTAGCAGCACAAGCGCCCCGCCGATGATGCCCAGCATGATCCACGAGAAGAGCGAGCCCGAACGGTTGCCGCCCATGGGGATGTAAAGGTAGTCGCGCAGCCAGGTGCTGAGGCTGATGTGCCAGCGCTGCCAGAACTCGCCCACATGACGCGCCTTGTAGGGACTGTTGAAATTGGTCTTGATGGTGAAGCCCATGAGCAGTGCCACGCCGATGGCCACATCCGTGTAGCCGCTGAAGTCCGCGTAGACCTGCAGGCTGTAGCCGAAGAGGGCCATCAGGTTTTCGAAGCCCGTGTGGCGGGTGGGATCGGAGAACACGCGGTCGATGAAGTTCACCGCCATGTAATCGCCAATGAGCAGCTTCTTGGCCAGGCCGTTGAGGATCCAAAACACCGCCATGCCGAACTGCTGGCGCGTGAGGCGATACTCCTGGTAGATCTGCGGGATGAAGTCCGAGGCCCGCACGATGGGGCCGGCCACCAGTTGCGGAAAGAAGCTCACATAGAAGCCGAAGTCCAGCAGGCTGCGCACGGGCTTCAACTTGCCCCGGTACACATCAATGGCGTAGCTCATGCAGTGGAAAGTGTAGAAGCTGATGCCCACGGGCAGCAGGATCTTGTTCTCCACGAAGTGGGCGTCCCAGGCCGCGTTGGCCCAGCGCGCCAGATAATTGACGGCCTCGAATTGGGTGCCCAGGATGGCGTTGATGTTGTCCACCACGAAGTGCGCATACTTGAAGTAGGCCAGCACAAGAAGATTCACCGTCACGCTGGCGGCCAGGAGCAGGCGCTTGCGCGTGAGGTCTTCCGTGGCGCCGCTCAGACGGGCCAGCACAAAGTCCATGCTGATGGAAAAGAAGAGCAGGCCGACGAAGAAACCGCTGGTCTTCCAGAAGAAGAAGAGGCTAACGGCGAAGAGCCAGGCGCTGCGCAGGGCCTGGCGGCGGTAGAGCAGGCCGTAGACGGCGAGCACGAGCAGGAAGAAGCCCCAAAAGAAGAAGCGCGTGAAGATCATGGGCTCGGCCGGGTTGTAAGCCAGCAGGCCCTGCCAGTCCAGTTGAACCATCAGGGGCGGCCCTCCCGTCGCATGTCGCGCGTGAGCTCTTCCAACAGGGCCGAGGCCAGCAAGTCTCCCAGGAGCCGATAGCCCGCCTTGTTCAGGTGCACCAAGTCACGCTGGGCCAGTTCCGCCTTGCGCCACTCCCTGATGCTTCCCAGGCCGCCCATCACACCCAGCGCGTCCCACAACCCCACACCGTAGGTGCGGGAGAGCTCTTCCATGATTCCGCGCACCAGGAGGCCGTTGGCGTTCGGCCGCTTGCGCTTGCGGCAGCTGTCGGTGTTGGTGGTGAGCAGGATGGCACAGCCCGGCGCCGCCTCCCACACACGGGCGATAAGCGCCTCGTAGTTGGCGCGGAAGCGCGGCGCATCGAAGTCCGGGCCGTGGGCATCGTTGATGCCCAGGGAGAGCACCACAAGATCCGGGCGCAAGAGGGCCAGGTCGTCCACCAGGCGGGGACGCGCCAAGGCCTGGGCCGTGTCGCTGCCGTTCACGCCGGCGCTGTGCAGTACGAAGCCGGGTTCGTCCGTCTCCAGCACCACGCCGTGCAGGGTGAAGCGGTCGCGGGTGGAATCGGCGGGCTGCAGGCGCAGCCGCAGCGTGTCGGTCTCGTGGCTGAAGAGAAAAGTGCTCACCCCGCGTAGGCTGTCCCGCAGCGCGGCGATGTGCAGGGCGCTGTCCGGCGACCAAGCCTCCACCACCCGGCTGCTGTCTCCACGGTGCAGCACGCGCGCCCGGGTGAAGCCCATGCGATCCACCAGGCCACGGCCATCCTCCCGCAGGGCCAGCATCAGCTCCGCCTGGCCATCGCGCGTGGTCACGGCGCGGCCGGCAAGACCAATTCCCAGCGTGTCCCGCCCCTGTTCGCGGTCCAGGGCTTCCCACTGCCCCAGTGCCTTTATCCACAGGAAAGGTGAATTGTCACTGCCCGCCAGACTGTGGGGAAAGACGAGTCCACGGGCGGCGCGCAGACCTGGCGCCAATTGTTGCAGACGCGCTCGCAGCTGATTGCTCCACAAGTCCGCCTGCACATGGGAGCCGCCCACATGCACCACATGCACCTGACCCGTGCCATCCACCAGCAGGTTTTCCACCTTTTGGCGCAGCGCGGCCCAGCCGCGCCCATCCTCAGGGCACGCGATGTGGTTGCGCGTGAGGTCCACGAAGTCCGGCGCGACCTGAAACAGGGGATTGGACTGCCCCCAAACGGCACGCGTTCCTGCCAGCAGCAGCGCAAGCAGACACAGGCGCACCACCCTCACGAGCCCGCCTTCCAGGCGTCGAAGTCGTGGATGAAGGCTTTCCAGAAGAGCTCGCCCACCTTGCGCGAGCCGCGCGGACTGAAGTGGGTGAAGTCTGTCGCCGCCAGGGGAGGATCCGCTCCCACCCAGCTCACCATGCTGTTGCGGCCACCCATGGCCGCGTACATGTCCCAGAAGACCGCTCCCTGGGCCAAGGCCTGCTCGCGCAGGGCCCGGTTCACCTCTTCCAGCCAAGGCCTGGTCTCGTAGTGGTCGCCCACCTTGGTGGCCATGTCGCCGGGGCCGATGACGATGACGCTCACGCCGGGGATCATCTTGCGGAAGCGGGCGATCTGGGCGCCCAGGTCCTTTCCGTAGCGCGCGGCCATCTTGGCGCTCTTCATGCCGGGCACCACATTGCCGCCGTATTGCAAGATGAGCAACTCCACATCGAGGTCGTCGTACATGCGCTGGAGCAGGGCCTGGTTGCTTCGGCCAAACTCGTAGCCTGCCGCGCCCCGGGTGCCGATGTTGTCCACGCACACGCCGCCCTGGCTCTCCAGCGAGATGCCGTAGATGTCCGGGCTATCCGGTCCGTTCAGGGTGAGCTGCAGCGTGGATGGCGCGCGATCCAGGCGCCACTCGCGGATGAGCAGGCGATCAGCGGGCGGCACCACCTCGTGGGAGTAGACGCGCCCGTCTCCCGCCAGGCTCAGCTCCACCGGCGCCTGGTGCCACCCATAGTAAAGGCGGCACACCTGGAAATTCTTCAGGGTCTTGTAGCCCTTGGCCAGCGGCTTCAGCGTCAGCGTGGCGCTCTGGGACACGCTGTCCGGGGAGGCACCATCCGCCAGGGCCGGAGTGAAGCGTGAGAAGACGGACATGGCACCGAAGCGGTTGTGCGGACTGGGCATGCCCCGGTACTTCATCACGCTGAAGCGACCCCAATTGCTGCTGTGCTGGCGCTTCACGGTGAAGGAGGGCACGGGATCCACAACCGCCAGCAGACCAGGACCACCACCACCGAAGCGTGCCTGCAGTTTGTTGCGCAGGTAGGAGGTGATGCGGTCGCCTTCGATCTGGGAGTCGCCATAGTGAAGCACACGCAGGGGCCGCGGCCGGCCGGAGGCCTTTTCCAGGGCGGCGAACAGGTTGTGGAGCACGCGGTGGTCGCCCCTGGGATAGTGAAAGGCGCTGCGGGCCTCCAGTTCCTCCAACGCCTGCGGCGCTGGGGCCGGCGAGGCTTTCTCGTCGTCCGTGGCCATGGCCAAAATGGCGCCGATGTCCGTCCTGGCCACTTCTGGGCGCCGCAGAACATCCTCGGGCGCTGGGAAACGCAGAGAAAGACCGCCCAACGCAAGACCCTCACGGGGCATCACCCAGCCCACGAGGGCCAGCGTGAAGAGAACGGCGCTGAGAAATGCAAGGGTGTGGATTGGTCTCATGGAAGGGGAATGCGGATGCGCTGTCCTGGTTGAATGTTGGCCGAGATGCGATTCAGTTCCATGATGGCGTCTACACTTGTGCCGGGATGGGACGCTGCGATAGCGGAGAGCGTGTCCCCCGGCCGGATCGTGTACCAACGGAATGTGGCCTTCACGCCGCGTTCATTCAAGGGCACCACAGGCCCGGCGGCCTCGCCTCGGCTTTTTGGGGCCAACCTTTCGCCTGGCAGCAGCAGGCGGTCTCCCGCGCGGATGCGATCCCCCTGCAGCCCATTGACGCGCTTCAGATCCTTGACGCGCAGGCCGTGGCGCCGAGCCAGTCCCTCGAGCGTGTCGCCCGGCTTTACCGTGATGTGACGAGGAGCTGGTTTTGCTCTAGGGGCATCACCTTGGGTCTTCCCGGTGGTGAACGCGTTGAGGACCTGATCTGGTGCATCCACCTGCACGGCAGCGGGCATCTCAGGGGGAGCGCTTTGCGCCAATGCCGGCCACAGCCTGGCCTCCGGCGCAAGGCCTTCCAGCAGCAGAAAGGCCATGAAGAGCGGCAACACGGGGCGCTCTGCCGGTTCCACGGCCTGGGCCAGTTGGGACAGCGTGGCCTCGGGCTTGCACCGAGCCTGAGCCCGCGCCAGGTTGGCCGGCCCGCATGCGAAGGCCAGCAGGGCCTTCTCCCAGTCGCCCTCATGCTGGTTCACCAGCCCCTGCAGGCGGTCCAGCGCCGCCCGTGTGGCCAATGGGCTGTCCCGCCGCTCGTCCACCGTGGCGTCCACCCGCAATCCCGCGCGCAGGGCGGTGGCCAAATCCAGGCGCCATGCGCCGGCCTGGCCAAAAGGTGTTCCGGCCATGTCTTGCCCGCCAGACAGGGCCAGAGGCAGCGTGGCCAAAGCAGACGGCAATTGACGAGCCAGCACTTCGCGCTCCGCATCCTCAAGTAGTGGGCGCGCCTGGCGACGCAGGCGCTGCCACTGGTTCCAACCGGGGCCGGCGTACCACTGCGCCAGTGCCATCGCGGTGGAGTCCATGAAGACGGGCAGGTCCGGCGCCAGGCGGCACAGCGTCGCCTCCATCTCCCCCTGTGTGTTGGGAAGGCGAGGAGATGGCGCGTCCGTCCAGGTCGCAGAGGGCGGTGCCATCGGCGTGGCGAGGGAATCCAGCCACCACACCCCGCCAGCCAGGGCCAAGGAGGCGGGCAGAAGCGGGCCGAGGGCCAGGACCAGCACAAGTCTTAGGGCAAGGCCCATGCGCATCAAGCATCTCCAGGAATGGCGTGGCAGGCAACATACGAAGCAAAGAGGCGGCGGGTGTGCTGGAGCGGACAATAGGCCCAGAGGGACTTGAACCCCCGACCCTGCGATTATGAGTCGCGTGCTCTGACCAACTGAGCTATGGGCCCGTGATCCGGCGTGGACCGGATCTTCCGCCAAAGTACGGAAGGCGGGGCGGCCAAGCAGACGGCCAGGATGGGGCTGGAAATGAAGAAGGGCGGGCCCCATGGCGACCCGCCCTTCACACTCACCAAGGGTGAGTACCCCCTCTTCTCGTTCGCGAAGTGAAGGTGCGCACCAACAGGGGGACGCCAGGTGATCGGAGACATGGTGGAGATGTGACGCTCATCACACGCTTTGCGCGTTTACTGAACAGCTGATCAATATTACCGGCTCGTTGGGTCTCCGAAGCGGGCAGAACCAGGATCACCCCCTTCGCGAGACCCTTCAAGGCCCTCCTTCCATAGCTTTGCGACAATTGCAAAACAAATGACGGTCAAGCATTTCCATTTTACCAAGGGAAAATGGAAATCCGCCGCGAGCCGTCAATCCACTCAGAAATCGCTTGCATAATTGAAAGCCGGTCGTTACTCTTGCGGCTCATTTTTCAAGCCAAGATTCACCAACCAGCGAGGTGATGCATGACCTGCAAGTCCTGCAGTCGGGAGATCAAGGAAAGCGATGTCAAGTATCGGTCCACTCAGCACGGTTTGGAAGGTGATTACCACTGGTCCTGTTTCATCAAGGTGTGTCGGGAAGCCAACCGCATCGGCAGTCAGATCCTGGAGAGCAACATTCAGTCCACAGGCAATCTGCATGTGAACACCCCAACGGAAATGTTCTGATGCTTCAAGGGGGCTTCGGCCCCCTTTTTCATGCCCCTTGCCACCTTCCTACCTTGGGCGGCGCCGCAATGGTGCCGGATGTTCAACTGACAACGGATCCACGCCCCTCATGAGTGCCGTTCTCTACCGCATTCTCCTGCTCGGCTTCGACATGCTCTTGCTGGGCATGGCCTTCGCTCTGGGTCTGGGTCTGGGCGGAGAACACGGGCGCCTTTGGTCCGCCTCCGGGCCCAATGCCGCCGTGGTGCGCGTCTTCCTCTTTCAGGTGGTGCTGTGGGCGGTGCTGGCCTGGCAGGAAGGTCTCTTTCGCCTGGTGGTGCAGGATGCCTGGAGCAGCTTTTTCGCGGCGCTGCGGGCCATGGGGCGCAGCGCCCTGCTCATGGCCCTGCCGCTCTTTCTCTTTCGCTTTCCCTTGCCGCCCGCCGCGCTCATCTGGGGTCTGCTGCTGGGACTCCTCTTGTTGCCGGTGGCCCGGGCACTGCTTCAGGCCCAGGTCATCAGCCGTCTGGGGGTTCTGCGCCGGGCGGTGGTGATGGGCACGCCCCAGGGACTTGGGCAGTTCTTCTCCATGCCCAAATGGCGACGCACCTGCCAGGCGCTGGATGTGCGGGGCGTGCTGGTGCTGGAGGATGGCGGCGAAGCGCCCCACACTTTCCCGCTGCCGAGATTGGGCCAGGCATCCGAACTGGCGCGTGTGGCCCATGAGAACAAGCTGCGTCAGGTCCTGGTGTGCGCCATGGGGCTGGACAGCGGGCAGCTGAGTCAGCTCCTGCGCAACTCGCTGGGCTGCGTGCAGCAGCTCTACATCCTGCCGGACATCGCCGTGCTGGATCTGGCCGAGGTGGAGATCGGCCGCGTGGGCGGCCAACCGGTGCTGCTCTTCAACCAGGGATTGCGCAGCCCTTTCAACGCGGCATTGAAGCGCGCGGTGGACATTCTGGGCTCGCTGATGGCACTGGTGATCCTGTCGCCTTTGCTGGCACTGGTAGCGCTGGGCGTGCGCCTTGGCAGCCCAGGCCCCATCATCTTCCGCCACCGCCGCATTGGCCAGGACCGCAAGGATATCCACCTCTACAAGTTCCGCACCATGGTCACCAACGCCGACCAGGTGCTGAGAGAGCTGCTCGCACGCGACCCGGAGGCCCGCGCCGAGTGGGAGTCCCAGTACAAGCTGCGCCGGGACCCGCGCATCACGCCGCTGGGGCGTATTCTGCGCAAGGTGTCGCTGGACGAGTTGCCGCAGATTCTCAATGTGCTGCGCGGCGACATCTCGTTGGTGGGGCCGCGCCCGGTGGTGGAAGGCGAGATTGACAAGTACACCGTGTGGCAGGAGAACCGGAACAGCGTGCGTCCAGGCCTCACCGGCCTGTGGCAGGTGAGCGGACGCAACGATCTGGACTTCGAGGACCGCATCAAGCTGGACATGTATTACATCCGCAACTGGTCCTTCTGGCTGGATGTGCGCATCGTCCTGAAGACACTGACCGTGCTGGTCTCAAAGGAAGGCGCCTATTAGGACCGGCAAGGGCAAGAAAGGGACGCATGCAATTTCTGGTTCTGGCCCACGATGGCACGGATTCCATGGCCCTGGAGCGTCGCATGGCGGCGCGGCCGGCCCACCTGGAACTGGGCAGCCGTCTGCGTGGCGAAGGTCGGCATCTTTACGGCGTGGCCATGCTGGATGACGCGGGCCGCATGACAGGCTCTGTGCTGGTGGTGGATTACGCCAGCCGGGCAGAGCTGGACGCATGGTTGGCGGTGGAGCCCTATGTGACAGGCAAGGTGTGGCAGCGCATCGAAGTGCGTCCCTGCCGGGTGGGTCCAAGTTTCACGGATCCCGCATCCGGTCAGTGAGGGCATCTTCATCATGGATTGCGGCGCACCGGGACGCCTGAAGTCCTGGTGTGCGACTTCCAGAGAGGAGCGTTGTGATGAGAGGCGAATTGCGACGGGGTTCCGACGCCATGGTGGCGGGCGTGTGCTCCGGTTTGGCGGAGTGGCTGGGATGGCCGGTGGACCGCGTGCGCCTGGTTTATGTGCTGGCCTCCATCTTCAGCGCCGCCTTTCCCGGGATCCTGGTCTATCTCGTGCTGTGGTTCCTCATGCCAGGCCCGCAGGACCGATGACGGACTTCACCCACCTGTTGCAGGCTACCCTCACGCCCGTGGCACTCATCTCCGGCGTGGGCCTGCTGCTGCTCAGCATGGTGAACCGCTACAACCACGCCATTGACCGCATCCGTTACCTGCTGAAAGAGAAGCACGACCGCCCCACCGCCGACTGGCGCAAGACGGATCTGTCCATCGCCATCATCTTCGGGCGCTGCCGCATGATGCGTCGGGCCATCCTGTGCGTGGCCAGCAGCATCGCCTGCAGCGGCGCCATGGTGTTCGCCACTGCGCTTGAGGGCCTGGGCAGCATGAACTTGGGCTGGCTGAAAGCCCTGTTGCTGGTGACCTCCGTGGGCTTGGTGGTGGTGGCATCCCTCCTCTTCGTGGTGGAGGTGGGCTACTCCCTGAAGGCGCTGGATTTGGAAATGCACGACTAGCCGCGCGGCGGCAGGCCTGTGGAGGGATCTCGCATGATTGCCCTGCTGGTGCTGGTGGTGGCCGCGCTGTTGGCCGTGGCCTATGTGAGTTACGGGCGCTTCCTGTCCCGCGCCGTGCAGGTGGACGATGGGCACCCCACTCCCGCCCACACCATCAACGACGGCATGGACTTTGTGCCGGCCAAGTCCTCGCTGCTCATCGGCCAACATTTCTCCGCCATCGCCGCCGCCGGTCCCATTGTGGGGCCCATTCTGGCCGCCATGTGGTTTGGTTGGCTGCCGGCCGTGCTGTGGATTGTGCTGGGGGCCATCTTCATTGGTGGCGTCCACGACTTCGCCAGCCTGGTGGCCTCCGTGCGCCAGCGCGGCGCCTCGGTGGGGGAATTGGTGCGCCAGCACATGTCCCGCCGCTCCTATGTGCTCTTCCTCTCTTTTGTGTGGGTGGCGCTGGTCTATGTCATCGCCGCCTTCACGGACATCACCGCCAACACCTTCATGGTGGTGAGCCAGGGCACGGCCTTCGGGCCGGGCGTGGCCATCTCCTCCTTCCTCTACATCCTGCTGGCGGTGGCGCTGGGACAGCTGCTGCGCAAGGTGCACATCAACCTCAGCTGGGCCACCCTGATCTTTGTTCCCCTCGTGCTCTTCATCATCTGGTGGGGGCCACGTGCGCCGGATGGACTCATCACCTGGCTCTCCGCCCTCTCCGTCAAGCAGTGGGACATCGTCATCCTCGCCTACTGCTTCGTGGCCTCTCTGGTGCCCATGTGGGCCTTGCTGCAACCCCGCGGCTATCTCGGCGGCTGGCTTCTTTACCTCACCATGGGAACCGCCCTGCTGGGAGCCCTCTTCGGCGGCCAACCCGTGCTCTATCCGGCCATCAACCTGGACGGCCTTCGCAGCGCCCAGAACGGCTTGTGGCTGATGCCCGTCCTCTTCATCACCATCGCCTGCGGCGCCTGCTCCGGCTTCCACGGCATCGTCAGCTCGGGCACCACCTCCAAGCAACTCGACCGCGAGAGCGACGCCCGCCCGGTGGGTTATGGCGCCATGTTGCTGGAGGCCCTGGTGGCGGCCCTGGCCATCGCCACGGTGATGATCCTGGCTCCCGGCGATCCCATGCTCAAGAACGATCCCAACCTCATCTACGCCAGCGGCCTGGCCAAGTATCTGGGAATGGTGGGCGTGGACTACACCCTGGCCCTCTCCTTCGCGTTGCTCGCCTTCGCCACTTTCGTCTACGACACCCTGGATGTGTGCACACGGCTGGCGCGTTATGTGCTGCAGGAGCTCGCCGGTTTCCAGGGCATGGCCGGCGCCGCCCTGGCCACCACTCTCACGCTGGCGCTTCCCCTGCTCATCTTGATGGTCACCAAAGAGAAGGGCTATGTGGCAGCCTGGCCCATTTTCGGCACCAGCAACCAACTCATGGCCAGCCTCATCCTGTTGGCCGTGTCGGTTTGGCTGCGCAAGGAGGGGCGCAAGGCCTGGTTCACACTCGTGCCCATGGCCTTCATGCTGGTGATGACGCTGTGGTCGCTGGGCTTGCAGATCCTGCCCTTCCTGCGCCACGCGCTACCCGGCGATCAGGGAAGCCTGGGCGCCACCGTGGTGATCTCCGGTTGCGTCGGCCTGCTCCTGCTGGTGCTTACCGTCTTCCTCCTGGCGGAGTTCTACGGCATCCTGCGGCGCCCGCGCTGACTGGCACGCTTCTGTCACACAGGACAGGCCTTGTTGCCCAAGTTTTCCGCCCTTGATGCGCATCCTGCGCGGGATGCGGTTTGGCGGAAGACGAGGAGCCATTCATGCGCCGGTGGTTCTGCCCACCCACCCCCATGGTGCGCACACCCCACAAGCGCGAACTGGCCCTGGAGCAGGGACACTTGCTGCGGGCGCTGGATCGTGTGTTGGCCCAGGAGGAGCTGGGCGAGAGCGCCGCGCGCATGGGCCGCTGGCTCAGCCTGCGCGGCCTGGTGGAGCGCGCATGGTCCCGCGTGCCCGGATATCGCCAGCACTGGCACTCCCATGGCTTCCGCCCGGAGATGCTCCAGTCCTGGGCCGATGTGGCGCGCATTCCCCTAATCGAGAAGCAGCACCTGCGCCAGAGTGACGCTGTCCAGTGGCAGGATGAAGGGCTGACCGCAGACGCCCTGGACACGCGCACCTCCGGCTCTTCGGGGTCACCCGTGCGCATTCGCCGGGAGCACGACGCGTTGTGGGCCATGAGCGCGCGCAACCTGCTGCTCTACCACCTGTGGTGCGGTGGAAATCCCCTGGCCAACACCCTCTACTTCATCGATCCCTCGCCGCACAGCATCGACAATGCCCTGGCCCTTCAGCTGCGCGCCACGGTGGAGGAGTCGCGCCTGCTCTCAGCCTTTCTGCCGGTGGAGGAGCAGGTCGCCGCATTGGATGAGCTGGGGCCCGACTTCGTATCCACCTATCCCAGCACCGTCAAGAACCTGGCGGCCCACCTGAACCGTCTCGGGCGCGCCGCGCCCACCGTGCGCCTCCTCCACCTCACCTCCGAGAGCCTGGATCCCCTGGGGGAGCGGCAGGTGCGCCGGGCATTCCCCCACGCGCGCCTGGTGCAGAGCTACACCGCAACCGAGGCCGGCCTGGTGGGCTGGCAGTGCAGCGAGGGTTCGGCCTTCCATGTGGCGGAGCACGGCGTCCTGGTGGAGATCGTGGATGCGAAAGGCCTGCCCACGCTGGGCGTGGGGCGTATCGTGGTCAGCGATCTGGGAAACGGCGCTTCGCCGCTCATCCGCTACGCGGGACTGGAGGACTACGGCCAGTGGACGGAAGGGCCCTGTGCCTGCGGGCGCCCGGGAGCGTGCATCGCCGCCATCGAAGGACGACGCATTGAATCCCTGCGCATGCCGGATGGCGCCCTGCACACCCCCTACGAGCTCACCAGCGCCCTGAGCGCGGTGCCCGGGCTGGCGGCCTATCAGGTCCTGCAGGTAGACACCTTGAGCTTCCGCCTGCGCCGCGTGGCGGAAGCCGGTGTGAACGAAGTGGAACTGGATCGTGCCCTGGTGGCCGCCCTGCGCGGAGCCACCCATCCTGAGGCGCACTGCGAGCTGCTGCACGAGGTGAGCATTCTTCCTGATCCCGGTACACGCAAGGTGCCGTTGGTGCGCTGCCTGATGGAGGAGCCGGCATGAGCCCCTCCGCGTCCTCCCACGCGCGTAGCATGCTGCGCGGCTACGGCCAACTCTTCCTCATCCCCAGTCTGCGCGCCAGCCTGCTGGTGCTGCTGGCCCAGGTGCTCATCAGCCCGTGGGGTGCCGCGTGGAGCCTGGCCGGCGCCGTGCTCTTCACCCTGGGCGCTTGGCCCTTCCGTCCCGCCCCCGCTCTGATGCGGGCAGGTCTTTTCAGTGTCAACGGCATCCTGCTTGGCCTGGCCTGGGTCTATGTTCCCGAGCTGCCCGTGGCCACACGCCTCGCGGCCTTTCCCATCCTCTGCCTGGGAGGAGGCGCGGCCCTGGCCTTCGCCTCGCGTCGCCTGCGCCTGGGCAGCGGGCCCCTGCCCCTCTTCAGCCTGCCTTATGTGCTGCTCTTCTGGCTGCTCCTGGGAGTGCTGTCCGCGATGGGCCGCCACGAAGCCGCCCTTGGCAAGGGCTGGCTCTCCCTGCGCGCCGGCTTCATGCTGGAGGCGCGCCATCAGTTCGAGTGCGCCACGCCCAACTGGACATCAGGAGTGGCCCACCGGGAGGATGGACTGGGCTGGAGCCTCTTTCTGCTGGGCGATGTGCCCGCCGCCATTCCCCACTTCCAGGCGGCGCTGGCCGCGGATTCCACTTTCGCCGACGCCGGGGATGGACTGGGCTGGTCCCGCCGCGCGATGGGGGATTACCTGGGCGCGGGCGAGGCTTTCCGTCTGGCCCTGCGCCACAAGCCCCGCCTGGCCGACGCCTGGGACGGGGTCGGCTGGCACGAGCTGGAGCGCGGAGCTTCGCCCGAGGCGCTGAACGCATTCAACCAAGCCATCTGGTGCGCACCCTTGTTTGCCGATGCCTGGCGTGGGCGCGCAGCGGCCCACAACGCGCAAGGGCAATCCAGCCTGGCAGAGGCGAGTTCACGCATGGCCCAGCGTCTGAGCCTGCTGCCCCAGCCCGTCTTCCTCTCTGGCGAACTGCTGCTGGCGTGGGTGGTCCTGGGGCTGGCCGTGCTGTTGCACTCCCGGCTCTCCTTTGTGGTGCTGATGGCCGCGCTGGCCCTTCCCCGCCTGCTGGCGCTGGCCGGCCTGACGGTGCCCCACTCCCTGGACTTCCACTACAACCTGGCGGCCCTGGCCATCGGCTTGGGCGGCCACTACCTGAAGCCCGGGCGCGGCGCGTGGCTGACCCTGCTGCTGGTGCTGCCCCTCTTTGTGTTGAGTTGGAATCCTGTGGCGGAGTGGGCCTGGCGCCTGGGGTTGCCACTGCTCAGCCTGCCTTTCAACCTGGGTGTTCTGCTTGTGCTCGCCGGAGCGTGGGCACTTGGGCGGCGCACTTCGCGACCCTTGTGGGTGCCGCTGGAGGTGGCCACACGCGGACCTTCCGCCGTGGAGCGCTGGGCCATGCGCGTGGAGACGGCGCACAGCGCCTGGGGGCGCATCGCCCGCAGGCAACGGGCCTGATCAGGATGGGCGGCTGTCCAGCAGGATGGTAACCGGCCCATCGGCCACCAGCTGGATGTCCATGTGGTCGCCGAACACGCCCGTGCCCACGGACGGCCCCGCCTGGCGCAGCAGTTCCGCAAGCAGATCCAGAAGGGGTGTGGCCTGGTCCGGCGGCGCGGCATTGCCGTAGAAGGGGCGGCGGCCCCGGCGTGTGTCGGCATGCAGGGTGAACTGGCTCACCAGCAGCACTTCGCCGGACTTGTCGGGCGGGGCCGTGGCGTAGGAGGCGGCCGCGCAGGAGTTCATTTCCAGAAGCGAGAGGTTCATCACGCCCTCTGCGTCGGGGAAGAGGCGCAGGTGGGGAATGCGGGCCGCCAGGAAACGGGCGTCATCCTCCGTGTCGGCGCGCTCCACGCCCACCAGCAGCAGCAGGCCACGACCAATGGCGGCGCGGTGCCCGCTGGAGCAGCGCACTTCCGCCTGGCTCACGCGCTGCAGGAGGGCACGCACGGCGGTCTCTACAAATCCACATCGATGCGCACGGGCAGGCTGTAGTCCACGCCCTTCACCTCGAAGCCGAAGAGGCGCATGAAGTCCTCCTTGTAGCCCGCGATGTCGCACAGCTCGGGCACGCTCTCCGTAGTGATGGCGTCCCAGCGGGCCTTCACCTCCGACTGCACATCCTCGCGCAGTTCGAACTCGTCCAGACGCACGCGACCCGCCTCGTCCAGCTTGGGCGTCTTGCCCGGCGCGATGTGCTCGCGGAAGAGGCGGCGCATCTGCTCGATGGCGGTCTCGTGCAGGCCCTTCTCCTTCATGATGCGGTACACGAGGCTGATGTAGAGGGCGATGGCGGGAATGGCCGCCGAGGACTGGGTGACGATGGACTTGGCCACCACGGTGTGACACAAGCCGCCCAACTGGGCCTGGAGCTGGGCGTTGATGTCCCGACAGGCGGCTTCCATGTCCAGCTTGGCCTTGCCGATGGATCCGTCCCGGTAAATGGGGTGCGTCACTTCCGGCCCGATGTAACTGAAGGCCAGGATGCGCGCGCCGGGTTTGAGCAGGCCGCGCTCCAGCAGGGCCGCGCTCCAGCGGCGCAGGTCCGCACCGCCCATCACGCCCACGGTCTGACGCACCTCGTCCTCCGTGGCGGCCTCGAAGAGTCCCTCGGTGATCTCGAAGGACTCGGTGTTGATCATCTTCACCGGGTGGGGCTTGCCCACCGCCTTGAGCACGCTCTGGTAGACCTCTCCCGACACCGGATCCGTGCGGCGCGGAGCCGCCAAACTGTAGATCAGGTAATCCAGTGGGCCCAGATCGCGCGCCACGCGCTCCAGCGTTTCCTCCAGGCATTCCCGGGTGAAGGCGTCGCCGATGAGCGTGTCCGCGTAGAGGCCCTCCAGGCGCGCCAGGCGATGGAAATGCGCCGTGTTGTACCAGCCGGCGGTGGCGGTGCGTGCCCCGCGATGGGCGCGGTCGAAAGCCACGCCCAGAGTCTTCATGCCGTAACCGAAGGTGGCCGTGATGCGCGAGGCCAGGCCGTAACCCATGGAACTGCCCAGCACGAGCATGTTGCCGCCCACTTCGCGCCGCCGGATGGTGCAGGCCACGCGGATCTGGCGGGCCACCTCGCGCTCCAGGCCGGTTGGATGGGCCACCGTGCTGATGAAGCCAAAGGTGCGCGGCGCCAGGTGCACTTTGTGGTGATGGTGATGCGGATTCATGAACCTCCCATGCGGGCCTTGCCCTTGGCCACCCATCGCGGAGGCCACTTCCAGCGTGATTCAGGCCCTTCGCGAAGGGGCGGGGGGGCCAATCAGGAATGCACCCGAAAGGTAAGGCTTGCAAGCGGATCCACCGTCCGGGACCCTGTCAAGAATTCAACCCGTTCTGGTTCAGATAGGCGCCTTGTTCGCTAATGAAAACGGTTATCAGGATTGAATCCCCTTCAGTCCTTTTCTACTTTTTAACAAGACCTCCCATCCTGTCACACCCGGATCACCCCAGCGGAAGGACGGCATGAGCACGGACCAGGACATCTTCGACGCCATCGTGGTGGGCGCTGGCCCGGCGGGTCTCAGCGCGGCCCTGCGCATGGCCCAGGGCGGCCTGAATGTGGTGGTCGTTGAACGCGGCGAGAGCGCGGGTTCCAAGAACCTTGGCGGCTTGCTCTACACAACGCAACTGGAGAAGCTGCTGCCCGGCTTCCAGGAGAAGGCTCTGCGCGAAGGGGCGCTGGAGAGGGCCGTCTCGCGGCGGCGCATCGTCTACCTGGGCGAGCAGAGGCAGATGGCGCTGGACTTTGGCGCCGAGGTCTGGGCCACCGGCAACCACACCTGGACTGTACATCGCCCGGCTTTCGACCGCTGGTTCGCCCGGCAGGCCGAGGATGCGGGCGCCAATCTGGTGGAAGGCATGGTGGTGGACGGCCTTCTTTATGAGGGGGAAGGCACCGCCCGTCGCGTCGTGGGTGTGCGCCTGCGCGGCGACGAGGAATTCCGCAGCCGCGTGGTTCTGCTTGCCGATGGCGCCCACGGGCTGGTGGGCCAGGCGGCGCGCCGGGAAATGGGCATGGGCAGTTCCCACCCACAACACTTCGCCTTAGGGGTGAAGGAAGCCATCGCCATGCCCGCCCAGGTCATCGAGGACCGCTTCGGCCTTGAAGCCGGCCAGGGCGCGGCGCTGGACTTCATCGGTGAACCCTTCAAGGGCCTCATCGGCGGGGCCTTCATCTACACCCAGCGCGAGACCTTGAATGTGGGCTTCGCTGGACGACTGGACAGCCTGCGCAAGGCGGGCGTGGAGCCCGGTGATGTGCTGGACCGCTTCAAGCGCCACCCGGAAGTCCGCCGCCTGCTCAAGGGCGGCGAGCTGCTGGAGTACGGCGCGCACCTCATCCCGGAGGGCGGCATCGACTGCGTGCCCCAGTTGGCGGGAAACGGCTTGCTGGTGCTGGGCGACGCCGCCGGGCTGGTGAACATGTCCCTCTACAAGGAGGGCACCAACCACGCCATGGAGAGCGGACGCCTGGCCGCCGAGGCGGTGTTGGCCGCCGTGGCCGCCGGGGACTTCAGCCGTGCCGGTCTGGCATCCTATGAGACAGGCATGGCCGCAAGCCTGGCAATGCAGGACTTGCGCAAAGTGCGCGAGCTGCCCGCCGTGCTGGAGGGCGCGCCGGGCCTGCTGGGCGATTACCCGGACCGCATCTCGCGCCTGCTCACGGACTGGTTCACCATCACCGACGAGCCCAAGGCGGCGCTGCAAAAGCGCGCGGTGAAGCAGGCCCTGGGCGGCCTGTCCAAACTTCGGCTGGCCCGCGATATTTATCGCGCGCGCCGCCTGATGTAGGGGAACACCATGCCCGATCTCTTCGACATGACTCTGGAAGACAAGCTCTACCGCACGCGTTACGAGCCGGACAGTGATCATCCGCACATCACGGTGA
>Ga0172373_10005676_pt1 | contig 17014 bp, 20 predicted proteins | sample Lak10m_2_FD_114546 | JGI IMG/M metagenome (GOLD analysis project Ga0172373, IMG submission 114546) | Freshwater microbial communities from Kabuno Bay, South-Kivu, Congo - kab_092012_10m | ecosystem: Environmental > Aquatic > Freshwater > Lake | place: Democratic Republic of the Congo...
AATAATTTTTTTAACTTTATCCTCTAGTAAATATTCTAAAGCAAGACCTACCGCGATATGAGTTTTTCCGGAACCCGGCTTTCCTTGACAAAAAGTAATGGTATTTTCTACTATAGATCTTATGTATTCTTTTTGATTTTCTGTTCTTGGTTTTAACCTATTTCTATAAGATAATCTTGAATTATCGACATTAAGGGGCATATTAGTAAGATCGATGATTTTTTCTTTTCTAGTACTAACATTTTTTTTCTTTCTCAAGGTATGCCCTTTATAATAAGGTAAATATTTTTATCAATGTATTAATATACACCATAGTACCTATATTACAAACTGCTTCAAATTTGGGGGTTGCCAGTTGTCGGGCTTTAGTACTTTACCATCATCTCTCTTTTTAACCTTACCTGTATGTTCATCTATTTTAGCAAAATTAGTTTTCATAACTTCGTTCCACGCACTTTCTCCGTCGGCCCCCATACTATTTATAGCTCCAACAGTAACAACAATAATATCTATTAATGCGTCTAGTATTTCTATTCTATCGTTCGTATCAAAAGCTTCTTGTAATTCTTTTGTTTCTTCTTTAATCAAAGTATGATACATATCAAGTTGTTTTTCGTTCCATTCACAAACTGACTGATCACATGCTATCATAAATTTTGTTTGATCTTGAAAAATATTTGTCATTTATATTTCCTTATGATTAAGACTCACAATTAGTACATGCTAAAATATTTCGAGCTAGTTCTTGAGCAGGATTAGCGCTTCGTTGATAGTAAACCGTTTTAATTCCTAGTCTCCATCCTTCTATCAAAAGATCACTAACTTGTTTTGGAGGTATGTCTGGACTAACCATTAGGTTTAATGATTGGGACTGATCGATATATTTTTGTCTCTGAGATGCTTGTATAATAATTTCTTTTTGACTAATCTCACCAAATGTTTTGAATATTTCTTTTTCATTATCTGATAAAAACTTTAGGTGTTGTACAGAACCACCTTTTATTAGAATACTTTTCCATGTATTTTCGTCGTTCTTATCATATTTTTTGAGTATCTCTTTTAAATGTGGATTTTTATATGTAAATTTTCCTTTTGCTAAATTTTTAACAAAATAATTACTATTTAATGGTTCTATGCTTGGACTAACTTGTCCTAATATAAAACTACTGCTTGTTGTTGGAGCAACGGCTAATGTGGTTACATTTCTACGCCCATATCCTTCCAATATTGGGGCTTCTCCAAACTTTTCTGCTAGTTCTCTAGAGGCTTTATCTGATCGTTCTCTTATTATTTGCCATATATTAGAATTAATAAGTTTTGCTTGCATACTTTCAAAACTTATCATCTTGCTTTGTAAATATGAATGCCAGCCTAAAACGCCCATTCCTAATGCTCTTTGATTTAAAGCAAAGTTTCTGGCGCTTTTCATAAAGCGAATATTTTCTGTTTTATTGATAAACTCTTGATTAACGCTATCTAAAAAGTATATCATAGTTTCTATAGCGTCTGTTTTTTCTATTTCGTCCCAATGTAATAGATTGAGAGAGCTTAATACACAAACAAAACTATTATTTTCATCAGATTGAAGAGCAATTTCGGAACATAAATTACTAGAATTAATTTTAATATTTTTGTCTCTATATACTTGTGGACTATTATCGTTCACAGTGTCGTAGAAGAATATATACGGATATCCACTTTCAAATCTTTTTTGTATAATTTTTGCCCAAATTTTTCTTTTATTTTTATCGCCTTCTATCATGCTATTCATCCATGAGTTACTAATAGTTACTCCTATGCTCATATTTTGAATAGGATGACCTTCATTTCGTATTTGTAAAAATTCTTCTATATCATTATGTTCTACTGGTAAATATGCAGCAAAACTTCCTCTTCTAGCAGAACCTTGGCTAATAACATCTGCTACTTTATCAAATAGTTCCATAAAATGCACAGGACCGCTACTTTCTCCACCAACACTAATTCCTGCACCACGAGACCTTAATTCTCCAAAAAAACCACTAGTTCCACCACCTAATTTGCTCATCATTCCAACTTCGGCCACTTTGTACAAAATACTATCCATTCTGTCACTAACGTGGGAATTAAAGCAACTAACTGGTAATCCTCGGTAGTTGCCATAATTAGTCCAAACCGGCGTGGATAATGAGTAATATCCCAAACTCATATAGTGTTCAAATTTTTCTGCAAAATTTGGTATATTTAATATTTTCTCTGCATTTATGGCTATATCTTTAATTCTATCTACAGGATCTTTGTCTGTTGTCAAATATCCTCTTTCTAAGAATAAGCGACTATGAGAATTGAGCCAGTAGTATGGTTTGGTGGTCATTTAAAGTTCCGTCCTACGTTTAACTTAAATTAAAATAGAGTCTCTATATCGAATGATAGAGCTTTCTTTGAGTACTCCACAGGACGGGAATGGAAAAAATCCGTCATGTTGTTTCCTAGGATTTGTTCATCAAACCAAGATGTTTTTGATAAAAGGTCATTATCAATTTCAAAAACTGGTGAATATCCAATTTGAGTTAGTGAATCATTTAGTCTAAATTTGATAAATTCTTTGAGCAAAGGTGAGTTGAGGTTTTTATCTTCATAACCATTAACTATCCAATCAATAATTTCGCATTCATACTTTACTGCTTCTTTTGATTCGTATAGGATTTTATCCTCTAGTTCTTTATCAAAAAGTTCAGGATATTCTTGTCTGATAGTGTTTATGATCTTAATTCCTATCATAGCATGAAGATTTTCTTCGCGAGATGTATATTCTACTTGTTTATTTGTATCTTTTAATAGGTTCAAAAATCGCCCAAAATAACTAATAGTATAAAACTGAGAAAACAAAGCAATATTTTCTACAAACAAAGTGAATAGGATTAATGAGTAGATAAATTGTTTTTTATTATTATCGTGAAATTTATGTAAATGTTTGCGTAAATAGTTTACTCTGCCTTTGATAATATCTAGCTCTAGAATTTTTTCAAAGTTATCATCTATACCTAGTATCTCTAATAGTCTTTCGTATGCATCACCATGAATAACTTCAACATGGGCCATTGTATAACCAAGATCATTTAGAGATGGATGAGGTAGATTGTCTCCTAGTTTAGCCCAAAATTTCTTGACGCTTATTTCTAATTGACCAATAGTTGATAATGCACGAATAATAATTTGTTTTTGTTGTTCTGTTAAATTAACTCTAAAGTCTTGCACATCGCTACTAAAATTAAATTCTCTATGTGTCCAAAAACCATTGTGCATAGCCTCTATGAAGTCTTGGGTCCAAGGATAATTATCAGGTTTGCGCGATACTTGTTCGTTAAAAATCATATAAGACTCCGTTATTTTTTGTGTAGAATGGCAAGTAAACCTAAAAATACAGCACTAACAAATTCATTACCAATACTATCAAAGTTATCTTTAGTAAAATAGTTTAGATAATAATTAGCTATCATGATATAAAAAAGGATACTTGTCATAGTACACCAATCATCTCTTTTAGCCAATCAAGATTTGGTTGTACATAAAATACTTTCATACCGCTCATTTGTACAAACGTATCAAATAATATTTTTTCTTTATGATCAAATAAAATAGTTCCATGATTATTCATCATATGGACCGTATTAACTCCTTCTTGCCATAGTGCTTTTATACAATCGTTACAGCATTGACCAGTAACATATGCTATTGCATTATCTGGTCTAATTACACAATTAGATAAAGCATTACGTTCAGCATGAATCATCCAAGAATATTTATCTGGTCTGTTTGTTGGTAGTTGTGTATCGTCTAATCCTCTTGGAAAACCATTGTATCCAATGCCCAATACTCTATTTTGTTGATCAGTTATAACACAACCATGCTGTGTGTGAAGGTCGTGACTTTTTTTAGATATTACTCGGGCCAATCCAATGTAATAAGAAATCCAGTCTGTTGGTCTCATGCATGTATCATAGTAGATAGCGGGCCATGTGTCAACAATTTTGTGTTTACTGTGGCTTTAAGAATTTTTTATTTGTAATATTGTTATGTTGAATTAAAGAGCCCCACTTTTGATAACCATAATTGTGAGCAATATTTTCTTTTTCTTGTCTATCAGACTTTTGATTTATAGAAAATGAAACAAAATGATAAAAATGACAGTTATAAGTTCTAATCATAGACATGTTGATCATATCGCACTTTAAGAAAAAGTCCCAATCTGCTACTAGACCAGATGGATAGTTAATATCCCATCCTCCAACTGTCCAATACTTGATCTTTGACATGAATATGGGAAGCGTTGATCCAAAAGAATCTTGTTTATTTCTAGATAATTTTTCTTCGTATTCCCAGTATTTTTCTAAATTAAATGTATTTATCGATCTACCTAAATCTTTAATATGAAATTGTCTAAATATGCTAGGGTAAGGCTCTATTTGATTGGGAGAAATAACAGCATTCTCCTGATATATACTATTTAATTTTTCATCCCATTTTTTTGGAAAAACATTGTCATCATTGACTATTAAAATTTTTTCATTGGTAGAATAATAAACTCCAATATTTGTAGAATAGCATAGCCCCATATTATGCGGAAGATTTAAAATTTTAATTGATTCTTTCCATTTTTCTAATACTTCTTTATTAAAATCATAGAATCCATCAACAACAACAATGATTTCGTTTTTATTAATCTGTCCATTAATTGCTGATTGTAGACATAAATCAAGAGCTTCTGGTGATTGATATGTGGGTATTATAACACTAATCATTTTATTATTTCCTTTAATAAGTTGTAAAGCTTTTAGCTAATAAGATATATCTCGATAATAATTGATATGACTAGGTATAATATTTTATACATTGTTTATCTGTTTCCAATCAATACCAGGACTTAAAAAGTTTTTCATACAATGAGTTGAAAGTCCAGGCATTGGCGTTATCATAAGTCTATTTTTTGTATTATTTAAATAAAGCCACTTATGATGATCTCCTATTGGGGTTGTTACTCCTGTGTGGTCGTCATAGTCTAAAGCAAATATTTTTTTACTTGTTATATAACTACCACAAGTACTTGGAGTAGATCTCCAGTGGTGATTCGCAGTGACCCATATTTTTGCTAATAAATTATCATATATAGGATCAGAGTATTTATCAAAATGATCATATAAACTTACATAACTAATATTATTGAAATAATTATATAGTGTTTGTATTTTTTCATACCAATCTGGCACATGTAAATAATCATTCTCCAAAATATAAATTAAATCATTTTCATCGCATATATAATTTTTGATAATAGCGTAAGACTTTAATGTTACGGTATCCATATTACCACCAATAATTTCATACCAATTATATTGATCTTTATATTTATATATCCAATTATTGTTAATATTACCGTCCATAATAATGTTTAATAATATGTTTTTTTTATTAGAAATAGTATTCAATAAATTGATAAAACATTTTTCATAGTCAAACCATTCTGGTCGATGAAACGATTGTGTCTCACTACCACGTCCAGATATATTATAATGACTATAAAATATATGAATTTTTCTATTCATGATACTGCCTCAAATTTTTGTAATTTAATATTTACGTTTTTATTTTTATTACATTTAGCTAGTATATTATACTTAATAGGAAATAAATTTCTATCAGGAGTATTAAATTTATCTATTTCTAGAATATCAAAATCTTTTAATAAGACACGCCAACCAAATTCCGTAAATCTCCAACAATCTGGTATGGGTCCGTGTATACGCCAATTTAATGGAGCAGAAAATAGGATTATTCCGTCGTGCTTACAAATTCTTCTAAGTTCTTTGATTGATGCGAATGGGTCCAAAGTATGTTCTAAAATTTCTAGACATGCAATAATATCAAAAGTAGACTCTTTTATATGTTCGTTAAACTCTGTAATGTCTGCAATTATATCTGGATTATATTTTTCAACAATATCTAATGTGGATATATCACAGACAGAAAAGGCTTTTTTTATTTCGGACCTTTCTTGTGGGCCAATTTCCAATATTTTTTTACCTGGAGAGGAGTATGTAATGGCTACTCTAGTAATAAAAGCATTGAGATGTTCTCTGGCCGGTACAAACATACTATCATCGAATTTAGAAGTTTCAACCATTGTTGGTTCCTAGAGAGGTAGATTTAATTCTTGTAATATTTTTTTTATATCGTATTTTTTATAATGATCTAATGTTAGTATTTTATTAGAAGATATATTATATTTATTAGTAAGTGTATTACTAATATTATTCGAATTATTAGCGTTAATATAGGCGACAATGATAAAATCATAATCGAAATCATTTTTAATATTACTTATATGGTTTACATCTAGTCCAATCTTTTTATATTCATCAGCGTATTCATCATACCATTTTACTAAAATATATTTAGAAATACCTAAAATTTTTCTATATAAATTTTGACCAAAAGTACCAGCGCCAACAAGCGCTATTCTAGAACCTTCTGGTATTTCTGTAAAACCAAATATAGAATCTTTAAATGATATTCTAACTGTTATAAGACTTAGTATAAAATAGCATAACTGATACATTAATGAGTCATACATTGGATGATTTTTGAGTTTATTTTTAATATGGTTATATAGTAATATATATTTATTGATTTCTATTGTATTAAATTCACTAACTTTAACCATAGATCCAACTCTTTGCCTATACATATATAGTGTTTCATTAATAATATAGACACTATTAGCATCTATCATACAAGAGTAAAAACATGCGGCATCTTCACCTATAGCAATTTTATCATCTATAGATAAGAGATTATCATAAATAATATTTTTCTTAAATATTTTATTCCATAAATATGAAAAAATACCAACATCTGAAAAAACGCCAGTATACATCATGCTAGGATATATATACTTATTAATATCATTTTTACAATAAAAACCATCTGCTAATTTATTTTGCATTATATCTATTATTGATGTATTAAGTATTTCTTTGTGTCCACTGATAACAATATCTACATTATATTGTATCGCCTTATTCATCAATAATGAGAACATATTTTTTTCAACATAGTCATCGGAATCTACGAATCCAACATAATCTCCTTTTGCAAGACTTACACCAGTTTTTCTTGCTCTAACTAATCCTTCATTCTGTTGTTTATCAATGAAAACAACTCTGTGGTCTATGCTTTTATAATATTCACAAATATTTTTTGATAGATCTGTTGAACCATCATTTATTAATATTACTTCTATATTCGAATATTCTTGCTGTAGAATACTTTGAATACATTGATCGAGATATTTTTCAACATTATATATTGGAACTATTATAGTAAGAAGAGGAGTTTGTGTCATTATACAAAAATCTCCTTGGCTCCACGAACCAATCTCTGCCCTATATCCTCTATATCTTCTTGGCTATAATTTTCATTAAAAGGTATTAAAAAAGATCTTGATAAAAGATTCTCGGCTTTTGGACACGTTCCTGTCGGATAAAGTCTATTTGAATAAGCAAATCCTTTTCCATATTGTTGAGGATCAATAAGAGCGCTTACACATTGATACAGAGTGAGTGGATTGGCATAACCTGTAGCACATAATAAGTTATATTTTTTCTCTAATAGATTTAGTAGATCGTCTCTTTTATTCTCTATATTAGATTTAATATATAAGGGAAAAGAATAGTATGCATGGTCTGAATTATCTAATATTTTTTGGGGAGATATCCAATCTGAAATACCATGAATTATGTTGTATAAAATATTAGCCATATTTTTTTTCTTTTGTATTAAAGAATCAAGTCTTCTGATTTGAGGCTTTAATATAGATGCTTGTATAGCATTGAATCTTAGGTTAGGGGCTAGAAAGATATATTTCCTATCTTTTAAAGGTAGTTCTCTTTGCCATCCTTTATCAACACCTATTAAAGCTTTATATTTAAGATTATCATCATTAGTTAATATAACCCCACCTTCTCCACATGTAATTTGTTTACTTTGTTGATAACTACCATAATTGATATGGCCGAAACTACCTACTTTTTGTCCTCTTATAGTCGCACCATGAGCCTGAGAAAAATCTTCTAATAAAATCAAATTATGTGTCTCGCATATTTTTTTGATATTATCTATGTCGGCAGGATTTCCAGATAAATGTACGACTATAACAGCTCTAGTTTTTGATGTAATTTTATCTGCAATAGATTGAGGAGATATATTATATGTCTGATCGTCTATATCTGCAAAAACAGGAATTAGATTCTCATATATAATAGGTATTACTACACCAATATCCGCTACAGAAGTTACTATAATTTCGGAACCAGCAGGGAAATTAAGGGCTACTAATGCGCCGTGTAGTGCTGCTGTTCCAGATGTACATAATACAGCATGTTTGGTTCCATAATATGCTGCTAATTCTTTCTCTGTATTTATTACATAATCTGAAGAATATCTTGAGAATAATCCTGATTTTCCTATTGCTATCAAATCAACAAGATCTTCGTCTGATAATGGTTTAGGATACTGTAAACTAAAATAAAAATTTTTCATTGTAAACTCATTCATATAATTATAATTGTGTTAAATATTTACCACCACTCACTTCTATACTAGTACCGTTAATATAACTACTATCTGAAGTGGTCAGCCAATATATAGTAGTCGCAACCTCTCTAGGGTGTCCAGTTCTTTTCATCGATACAGGTTCGATTAGGTTGTCTTTATTTTTTTCTATGCTATCGGAGGTCATAGGGGTCTCTATTATTCCTGGTATAACACAATTAACCTTGATATGGTTTTCTATTAATTCACTAGCGCTAGATTTAGTAAAATTAATTATTCCAGATTTAAAACACGAATATAGACTGGCTGTATATCTTGGGATTGTACCAGAATATGATCCGATATTAATTATATGATTATATGAGTCGATAGTTCTCATAAATTGATTAGCTACTATAGTTCCAACGATAACTGTTTTTAGATTATTATCAAAAGTTTCGTATATATCTTTATCGGATATTTCTGATAATGGTTTTGAAAACCATTTTCCACAATTATTAACTAATATATTTACACTACCAGTATGCGTTATAGCATATTCAAATAATAGTTGTACATCAATAAAATTCGACATATCTGCTGAATATGTATAGATACTAGAGTTTGGATATTCTATTTTTAATTGTTTTTGTGCATCATATAGTTTTTGTTTATTTTTACCAGATATGATGACGGTGTCTGATTTTTCTAGAAAAACTTTTGCTGTTTCATAACCAATACCTGAGCCGCCACCAGAAATTATAACTGTTTTATTCATGAATAAGCAAATCCTTATTGTTATTTGATATAACTTTGATATGATCTCTAATAGATCGAATATTATTTTGAAGTTCTTCTATATTTTTAGCTTTAGTATATATTCTAGCTATCACTTGAGCTTCTGTTTTGACCATATTATCTGTTATTACATCACCAGGAAATAGTCTTTGTAGTAAATGATATACTCCAAATTTATTTTTGACATCATCTAATCCAACGATTTTATCTATTGTGCCAGATTTTCCTAGTATCCATACGGTTGCTGCACATATATTATCGAAATAATATGAGGATTCTATGTGTAATGGTTTTTGATATAGTTTACCCAAAGCATAAGAAATTAACATTTGTTTACTATCAATTCCAAAAATATTTTCAAGCACCATATCCGGGGCTTCGCCTTGTAATCTACATCCTGGATCATACAAATAGAATTCATTATTTTCAACAAAAGCTGAAATCATAAATATACCGGTATTTATATTTAAAGATTTGATAAGTTTATTTATTTTTTGATATTGTGTATCATAAAATAGTTGTGTATATTTTGATGGATATATTGAGTTGAGTATGACTTTACCAGTTATTCCTTGACTTTTATTAGTTATTTTATCAGCTACGGCGGAAAGATATACTTCATTATCTATGATAGTAAAATATGCAAATATTTCATCTCCATACATACATTTTTCTATTAGTACATCATGACTAATAGAATATTTCATAGACTCATTATAATATATCTTTAAATCCTCTAGAGTATAAGCTACATTAATTCCTTTACCAGAACAACCATCAGATGGTTTAAGTAATATACCGTTTGCAAGAATATTTTCATTTATGTTTGTTAGATTTATTTTTGGAATAGTTTGGATTTTTAACGATTGGCAATAATTATCGAAGTTTTTTTTATTGGATAGAATCTGAGATGCCTCAATATCTATATATTGTGGTAGTCCTAATATACCACATACTTTAGCATAAGTCTGTACTAGTTTGTCAGCAACTCCAACTAAAATTCCATCAATTTTTTCCTGCTTGCAAAAATTTACTATATTATCTATATCTATTCCGTCTATATTTATAGAACTATCTGCATATTTTTTTGCTGGTGATTGTGGATTATTATCTGTTACAATAACAAAAAATCCCATATTTTGGGCGGTTTTAATTAATGGTATTGTTTCTGTGTTAGCGCCTAATATTAATAGTTTGGTCATTTGTTTGTTTCTATCCATGAGTAAGAATCTCTAATAAATTGTTGGATTTGATTGGGTTGTGTTATGTTAACATATTGATCTATCATAGATGGAACCATTGGCATTGTATCCACCGCCCACTGTATATCATCTATTCCAACAGCTATTCCGTATTTGGTACACCAGATTTCAGACTTCCATTTATCTTTATCAAAATTAGATTTCGGAATAACTATAGATATACAGCCACATAATGCCGCTAATACAGAAGCGAATGTTAATGGTGTATAGCTGATAAAAACTTCTGATACATTAAAAATATGAGATAAAAATTTTGTTTTTTCATGACCGGGTAAGGAATGTAAATAATAATCTATACAAACATCGTTTTGGCTATGTATAGCTCTTTCCGGTTCTTCATCCAGATTTCCCTTAATTAGATAACAGTTGCCTTTACGAGAGTATTGTTTGTTATAAAATAAGTCACTATTCATTTCTATTACAGATAATTGACCGTCTATTCTTTGTGTTGGTAAAGTATTCCAGTATGTGTGATACTTATAGAATCTATTATGTTCTGGATATGGTTTTACTTGATGGTTTACCAACCATCGCACAATATTCTTAGCTTCTGTTAAGAATTTTGGAATATGCGGTAAGTATGTATGCTCACCGGCTCCTGCTATCAATATTACTATAGTATTATCGTCTATATCAAAAGTAGAACCATAAGGTATGCATTTCAATAAATATTTTGGATTAGTAGAATCTGCATATATATATACTTCCTCATTAAATAGTTGTAGCTGATGCGCTAGAGTATGGGCTACAGTAATTCCTCCTATATGATCAACATAGGTTGGTTGTGGAGATACGACTACAAATTTTGGTTTCATAATTGATTAGTATAAATACTAAACTGTGATAGGTCGGGGTATGGTATTTCCAAATCGGGATTATTTTGAGGTGTACCGTCCTTATAAAATTGGTTTATGAGTAATAGTCCTCGAGCAGCTAGTTCTGGCATCATATAGAAATTCCACCCTAGCATGTCAAAATGATCATCATGATATGAACACTCTCTACGACCGCTATATCTTGCTCTTTTTAGCCATAGATATGCATCATAATCATCTGTTAATATTGCACCACCCTTTGAGAGTTTGAAGTGTTTGTATGGTCCAGTAAATGATACGCACATATAACTATTTGGAATATACATATTATGTGTGAATCTCAATGCTGAGTCCCATACTTTTGTAGATCCTAACTCATATGCACCTTTTAATGTTTTACCTTTGACTGGTTGAAATTTTACCTTTCCTCCAGCATGAATAATCGCACAAGGTACTGATGGATATGTTCTTGATGGGATAGATACTTCTTGTCCTTTGATTCCAACATACATTAAACACAAAAATAAACCATTCGATTGGTTATCTACGGTGACAACATAAGGAGCACCTGTATATTCTGCCAATTTATTTTCGAATTCATTAGTAATATCGTATACATTTTTCATAATATTCCCATACATGCGAAACGAAATTATACTACTATAGTATCGTTCCATTCGAGATTGTCAAGAAAATCGTTATTGTAGATACCTTAAATACTAAATATTATACTAATGTTTCATAATATGAATTTTGACTTTCTTGTTTCTCTATGCTCTTTTGGTGCAATAGGCAAAATCGTGGTTCAGCTGGTAATGATGCTTGTGCTACGCATCCTATAATAATCTCATGAACCTTATTCTGCCACATGATATGAGGTAAGTTTTTAAATAGTCGCGCCTGATAATCTGGAAAATTAATTCTATTTAGACTATCTAAATTCCAGTTCCATTTTGAAATATGGTCTTGTGTTAATCCGTTTACAAAATTTTCTCTTGGTATCCAAAATAATTCTATAGATGAATTTTGACTTAGTATAACATCTAAGTTTTCTATTAAAAATTTATTAGGAATTTCATCAGCATCTATTTGAAATATATAGTCTTTGGAACACAAGTTTTTTAGTTTATTTTTCCAATTAGAAAAGTGATTAGTAAAAGAATCTTCAAAATATTTTATATTACCGTAATTAACATGATTATGACAAAACTGTTTAATCTGATCATTAGTATTATTACTATCACATAATACTACTATTTCGTCTTTATTAAGATCAATTATGTTTAATAAATGAGATATTAGTTTTTCTAATTCTATATATTCATTACATACTGTTATAGCATATGAAATTTTTATCATAATTTATTCACAGCCAGGAAAAGAAATGTGAGGTAATATCCATTCTTCATTTGAATTCGCTACTATTTTTAGGCGGCCATTTTCAACTGTTATATTATGTAGCTTTCGCAATTTATCTATAAACATATCGTAAGACTCTTGTACTGTCTCTATAGTCATACTACCAGACTGATCTAAAAATAACGAGATAGCACCCGGAGATGACTCAGAGCAATTATTAACTCCAGCTGACCCTAGAAGTGCTCCTAAATTCATAACGCTATACCAATCAGTTACTTCTCCTCCTTCTCCTGGTCTTCCCACACTTATTGGACCCGTACCATCCCACCCTTCTGGCATGATTAGGGATGCTTCTGGAGGGGATGGTTGCAATACAAAAAATTTCCTCTTAGGCCATTTCGATTTAAATTCACTCCAATGTTGTTCTCTATTTACATTAGAATCATCTTCATCAATAATAGATATAGCTATTGATGTATTACATCTGAAATTTTCTCCTGTTTTTAATGAATAAAATTGAGAATATCTCATATCTTTTCTTTTAAATGGTGGATTATCTTCAAAAGATAGGGCAAATGCAATACCCCATGCTTGTTGATTGTTACCACATTGTTTAAAATCACAACCATTAAAATCAAAACAATTATTACCACAATTTTCGGTATCTTTTAATTCTACCTCTAATGCTCTATTACATGCTCTTTCTGAAACATAATTAATTCTTATATTTTTGCAGTTAATTCGTGTCCAACGAGTATTAGAGGATCTATCTCTAATAGCTTCTCTTCCTCCACCTTGAATTACACCAGCAAGAGATGGACTAAATCCCAAATAAATGAAAGTATCAAATAGTCCTCCGGTATTTTCTATTGCTGTACATCGTTTTTTGTAAAAAGGATTACAATCATTAATTTTTTCTACATTAGCAGATGTTTGTAGTATACAATCTAAATGAGTTCCAGTAATTAAAAAAGATCCTTTTGGTATTGGTCCCCAAGCCGGTTCTCCACCACTATTCCATTCTCCCCAAGAATTAGCTATTAGAAATAAACTATCTGGATGTAAGATTCTAGTATCATCACATCCAATAATAGCCATAGTATGGTACCATAATCTATCTGGATATGATAATCCAATGCTATCTCTCACATTGGAAAAACCTACATTAGTACTAAGCACTATACCATACCCATTATATAAAAAATCTCGTACTTCACAACTATTACTAACTTTTATTATATTTTTGATTCGCTTAATAGGAATATTTGTATTAGATGAAAGCTTGGGATTAGTTCCATAAAACTTTTCATCTTCATTTATTGGATTAAATTGAAGTCTACTATATTGAAAGCCATTTTGTTTTTGAGCATATCGAATAAAAATATTAGGATCTCGTGTAGAATTAAAACTATCGCTACTTTTATTGATAAAATTACCATATCCTCCATAAGATTTTCTTAAAAAATATCCGGCATGAATATATTCATCTATTTCTTGAAAAGGAAATCCCGCACCTAAGGGGGCATTTCCGCTAGGCCATAATGGATATGGTTCATTAGCGCATTCTGCTAATGCTCTACCTGTTTTTTCTGCACAACCCCAATCACCGCCAGGAATACATTGTTTTTTTGTTGGAGGACAAGCTGCGGCCGGTGGACAAGCACATCCATAAGTTCCTCCTAATAAAGTAGGAAAACATGTTAAATTTGAATCCCCGGAATATCTCTTATAAGAATAACCTGTTGGCATAATATTTGGTCCACAAGATATAAGAGCTTTAACTAAAGAATTTTGAGCAAATTGATATATTGGTTCTGTTGCTCCACGAGCCTCCCATTCATATAACGGAATATTATTACCACTTTCATGAGCCCTAAAAAATAAATCACATGCTCTGCTAAGGTCAGCAGCATTACGCACAGCATTTGCAATACTATGATATTGAGTATCTTGTATTTCTTGAAAACAATCAGGATCTAATATTTGTAAAAATTTATACGGTAGTGACAGGTTACCTTTTCCACTATTAATAAAATTACTAAATTTAAATTTCCATTGTTCTTGAATTGGTAGACTATTAATATCTTCTACATTGCCTTGTGGAGACGAAATTTTAGCTAGATATGAAATATATGTTGTGTAACATGGAAATGGTAACATTTTACCCAAATGAGCCCATCCTTCCATATCATATACGGCACCTTTTCCCCAAGGTAAATTTCGAGAGCCCCATAATGTATTGGTATCGCAATAATTATATGAGAATTCGAAATAATATTGTTGGGGTGTTAAAGCCATATATATCACCCCGGAGATATAGAACATTTATTACATTTATATCTGTCTATTTCTGAACTAGTGGCTACTTGAGGATTAATCTGTTCAGTTCTTCCACAAACTCTGCATCTAACATCTATTGGTTCATAAGTTCTGATTCTTGGCACAGGAGGATGAATTGATAATTGTTTGTCTATAGCAATATCTTCTTTATGCATATTTTTTTCCATCATCTTATCAAATCTATTCCAATTGTTATTATCATTCTTTTTAGTAGTAGCGATTTTTTTTGGACTATCTTCTATAGATTCTTGAACAACTGTGGTTGTTGAAGATGGTTCCAGCATACTTTGTAATATGGATATCATTGCTTGAATTTTATCTGGATCAACATTCATGATATTTTATGTATATAAGAAGAATTACCTGGTTTTTTAGGATAGTTTTTGCGGGCCTCGTCGTTTAGCATAGAGGCTTGTTGGGTCATTATTGAAACACTATTAACATTATTTTGAGAGTGTCTAATCATAAAATCTTTAGATGTATTTGGTACAACTGGTTTATTTTCTGATGGAGCACTTTCTACTATTTTTTCTGATAAGATTTTATCTATTTGTTTAGTTGTTACACCCAATTCTTTGGCAATATCTTCTGATTTATTCCCTTGACTATTTAACCATAGTATTGCGTATTTATTACTCTTACTTAACCTAGCCATTATTCAGCCTCTCTTTCAGCATTTGTTAGCCATGATATGTTTTTGGTTTGTAAAAATTTAACATATAAATTAAGCGTTTTTTCACTAACTTCTTTAAACTTTTCATTTGATCTACATATACGATCTAAAAATGTTTTATTATGTTCTGTACCATATATAGAAATAGGATTATAAAATTTATTATTAGAATCAAGTCTTATCATATATTTTTTAGTACCGTCTGTTCTGATAACACTTTTAGCACATATAGGTTCGCCATTATGGGTCATTAATGTATTATTATTAATATCTTGTTCTTGATATTCAAATTGATCAGAAAGAGTATAAACTGTGATATTTTCTTGAATGATATTATTATTTTTAAAAACGCTATTATTATGTACGAAAGTAAAATCTGTTGTCATATTAATGCCATTTATTTTTGGTTTTGGATTTTTTTAAACGACTCATTCCATTTGGTAATGGTTTATTTGGTTGCTGGTCTTTATAATCATTATGTTTAGTATATAAGTCCAGCTTTTGATCATTACTCATTCTGTCCCTATTACGATTAGCAATATCTCCGACAGTTTTTAATTCACTATCGGATTTTTTTACAAAACTTATGCTTTGTTTAGCATCATCTACATATGACCTATGTGTTTTTAAACTTGAACAATAACAACACTTTGGTTGATCTGTATAGTCCTTAAAGTGGAAAAATAGCTCAAATTTTTGATTACATTTTTCACAACAATAAGTATATGTAGGCATGAGTACTTCCTTTTACTTATAATATGTCCACAGGAGCAAGAATCAATATTATTTTTGTATAAGGTTGTTATATAGTAATAAAGTTACTATTCCTCCTGCTACTCCCATAAAAAGGCCAGATGGACTAAGGCTTTCATATGTTCCTAGCATATATAATATGGCACCACCCATATAAGATCCTGCTACGCCAAGAGCAACTGTTTGAAAAAAACCCAGTCTTAAATTAATTGGTACAATAGCCTTCGCTAGTGATCCTACAAATAAACCATAAACTAACCATATAAGTAAACTAAACATTTGTTGCCTCCAGAAGTGTTAAAGATTCTTCGTCATTAAGATTTTTACCAACTTCCATGATGGCGTTTTTTAAACTAACTCCATATTGTTTGTATTGTTGTTTGCTTAAATGTTGTTTCAAAATTTTATTAACTCTATAGTTATTTAACCAGTTATCTTTAATACTA
>Ga0172373_10005677_pt1 | contig 17014 bp, 19 predicted proteins | sample Lak10m_2_FD_114546 | JGI IMG/M metagenome (GOLD analysis project Ga0172373, IMG submission 114546) | Freshwater microbial communities from Kabuno Bay, South-Kivu, Congo - kab_092012_10m | ecosystem: Environmental > Aquatic > Freshwater > Lake | place: Democratic Republic of the Congo...
TCGCAGAACAGCGGCTTACGGTGCCGTTGTTCGATACCGCCAGGTTTGCGCGTGACTTCGACCTGCTGCTCAAGGCCATTTGGCAGAATCATGAAAGCGACGCATCGCGACCCCTACACCCTAGAAACTGATTTCGATACCCGGCCAAGTCGCCTTTAGCGCAGCACGAAACTCGCTCTGAATGCGCTCGAGTGCCAATGCGCTGTCCGCCTCGAAGCGCAACACTACCACCGGCGTGGTGTTCGACGCCCGTGCCAGGCCAAAGCCATCCGCATACTCGGCGCGCACGCCGTCGATCAGCATCAGGCGTTTGGCTCCGGGCAGGGCCTTGCGACCCGCCTTGCGCAGGCGGGCGACGAGTTCGTGGGGCTCGCCCTCGTTCATCTTTAGATTGAGTTCCGGTGTCGAGATCGCGTTCGGCAGGTGCTTCAGCGGCCAGGCGGCGTCTGCCCAGCGCGAGACGATTTCGAGCAGGCGGGCGCCGGCATAGAGGCCGTCGTCGAAGCCGTACCAGCGTTCCTTGAAGAACATGTGGCCGCTCATTTCGCCGGCCAGCGGCGCCCCGGTTTCGCGCAGCTTGGTCTTGATCAGCGCATGCCCGGTATTCCACATCAATGGTTCGCCGCCCTGGTACCTGATCGACTCGGCGACCCAGCGCGAGCACTTCACGTCATAGATGATCTGTGCGCCCGGGTTGCGCGTCAGGACATCTGCGGCGAACAGCATCAACTGGCGGTCGGGGTAGATGATTTCGCCGTCCCGGGTGACGACGCCCAGGCGGTCGCCGTCGCCATCGAAGGCCAGGCCGAGCTCGCAATCGCCCTCCCTCAAGACCTTGCGCAGGTCTTCGAGGTTCTCCGGTTTAGAGGGGTCGGGATGATGGTTGGGGAAGTTGCCGTCGACTTCGCAGAACAGCGTCGTCACCGTGCAGCCGAGGCGGCGGAAAAGTTCGGGCGCGACGCTGCCGGCGACGCCGTTGCCGCAGTCGATGGCGATCTTCATCGGCCGGGCGAGCTTGACGTCGTCCACGATGCGTTCGATGTAGCGCTGGCGCACGCTGGCATGGCGAACGACGCCGCGGCCGTCGCAAAAGTCGGCGCTGGCGATACGGCGCCGCAGTGCCTGGATCATGTCGCCATACAGGGTCTGCCCGCCGAGAACCATCTTGAGGCCGTTGTACTCCGGCGGGTTGTGGCTGCCGGTGACCGAGACGCAGCTCTCGGTGCCGAGGTCGTGCGCGGCGAAATATGTCATCGGGGTCGGTACGCGGCCGATGTCGATTACATCAACACCCGCGTGGGTGACGCCCGATGCCAGTGCCCCCGCCAGCTCGGGACCGGAAAGCCGGCCGTCACGGCCGATGGCGATGGACTTGATGCCGCGGACTATGGCTTCGCTGCCGAGTGCCAGGCCGATCTGGCGCACGACGTCGGCGGTCAGCGTGCTGCGGACAATGCCGCGAATGTCATAGGCCTTGAAGATTTCGGGTGCCGGAGCTTGCATGACGCATGGTTCGATGGGCGGTGGCCGATTATCGCATGGACACCCTGCCGGCATGGCAGGCGCTGAAGTGGACAAGCAGGCGGCGCGGCATCCAGTCAACGCGCCCCGGCGGCGGGCCATGAACAAAGCCGACATGCCCGCCCGATTGGCACAGCTCCAGCGTGGTGGTTGGCGACAGATCCCTTGGCGACGGTAGCGCACAAGCCGGCAGGAAGGGATCGTTGAGCGCGTGCAGGAGCAGCGTCGGCAGGCGGATCGCACCCAGCAGCGGGCCGGCACTGCTGCGCGCATAGTAATCGTCGGCGCCGGCGAAGCCGTGCAGCGGGGCCGTCACGGCATCGTCGAAATCGCGCAGGCTGCGCGCGGCGCGCGCGCGTTGCATGTCGAAAAGGCCGGGGAAGCGAAGGTCCTTTGCCTGCGCGGCAGGGATCAGGGTGCGCAGGAAATGACGCGCATAGACCAGGTTGAAGCCGCGGCTCAGCGCATCATTGGCGGCGGCAAGGTCAAGAGGGACGCTGACCGCGGCGAGGGCATCGACCGGGCTGTCAGCAGGGGCGACATCCCCGCTGCCTTGCTCGGCCGCCCATTTCAGCAGCGCGTTTCCGCCCAGCGAGACGCCTGCGGCAAACAGGGCTGGGAAGCCCCGGGCCCGCAGGCGGCGCAGCACCCAGTCGATCTCCAACGAGTCGCCCGAGTGATAGGCGCGCGGCAGGCGATTGGCTTCGCCGGAACAGCCGCGAAAATGCACCACCACGCCATGCCAGCCAAGTTTTCCGGTCGCCGTCATCAGGCGTCGGGCATAGTGGCTGCGGGAACTGCCTTCCAGGCCGTGGAACAGCACCACACAGGGCGCGTCGGACCGGCCATCGATCCAGTCGAGGTCGATGAAGTCGGCATCGGGAGTTTCCCAGCGCTCCCTGCGGTAGGCGGGCAGCGGGCCCTTGATCAGCAGTGGCCAGATAGTCTGCGCGTGACGGCCCGGAAGCCAGGCCGGAGCTCGGTATGGCCCCGTGCTCAATGCAGCACGCGCGGATCGTCGCCGGGATTGGTGGGCGGTACCGCCGAGGCGTGGTGCGCGACCATGTGCCAGCCCGCCGCGCCGCGTACGTAGACGTTGGTGGCGACGACAGGCGCGGCCACGGCCTGATCATTGGGTGTCGAGAAATGCTCAAGCACGGTGCTGACCACCGCGAACGGAGTGCTGACCAAGGTGGATTGCGAAACCCGCAGCTTCAGGCGCATGCCGTTGGCGAAAATGCGGCGCCAGGCTTCACGAATCGTGGCATAGCCGACGAGGCGGGGGCCGCCGGGGTGGATGCAGGTGACTTCCTCGTCCTCTGCCCAGACAGCCATCATGGCGTCGGCATCGCAGCGCTCCAGCGCCTCGTAGAAGGCGGCTTCGGCATCCTGCGGCGTGGCAAAGGTGCGTTGGCTGGGCATGTTCAGGCATCCATGGCATCGGCAACCCGCTGCGGGTCGAGCCTGTTAAGGCAATCGAAGTGCCCCAGCGGGCATTCGCGCTTGAAGCAGGGGCTGCAGGCAAGGTCGGGTGCGAGGATTTTCGCATGTGGCGAGAGCGGGGGGGTAAAGGCGGGGGATGATGACCCGTAGAGGGCGACCAGTGGGCGGTCGAGCGCAGCGGCGACATGCATCAGGCCTGAATCGTTGCTGACCACGCTGCGTGCAGAGGCGATCAGGTCGATGGCCTGCGCCAGCGTGCTGCGGCCGCACAGGTTGATTGCGCAACCATCGGCCTGGGCTTCGATCTCGGCGCCGACCGGGTGGTCCTTGGCCGAGCCGATGATCCAGACCGGGTTGGCCCGGCTGGCCGCCTGCCGGGCCAGCGCCGCGAAATGCCGCGCCGGCCAGCGTTTGGCAGGGCCGTACTCGGCCCCAGGACAAAACACGACCGGGGGCGAATCGCCGGGCAGGCCCAGCGCATCGCGCGCGGCCTGCTGCTGTTCCGCGGAGGAGGCAAGGCAGGGGCGCGGTAACTCGGCCGGCAGGGGCCCGGCCAATGCGGCGTAGCGCTGCACCTGCAAGGGCAGGGCGGTCTTGTCCAGCCGGCGGCGGTCGTTGAGCAAGCCGTAGCGCGCCTCGCCGTGGTAACCGATGCGTCGCGGAATTCCGGCAAACCAGGGCACCAGAGCCGATTTCCATGAATTCGGCAGGACATAGGCGAGGTCAAAGTCGGCGCTGGCGAGACGGCGACCGAGGGCATGGCGGGCGCCGAAACGGAACTCGCCGTGGCCGAAGGGATTGCTGATCACCCCGTCTACCTCGGCCATGCGCGCCAGCAGCGGCGCGCACCAGTCGGCGGCCAGGACCTCGATGCGCGCATCCGGCTGGCGCGCCCTGATCAGGCTCAGCAGGGGCTGGGCGAGGATGGTGTCGCCGATCCAGGACGGAGCGACGACCAGCAGCTTCACGCCGAACCGGGGGCGGGGCGCTCGCGCCGTGGCCTAGTGGTGGCCCTTCGGCCGTTCCCCGGTGAAGCGGTACAGCGTGCCGCAGTAGGGGCAGGCGGCTTCGCCGTCGGCACCCTTAAGCAGGTCGATGAAGACCCTGGGATGGCGTGCCCACAAGGGCGCGCCCGGGCGCGGGCAGGCGAGCGGCAGGTCATGGGCCGTCACATCAATCTGGCGCTTGGTTTCGTCGAGTTCGGACATCGGACTTTCCCCTGGTATCAAACGACGCTGAGCCAGTCGGCGTGGGCGGGCACCTTGCCATTGACCACGTCGAAGAACAGGCTCTGGATCTTTGCCGTAATCGGGCCGCGGCTGCCGGCGCCGATCTTGCGGTTGTCGAGTTCGCGGATCGGCGTGACTTCCGCCGCGGTGCCGGTGAAGAAGGCTTCATCGGCGATGTAGATATCGTCGCGCGTGAGCCGCTTCGAGACCACGCTGTAGCCTAGCTCCCTGGCCAGCGTATGCACGGTCGCGCGGGTGATGCCGATCAGGGCCGAGGCGATCTCGGGTTCGTAGATCTGGCCGTCCTTGACGACGAAAAGGTTCTCGCCGGCGCCCTCGGCGACAAAGCCGTCGACGTCCAGCAGCAGCGCTTCGTCATAGCCGTCGTCGGTAGCTTCCATGTTGGCGAGGATCGAGTTGGCATAGGTGCCGGCGTACTTGGCGCGACACATCGAGACATTCACGTGGTGGCGCGTGAAGCTGGAGGTCTTGACGCGAATGCCTTTTTCCAGGCCTTCCTCGCCGAGGTAGGCGCCCCAGGGCCAGGCGGCGATAGCGACGTGGGTCACGGCGCCGCGCGGGCTGACGCCCATCTTTTCCGAGCCATAGAAGGCGATTGGCCTCAGGTAGCAGGATTCCAGCTGGTTCGCCCGCACCACTTCCTTCTGCGCTTCCATCAGCGTCGCCTTGTCGTAGGGCATGGGCATGCGATAGATGTGTGCCGAATCGAAGAGGCGGTTGGTGTGCTCCTTGAGGCGGAAGATGGCCGGGCCGGCCGCGGTCTTGTATGCGCGCACGCCTTCGAATACGGCGAGGCCGTAGTGCAGCGAATGCGTCAGCACGTGTGTGGTCGCGTCGCGCCAGGGCACCAGCTTGCCGTCGTACCAGATGAAGCCGTCGCGGTCGGCCATGGACATGGGGGTTCTCCAGCTATACGTTGATTGAAAGGGAGATTTTAGCAGGCGCTAGAATGCGCGTATGGAAGATCGCATCTGGAAACCCAACGTCACCGTGGCAGCCCTGGCCGAGCGCGACGGCCGCTTTCTGCTGGTCGAAGAGCAAACCGAGGACGGCATTCGCTTCAACCAGCCGGCCGGTCACCTCGACCATGGCGAATCGCTGGCCGCCGCCTGCGCCCGCGAGTGCCTCGAAGAGACGGCCTGGACGTTTCACCCGACCGCGCTGGTCGGTGTCTACCAGTGGCCGCGGCCGGCTGGCGACGTGACTTACCTGCGCTTCGCCTTCAGCGGTGAACTTGGCGGCCACGATGCCGGGCGGCGTCTCGACGAGGGCATCCTCGGAGCCGTGTGGATGACGCCGGAGGAAATCCAGGCGTGTCGCGACAGGCATCGCAGCCCCCTGGTCTGGCAGTGCGTGGCCGACTGCCTGGCGGGGCGGCGCTTTCCGCTCGATCTGATTTCACATTACGGATGACGCCATGGTCAGGGGAAGGATAGTCGTCGGTCTTTCGGGTGGCGTTGATTCGTCGGTAGCGGCGCTGCTGCTGAAGCAGCAGGGTTACGAAGTCCTCGGCCTGTTCATGAAGAACTGGGAGGATGACGACAACGAGGACTACTGCTCCTCGCGCCAGGACCTGGTCGATGCGGCGGCAGCGGCCGACGTCATCGGCATCGATTTCGAGGCGGTCAATTTCGCCGAAGAGTATCGCGAGCGCGTGTTCGCCGACTTCCTGCGCGAGTACGAGGCCGGCCGCACGCCGAATCCGGATGTGCTGTGCAATTCCGAAATCAAGTTCAAGGCCTTCCTCGACCATGCGCTGCGTCTTGGGGCCGACAAGATCGCCACCGGGCACTACGCGCAGGTCAGGGAGTTCCTCGGGGAATGGCAGCTGCTGAAAGCGGAGGATGGCAACAAGGACCAGAGCTATTTCCTGCATCGCCTGAACCAGGGGCAGCTGGCGAAGACCCTGTTCCCCGTCGGGCACCTCTACAAGCGCGAGGTGCGGCGCATTGCCGAGGAGGCCGGGCTGCCGAACCATGCGCGCAAGGATTCGACCGGGATCTGCTTCATCGGCGAGCGGCCGTTCCGCGAATTCCTGTCGCGTTACCTGCCGCCGCGGCCGGGCGAAATCCGGATCCTCGGCAGCGATCGCGTCGTCGGCGGCCATCAGGGGCTGATGTATTACACACTCGGCCAGCGTGAAGGGCTGGGCATCGGAGGTGTGCGTGGCGCACCCGAGGAGCCGTGGTTCGTTGCCGCGAAGGACATGGCAGAAAACATTCTCTATGTGGTGCAGGGGCACGATCATGCCGCGCTGCAGTCGGCCAGCCTGGTTGCGGCCGACTTGTCGTGGGTATCGGACAGGCCACCGCATATGCATTGGGTATACGCGGCCAAGACGCGCTACCGGCAACCCGATGCGGCCTGCCAGGTCGAGCGTGTCACGCCGGACGAATGCGAAGTGATCTTCGCCGCGCCGCAATGGGCCGCCACGCCCGGCCAGTCGGTGGTGCTTTATGAATCACGCGTCTGCCTTGGCGGCGGCGTCATCGCAACAACCCGGGAGTGGTGTGCATAAATTCCTTGTGAGCCCCGAAATCAGGGGGTTTAAAATGAAATGCATGCGGGCCAACCGCTAATAACAACCGGAGGAATGACATCAATGAACAAGGCAGAACTGATTGAAATCGCCGCCAAGGAGGCCGATATCAGCAAGGCGGCGGCAGGCAAGGCGCTTGACGGAATCATCGCCGCCGTCGTCAAGGCGGTATCGAAGGGTGATACGGTGACCCTGGTGGGTTTCGGCACCTTCAAGTCGGCCAAGCGCGCCGCGCGCACCGGGAAGAATCCGAAGACCGGCGCCAGCATCAAGATCCCCGCGACGACGGTACCGAAGTTCAGCGCCGGTGCCGGTTTCAAGCAGGCTGTTGCTGGCAAGCGCGCCAAAAAGTAAGCGGCATACAGGCTGCGCCGGAAAGGCCCGCGTGCTGCGGGCCTTTTGTTATACGCAGGCGGCGGAGGCGCGACACGCACGAGATTGTGTTTTCAGCGATCGCCGATTATTCTCCGGAGCAAGGAGAACCATCATGATCACCACCGAGCATCAGACACACCTAGTGGAGTTCGCCGTACTCGGCGAGTTCACATTGGCGGATTTCAAGGAATTCGAGGAACTCGTACTCTACGAGATCAAGTTCGCGGCCCCTGTCGACCTGCTGGTCGATTTGCGGGAGATGGCCGACTTCACGCTCGATGTCGCCTGGGAGGAGATCCGTTTTTCCAAACAGCACTCCGGCGACTTCCGGCGTATTGCCGTGATCACCAACAGCCAGTGGGTGGCGTGGAGCGCCTGGCTTTCCCAGCTGTTCGTCAACGCGGATGTCACCGTGTTCGAGGATGAAGCCGAGGCACGGGCGTGGCTGGCGGAAGTCGAGGAATGAGGGGGGACGTCAACCTGCTGGTCAGCGCCGACGACCTTGCCGGCCATCCCGAATGGCGCCTGTTCGACTGCCGGCATGACTTGAAGAATACCGAGTACGGCCGTCAGGCCTACGCCAAGGCGCATATCCCGGGGGCGCTTTTCCTGCACCTCGACGAGGATCTGTCCGGGGTGAAGACCGGGGCCAACGGGCGGCATCCCTTGCCGGCGATTGAGGCTTTCGCCAGCAGGATGTCCTCATGCGGTGTTGATGAGGGCATCCAGGTCGTCGCCTATGACAACGAGGGCGGCATATTCGCCTCGCGTCTGTGGTGGATGTTGCGCTGGCTGGGACATGAGCGCGTGGCCGTGCTGGATGGCGGCCTGGCCGGCTGGAAGCGCAGCAAACGGGCACTCGACGACGCTGTCCCGGTGGTGGCCGAGCGCTGTTTCGTACCGCGTCCGCGCGATCTCGCGGTATCGACCGACGACGTGGCCGGTGCGATGTCGGATGCCAGGCGCCTGATCCTCGACGCCCGCAGTCCCGAACGCTTCCGTGGCGAGAACGAGACCCTGGATCCCGTCGGCGGCCATATTCCCGGCGCCGCCAACCGCTTCTATTTCGACAACCTCGACGATGCCGGTTGCTACTTCAAACCCGCCGACGAATTGCGCGCCGAGTTCGATGACCTCCTCGGCGGTCGAGCGCCGGGCAATGTCATCCAGCAATGCGGCTCGGGCGTCACGGCCTGCCACAACCTGCTGGCGATGGAGCTTGCCGGGCTGTCCGGGTCGAAACTTTATCCAGGTTCCTGGAGCGAATGGTGCGCTGATCCGGCGCGCCCGGTGGCGCGTTAGGCGTCGTTATCGGCGGCGTGACGTGCCAGCGCCCACGCCGCGTGTTCGCGAACCAGTGGCGACGGGTGGCTCGCCCCCGCTGTCAGCGCCGCAATGATGTCCGGGCTGGTCGGTGCATTCCCCAGTGCAACGGCGATGTTGCGCAACCATCGCTCATGGCCGATGCGGCGTATCGGCGATCCGGCTAGGCGTTCGTTGAACTCGGCCTCGGTCCAGGCAAACAGGGCTACCAGGCGGGCCGCATCCAATCCGTTGCGCGGTTCGAAATCCGCTTCGTGGCTCAACGGCGAAAATCGGTTCCACGGGCAGGTCAGCTGGCAGTCGTCGCAGCCGTAGATGCGATTGCCGAGTGCTGGGCGCAGAGCGGGCGGAATGCTGCCCTTCAGTTCTATCGTCAGGTAGGAAATGCACTTGCGGGCATCGAGCCGATACGGCGCCGTGATGGCCCCGGTCGGGCAGGCCGCAATGCAGGCCGTGCATTCGCCGCAATGATCGGTGACGGGCGGATCTGGCGGCAGTTCCAGGTTGCAGTAGATCTCGCCGAGGAAGAAGTACGAGCCGGCATCCCTGCTGAGGAGCAGGGTGTGCTTGCCACGCCAGCCGAGTCCGCTGCGTGCGGCGAGTTCCACTTCCATGACCGGTGCCGAGTCGGTGAATGCGCGATGGGAGAAATCGCCGATTTCGCTGCGGATGCGCTCAGCCAGCTTTTGCAGGCGTTGCCGCAGCAGCTTGTGGTAATCGCGTCCGAGGGCATAGCGCGAGACAAATGCGGCATCGGGGTCGGCCAGGGTCGCTGACGGATCGGCGCCCTGACTGCGGTAGTTCATGCGCGCCGTGATGATGCAACGGGTGCCGGGCAGCAATGCCGCCGGGCGCGCGCGCTTGTAGCCCTCGCCGTACCGATGCGCCGACATATAATCCATTTCGCCGTGGCAACCGGCGGCGAGCCACTGTGCCAGGCCGCTTTCCGCATCGCCCAGATCCGTGCGGGCAAAGCCGATGGCATCAAAGCCGAGTTCGCCTCCCCACCGTCGAATGGCTTCCTTTAGCCGATTCGCTGCGCCAATGTCCAGACTATCGCTCCCATGCATGCCGACCATCTTACGTTAGCCCTCGCCGACGAAGCCGCCACCCTGGGACTGGGCGCAGGACTGGCCGCTGTGCTGCAACCCGGCATGGTGGTCTGGCTGGATGGCGACCTGGGTGCCGGCAAAACCACCCTGGTGCGCGGGCTGATGCGCGCGCTGGGCGAGACCGGCCCGGTAAAAAGCCCTACCTATACACTGGTTGAACTTCACGTGGTTTCTGGGTTAAACTTATATCACTTTGATTTTTATAGATTCAATCAAGCGGAAGAATATCTCGATGCCGGGCTCGACGATTATTTTTCAGCAGGTGGAATCTGTCTGGTCGAATGGCCCGACAAGGCGGCGCCCTATTTGCCGCCGGCGGATATCCACATTGAATTGCGCACCCTGCCTGACGGTTCGGAGCAAGGGCGAATCGCGGTCCTTCACGCGGCCTCGGCAAGGGGACGGACATGCCTTGCCGGCGTGAGATCCTCCGCTACGCCGCCGCCAGCCTGACCCTGCTGGTCACGAAAGTCGGCGCTGGCACCACGGCGGGCAGCGGCATCCTGGCGGTACGAGTCTGGCCGGCGCGCGATTACACCCGCGTCACGCTGGAACACGACCAGCCGCTGCGCTATTCCCACATGCTGGTCAAGGATCCTGAACGCCTCGTCGTCGACCTCGAAGGCGTCGAGCTCAACAGCGTGTTGCAGTCGCTGTCGACCAAGATCAGCGAAACCGATCCCTACATCAGGCTGATTCGCGCCGGGCGCAACAAACCCGGCGTGGTGCGCCTCGTGGTCGAGCTCAAGGGCGAAATCCAGCCCCAGGTGTTTGCGCTGAAGCCTGTCGGCGAGTACGGGCATCGCCTGGTCCTCGATCTTTACCCGGCTGAGCCGGTCGACCCCTTGATGGCCCTGCTGGAGCAGTCCGAGAAGCCGAAGGCAAAGCCGGACTCGCGGCCACCAGGCGACCGGCGCGATGCCGAGGCAAGCTCGCCCGCGCAGGGTGGTGAGCCGAAACCCGAGATCGCCCGGCTGGTCACCATCGTGCTCGATCCCGGGCATGGCGGCGAGGATCCCGGTGCCATTGGCCGGCGCGGCAGTTACGAGAAGGACGTCACCCTCTCCGTGGCGCGGCGCCTGAAACAGAAAATCGATGCCAGCCCCAATATGCGCTCGGTGCTGACGCGCGACGGTGATTTCTTCATTCCGCTGCACCAGCGTGTCGCCAAGGCGCGGCGGGTACGGGCCGACCTGTTCGTCTCGGTGCATGCCGACGCCTTCATCAAGCCGACGGCCCGGGGCTCCAGTGTTTTCGTGCTGTCCGAAAACGGCGCGTCGAGTTCCGCCGCGCGCTGGCTGGCGAACCGCGAAAATGCGGCCGACCTCGTCGGTGGCGTGAACATCGGCGTCAAGGACCCTTACCTTGCCCGTACCCTGCTGGACCTGTCGCAAACCGCTACCATCAACGACAGCCTGAAACTGGGCAAGGATGTGCTGGGCGAACTCGGGCGCATCAATACACTGCACAAGCCCCATGTCGAACAGGCCGGCTTCGCCGTGCTGAAGGCACCTGACATTCCGTCCATCCTGATCGAGACCGCCTTCATCTCCAACCCGGAGGAAGAGGCACGCCTCAACGACGAGGACTACCAGGACCGGATGGCGGAGGCGATACTGCGCGGCATCCAGCGTTATTTCGCCAAGAACCCGCCACTGGCGAAATCAAGGCTGGCTAGACTCGATTGATATAATCCGCAGCTTTCCTCGCAGTCCCCAATCCATGCAGGTTTTTCGCGGTGTACCCGAGCGGGCCACGACGTCTGCGGTGCTGACCATCGGCAACTTCGATGGCGTGCATCTTGGCCATCGTGCCTTGCTCGACGAACTGAAGGCAAAAGCACGCGAGCTGGGTCTGCCATCCGCGGTGCTGACCTTCGAGCCGCATCCGCGCGAGCTGTTCGCGCCGGATCAGGCCCCGGCGCGCCTGGCCAGCCTGCGCGACAAGATCGAGCTGCTCGCCGAATGCGGGGTTGATCGCGTGCATGTCTGTCGATTCAATCGCGCGCTGGCCTCGCTCACCGCCGAGCAGTTCATCGAGCGGATACTCGTGCGCGGCCTGGCGGTGCGCCACCTGATCATCGGTGACGACTTCCGCTTCGGCAGGGGGCGTGCCGGGGATTTCGCCTTGTTGCAGGCGGCCGGGCAGCGCGACGGCTTCGTCGTCGAGGCCATGCATACGGTTGAACTGGGCGACGCCAGGGTGTCAAGCTCCGCGGTGCGCGAGGCATTGGGCGCCGGCGACATCGAACGTGCCGAGCGCCTGCTCGGGCGGTCCTTCGTAATTGCCGGGCGGGTAATGGATGGCAGGAAGATAGGCCGCACGATCGGTTTTCCGACGGCCAACATCCAGGTCCGGCGCAAGCGCCTGCCGCTCTCTGGCGTGTTTGCCGTCACCGTTTCCGGGGTCGATTCGACACCGCTCCCCGGCGCCGCCAACATCGGCGTACGGCCTACCGTGGCCGAGGGCCTGAAGCCCGTCCTTGAAGTCCATCTGCTGGATTTCGACCGGGATATTTACGGCCGCCACGTCGATGTGAATTTCCTGCACAAGCTTCGCGACGAGGCGAAGTTCGATTCCCTCGATGCCCTGCGGGCACAAATCGATCGCGATGTCGCCGATGTCCGCGCCTTCTTCAAGTACCGGTCCTCCTGAGGACAGACCCCCATGGCTGACTACCGCAAAACATTGAACATGCCGGATACCCCGTTCCCGATGCGGGGCGACCTCGCCAAAAGGGAGCCGGGCTGGATAAAGGAATGGCAGGAGCGCAAGCTCTACCAGCGCATCCGGGAGGTGGCCAGCGGGCGCCCGCGCTTCGTCCTGCACGATGGCCCGCCCTATGCCAATGGCGACATCCACATTGGCCATGCGGTGAACAAGATCCTCAAGGACATCATCGTCCGTTCCAAGACCATGGCGGGTTTCGATGCACCCTATGTGCCGGGCTGGGACTGTCATGGCCTGCCGATCGAGCACCAGATCGAGAAGGCGCATGGCAAGCACCTACCGGGCGATAAGGCGCGCGAGCTGTGCCGGTCCTATGCCACCGAGCAGGTGGCGCGGCAGAAGAAGGACTTCATCCGCCTTGGCGTGCTCGGCGACTGGGACAATCCCTATCTGACGATGGCCTTCGGCAACGAGGCCGACGAGATTCGCGCGGTGGGTGAGCTTTACCGGCGCGGCTATCTGTTCAAGGGCCTGAAGCCCGTCAATTGGTGCTTTGACTGCGGCTCGGCGCTGGCCGAGGCCGAAGTCGAGTACCAGGACAAGAAGTCGCCGGCGATCGACGTCGGCTTCCGCCTGGAAGAAAGCGAGCGCATCCGCCTGGCCCATGCCTTTGGCATTGATGCGCTGCCGGCCGGCGACTGCTTCACCGTGATCTGGACCACCACGCCGTGGACCATTCCGTCCAACCAGGCGCTCAACATGCATCCGGAGTTCACCTACGAACTGGTGCAGACTTCGCGCGGCTGTCTCGTACTTGCCGCCGAGCTGCGCGCCGCCGCGCTCGCGCGCTACGGCCTGGACGGCCGGGTGCTCGGCGCCTGCAAGGGGGCGGCCCTGTCGCTTGTGAAATTCCGCCACCCTTTCTACGATCGCGTCTCGCCCGTGTATCTCGGCGAATACGTCACCCTCGACGCCGGTACCGGCATTGTCCATAGCGCGCCGGCGTACGGCCTGGAAGACTACGACTCGTGCAAGAAGCATGGCATGCAGAATGACGAGATCCTCACGCCGGTGCAGGGCGATGGCGTTTTCGCCGAAAGCCTGCCGTACTTCGGTGGCATGAATGTCTGGAAGGCCAACCCGAGGATCATTGAAAAGATCGCGGAGTCGGGCTGCCTGTTTGCCAGCAGCGAGATCACCCACAGTTACATGCATTGCTGGCGACACAAGACCCCGATCATCTATCGCGCCACCACGCAATGGTTCGTCGGCATGGAGAAGCGCGAGGCGGCCGACAAGCCCAGCCTGCGCGACGCTGCCCTCGCCGCCGTCGAGGCCACGCGCTTCTATCCGGACTGGGGCCAGGCCCGACTGCACGCCATGATCGCCAACCGGCCGGACTGGTGTGTTTCGCGCCAGCGCAACTGGGGCGTGCCGATTCCCTTCTTCTTGCACAAGGAAAGCGGCGAGCCGCATCCGCGCACGCTTGAATTCATTGAGGCAGTTGCCAAGCGTGTCGAACAGCAGGGAATCGAGGGCTGGTTCAGCCTCGACGCGGCGGAGCTGCTCGGCGACGATGCCGGCAAGTACGACAAGATGCGCGACACGCTCGATGTCTGGTTCGACTCCGGCACCACCCATCGCACCGTACTGCGGGGCTCTCACCAGGGCGAGTCGGCCTACCCCGCGGATCTCTACCTGGAAGGCTCGGACCAGCATCGCGGCTGGTTCCATTCCTCGCTATTGACGGGGGCGGCGATCGACGGCCGCGCACCCTACAAAGGCTTGCTGACCCACGGTTTCGTTGTCGATGGCAAGGGCATGAAGATGTCCAAGTCCAAGGGCAACGTTGTCGCGCCGCAGGAAGTCTCGGATACCCTGGGGGCGGAAATCCTGCGGCTCTGGGTGGCGGCGACCGACTATTCCGGCGAGCTGTCGATCTCCAGGGAAATCCTTGCCCGCGTCGTCGAGGTGTACCGGCGTCTGCGCAACACCCTGCGTTTTCTGCTCGCCAACACTGCCGATTTCGATCCCGCGCGCCAGATGTTGCCTGTTGACCGGTGGCTGGAGGCCGACCGCTATGCGCTTGCCCTGACGAGGAAGTTGCAGACGCAGTGTGTCGCCGACTACGAACGTTTCGAGTTCCACAAGGTGATACAGGCGCTGATGAACTTCTGTTCCGAGGACCTCGGCGCCTTCTACCTCGACATTCTCAAGGACCGGTTGTATACCACAGCGGCGGATTCCGTCCCGCGCCGTGCCGCACAGAGTGCCTTGTGGCACATCCTGCAGACCGTGACACGCCTGATGGCGCCGGTGCTGTCGTTTACCGCGGAGGAAATCTGGTCGGTGACCGGCCAGGGTGAAAGCGTGATGCTGGCAACCTGGCACACCTTGCCCGGGCTGGCCGAAGAGTTGGCGCTGACGCTACGGTGGACGCAGTTGCGCGAGATTCGTGCCGAGGTCACCAAGGCCATGGAAGCCCAGCGGGAAGCCGGCAAGATCGGCTCCTCCCTGCAGGCCGAGGTCGAGATCCGCGCCAATGGCGAGAAGTACCGACTGCTGGCATCCCTTGGCGACGATCTGCGCTTCATCCTGATCTGTTCGCGCGTGATCCTTGTGCAGACGGAGAGCGTCGACGGAGAAGCCGTGCTGGTGACGCCGACGCCGCATGCGAAGTGCGCGCGGTGCTGGCATTGGCGCGACGACGTCGGACACGACGCGCAGCATCCCGAGTTGTGCGGCCGTTGCACGTCCAATCTGTACGGACCTGGCGAGGCCCGACGCTTTGCCTGAAGGCCGACAGCTGGCGCGCTGGCTGGTGCTGGCGGTTGCGCTCATCGCCATTGACCAGGCAAGCAAGCAGTGGGTGGTGGCCCGCTTCCTCTATGGCGAGACGCTGGTCGTGACTTCGTTCTTCAACCTGGTCTTCGTCCTCAATCCGGGGGCATCGTTCAGTTTTCTCGCCGATGCCGGTGGCTGGCAGAAGTGGTTCTTCGTCGTGCTGGCGCTGGGCGTGTCCGCATGGTTGATCGCCATGCTGCGCCAGCATGCCGGGGAGCGGCTTCTGCCTTTGGCGCTTTCGCTGATCCTTGGCGGTGCGCTGGGCAACGTGATCGACCGCCTGCGCTTTGGTGCCGTGGTCGATTTTCTCGATTTTCACTTCGCCGGCTATCATTGGCCAGCCTTCAACGCGGCCGACTCGGCGATCACCGTCGGCGTCGCTCTGATGCTGATCCAGCAATGGCGCCAGAACAAGGAAACCCCGTGACCGATACCGTTCAACCCGACAGCTACATCGCGCTGCATTACCGCATCGCCAACAACGACGACATCGAACTGGTGAGTACCTTTGGCACCGGTCCTGCCACCCTGCAGCTCGGCACCGGCGAACTGGCACCGATGCTGGAGCGCTGCATCATCGGCGTCGCGCCGGGCGAGCGCCATGTCTTTCTGCTGGAACCGGACCAGGCGTTCGGCGCGCACAATCCCCAGCTTGTCCAGCGGATCGGCATCGCCGACCTGCCGGCCGGCTCGACGCCAGAACTCCACGGACTCATCGAGTTTTCAGCGCCGGCGGGCGACAAGTTCACGGGCATCGTGCGGGAGCTTGACGCCGAGGCGGTTCTGGTCGATTTCAACCATCCGCTGGCGGGCAAGTCGATCCGCTTCGAGGTCGAAATCCTGGGGATCATGTGATGGACATCCTCCTTGCCAATCCGAGGGGCTTCTGCGCCGGCGTCGAACGCGCGATTGCCATCGTCGAGCACGCGCTGGAGAAGTTCGGCGCCCCGATCTATGTTCGTCACGAGGTCGTCCACAACCGCTACGTGGTCGATGGCCTGAAGGCCAAGGGTGCGGTATTCGTCGAAGAACTTGCCGATGTGCCTGACGGTGCCACGGTGATCTTCAGCGCCCATGGCGTACCGCAATCCGTTCGGCGTGAAGCAGACGCGCGCAACTTGCGGGTCTTCGACGCCACTTGCCCGCTGGTGACCAAGGTACACCTTGAGGTCGCACGCCTGCACAAGCAGGGCTACGAGATCATCATGATCGGCCACAAGGGGCATCCGGAAGTCGAGGGTACGATGGGTCAGGCAACGGGAAGGATCTACCTCGTCGAAAGTGCAGACGATGTGGATCGCCTGGAACTGGGGTCCGACAACACCCCGCCGCTGGCCTACGTGACCCAGACGACACTGTCCGTAGATGATGCGCGGGTGATCGTGCACGCGCTGATCGCAAGGTTCCCGGCAATTGTCGGCCCGCGCAAGGACGACATCTGCTATGCGACCCAGAATCGGCAGGATGCCGTCAAGGCGCTGGTCGGAAAAGTCGATAGGGTGATCGTCGTCGGTTCGCAGAACAGTTCCAATTCCAACCGCCTGCGCGAGGTCGCCGCCATCAGCGGCGTTCCGGCCTATCTCGTGGACGGTGCCGAGCAGATTGATCCTGCCTGGTTGCGCGGCGGCAATCGTGTTGGCGTAACGGCAGGGGCATCGGCACCGGAGGTATTGGTCAATGGCGTGGTTGACAGGCTCAAGTCGCTCGGCGCCGGTAGCGTCGAAACCTTGAGCAGGGTAGAGGAGAACGTGAATTTTCCGCTCCCCAAGGAACTCCTTCCTTGATATCGCGGTGCCAGCGCGATGCCGGAGTGTCGTTGCCAAGGGTCGGCGCGGGCGGGTATAATTTTGCGGCTCGAAAGGCTGTTGTAGCTCAGTTGGTAGAGCAACTGATTCGTAATCAGTAGGTCGCCAGTTCGATTCCGGCCAACAGCACCA
>Ga0172373_10005678_pt1 | contig 17013 bp, 14 predicted proteins | sample Lak10m_2_FD_114546 | JGI IMG/M metagenome (GOLD analysis project Ga0172373, IMG submission 114546) | Freshwater microbial communities from Kabuno Bay, South-Kivu, Congo - kab_092012_10m | ecosystem: Environmental > Aquatic > Freshwater > Lake | place: Democratic Republic of the Congo...
AAAATCATTAAAAAGTTGTTTATTCAATTTTGACGTGTAATTTTGCAGTGTTCAAAAAACACAATTTCATAGTTGTAGTTTTTGGGTTTTATAGTTTTAGCATGGTTTAGCGAAAAGAGGAACAAGTTACATAGAATTTGTTCCTCTTTTTGTTTTTAGTTCAAGGGTATGAGAAAACATATATTCTGTTTGTTAGCTGTTTTTGTTTGGAGTCAACATCTTACTGCTCAATTCCAACAATTTTCATATAGTGCAGTTGGAAAAGGTGTAGCTACTACTTATGTGAATGATTATCAATGCCTAGGTATAAATGCGAGTGCACTGGGTTGGGGACCTGCATACGATAAAAAACATATTACTACAGGATCAAGTGAGTTTGCTTTCAGTTTTTATTCAGACTCATTGACATCTGATAAACTCAGAGGATTGTATCAGTCGGTTCGAGGGGCTCTTTCAAAAAATAATCAACAAACAATTGATTTTCAAAAGCAAAAAGAGTCCGTTGCAAATTATGCACAGGCAGGAGTCATGATGCAATTTAACTATAATTGGGGAGGGTTTGCCATTCAAGGTAAGCGCCTGGGCGGTTTTGCATTTAATGTCCGAGAAGAATATCGCTGGTATTCGAAACTGAATCAACAAACCACAGACATACTTTTTAGGGGGAAATACGCATCTTATTTTGATTCGCTGAAAATTGTTGTTGGTACGGATACATCCATTATAGCTAACTCAGCAACACTCTCTCAAGACACTTTAAATCATGTTATTGCAGGAGTTGTTCAAGTACCTTTACAAATTTCTTCCATAACAAAAGGGTCGGAAATAAAATCTTCTTGGAATAGAACATTCAATGTGGGGTATGGTGTTAAAGTCTTTGGAGATCGAGATAAAATGGCTTTGTATGTTGGGGTAGGAGCTCGACTTATTAAGTCTGTGGCATTATTTAGTTTGACATCAGATGATGCGGGCTTACGTGTTTACTCGTCTTTGTCGCCAAATTTTAATATTGATTATGGTGCAATAGCAGGAATCAATCCGTCAAATTTTACAGAGAAAGGTAAGTTTTTACCCAAGGCAATAGGGAATGGTTATGGTATAGATCTTTCTGCAAGTGTTATTTTTTGGAAAAAGTTAAAGGTGGCAATGGCCATTAACAATTTAGGTGCAGTTACCTATAAAAGGAATGTTTATACAGTACAAGATACCCTATTGACATCCATTAATTTAAGTGGTATAAGTAATTCAAATATTACCAGTTCTTTAAATCAGCTCATGTCACAAGGAGGTTTGTTGCGCTTACAAGGAAAGGAAAAAATAGTTGTAGCGAATCCATCTGATCTTCGATTGGGAGCCTCCATGCACCTGGGTAAGGTATTGTCAGTTGGAGGTGATTTGGTTATTCCGTTTAATCCAGATGTTCCAGGAAGTGTAAAAAATACCGTTATGGCTTTTGGTGGTGAATTTCGTCCTCTAAAATTTATCGCGTTAAGTGCCGGTTATATCAGAGGAGGTATTTACAATACTTCAATACCAATGGGTATAAATTTTATTTTTCGTGATGGGGCATACGAAGTAGGGATTTCTTCTTATGATATTTATTCGTTGTTTTCAAATAATGCACATTCTGTATCTGCAGCATTTGGATTTGCACGTGTAAGGTTTTAGGCAATTTTGGCTAACAAAGTTTTCAGTTCATTCAATATCAAGGCTGTAGCACCCCAGACAAATTTATTCTTGAGTAAAAAACCTGGCACCTCTTTTGTTTGATTGTTTCCAAATGAAATTGTTCTGAAGACGCGGTTTTCTTCGTTTAACAGATCTACTATATCCACATCAAAAATCGATTCGACTTCACGCTGTTCTGGTATCAATTCAAATGAATGGGGTGAATAAAAAACATGCGGTTCAATCAGAAAGTTACTCACAGGAATGTATACATTGGTTAGTTTTCCCAAATGCATTTGCTCGGTAAGTTCAATATTTATTTCTTCTCTGGACTCTCGTATGGCTGTTTGTAGGGTATGTTGATCAGCTAATTCAAATTTACCGCCTGGAAATGCTATCTGACCGCTGTGTGTGCCGGAATATGTTTGCCGTTGTGTCAAAATGAAATGATATTGTTGTTCTTGTTCAAAGAGGATAATACCTACTGCTGAAAGTTTGTGATTTTCTGCTTTTTTCAGTGCTTCAGATGACTTTTGTCTACCCAATGGTGACAGGGGTAAATGTGATTCCTCTCCGGGTAGTTCGAATTGGATTAACTCAGACAGACGGTTCATTAAAAATGCACGATTCATGACTTCTAATTTACTGATTTTACAAATGGAACATTTTTTAATTGGATTCAATCTTATACGAATGGAATTGATTTACTAAACTAAATTTTCAAATTAAGTAAAGAGTTCATAGATTTGCGGAACTTCATATTTAAATAAGCATAGCATGCAACTGTGGAACACATTAAGTAAGGAGGAATTAGAGCAACGTTTAAAGGAAAGTGGACATGAATTTGTTACGATTTCTTTTTATCAATACGCTCAAATTCCGAATCCTCAATTGGTAAGAGATCATTTATTTTTAATCTGGTCTAATTTAGAAGTAGTCGGTAGGACTTACATCGCAAAAGAAGGAATTAATGCGCAAATCGCGGTTCCTAAAAGAAATCTAGATGTCTTTAGATCAAAATTAGATGAAATTGATTTTTTGAAAGGAATTCGATTAAACATCGCTGTAGATGATGCAGAAGCTGAATTTTCTTTTTATAAGTTGAAAATTAAAGTTCGGGATAAAATCCTAGCAGATGGTTTGTGTGATGATACTTTCGATGTGACCAATAAAGGCAAGCATCTCAATGCAGAGGAGTTCAATCAACTTACCGATGATCCAAATACTATCTTGATTGATTTTAGGAATCATTACGAATCTGAAGTGGGTCATTTTAAGGATGCCATTTTACCGGATGTAGACACCTTCCGTGAATCGTTACCTTACATTGAAGAAACCTATTTGAAGGGTAATGAAGATATAAATGTCGTCATGTACTGTACGGGTGGTATACGATGTGAAAAAGCTTCGGCTTGGTTTAAGCACCGTGGATTCAAACATGTTCATCAATTGGAAGGAGGGATCATCAAATATGCCAATGATGTTCGCGAAAAGGGATTAGAAAATAAATTTATTGGAAAGAACTTTGTCTTCGATGAACGAAGAGGAGAACGAATTTCAGATGATGTTATTGCCTGTTGTCACCAATGTGGTCAACCAGCTGATACGCATACGAATTGTGTAAATGACGCATGTCATTTATTGTTTATACAGTGTGAAGACTGTAAAGCGACCTTTGAAAATTGTTGTTCTGCAGATTGTCAGCAAATTACACACTTGCCACTTGAGGAACAACGTGCGTTACGCAAAGGGAAAACTGTAAGTAATTTAATCTTCAAAAAAGGTCGTTCTGAAAAACTAGTTTTTAAGTCGAACAATAAAAAACCATTACCTTTGGTTGAGCACTTAAAATTAGATAAAGCGTGATTGCATATATTGATTGGACCGTAAGTTCTGAACTTATCCCTGGTTTTAAAACCCCAAATTTATATGGGGTTTTATTCGTTTCAGGCTTAATCATTGGTTATTTTTTGATTAAGAACCGATTCAAAAAAGAAGAAATTAGCGATGCAGTTCTGGATAAATTGGTCCTTTACATGGTGCTTGCAACAATCCTTGGCGCTCGTTTGGGACATGTTTTATTTTATGGCCCATATTGGGATAAGTATGATTCTACAGGAAGAATTATAGAGACAGGTTATTTTTCCCATCCTGGAGATATTATTAAGGTTTGGGAAGGTGGTTTGGCTAGTCATGGTGCAGCAATATTGATTTTAGTTTCCTTATATTTCTTTTCAAAACGTGTAGTCAATAAACCCTATTTGTGGATTTTGGATCGTGTTGCAGCCTCTATAGCTATTGCAGGCTGTTTCATACGCTTAGGGAATTTGGTGAATCATGAAATTGTTGGTGATCCCACAAGTCTGCCATGGGCATTTAGCTTTCATAATTATTATGATGAGGCTTCGGGCTTGTTTGACGCCACGCCTCGACATCCAGCTCAATTGTACGAAGCTATCTGTTACTTCATCAGTTTTGTGGTGTTGTTTTATATGCAACGTAAAGGTAAATTAAATCAACCTGGTTATGTTTTTGGTTTGTTTTTGATATTGATTTTTGGCGCACGATTCCTCGTCGAATTTGTGAAAGTGGGTCAGACAGCACGTGATTTCAACCTCGCAATTAATACAGGGCAGATCCTTTCAATTCCATTGGTCTTAGCGGGTGCGTTTCTGTTGTATAAAGCAACCAGACAAACGAATTAAACCAATTCTTTTAGCGCTTTTGTTGTTCCAATTTTAACGGTTATGAAGTCTTTGTTATACTTTGGACTTCGAGCTGGTGAGTATTCTCTCCCGTAGAAAATAATTTGTAAATGCAGTTTGTTCCATTTGTCTTCTGGAAACAATCGTTTGGCATCTTTTTCGGTTTGCACAACATTTTTACCTGAAGTGATTCCCCATCGTGTTAATAACCGATGAATATGCGTATCTACCGGAAATGCAGGTACTCCAAAAGCTTGACTCATCACTACCGAAGCAGTTTTATGTCCCACTCCCGGAAGCTTTTCTAGTGCTTCAAAAGACTGAGGAACTTGACCATCGTGTTCATGAATAAGCATATGTGAAAGTGTATGTATGGCTTTAGATTTGGCAGGTGACAAACCACAAGGCCTAATGATTTCGCGAATCTCATCAACCGTCAGGGTAATCATGGTTTCTGGGTTGTCTGCCTTTTTAAATAAAATTGGGGTGATTTGATTTACGCGTTCATCAGTACATTGCGCTGAAAGTAACACAGCAATTAGAAGTGTGTAAGGATCTTTATGATCCAAAGGAACAGGTGTGGTAGGATAAAGATGTTCCAAAGTTGCTATAATATACTGTGCTTTTTCCTTTTTAGTCATGTGTTCAGATTCGTTGAATGGGTTGAAATGCTTAATTTCGTTCGATAACTATGGGTAAAAATAATCAGTTTCCGTTATTTAGACGTTTGGGAAACCTCAACGTTTTTTACAAACTCATTTCCGCTACTGAATGTATCGAATACAAACGCATGGGGACGAAAATTCAGCAGTTTAAGATCGTGGCAAATCAATACCCAGAACTGTTAAGCATAAAAGATATGATTTCATGCGAAATGGGGTTTGTAGAAATTGAACCTCGCGATTTCAATGACATAGAACAAGCATATTTTTATCAGGAAAATGGTTAAGAAACATTGCTTGTCCTTGCTGATTTACGTCAGTTTTTCCTTTTTGAGTTTTAGTCAACTGATTAATCTTCCCTCAGCACATTTTTCAGGCTTGGTTAATGCAACGGTTGCATACAATGATGTTTGGTCTGCTGTTAATAATCCAGGAGCATTAGCGCAACTGAAACAACCTGTACTAGGTATGTCGTGTTTAAACAATTACTTTCTTCCTCAGCTGCAACATCAACTTGGTGCAATTGCCTTACCAACCAAGAAAGGAACAGTTGGAATTGTTCATCAACAATATGGTAATCAGAATTTTAGATTAAGCTCCTCTGGTCTAGCTTTTGCCATGCAGTTAAACCCTAAGTTTCACGCAGGTATTCAAATAAATTATGATCAATATAATCAAGGCAGTTTTTACGGCCGAGCTGGTTTTGTTACGGCGCAAGTCGGAATCTTTGCTCAACTTTCATCCCATACTAGTTTTGGTGCAAGCGTGAGTAATTTAGGTCAATCAACATTGAAAAGTTCTGACAAGGATTATTTAAATACGACGATACGCGTTGGTATTCAAGTTCAAGTAAATAAAGCACTTCGCTGTTTTGCGCAAGCAGAACAAGAGTTCTATAAGGGTTTTGATTTAAAGGGCGCACTGGAATATACAGTTCATGAGCGTATTACATTCAGAACTGGTGTTGGATTTTTATCTGAGCAGTTGGGCTTTGGTGTGGGGTATCAAATCAAACAATTCAGATTTGATTTGAGTAGTCAATACATAAATAAACTTGGTCTTGCACCTGCTTTATCCATGCGTTATGAATTTAAGACAGGTGCTAAAAGTTAGTCTGCTATTTTTTAGTTTTGTTCTAATCCAACTTGCAACGCATGCGCAGCTTGACGAAGAGGATTTAATCCAACAACGCATAGAATTCATCAGCGAGCAAACTGAAAACAGCGAGTTGGATTTGACGAGTCAATACGATTACTTTGCTGTTTTGTTGGATAATCCACTCAATTTGAATCGAGTAGAGAAGTGGGAATTGCAACAAATGAATATCTTAACTGATCAACAAATCGATGAACTTTTCTTGCATATTGAGGCCTTTGGTAATTTGGTTTCAATTTATGAATTACAAACATTGTCTACTTGGGATAAACGTGTAATTGATTTGATATTACCTTTTGTTTCCATTCTTTCAAGTGATGTTGATGATCTAAATCCACGGTTATTATTGCGTCAAGGGAAATTTGAGTGGATTTCAAGAATGCGAACTGTATTAAATGATCAAGTTGGATATGAATGGATTAATGGGGGAGCTCCCTTATATTTTGGGCCAAAATTTGCTCAAATGCATCGATTCAAATACACTTATCGAAATCAATTATCTATTGGTATTACTGCAGAAAATGATGCTGGTGAATCCATGTTATCGTCGAATAATAAATTAGGGGCTGATTTTTATTCTGTTCACGGGTTTTATCGCGGAAAGAAATGGGTGAGAGCAATCGCACTAGGGGATTATCAGTTAGAACTGGGACAAGGATTAATTTGTTGGACTGGGATGTCGTTGAGTAAATCTGCAGAACCTTTTACGATTAAACGAGCTGCCTCAGGAATACGCCCGTATACGGGTGCAGACGAGAATCGATTTTTAAGAGGGGTTGCTGCAGATCTGAAATGGCGAAACTGGTCATTTTTACCGTTTATATCTTACTGTAAACGTGATGCCACGTTAGATACAGCTAATGGAGAGGTTTTGGTTCGGTCATTTTATACCAGTGGTTTACACCGTACTCCCGCAGAAATTGCTAAAAAAGATATGATTCTTGAATTTTTATCAGGATTTCGTTTAAAATATGAATCGCGTAGTTTTCATGTTGGTTTTCAATCCATAAGGGCTCATTATTCTGACACGTTAACCCCCAATTCAACAGCTTATAACCAATTTGCTTTTCGAGGCAAAAATGCAGCGCATGGTTCTATCGATTTTTCATATGGAATAAAAAATGCCTTGTTTTTTGGTGAATATGCACTCGACATGAAACAACGAGCCTTGGCAGGTGTAGGAGGAATCATGTTGGTTCCTGATAAACGTGTAAATTTTAGTGTGTTGTATCGGAATTATACGCCATCATACAATGCCTATTACGCTGCTTCATTTTCTAATTTCTCAGATGTTCAAAATGAACAGGGTTTGTATGTTGGATTTCGTGGAACCATTACACCGACTTCAATTTTAAGTGTTTATCACGACTTGTTTTACTCAAAGTGGCTTCGTTATAAAGCTTATGCACCTGCCGCCGGAGGTGATCTATTAATTATGATCCAAAAACGATTTTCCAAGAAAAGTGATATCTATCTTCGTTTCAGACAAAAACGTGTGCAACAAAACAGCTTAGTTGAAACTTCAATGGATGAGTTAGAATGGGTGACAACAACAAATCTTAGGTTGCATCTAAATTATGAATTGTCAAAAGGAATTGAATTGCGTTCTCGCTGTGAGTGGGTGTCTGTAAAACGACTTAGTGATTCGAATCAAACTGGAATACAACTTATGCAGGAACTGGTATTTCAAATGCAGCCTTTGAAAACACAGGTTGTATTGAGGTATGCGCTTCGAGAGGTTTCATCCTATGATGCGCGCATCTATGCATTTGAACGAAATCCGCTTTACATGTATGCTGTAGACGTGGCTTATGGAAATGGTTCAAGAGCTTATGTGTATGTTCAAACCAAATTGACCAAGCAGATAACTTGTTGGGTTAAATATGGCAAAACACTATATACCGATAGAAATGAAATCGGAAGTGGTGGTGATTTGATTCAAGGGAATCGTAAGGATGATTTATTTGTGCAGATTCGCGTAAATATTTAAAACTCAATATCTAAGTTGAAGACAGTTTTAAGCGTGTGTAAACTCGGGTTTTTTCTCGCTAAAGCAGCAAATTTATCTTTCCCAGTTAGAAATTTGACATCCTCTTGCTGTTGTTCGGTAGTAATTTCCACTTGGATCTGAATGAAATAATTTTTTGTTTCTTTTCGTATAAAACCGATCAAATCTTGAATGTGAGCATTGATGTAATCTACCTGGATTTGGTTATCGACTTCTAACCTAAAATGATCTTCCTCCAAAAGAACTGGCTCTCGTTTAACCAGAGCATTGTAAAAGGTTTCCATTCCTTTATCTTTCACTTGAAAGGCAAAACGACGCCATAACATATTCAATTGTTCGAATGTATAGGGCTCACGTGGTAGATTATCCCGGTCGATTGAATTAATTTGCTGTTCCTCCGCTTTCTTTTCAAGAATTTTTTTGATTGATAAATTCGACGTATTTAACTCACCGATAGGGACTTGACTTACTTTTGGTTCTGGTTTTGCAACGGGAATTACTTGGGGCCTTTCTGCGGGGATGGCAAGTTTGTTTTTTGGTGTTGAAGCTGTTCGGAGCGACTGATTTGGAAAGGGAATTAAATCAACAGTGTCAGTTAGGCATTTTTTTTTTCTTGCTCTTGCTTTAAAGAACAGAGCTGCATCAAGGCCATTTCAACTAACAAACGTTGATTTTTGGAGGCTTTGTAATCGACATCTGTTTTACTGAGAACAGCCAACGCACGAAGAATTAAATGTGCATCGATTGATTTGGCTTGTTCGATGTACCTGTTTTCAACCACTTCACCAACCTCCAATAACTGTGCTGTTCGAATGTCTTTACAAATGAGTAGGTTTCTGAAGTGATTGGATAAACCGATGATGAAATTGTGTCCATCAAAACCTTTATCGTAAATATCATTTAACAACAAGAGTGATGAAGGAATATCCTCTTTGAATGCGAAATCCACGAATTTGAAATAATAATCGTAATCTAACACATTGAGGTTTTCAATCACATGTTTGTATGTCAAATTGTTACCACAAAATGTAACGATTTGATCAAAAATAGAGAGTGCATCGCGCAATGCGCCATCAGCTTTTGTTGCAATCATGTGCAAGGCTTCCGGATCTGCGGTGATACTTTCTTTAGATGCAATTGTTGTCAGGTGGTCTGCAATGTCTTTAATTTTGATTCTATTAAAATCAAAAATCTGACACCTCGACAAAATGGTAGGGATGATTTTGTGCTTTTCTGTTGTGGCTAGGATGAAAATTGCGTGTCTTGGTGGTTCTTCAAGTGTTTTCAAAAATGCATTGAATGCAGAATTTGACAACATATGGACCTCGTCAATGATGTATATTTTGTGACTTCCAAGTTGCGGTGCAATACGAACTTGATCAATTAATGAGCGAATATCATCTACAGAGTTGTTCGAAGCGGCATCCAATTCATAAACATTTAATGAATTGCCTGTATTGAAGGATATGCACGAATCACATTGGTCGCACGCTTCTATTTGTTCCGTTCGGTTAAAACAGTTAATTGTTTTAGCCAGAATCCGAGCACTTGTAGTTTTACCTACACCTCGCGAACCGCAGAACAAAAATGCTTGAGCAAGATGATCTGTTTTGATTGCGTTCTTTAGGGTGGAGGTAATGTGAGATTGACCAACAACCGTATCAAACGTTTGTGGTCTATACTTTCGTGCCGAAACAACAAAATCACTCATGACACAAAGTTAATTTTTCAAGTTGAACGGGAAGCGTTTTCAATTCGATTGTTAAAAACTTTTGGGCTTGAAAGGAATTGGTTTCCAATCGTATTAATGTTTTTTATGTGTTTAATATTTAACCGAATTTAGTTTGTGAATCCAAGAATTCGATATACTTTTGATGCGATAAACTTTAAATTCAACTATTTTATGAAGAAAATTTTACTTTCATTAGGCTTTGTAGCTGGTACGTTAGCTGCTTCTGCTCAGCCTTTATTGGTGGAGGATTTTGACGCGATGACCGTTGGAAACCTTGCTACTGATTTAACAGGTGCTACTCCGGGACAAAACTTATGGGGTATTTATTCTGCTGGAACAGGTGTTAGTGCAGCTGATATTGCTGTAGTTAATGTCGCTTCAGGTAATAACGCTTTGAGCATTACTGGTCCTGCTGGTCCAACTGCATCTCCTTCTGTTACACGTTACGCGTTCAAAGATTTTTCTGTTGATTGGACTGCACGTGACGCTGGTAATGACGTAGTTTTTACACAATTCAAATTTAATACTGGAGCCAGTGGGGTAACTTCAAAAAACAGTTTCTACGGAGTTATTTTTGACGCTACAGGTGCTCCTGTTGCTGGTTATTTGTTCTCTCCTGAGACCAAAGCTTTGACAGGTCTTGCGTTTTACGATGCAACTTCTCAAGGAGGACAAAATAACTTTTATTCATTCAACTTAGGTACTTCAAATGCTGTAATTACTTTGACAGCTAATCAGGAAGTTACTGTTGACCTAGTTTGGGATAAATCAACAGGTGATGTTTACTGGGCTGGATCGAATTATTTTTCTTATGTTCCAGGATCAAAAGCTGGTGTTGAATTACAAGAATTCGATTTTTATGCTACTGCTGGTTCTGGAAATGCTTCTGCTGCAACTGTAGTTTTTGATGATTTGTACATTGATGCTCGTCCATGTCCATGGTCTACAATGCGAGAAGATGCTGGTTTTAACTTTGACGAAAACCTTTGTCAGTTGAACGCTACAGCTACAGCTACAGTTAATGACGCTGCTGTAACAGGTACATTTACATCTACAACTGGATTAACTTTTACAAGTGATTCATTAGGAATTATTGACGTAGCGGGTTCAACTGCTGGTAATTATGTTGTTACCTATACAACTGATGGTGAGGTAGATTGTCCTAACACATCAACAGACACATTGAACATCGTTGCTGCAGTAACTCCTGCATTTACGCCAATCGCTGATTTCTGTTCTGGTACAACTGCTCCTGCATTACCTGCAACTTCTACAAACAATATCGCTGGTACTTGGGCGCCTGCAACAATTAGCAATACAGCTTCAGGTTCTTACACGTTTACACCTGCTCAAGGTGAGTGTGCTAATGGGGGGTCTCTTGCTGTAACAGTGAAACAAACTCCTGCAGCTCCTTCAATTTCTGCTAACGGTGCTACAGCTGCATGTGCTGGTGCTCCAGTAACATTAACTGCAACTGCAACAGGTACAGTTAACTGGTCAAACGCTGCAACAGGTACAACAACAACGGTTTCTGCTGCTGGATCTTACACAGCTACACAAACTGAAAACAACTGTACTTCTGCTGCTTCTACAGCAGTAGTTTTGGCAGATTGTTCAGGTATTGAAGAATTAGCTAACGGTGTTGCTATTTTCCCTAACCCTGCTCATGACGTGATCAATGTAACAGTTAACAACGTTAACGGTACAATCACATTAATGACTGCTGAAGGTAAAGTAGTTGAGGCAAGAACAGTTTCTACTTCAACAACTGAAGTATTTAATGTTTCTGATCTTAACGCTGGTGTTTACTTCTTTGTAGTTAACAACGCTGGTTCAGTTTCAACTGAAAAAGTGATCATCAAGTAATTTATCTTACTAGATATGGAAACAGGCGGGCTTTTGTCCGCCTGTTTTGTTTTATGGCGTATTAGTTTAAACTTTAGACCAACAAAAACGGGCTACCAATGACAGCCCGTTTTTGTTGGTTACCTATTAACCTGTAATTAATCCAAAACCGTTATGGTTTCAATTGAATCACCTTGTTGGATTGCATCAATTACATCAAGTCCATCAATTACTTTACCAAAGCATGTGTGGTTGCGGTCTAGATGTGCCGTATTGTCTCTAGAATGACATACAAAGAATTGAGATCCTCCCGTATTTCTCCCTGCATGTGCCATCGATAAAACACCTTTATCGTGATACTGATTGTCGCCATTAAGTTCACAATCGATTTTGTAACCTGGTCCACCGGTACCAGGTATTCCGCTAGCGCCATCTTTAGAGTTAGGGCAACCTCCTTGGATAACGAAGTTTGGGATTACACGGTGCCATTTTAATCCATCGTAATAACCTTCTCTGGCTAGTTTCACAAAGTTCGCTACGGTATTAGGAGCGTCCTCTGTGTAAAAGGAAACCTTCATTTCCCCTTTGTTCGTTTTAATTATTGCTTCCATGAAATTAATTTTGTTCAAAGATAGTGCTTGAAATCAGATGTTCTATTCAAATAAGATTTCTTCATTACATTTGTTCATGCGCAAAGAGACCATTCATCGCGATAATACAGGCTTATTTAACTCCTTTCAAAATCAATTGGCATATGATCAATTGAAACTTGCTAAGTTTATTCCTAAACCATTTTCTTTGGACGCTTGTTTGGAGCAGATTAGTATAAAATCTAAGTCGTATGACACTTCCATAAGGAAGGTGTTGACGGAAGAAATCTCCAAGCAATATCAGGGCTTAGAATGTTCACTTGCGACGCAACAGCATATAGAAACGTTAAAGACAAATAAAGGCTTTACTGTTACTACTGGCCATCAATTATCTTTATTTACAGGTCCATTATTCTTTTGTTACAAGATTATTCATACGATTCGTTTGGCTCAAGAATTAAATGAAAAGTTGTCGGATCATCGGGTTGTTCCAGTCTTTTGGATGGCTAGTGAAGACCATGATTTTGAAGAAATAAATTCGCTGGAACTTTTTAATAAAAACTTTGCTTGGGAGACCAATCAACAAGGTGCTGTAGGTCGTTTTGAAACGCATGAATTACTCCAGCTTATTCAGGATGTTTCTACTCTTTTTCATGAAAAAGTTGAAGTTGAACAGGTTCTTGAATTATACAGTCAAGGTAAAACTTTGGCTCAAGCCACACGAAATCTTGTGCATGCTTTGTTCGACCGTTTTGGGTTGGTCATTTTGGATGCGGATACTCGCCGATTAAAAGAATTGTTTGTTCCTGTTTTGGTGAAAGAAATCGAAGAACAGCCAACTTTTAATGCAGTACATGCAACCAATGCTATACTGGCGGAGGAAGGAATTCAGCCACAGGTTCATGTACGTGAAGTAAATCTCTTTTACTTGCACGAAAAGGGACGTTTTCGCATCATCCATAGTGGCGATGATATCTTTACAATCGAAGAAGTTGGAACATTTTCATCTGCTGAACTCAGTACTTTAATCAAATCTGAGCCAGAACGCTTTTCACCAAATGTCTGTTTGAGGCCCATATATGAAGAGTTAATTCTGCCTAATCTCGTTTATACTGGAGGTGTAGGTGAATTGGCCTATTGGCTACAATTGCCTGCGGCTTTTAAGGCTTTTGGGGTTTGCTTTCCCTTACTTGCTGTGCGCACAAGTGCATTGTGGATAGATCAATCAACCATTCAAAAGATTGAGAAATCGGGTTTCCATTGGCAAGATATGTTTTCAGATATCAATGAGCTTAAGCGAAATTATGTCAATCAATTTAGTGGAGATGAAGTTGATTTTTCTGAAATAGATAATCATTTAACACGTTTAAGTGCTGCACTGACAACCAAAATATTGGAGGTAGATCCGGGATTGGAGAAGTTGGCGCATGCACAAGTTATAAAAATACAAAAGGAAGTGAGCATCGTTCGAGAAAAACTATTTAAGTCATTGAAGCAGCGTCACGAACATGTCTTAACTGCAATAGATCAAGTTTTTTTGCGTTTGTTTCCTCACCAAGGATTGCAGGAGCGTTCGTTGAATTTATTTCAGTTGTGTCGCGATGGAAAAGTATCTGATCGAATTGATTTTATGATGCAAGAAATTGATCCATTCAATCCGGATTTACATGTGTTTATTGAATCATGATAAAACAATAGTGCCATCAATTAATCGTTAGTTTTATATGAGACACTTCCTGTTCCTCTTTTTTAGTTCTTTTTTTATAGGTTGTCTCGCACAAACCTCCCAAATAAATTTGGAAGGAAGATGTATTGATAAAAAAGGCAAAGGAATAGAACACGTTTGGGTTGTAGTGAATTACGATTCGTTGAGTACGGTCTTTACTGACAAATCTGGCAAATACAACTTGAGATCTAATCCGGGTGACTCCCTCAATCTCTTATTTTATTTCAATGATATTTGGTTGAGGCAAACTGTTCGAGTTGAAGATAAAAAGAGGCAACGCATACCTGATGTTCGATTCGACTTAGTTCAAATAGATGAAGTTGTTGTTACCGGCGGAAAGTCTGATCCATTTGAGTTGCCTAAATTGCCAAAAACTGATTTCCAAAAATTGCCTTTAGGAAGTGTAGAGCGGGCTTTGATTTATTCCACAGCAGCAACTTCAAATAATGAATTAACCTCCAATTATAATGTTCGTGGAGGTAGTTACGATGAGAATCTTGTTTATGTCAATGGATTTTTGGTTTATCGACCTTTTTTGACGCGAAGTGGGCAACAGGAAGGGATGAGTTTTATAAATTCTGCACTGGTTAAGGATGTTAAATTTTCGGCTGGTGGCTTCGATGCGCAATACGGTGATCGATTAAGTTCTGTACTTGATATAACGTATTCTACACCAGATAAATTTAATGCATCGGCATCAGGCTCCTTGCTTGGTGTAGAAAGTCATGTGGCCAACAATCCCTCAACACGTTTCAATTTTTTAGCTGCAGCAAGGTATCGTTCAAATGGCTACCTTTTAAACACTCTTCCTACGAAGGGTACGTATAATCCTATCTTTTGGGATGCTCAGGTGCTAACCAATTATGCGATAACTGAAAAATTGAACTGGTCAGTTTTGGGTCACTTATCCAGTAATGATTATCGATTTTCTCCTACCACGCAGAAGACGGATTTTGGAACCGCAAATGAGGCTTACGCTTTTATGATTTATTTTGAAGGTAAGGAGCGTACACGTTTCCAAACCTTAATGGCAGGAACATCCTTAAACTATAAGCCAACTGAACGAACCAAATTAGATTTGTATGCGACTGTTTTTAATACGGCTGAGCGCGAGTATTTCGATATATTGGGTCAATATTTTATCAATGAATTAGAAACTGATCCCTCTAAAGAGGCTTTTGGAGATTCTATTGCTGTATTGGGTGTCGGTTCGTTTTTGAATCATGCTAGAAACCAATTAAATGCTACGATAACTTCCATTTACCATACAGGAAACCATCAATTTAGTCAGCACGTTAGTCAAGATGAATTGCGTACACACAATCAACAAGTGTTGTGGGGATTGAACTATCAACATGATCAATTTGCAGATGTGTTGAGTGAATGGAAATTAATTGATTCGGCAGGTTATGCTGTTCCACAAGGGTCTCCAAATGAGGTGGAGTTATATGAAACGATTAAAGGTGATCTCGCATTAGAAAATCAGCGTTTTACAGGTTTTTTTCAGTGGCGTTCTACGTGGACTCATGCTAAAATTAATTTACCAGTTACCGTGCATGTCAGGAAGCGTATTGGTGATTCATTGCAACACAAGCGCTATGATGATACAATTCCAAGATCAACTGCCAAATGGTCTTTAAATATTGGTACACGTGCCGGATATACATCCATTAACCAAGAACATTACCTCACTCCACGTGTGTCCTTGGTTTATCAGCCTCGAATTTACATGGTTACCAATGAGCGCGTCGTTCGGCGGGATGTCGCATTTAGATTGGCGTCAGGCCTCTATTATCAACCGCCATTTTACAGGGAGTTTAGAACCTTTACAGGTGGATTAAACACCCAAGTCAAAGCGCAAAAATCTTTTCACCTCGTTGCCGGTACAGATTACTTTTTTAATATGTGGGGTAGGGATGTCCCGTTTAAATTAACCGGTGAGTTATTCTATAAATACCTGTGGGATGTTAATCCATATGAAATAGAAAATGTACGCACACGCTATTATGCCAACAACAATGCTGTGGCCTATGCCTATGGATTTGACGTGAACATTTACGGTCAATTTGTTGAAGGAATTGAATCATTTTTTAAGATGGGTATGCTCTCTACGAAGGAAGATATTTTGGATGATCATTTTACGGAATATTACAATGCCAAAGGAGAAAAAATAATTTTTGGTTACAGTGAAGATCAAAATATCGTTGATTCAGCGATTATTTTCCCGGGTTATGTGCCTCGTCCAACAGATCAGCTATTCAATTTTGGCGCATTGATTCAAGATAAGATGCCTGGTTTTGAAGATTTTACGGTTCAAACCGGAATTCAGTTTGGCTCTCGTTTGCCTTATGGTCCGCCAGATCATACACGCTATAAAGATACCTTGCGCATGCGTTCCTATTTTAGGGTAGATATGGGTATGTCGTACGACTTGTTGCAGAAATCGAAAAATCTACCACACAAGTGGAGTTCTTGGTGTCAGGATGCGATCGTGTCATTTGAAGTGTTTAATTTGTTAGGAATCAATAATGTATTGTCAAAGCAGTGGATTCAGGATGTGGAAGGGAAATACTATTCCATACCGAACTACCTTACTCAACGTCGCTTTAACCTGAAATTCATTTTGAGATTTTAGTTCATTTATTGATTTAAGGCCAATAGTTTTATAGGACAATTTCGCGGAGTCACGGTTGTGTTTCTTGAAAAGATCAACCGCTATTTTGTATTTTAGTCGCGAAATCATGTCTTATGGAAAAAGTAGAGCCCTATAAACCAATTAATAAAGTCAGAATTGTTACCGCAGCCTCTTTGTTTGATGGCCACGATGCCGCAATCAACATCATGCGTCGTATTATTCAAACAACGGGGTGTGAAGTTATACACCTTGGACACGACAGGTCCGTAGAAGAGGTTGTTAATTGT
>Ga0172373_10005679_pt1 | contig 17013 bp, 13 predicted proteins | sample Lak10m_2_FD_114546 | JGI IMG/M metagenome (GOLD analysis project Ga0172373, IMG submission 114546) | Freshwater microbial communities from Kabuno Bay, South-Kivu, Congo - kab_092012_10m | ecosystem: Environmental > Aquatic > Freshwater > Lake | place: Democratic Republic of the Congo...
CTTCACTTGCATCGAGCACCCTTCGCCTTCGCTACAAACCCACATGGAAGCGTGTCCATAGCATCGGCGGTAGAGGTGTCGGTGAAGGCCCCTCCAAACAGGCGGTCCTCCTCAGTGTGGGCGATCGAGTCAAATCCCCCGCCTCGGGCTGGTTCGAGTTCTCCATCGACGCCTCCGGTGATGGCCTGAGCATCCGCAGCCAAAACCACTTTGGTCATGCGTTCCACCTCAACTACCTAGCTTCAGCCGGAAGCCTAACCCACGTCCAATTCGAGTCAAATGTCTGGACCGAGTTCACCGTCGTGACCTCCACCAACCGAATCGAACTCTGGCAGGAACGCACTCTCCTCGCCTCAACCAACTCCACGTCCCCCATCCCCTATCCCCCGAGGACAGTATTAGCTCAGGGTCTCTCAATCGGAAACTCGCGTTCCGGTGGATTCCCCGCTCTCGGCACGATCGCCGAGCTGGAGTTTTACAATTATCCCTTCGGTGACTCCGATCAGAGCGAATACTCTGTCAGCGCCGTCGCCATACGCGAACCGCCCTCCGTCCAGATGGAGTGGAAACGCAACCCCTTCGATAAGGTTTCCATCCGAAGACGCTCAGCCTCCCAAAGCTCCTGGATAACGGTCGCCACCAACGTCGCCGGCTCAACTTGGACCGATACCAACGTTCTCTTGGGGGCCACCTACGACTACACCGTCTTCAACCCTTCAAGCCCAGAACGTTCCTCAGGTGGTATTCGGGTAGGCGTTCATGCCTCGGTCCCAGAATTTCGTGGGGCGGTGATGCTGGTGGTCGACGAAACCCTCGAAAGCAAAATCCAAAACGCACTGCGGGAATACGAACGGGATCTGATGGGGGATGGATGGCGGGTCATCCGCATCCAAGCGCCCCGTCACAACGACGACAACTGGACCGCTAACCGAGACGCCATCCAGGGTCTACGGACGCAACTGCAAACCGAATACCGCAATTCCCACGGCGAATTGAAACAAGTCGTGCTCATCGGCCACGTCCCAATCCCGTACTCAGGCTTTGCCGCAGAGGACGGCCACATGGGACCGAAAGACAATCACTACGGGGCTTGGCCCACCGATCTGTTCTACGCAGACCTCGACGGCAATTGGACAGATCTCGATCGCTATCCCCTCGCCTACAACACCGTTTTTCCCGAAACGATGAACAAGGTCGGGGATGGAAAATTCGATCAGAACCAAGTCGCAAAGAACGCCAACGGTGATTCGGCCATTGAACTGGCTGTTGGTCGCATCGACTTCGCTCGCCTTGAGGGGTTTTTAGCTGAACGCATCTCTGAAACCGCCCTCCTAAAACGTTACTTCGAAAAGAACCACCGTTTTCGCCACGCCGAATTGACGTTCCCTCCAAGGCTCATCGCACAAGGGTTCTCCCACCCTAACGAAAATCGAACCTTGCTCAACAATGCCGTGCACAACGCACATCGCAACTTTGGCACCGACGATTCCGCGCTCGTAGTCGGGGATCTCTTCCGACTCAACCAAAGAGCGCTCTGGGGCTATCAAGCCGGGTTTGGATACGTCAACGTGATGAACAATAATCAGCCCAACCCATGGACCTCTGCCGATGTCACACGTCCCGACCGCGCTCCCCCCATTGGCTTTTACATGCTGAGTGGATCGTGGTTTGGCGATTGGAACGTAAAGGGTTGCCTGCTCAAGGCTGTCCTGGCCCCCGTCGACTCCGGTCTCGCCAGTTGTTGGATGCGCGGCTACCTCTGGCGATGGGATCCTCTCGCCGTCGGAGGCACCCTGGGGGATGCCCTCATGGCCACCGCAAACGACACAGACCAACACCCCATGCGCTTCGGTGCGCCGCGAACACTCGTGATCCTGGGCGACCCGACACTCCGTCCCAACGTCATACCACCTCCAACCGACGCTCATCTGCTTACGACCGAGACAGGCAGTGTCATCGAGTGGCATTGGACAGGCCCGTTACCCGATGCCTACTACCTTTATTCATCGTCCGAGGTCCTGGGCCCCTTCACGAACCGTGTCGCCTCCTTAGCCCCAGAAGTCACGCGACACCTATTGGAGCAGAGTGCCCCTGCTCACAAGTTCTATGCCCTACGTGCCGCCAAGACCGTCATCACCGGCTCCGGCTGCTACACCAACCTCAGCCAGTGCGCCTTCGTACGCCGCTAGAACGCATGCTCGGCTGCCCATCAAACTGGAGAACCCTCCCAAGGCGTCCCATCGAGCGCAAAACCCTCGATCGCCGCACTTCAAAACGACCTCTGCTCTCGGTTGACACGCTCACAACGCTTTGATAGTTTCCGCCGCATTGTCGCCGCCCATGAGCTCGTTGTTGAATCAACAAGTGCTCGTCCTGAATAGACTTTGGCAGGCCGTCAACGTCTGCTCAGCCCGTCGAGCGCTCACTCTCCTCTTCGAAGGACAAGCCCAGGTTGTCCTCGGAGGCGATGACGGGACATTTCAGACCTACAACTTCCGCGAGTGGAAAGACCTCTCCAAAGGCTCTGACACACCGGATTGTGTCCACTCCATCTCCTTTCGAATCCGCGTGCCCCGGGTGATCCTGCTCCTCATTTTCGATCGCATGCCCAAAAAGGAAGTGAAGTTCACCCGCCACAATATCTTCGAGCGCGACCTCAACACCTGCCAATACTGTGGGTTCATCTTTGACCGCAGTGAACTGAATCTCGACCACGTCGTCCCTCGCGATCGCGGCGGTCCTACCACTTGGGAAAACATTGTCTGCTCCTGTATCCCCTGCAACACACGGAAGGCCAATAGGACCCCACGTGAGGCGGGAATGCTGCTCGTTCGAAAACCGAAGCGCCCCAAATGGAGGCCCTTCGTACAGGTCAATCTCAGCTTGAATTACCACGAGAGCTGGAAGCATTTCATCGACCTCGCCTACTGGAACGTAGAATTGGGCGAAGAAGTCGGTTGAGGGGTGAACCTCCCGTTACCAGCCCCGCCTCAGCATCCTTTCTAAGGCGGCCCTAACTAAAAAGGAAACGCTCCCTAACCCACCCTCGGGCCTTCAGGCTTGGGGGCGTTGATCATATCCCAAAACTTAGGGTTCCCTTGAAGCATCTCGTCCTCTCCCAACGGCAAACTCGACCGGAATAGGAAGTCTTTGACCGTGTTCTTGTTCAGAATCCTATGAACCACGATCCCTAAAGCGTGCCGCGCAAAATACACGCGATAATCTCCAATACGGAAGCGATGCAAAACCGATCCATTCCGTTCCAGCTTACCAAACTTCTCCAAGTCCGTGTGAAGCACCTCCTGAGGAAGCCCACGAAATTCTCCAAGGATATAGAGCTGTAACTCCTTGGGCATCTTCGAGAGCTCAGCAGCGCTAACGGGATTGAAAATGATTTGGAACGGTTTCACAGGAGGCAATAAGACCACACCGGCCAATGAACGAAGTTTGAATCGAGACAGCTCCCAAGGCAGCCGTGATAAGCCGGTTTTCGAGGATGGTAGCGCGTACGGGAATCGCACCCGTCTTTCAGCCTTGAGAGGGCCGCGTCCTAACTGATAGACGAACGCGCCATCCCTCGAAAATCCTCATGCGAAATAAAAGAATATCCCCTTGCTGTCAAACCATTTCATGAAGGAAGTGGTAGCGATCGTATCGACCCCCTAAAAAACGCAGCTATGTGTCCCTCCCCGCCTGGGGTTCGAAAGCGATAGTCACTGCACCGACCTTGAACTGTTCTGCGGCGATCCTACAACGCCCCATCCAGTTCTCTAAATGCCCCCTCGCCTACCTCCTCCGTCCATCACCGTTGTATGAACTGACGCTTCCAAGGCTTCGAACCGCCTCTGGAAAGGCTAAACGTGTGCCCAGTCTCCCCCAGCCGCACCACCCTAGATTCAGGAAGACTTTCGTGAATTCCAGTCGCGAGTACTACCGATTTCAACCGCCCAACACGGTAGCTAAAACGCCAACACTCACGCCTGCATGAGTACAAAAAAAAGCCGCCCTTTCGGACGGCTTAATGAGAACACACCAATCCAAATTACTTGCGGCGACGGAGGAACAGTGCGCCAGCGCCGATAACGCCGAGAGCGATCGTGGAAGGCTCAGGAACGTTGCCGACAGGAGCAGAACCGGTGAGGCTGAAACCAGTCAAACCAGTCAGGTCACCAGGGAGGGAAGGAGGGCTGCCAGCGCCACCGAGAACGATGGAGAGAACAGCGGAGCTACCCTTGACCGTGGCGGCTTCATAGGATGCACCCGTGGAGGCGTCCCAAGCGCGAACCGCAGCGCTAGCAGCACCAGGAGCAATACCCGTGGTGATCGTGCTCGCGGAGATGTAACCAGCAGCAGCGCCCGTCCGGAACGGAACAGGGGATCCAACAGCACTCAAGCTGCTCGCATTCGCACCCACGTAGAGCTGAGCCATAAAGCCAGCGCCAGAGAGAGCCGTGCCGTCCGTGCCAAGAACCTTGGCATCAATACCAGAGCTCGGAACACGGTTCGCAAAATTGACCGTGCCTTGTGCTTGAGCAGCGATAGTCGCAGCGACAACCGCAGCAATTGCTAGGAATTTCTTCATATTGTTTTGTATTTTAACGTTCCGTTTCGGGGCTTAGTTGTTGACGGAGAATGTCCGTGTCCAGTTAGTGGCCTTCGCAACTTTCACGAAGAAGCCTTCACCAACTTTCGGGGTGGGAGTTCCACCAGACCATTCACCCAAGTCCAAGGTATGAACATCATAGCTGTTCTTGGCATTATTGAACTGATAGATGGTGTCGCCGTCTTGAGCAGGGAAACCCAGATCAGTGTCAATCTTGCCAGCCTGAGGAACTTGGGAGCTCTTGATCGAGAAACCAGCAGGAATAGGATTCGAGAGACTGCCCTGCATGACTTCACCAACGAAAGTGACTTTGGTAGCAGAAGGACTACGAATGAACGCACCTTCGCCAGGAGCCAAAGTGTCATTCGGAAGAGTCCACTCGCCGAGGTCCAGCGTGTTCACGCTGTAAGCACCATTCACAAACTTGTAAACCGAGGTACCGTCTGGAACGCTGGCCAGAAGCTTGGAAACCGTATTGTTGCCCGCTCCCGCGTCAAGTGGGTTAGCAATGATGGAGAAGCCCTGGGGGACATCCACATTCACATAGCCAACAGCGTTGACCGAGAAAACAGACTGAGCCATTGAGGTGGCCACACCCGCTGCGACTAATGCAGCCGTAAGAAGTAGTGTTTTTGTTCTCATTGTTATTAGTTGTGTTCCGTGTGTGCGCCCAATCTTTCAAAAAGCAGCGCGAGTGTCAATAAATTTTTCCGCCGAAACCAAGTTGTTAAAGTCGATCCTCTCAACCCTTCAACTCGGTCCGTATTTTTCCAGGCAAACACGCGCCTAACACTCATTCCTTACTCCTCCCCGCTCGCCCTGACAATCACTTTTAATGTGTCCGCCCCAGGCCTCGACGCCACATCTATCGCCTCAACTGCCTGCTCCAATCCAAACCGATGACTAATCAGAGATCGCACATCCAATCGCCTCGAAAACACCAACTCCGCCGATCTCTCCTGCAATGTAAAGTCCGACGAGTAACTCCCAATCAGATCCTTTTCCTGCGCGCACACGACACCCAGATCCACCGGCACTCCCGCGCCCAGCTGTGTATGCGCGAAGAGCAAGGCACGGCCTCCCCCTCGCACCGCCTCCATGGCCTGCCCCACAAGCTCATTCACCGGCACCGCCAATACCGCCGCATCAAATCCCCCCCGCGCCCAGTCCAAAAGGTGCGGCCGAAAATCCATCGACGCCGCATCAATCACCTCCACCGCTCCCAACACCCGAGCCCGGTGCATACGTTCTTTGAGAAGGTCCGAACCCACCACTTCAACACCCGCCAAAGTCAGCACCCTCGTAAACATCAACCCCACCGGCCCCAACCCCGCGACCCACACTCGATCTCCAGCCTGCAGCCCCATGCGCTCAACTCCTTTCAATACCGTATTCACAGGCTCCAACATCGCTCCCTCCTCGAAGCTGTTGCCACCAGGAATCCGCACCACCCCTCCAAACACAAACGGAAGCACACGCACGTACTCAGCAAACCCTCCTCCCGATGGCTCAAACCCCGCCGTGATCCCGGTCCGCTTATAGGTCGCACACTGCGCGTAGCTCCGGTGTCGACAGTAATGGCAGCTCAAACAGGGCACATGGTGGTGTAACGCAACCCGTTCCCCTACCGCAAAGCCAACCACCCCAGATCCAACCTCAGCAATCACCCCGGCGGTCTCGTGGCCAAAAACCCTCGGTGCCGTTACGGATCCGGTCTGAATTTTCTTGATGTCGGTAGGGCACACCCCGCAAACGCCCACCTTCACCAGCAACTCATCGGCACCGGGCTGGGGTATCGGGAGCGTCTCCATGCGCAAATCATTGACGCCCCGATAGACCATGGCCCTCATCGTATTTCCTCGATCGCAATCCATACGTTCACTCCTCTCGATTCCCCGCTATTCCCTTGCCACCCCCTCTCACCTCCTGATTCCGAAGGGGCTCTGGAATAAACTCCTGAAACCATGGTTCCGGCACGGTCGAAAAAACCCATTGCCGCCCCCGCCATTCCAACCGAAGCTCAACCGCCTGCAGAGCCTGGCATGGAAGCATCAGCTCCATCCATCCGCCCTCCGACAAGCAATCCCTCACAAAATCCAGATAGTGCCTCTCGTTGGGACCATAAATCTTATCCCCAACAATGGAGTGACCCAAATGCGCGCAATGGATGCGAATCTGGTGTTTTCGACCCGACCGAGGGTGCACTTCGAGCAGTGAAAAATTTCGCCCAACCAACGATTGGCACCACGACTCACTCCCGAAGACACGAGTCGCCGCCACCCCAAACTGGGCCCCAAAAAGGGCCAGAGCTCGACACTCCTCCGTCGCGAGGGGGCGATCCACATTCCATGTTCCCAGAACGCGAAACTCGGTTTCGGCCGGAACACCCCCTTCCCGCACCGCATCCTTGATCACGACTTCGCTCGCCAGCGCTTTGCCGAGGGGCTCACGGATCACGCCTGTGAGGACGTTCAACTCACCGTGAACGATGGTAAGATATCGTTTCGAAACCGTCCGATGCTCCATCAACCGCCCCAGTTCACCGGCCGCTCCGGCCTCTTTGGCCACGAGTACAAGCCCTCCCGTCTCACGATCCAAACGATTCACCAAATGCGCCGGTCTCTCCGATCCCAAGTAAAGCCGCACCCGGGAGATAAGGCTCGAGAATTCATCTCCTTTGGTCGGGTGACAAACCAGCCCAGCGGGCTTGTTCACCACCAAAAGAACGTCGTCCTCATACAAGACCGTCAAACGGGCCCTCGCCGATGCCTCTCGACTTCCCGAACTCAAGGAACCGCCCCCTGACCTTCGCTAGCCGACTGCCGAACGCGCTCCAGGATCACATCAGCGATGTGCGGTTCATTGCCAATGCTGGCACTATACCAAACCAATCGTTCCTTCCTCTCGGTGGGATTTCGCCAAGTGGGTTGGCCTTGTTTCAAACGTTCACGGACGACCGACTCGGGCTCACCTAGCATCATTGGGATATCTTCGTAGGAGTGGAGCCCATCGCTGATGAAGAATGGCGTCACGACCACGTTTCGAGTCCGCGAGAGGGTGTAGCATTCCTGAATACGAGGGTCTTCCTCCATGAAAAGCGGGTGGACTTGTGCATACAGGCCTCGCTCTCGAATCCAGTCCACTTGACGTTCGATCGCCTTGCGCGAGTTCTCGTTGTTCGTCGTCCCATGTCCCGCAATGAAAAGGGTCGTCTCAGCCGGCTTGGGAGCCCGAGGAAAGGGGTGCATCGCAACAACCTCTCGGGCGCGGGATAGGATCACCTCCGTCATGCTCTCATGAGTCCCAACGGGCCCGCAGTAGTGCACCGCCCGCCCCTGGATCTGTTGAATACGAGAGAAGTTCGTCTGACCATTCACACAGAGGCCTAACTCGCGCGGAATGACCTGCTCCGTAAAGTACCCCTCGCTAATAAACAGCGGCACAACAAATACCCGCGACCTCTTCACACCCCTGAGCACCCCGCAAATCGATGGCTCAAGCTTCCAAAAGCATTCCAGGACCTGAGCGAAACACCCTCGACGTCGCAATTCGTCCGCGTGCTGGTAAGTCGGTGCCGAAGAATCCGCATTGAGGGTCGACCCATGCCCGACCAACACCAAAGCCGAATCCGAAAAATCGTGGTTTGAACTCATTATCTTCCAATCTCCTCCAAACGTTGGCGGGCAGCCAAATGGCCAACGGCCCGTCCCTTTCCAAGGTTTCCGTCGCACTGCCGACGAAACCAGAACCCACCTACGCGGCTTGGGTGCCGGCACCAAACAGGCTCTTGAGCCAACTCCAAATCGCGTTGAATCCCTTCACCAAACCAATGTCTTCAACCGGACCAAGGCCATAAATCTTGGCCAAGGCTTCCTCGTGATCACGATAGCGCGGGGGCAAGAAGAATAGAGACTGGTTGTCGTCCCCCTGAAGTTCAATAACCTCTGAGTGCAGCAGGCCCCGGCCAATCGCATAGCGCGCCTTAGGTAGCGCAATCGAGCGCTCCGCCAAAATCATCCAAGGTCGATAACGAAAGGTGAATACCCCGTCGGAATCCCGGGACAGATACCCATACGTTCGGATCGGAGCATCCTCCACCGGACGGGCCAGAAACATCGCGTTCTCGGTTGCAGAGGGTTCAAATCGATGCTTCCTGCCTGTCACCAACTCCCAAGCGACGACCGTGCCGAAGACCGTGGTCCGGAAAGCCCAACCCGCGAGAAAGTAACAGATCCCAATAAGAACCAGCGACCAGATGGCCCCCACGTAGGAGTTTGCGAATGAGGTGGCCGTGACGGTCGAAAGCAAAAACGCCCGAAAGGCCTTGAGCGCTGCATCCACCGTCGCAAACGGGCTCACCAAGATCAGGATTTGGATCGTGTGCGAGACCAACCACACCACACAAAACGCTGCAAACGCGAAGGGCATCATGACGTAACCCCAAATCGAAGCAAACTGCACAAAGGCAAACCCCGAGGTGTCCAAGCTCGCATCGGAAGGAACCCACGCCTTAAACAGGCTCGTCACCACAGGGATGAACGCCCCGGTGGCAACCAATGCACTCACCTTGTTTTCAAACACCTCCGCCAAATCGAACGGTTTCTTGAGCGCAGTCGGAACCGCAGGCCCAAGCGTGTCCTTCAGGAAGCACAACCCCACAAGCCCCAGAGCAGGAATCCAGAAAAGTGGGTTCGAGAACCACGGTAACCCCGGGCGCTCCTCACTCTTGGCCCCAAAGTATTTCCACGCGCCCACCGCGCTTACCCCCAGAAGCGGCGAGATCGCGATCCCGGTGACCAGCGAGAGAGTCTGGGCAATCTGTGCCCCAGGGAGACTGGCTTTGTCCGTCGAACTCGACTTGGCAGGCGATTCAACCAGTCCTGAGGATGGAGTGGCCGCAGCGAGTTCGCCGAATATCAGACCAAAGACGAGGGCCAGCGAAAGCCAGATCCGGAGGGTCCCACCGTCAAGCGCCAATCCCGGGGAAAAACGAGGAAATAATGAGCTATGCATCGTCATCACCGTCACAGGGTAGGATCGGAAATGGTTCCGAGCAAGTCTTGTGGCACACACTCTCTCAATCGCCACCCAGTCGATCCACCAAACCCTTACTGCGTCGGATAGCCGGCCATCAGTTTCAACATGTCCCGAACCGCTTGGTCCATGCCCGAAAAAACCGCGCGACTGACAATGCTGTGGCCGATGTTTAACTCCTCCAAATAAGGCACCTCAAACAGACTGGTGAGGTTGTGATAGTTCAAACCGTGGCCCGCGTTCACCCGCAGTCCAAGCGATTTCGCCAGTCGAGACCCCTCAACCAATCGCGCCAACTCATGTGCCCGCGACTCCGGACGATCAAATTCTTCCGCGAAACGCCCCGTGTGGAGTTCGATAAACTGGGCACCAACCCGAGCCGAAGCCTCAATCTGCGCGGGATCCGGAGCGATGAAAAGGCTGACCTCGATCCCCGCCTTCAACAGCCGATCGACTGCCGGAGCAAGTGTCTCGAAAGTGCCCAGCACGTCCAATCCACCCTCCGTCGTCACCTCGGTTCGCTTTTCTGGCACGAGGCAAACGATCTCAGGCTTCACACGCAAAGCGATCTCGACGATCTCCGGAGCCACCGCCATCTCGAGATTGAACCGCACCTGAAGGGCTCGCCGGAGGGCAAAGACATCACGGTCGAGGATGTGACGTCGATCTTCGCGAAGGTGGGCCGTAATGCCGTGGGCTCCCGCAGCCACACACGTGATCGCCGCCTGTATGGGATCCGGCTCACCTCGGTCCAAGCCGCGGTATCGCGCCTCCCGAAGAGTGGCAACATGATCGATGTTAACGCCTAATTTTAGCATGACATCCTTCGTGTAGAATCGAGTCTAGGAGGGTGATCGGTGCCTTATCACTTTGCATCTGGAGGCACCGGAACCGGAACCACCGGCAGCGCTGAAGGCGTTAAGACCGGCCCTCCGGGGCTGGGTGGTGTCGCGGCCCTGACCCGATTGGTCCCCCTCGAAGGGCGGGGCGGCGGCAGAGCAAATCCAACCGGTTCAAAGGGCAAACGCAACGAAGCAAAAGGAAAGTTCGTCTCTTCAAACCACTGCGCCAAAAAGTTCAATTCAATGCCCGTGAAGCCCGACTCCGAGCGTCGGATCATCTTAAATTCGCGCGCAGACTCCCGGGTCACCTCCGTGATGACGTTCCCGAGCACCGGAGCCACGGCCTTCAGCCAGGCTTGAGCCGCCGAGGTGGGATCAAATTTGGGCTTCATCGAGACCAAGGAGAGAAACTGAAACATCTGCGACCAATGCGCGAGCCGCTCCTCGGTGATCTCCCAATCGTAGTAAACCAAGTTCGTGCGCCCTGCGACCTGCCCCAAGAGCTCCGCCGGGGCTGGATTGGTGAAGGCCGTAGAAACCGGAAAAAATCCACCGTGCAGAAACTCCCCGCTCGGATCGGTGAAGGCCTGGACATACGGGATCATCGCGGGCAGCCCACGCCAGGATAGCTCCGTCCGATTGGACGACCACATTAACCCACCAGCCCCCTTGCCATCCATCTCCTTGTTAACGAAGGAGGCGAGGTCGGGCGAAACCGAACGGAGCACGTTCGTAGCTTCCGGCATCGGTGTGGCGAAAAGGGTCATAAAGGCAACATCCGATCTCGCCCAGATGTAATACTGACTCGCAAATTTCGGCACGGCAACGTTCGTGGGCGATCGCCAGGTGCTCGCCCAGAGATCTAAGCCTTGGCCCGCCGTAAAACTCACCAACGGGCCGTGCACCGCATGGGTTGGAATCGTCCATGGCTCGAGTTTCAAACCCGGGTCGTCCTTAAAGGTAACATGAGCCGAAGTCGTTACCCGGCCCTTCTGTCCCAGTACAGTCATTGTCCCATGCGTGATAGGCGTGGGCCAAGGAAGCGGAGGAGTGACCTTCAAGGCCTCAAAGTTCGCGTCCACCTTCATCCAATAGTCGGTGGCTACCGGGCACGGGCGACCCGTCTTCGCAACCGTATCAGCCCACTCCCCGAGCCCGGTCTCTTCACCCACCCCGGCCGTCCAAAGTAGCCAGTTTCCAACAGACGCAAACCGGAAGGCTTTCGATCCTAGTCGAAACTCCTGAGCCTGCACCCCGGCAACAGTCACTCCGCGCACGGTGTTTGACGACATTCCCAACACGGAACTCACATTCGTCTGCCAAAGTGCGAGTTTCGCACTATCAAGCAGCACGGCACCGTTCCAAACCGGTTCCGGATCGCCCGCACGTAAACGTAGTGCAAGCCACGTCTCTCGGGTCATTAAATCATCCAGCAGTGGAGTCAGAAACGGGGAGTATGCCGAGGCGTCGATTTGCGTCGAAAATACAGGGGTGACGGCGGAAACGAGCTTAATCGTGAGGTTTGACCGAAGCACCGCAGTCTCCGGGAGTTCGAGGACCCGTCGGAGCGAAGCCGCATTCGTATCCGCCAAAATCTGCGTCCCACCGGCAGAATGAAACGAGAACAGGGTGGTCCAAGCCGGCTTCGGCGGGGCGCTGACGACAGGCTTTGGGGCTTCCTTCTGGCAACCCAAGAAGGCGAACCCCGCAAGCACGGGCAAAACATGGCACCAAGCGACAAGACGCGACCAGGAACTCGGACGATGACTCAACATATCGTGATGATTCTCTGCCAAAGCCACGCTCGCTTGGCAATGTCTATTGGTACAACGCCCAACAACTGCTAGCGGTTCCCAAGCCCCTGGGACGGCAGACATCCCTGCCGTTGCGTGGTTATTCTCGCCGTGAATCAGAGCCTCGCGTGCGGGCTCACAAGCCAGTGCGCCTCGTTTCAAGCCTCGGAAACCGCACGGATAGGACTTCACGCGGCGGTCACAATGCCGAGCCGGATTCCCCTCTTGCAACCCCGCCCAAGGCACGCACAATCTGCCAGGGTCGCATGGATCGGTCCTGGCTCATGAGCAAACCTCCCTATCCTTACCGCTTTAGCATTCCGATCGGAATGTGTGCCATCCTCCTGCTCGGGGCTTGGGCCTTCAAGGGGCATGCGGCCCGGGACGCTCGGAACGCAAGGAAGGCCGTCCAAGCCGCAGGCATCCAGATCGCTGCAACCGGTCAAGCACACGCTCAGCACACCGCTTCTTCAACCTCCCAATCTGCGTTCGAATCCACACGCTCCGCGCTCCTGGCCCTCAGCTCAGATCTTCCCGCAGCGTTCAACACCATCGAGCCTCTCCGTTATACTCGACCCGGCGTAGCCCGTGCGGCCTGGCAAAGCGCTCGACATGGCAACGCCGCGGCGGAGCGCGAACTCTGGCGCGACCTCGAGCGTGTCGTCGATGAACGGCAACCCGCCCTCTCCAACCTCAGAAAGACGCTAGCCCACGCGCCCGCACAACGGCCTCGAACCGTCTCCTCAAACCCAGAATCCGATCTTGAGATCGTACCTAGGATCCGTGCCGCAGGATGGCTCTGCGCCAGCATTCACGTGCACTTGGCCCGAAAACAAACCGCAGAAGCCCGCAGGCTGTTGATCGACCTGATCCAGCTAAACCGATTCCTCTCCGCCGAATCGAGCCTAGCCAATTTGCAGGTGAGCCTAGCCCTCTGCGATCTGACAGCGCGGGCGACGTGGCACGTGCTGCAAGACCACGGAGAAGACGACGGCACTCTGGAGCCAATCCAGAAGGGCCTGGACTCCATCGCACTTTCAAAGGATGTCGTGCGCGCTCTCGACGCTGAAATCTCGCGAACCGTCGATTTTTTCGAATTGTTGCGAACGGGCGGTCAGAACGGCGATGACGCGCTCACGACGTGGATCGCCGAGTCGCGTCCCACACGACTGGGAGCGGCTGGGATGTCACCTCCCAGCTCGTGGGAAGCGAAGGTGTGGCTGCTGGCGTGGAGAGACGCTGATGAAGCCTTCTTTCTGCACACGCTCCTGCGCTTCCGGGAACGCCTGCGGTCAGGGGCAACCACAGAGTCGTGGGCTCAGAAGCAGCCCGACCTCGCGGCTTGGGATCGCGAGGTGGCTTATCGATTGCGTGGGTTCCCTGCCGAGTCTTATTGGGTTTCTCGCGTGGGTTTGCCCGGCATGGAATCCCTGGCCTCGCGTGTGGCCACGGTGGATACGTTCCGAAATCTTGCAACCGCCGCTGTGGCCGTGGAGCGCTGTCGCACTTCTCTAAAACGCCACCCCAAAGCCTTGTCCGAACTTCGACCCTGGCTGGGGGCGATCCCACCGGTTGACCTCCTGGGTGGGGGCCCCCTCCGGTTTCGGTTCTCAGACTCCGACACGCGGGTCTACTCCGTGGGGTTCGACGGTCAGGATCAGGGAGGTGACCCATCGCCCACCAGCCATCGAGAGGGAGATTACACACCCCAGATCGGACGCGACTGGGTGTGGCCGCTGGAGGATCCAAGTCGTGGTTGACCCAAGACCGAGAAACACCCTTTGATTCGCCTATGTGGATTCCTCCCCATGAACCGACGTGCAATCCGCTTCTGTACAACCCAAGACGATGCCTCCAGCTGCCGGGGACAGACCCCGAAGCGTCCGGCGGCGAGGTAGGGACGTCCCGCTGGGACGTCCGCGTCCGACGTCAGCCGGACGCTCCGAGGCCAAATGTCTCGCAGCCCTCCGAGGCTACCACGCTCCTGGACGCAAAGCCCCCTTCCGTCCCGCTTTCGCGGGACGGGGACGTCGCAGCGCACCGTCCCAACCTGTCTCGGTGGCTGAGTGTTCTTATCGGAGCTTGGTTGCTGGGCACATCCGACACTCCACAGGCGGGAGAACCAGCCCCGCCCCTTGCCCCTGCCCGATTGGACCGATACAACCTACTGGTCTATCGGACCCCAGACGGCCAAACGCGGCCGGTGCACAGCACAAAGGAATGGGGGCTCCGTCGACAAGAGGTGAAGGCAGGTCTCGAACAAGTCATGGGCAAAATGCCGGGCGACGAAAAACGGTGCGATTTGGACCCTCGTGTCGAGGAGGAGGTCGATTGCGGCACCTACGTACGACGTTTCCTGACTTATGCCTCCGAACCCGGGTCGCGGGTCCCCGCCTATCTGCTCATCCCCAAACGGCTGTTGGCGGGCAAGGGATCGGCCCCCGGGATCCTTTGCCTTCATCAAACGCATGGGCTCGGTCAGAAGGTGGTCGTGGGACTGGGCCAAAGCCCGAATGACGAGTATGGAGTGGAATTGGTCGGACGGGGCTTCGTGTGCCTAGCACCCGCCTACCCGCTGCTCGCAAATTACGCCCCCGATTGGCGCAAGCTCGGATATGAAAGCGCCTCCATGAAGGCTATTTGGGACAACCGACGTGGCCTCGACCTGCTCGATCGCCTGCCCTTCGTCAAACGGGGGCGCTATGCCACCATCGGACACTCACTAGGGGGGCACAATAGCGTGTTCACCGCCGTATTCGACGATCGGCTTCGTGTCGTCGTCAGCAGCTGCGGCCTCGATTCGTTCCTCGATTACATGGGGGGAAATGTGAAAGGGTGGACCGGGGATCGTTACATGCCGAATCTTGGACGCTACGCCGTGAGAGATATTCCATTTGATTTTCACGAACTAATCGCGAGTTTAGCCCCCAGACCGTGCTTGATCAGCGCTCCAATCGGGGACACCAATTTCCGCTGGGAAAGCGTCGATCGGGTCGCCGGTGCCGCCCGTCAGATCTACGGACTGCACCGGGTTCCAGAAAACCTCATCGTCGAACATCCGGCTTGCGGACACGAGTTTCCCAAGACCATGAGGGAATCCGCCTACGCGTTAATCGAAAAAACCTTGGGCCGACCACGCTAACACATGGGCAGCGCACGTAATCAGTTCATTCTTCTGGGAATCCTGTGCCAGAGCCTGACGTGGGATGGTTACCTGCTGCCCTTCGTTTACCTGAGTCTCTGGTTCATGGCGGCGGCAGCATCTCGTAAGGGTTGGTCTTTCCCCGAATGGTTCGATCCGATCGCGCTCACGTTGGGATGTATCGCCGGCTACGCGCTCGGCAAACTCCCCGGTCAAACCAGCCACTTCTTCATCGGCCATGGTATCACCTGGCTCCAACTCACTCGCATGCCGCGTCGGCTCAACGACCGCGAAAAGATGTTTTCAATGGTCGCCGCCTGCGTGCACATCGGAGTGGGTTGCACCGTTGTCCTCGACTTCCGATTCATCTTCATCCTGGCCGGAGCGCTGTTTCTGATCCCCAAGACGCTCCAGGAAATCCATCTCGAACGTCTCAGGCACACCCAAGCGCAAACCCACTCAGGCCTGGGTTGGAAGGGGTACGCGACGTTGTTCCTCATCATGGTGAGCGTCTTCTTGGGTTTTCCGAGAGCGGCCATCGGATCGCCTCTCCAAACCCGCAGAACCCCCGATACCAATGAAGGTAATCTGGTGGACTCGGTTCTAGATCCCACCCGCAGCGGGCTGGCTCAATCGGGAAAAACAATCCTCCAGATCGAAGGTCGTGACCTGGGCTTGCTGCGGTCGTTCGCGCTGGTGGACTTCGATGGCACCCGATGGACCCCCGATTCGCGCGCGTCGTTGCGGAGTATCCGAATGGTTGCAACCAACGAATTGCAGCAGGCCGATCGTCGACGCGTCCGCGTGAAGCAAGTGGCGTTCTTAGGGGGGGTGCTGCCCAGCGAAGGACCCGTCTCGCATCTGTCAGGAAAGTTTTTCCGACGCCCGCTCCAGAGCTTCCACAATACCATCGAGTGCGAGGCCATGTGGAACACGGCCAACAATCTCTACGAATACTGGGTGGACACCCGGCCGCGCGTGGACCGAATCCCACCCGGATTATGGACGCGCATGACCAATCATCCTCCGATGTCCCCCAAACTTTCAAACTGGTTGGAGCTTCGATTGGCGGGAACCCGAACGCCTCTGGAAGAAGCACGCGCCCTCGAATCGTATCTGCGTGACAACTTCACCTACGAACTGGGTTCGCCCGTTCTAAAGAGGATCAATCACCTCGAACAATTCTTGATGGAGGAACGACGCGGACACTGTGAACGGTATGCCTCAAGCCTCGCCCTGCTCCTGCGAATGCGCGGAATCCCCACACGAGTGGTGATCGGCTACCTGCCCAGCAACCGCAGTATGTTCTCAGGCTGGATCAACATTCGCTTCAAGGATGCCCACGCGTGGACCGAAGCCTTCATCCCCGACCGAGGATGGGTCCAACTCGACGCCACCCCGCGCTCTCGTCAACCCTCCACTGGCGTGGAGCTCCGGGATCTGGTCGACGCCTTGGACCTCGCATGGTTCATGAACGTGGTGAGTTTCGATGGCGGAAGCCAACGGGAGCTCTTCACACGAATGGCTCAAGGCGCGGAACGTTTCGGAGCCTGGGTCTCAACACAACAAGGCCCCCTCATCGGCACCCTGGTGTCGGTC
>Ga0172373_10005680_pt1 | contig 17010 bp, 9 predicted proteins | sample Lak10m_2_FD_114546 | JGI IMG/M metagenome (GOLD analysis project Ga0172373, IMG submission 114546) | Freshwater microbial communities from Kabuno Bay, South-Kivu, Congo - kab_092012_10m | ecosystem: Environmental > Aquatic > Freshwater > Lake | place: Democratic Republic of the Congo: South-Kivu...
CATTTTTTGGCGGACACGAGGATGCGGATGGTACTGTTTCTCGTGAAGGAGTTCCTCAATCGTTTCGGGCGTGAATTCAAGGCGAATCATAAGCTAATATAGGGGCGTAAAAATGAATTATTCCACCGCCTGTCTATTATACAGGAACCCGGTTAGGAATGTTTTATTTGATAGTTATATGAGTATAGGAGATGCTGCGCGATGGTAACAGTCGCAATCTGCAATTCGGAAGCTCGAGAGTTTATTGCGGTCCAAGCCAAATACGCTGAAGCTCGTCGTTGATCAGAGGTACCTATTAGGTGATACATCAGTTCGGTCAAGCGGATTGCGTCTTCCTGAGGTAAGGCGGTAAGGTGGTCGGCGATGGTTCCGTGCAACACCTCCTCAACGTTCAACTGGCCGAGTTGGGTCTGCGTGATGGCGTGTCGCATTTGCGCATGCGCAAAATCCCAGCGGCCGTGACTGCCGCGCTGGATGACCTGTGCACGAAACGTTCGCCGCAGCGCCGCGAAGCGCAGCGGGTCCCACACGGGCTCGGGTTCCTCCGGCGCCAGCAGCCGCGCGGCCGGCGCCAGCAGGGCTTGCAGATCCGACTCGCGCCAGCCGTTCCGGCTCAAGGCGATCAGGGCAACAAAGCCGCGCGTCCAACCGGCGCCGAACAGTTTTTCGGCTCTCGCCAACAGGTGCTGGTACAAACCAATCAGTTCAGCGGGCAGGTCCACAGCCTTCTGCAACAGCAGTGAGTGCAGGTTCTGCTCGGCGGCGGTGAAGTCGTCGGCGTCCAGCAGGTTCAACTGCTCCATGGCCAAGGTCAGCCACAGCGGGTTGCGGTAGGCGGGCGGGCCATCGTCCCGGCGCAGGGCCAGCACCCGGTTCAGCACGTCCGGGTTGCAGGCCCGGTGATAGCGGGCCCAGACGGACTCGGCGATGTCGCGGGCCTCGGCTTCGTCCAGCGCTGGCAATGTCATCACCGTGACCCGAGGTTTCGCGCCCAGGGCTTCGGCTTCCGCGCCCGGCAACGCGGTGGCGATCAGCCGTGCGTTCTCGGGCCACAGTTTCGGCAGCCAGGTCAGATGCCGCGCCTGCGGGGTCGGTTCGAACTGGTTCAGGGCGTCCAGCAGCACGACGACCCGGCGTTGGCCGGCCACCCGGTGCAACAGCCGGGCAAAGGCCTGTTCGATCTCCTCGCGATCGGCGTTGTCGGTCAGCGGCGAGCGTTCGCCCAGGTGCAGCGCCAGTTCCTCGCACCAGCGGCGGAGCATGGTCTCGACCCGCGCCGTGCGCGGGCCGCTGCCGGCGGCGTGCGCCAGCACGAACAGCCCGTCGTCCCGGACCAGTTCGCGGTACAGCCGGGCGAACACCGTGCTCTTGCCGGAACCGGACGGACCGGTGAGACAGGCGGCCCAGGGCGCGCCCGGAGCGGCGGGCGAGCGGGCCAGGTCCACGAGTAGCCGGAGGGTGGCGGCGCGGCCCCGGAAGTCGCGCAATTTGTGCTCGACGAATTCGTCGAGCATGGCGCGGTCCTGCCCCGCCTCGGTGGTGGGCGCCTGGGCGAGATAGGCGCGGGTTTCCTCTTTCAATTCGGTCCACAACGCTTTCAGCACCTGCCGACCCCAGGCCTCCAGGCCGGTGGGTTGTTGCGCTTTGGCGTCCCAGCCGAGCGCGTAGGGCCGCACCCGCCCGGCCAGTTCCGGGTCATCCCGGATGGTCTGTTTCAGCGCGTTCAGCCGCTCATGTCCGGCGCGGATAGCGGGGTCGTCGGCGTAGTCGTCGCTGTATTCCGCCGCCACGGCCTTGGGCATGGCGGCATAGGGGAGCGGCTCGCGGAAGTAGAACAGACTGCGGCGGCGCTGGGCCGGATCTTTTTTCAGCAGGCCGAATTCGATCTCCAGCGCCGTGACGCTTTTGCCGGCGGCCTCGGTATCCAGCCCGGCTTCCTGGGCGGCGGCGGCGATGCGGTCTTCCGGCGGCGCCCAGCCGTAGCGGTCGCCCAGCAGCACGAGCAGGAACGGCCGCGAGCGTTCGATTTCGTCCAGGCAGACTTTCAACACCTGCAGGTCGCGGGCGCGCTCTTCGGCCAGCGTGGCGGTTTCCACGCCCTGGCGCAGGTCGATCGGCTCCAGGTAATGGCGGCGTACGCGCAGCCGGTCTTCCAGTGCCGGGAAGACATGGTTGCGGAGATGGTCGCGCTCCGCGTGCATGTCGCGGAAGGTGCTGCTGATGAAGACGGGGCGGGAGCGCCAGGTGGTCAGGGTTTCGGCTGGTTCGGTCATGGCGGTTCACGGTTGGGTTCAAGGGCCTGGGTTGCTACGCCCGTCACTCTCAAGTAGGGCGCTGGCCTTGTGGAAGGCGGATTGACCATGTAGAGGTTCCCTCCCCCCTAACCCCTCTCCCTCCTGGAGAGGGGAATGAAATCAATACCTTGCGAGTTACCTGGAGACTCATGGTTCATGGCGGGACCAGACGGGTGGCGCGCCTCAGTCCGTTGCGGCGTCCGGGACGGGCTCGTTCGTCTCCGGCGGCCGCAGCACGTGCGGCAGCGAAGCCGGGAAGCCGAGGGTCAGCAGGGTGATGTCGATGCGGTTGGCATCCTCGCTGTCGAGGCCGCGCACGTCGTGGCCGAAGGCATGGCCATAATCCGCGGTCAGGCGCGCCAGGACGGCGGGGTGGCCACGGACCAGACGCGGGCGCTGCAGGCCGCCGGCCTGTTCGACAGCCGGCAGTTGGCCGGCGGCGAACTCGGGCATCGCCCGCAGCTTGGTGGCGGCCTTGTCGAACAGGGCGGCGGCCGTGACGGTGACGCCGAGTTCCATGATGTCCAGCACGTTCAGCGCCTGTACCGGAGCGAACCGGGCCGCCGCGAACGCCTCGATGCGCTGCAACAGCTCGTCGGGGTCAAGCGACGCCGGGACCGGCCCGCCAGGTGTGGCGGCGGGTTGATGAGCGAGCGCCTGGCGGACATGGTCAGCCCAATCCCGGTGGCCGAGCGTCTGGCCATAGAGGCGGTCGAGGCGTTCCCGGTCGAGCACCGTGGTGTGGGTCAGGGTATCGACGACGGTGACGGGTTCACAGGCCTCCCAGCGCTCCCGGGTGTGCCGACGCAGCGCCTGGGTAAAGGCTTCGAGTCGGGTTGCCAGGTCGGCCTGCCGCTGTTCCAAGTGTTCGGCCAACCGGCAGCGCTGCCAGTGCGGCCACCACAGGTGTTCGATCAGTTCGAGATACCGGCTGACCAGGGCGCCCAAGGCATCGATCAGGATCGCGACATCCTTGTCCAGGCGCAGTCGTCGCCGTTGGAGTTCCCGTTCCTGCCGGCGGTAGGACGTGATCCAGTAGAACAGCCGGCCATACCAGGGCAGGCTGCTCAACAGGGTTTCGATGTCCTGTTCGATGCGCTGTTGTTCCTCGCGGTGGTTCGCCAGTTCCCGCAGCAGCGCGCCGCTGGCCGAGCCGAAGGCGCCCTGCAGTTGGCTGAACAGGTCGTCCGCGTCGCGGGTCGCGTAATGCGGTCGCTGATGATAGGCGCGTACCCGGGCCAGCGCCGCGGTCTCGAAATCGTGCAGGAAGGCCGGCTGCGGCGGCGGGGCGCCCTCGGGTGGGGGCTGCGGATCATCGGGAAAGCCAAGGAATTGCCGCTGGGCGGCGGTAAACAGCGACGGGCGGATGAATTCCGGCGTCAGCCGCTGCAAGCCGGTGGCGGGCAACGGTTCGCCGGCCAGTGTGCGCAGCCAGGCGCGCCCGCCCGCGAGAAACAGCGGCGAGGTGTTGAGCGCGTGGTCCAGGCCGGTTTGCAGGGCGGCCGCCGTGCGTGTCAGCGCTCCGTCGCAGTCCGCGATCACCGCGTCCTGGGCGAGCCGGAGCCGCTCTTCGAGAGCCTCGCGAAACCGCGTCGCGGCAGTCTCGTCGAGCGGCAAGCCCTCGGCCAGCAAAGCGCCAATGCCGGTCCCGTGGGCGCGGGCCAGGCAGGCCTCGAACTCGGCCAGACTGTCCGTGATCAGGCTCGCAGCCTGGGCGCGGAATGCGGCGATGATTGGGTCCGGGACGGCTACGGCCGCATCCAGCCCCAAGCGCACCAGATCAAAACCAAAGCGCGCTTCGAGATGCCGCTGGAGTTCCTCCGGCAGGTAATACAGCGTATGCCCCGCCAGGGCGGAGTAGACCAGTGGGTGATCGTCGACCCGGGTGTTCAGGGCCATCAGGGGGTAGGCGCGATGCTGCACCAGTTCGTCGACCTCGGCATCGAACAGCGTGCGCCGCAAGCCGGCCAGCAGCGCGGCGCCGCGCCGGCTGTCCGCCGCGCCGCTGTCCGCCGGCGTCTGAAACACGAACACGGCGTTCAGGAAGGGCAGTTCGCCATACAACGGCTCAAGGGTCTGGCAGCAGATGCGGCTTTGCCCGAGGATCTCGTCGCTGGCTAGCGCATCCGGGATGACCAGTGACAGGGTGATGGACTGGTGCCCGCTGACCAGCCTTCCCAGTAATTGCCGGAGGCGGGCCAGTTCCTCGGCCAGGCCGAACGGCGCGGTCTCCCAGGCGGCCGCGAGGCAACGCACCTCGAGTTCGACCTTGGCCCCCCGGTCTTGCGCGGCTTGGACCAGCGCGCCGAGCGCCGCAGCGAGACCGGCCCTGGCTGAATCCCGGCTTTGCGGCGCGAAGACCTGAAACAGTTCCGGGTCCACGACCTGCGCCCGAGCCCATTCCTGTAGGGACTGGGCCCACTGCCGAGCGGAAGGCCCCATGGCATAGAGCAGCAATGGGGACCGGCGCGGGGGAATTTCGCGCCAGGTCGAATCGTCGATGGTGCTCATGATGCCTCAGACCGTTAGCGTGTGCGTCCCTCGAGGTACCGATCGATATCGAGGCCGTAGCCCTTCCGCTCGACTTTCTTGCCAAGCTTATCGTCGAGTTTATCGCCAAGAAACAGCTTCAGTTCCTTCAGTTCGCGGTAGGTCAGACGAGCGCTGTACAGGCGGTTGAAATCCCGTTTGTCCATCTTTTCGCCGACCTTGTGGAGGTGATCCTTCAACGCCTTGACTAACTCTGCTTCAGGCATTGATCTGACTTTCTCTTTCAATAGATGGCTGATCAGGTCGAGCAGGTTATGGTTCTCATTCGGTGTTTCGCCCTTCTTAGGTGTACGCTTCGGCGAGTAGTCGTCCTTGAGTTCGTCGTACAACTCGCGAAACAACCCCCAGGTCCGTTCGGTATCGCCGTGCTTGAAGGTGAACTCGTGGCCCTTAGGCAATTTGCTGTCCTGGATGACCTCGATCCCGTCCACGATCGCCATGCCGATCACGCGCAGGGCCCGATTGGCGATTTCGCTGGTCGGGAACAGATCGGGAACCTCCATTTCGAGGAATTTGTCGACGTGGTAGCTCGGCGTGATCTCGTTGTCGTAGCCGCAGCGGGCCTCGCCGAGGCCGCTCATCGCATAGGCGGGTAGAACGGCGGCGAAATTCAGCAGCCAGATGCGGGAAGGGTCGCCGGTGGCCGAGTAGGACGGGTCCTTGATGACGTGCATGGCTTGGCATGCGGCGTCCACCCGATCGTGATGAGCCTGATAGCCCCGCTCATGATCGTGGAACCCGAGATTCCAGATGTTTTCCAGATGTTGTCCCCGGTCGGCGGTGATCTGGCTGCGGTCGTAGCTCCACAGGGCTCCGGCCAGCTTGAACAGAAGCGTGAATTTTTCCTGCTCGTACTGCTCGGGATTGCCCGAGGCCTCGGCCAATGACTTCAGTGCGTCACTGACGCTGAACATCGACACGCGATAGCGCGCGAGATGGTCTTCACAGGCTTTCAGGAACATCTCGGCCAGTTTGCCGGAGCCCTGTCGATCGAGATCCAGGTACGCTTGCGGATGGTGAATCGACTGCCGCGCGGTGAAGGCCGGGTATTGGAGATAGAGTTCCTCGGCGGGACATCCGCCGACCGAACCGTCGTTGCGCGCGACGATGATCGTATGGCCGCCGCCGAGAAGGATGTAACTATTACGGCCTTTCAGGACGTCCAGCCTGCGTTTTGCGCGAGCCTGGGCGTTCAACAGCGCGGTCTTGGCGTTGGCCAGGGCCAGATGAATTTCGTCCACGCTGGGTACGGCTTTGGTCGTCTCGGCTTCGGCCAGGTCGCGCAGGTGCGCGAACAGCCTCTGCTCTTTTTCGAGATTGAGCTTCCTTTTCAGCGCGGTCAGCCAGTCCGATGCCTGCCCGGCCCAGCGCTGGACCGCGCCCTTGCGCCCGCCAATCAGCGGGTACGGCCGGCTCCTGACGGCGAGTTCCAGGCAGTCATCGACGCTTCGGCTCAGTCCGTCGATCTCGATCGTGACCTGTTTGAGTTCTTCCGCGATGGGGTCGGTCAAGTTACGCAACTCCGCCAACAATGCGCTGCACCAGTTGAAACGGTAGGCGGCGTCGAGCCGGGGGTCCGAAGCCAGGCTGGCCAGCTTCTGCGCCAAGGCGGCGCTCATGTCGCGGAGGTGCGGCTCGCCCGTGGTCTGGTAGTGCTGATCCAGCCGATCTACCAGTGCCCGCCGTTCGGCGGCGAGATGCGCCTTGATCGCCTCCGGAAAATCCGGGTCGGCGATCTCGTAGGACTCCACGACCAGGCTGATCCTGGCTTGATCGGGACACAGCCTGGCGCGAGCTTGTTCACGGGTCAGATTCTGCTCACGAATGAACGCGGCCACATCCTGCTCGACGCTCGCCGCCGGTGCATTCGAGGCCGTACCGGCATCGAGGCTGGCGATGGCTTCGCCGCACAACCGCACGGCATTGGCGGCCGCGACCGAACGATGAAGTTCCCTGGCCGGATAATGGATGCAACTGACGCCGATGCTGGAATACCGCGGGTAGCGGCCCTCCCACAGTGTAGGTTGACCCGCGGCAATCGCCGCAAGCAGGTTGTCCGATGCGCTATGTATCGGGTACGCCATCCGGCTCAGCGAGAGGAACACGGCATCCGCCAGGTTATCGCAGATCTCCTCGACGCTGCCCTTGTTGTTGCCGAATTCGTCACGCCCGTCGATGATGTGAAAAATATCGTAAGGGGCCCTCTGGACCGTGATCTCGCAGTCTCCCGCGTATTTGACGTGATATGGCTGGAAGGTCTCGTCGTCATACATGATGCTCTGCAGATTGTCGAGTTCGGTCAATGCCGCGTAGGCATTGCCCTTGGTGCGGTGCGCGAACGGTTTGTCGCGATACGGCCAGAACGACAGGAACAGGCCGTGGAGCAGGGCGTTGGGCCGGAGGTGACGGACCAGGATGCCCATATCGAGGAAGATTCCGCTGGCGGTGCCGCCGGCGATCGAGCCGCATACGTAGACATCGGGGTCCTGGTCGGCCAGCTTGAATTGGGCTTCCTCCATCTGGTTGAACAGCCCGTTGTAGCTGAGCGCCGTGAACAGTTTATCGAGCCGGTTGCGGATCTCGTTGATATGGAAGAAGAGCGCAAGGCGTCCGGTCTGCCGCACCGCGCCGGCCCCTTTATTGATGGCGCTGATCGGCGCCTTGTCCGCATGCCAGGCCTGGGCCTCCGCGCTGGCACGCAAGAAGCCGGCCGGATCGTCAACCTTGAGGTGTAGAAACTCTTCTTGGGCGAGGCTGTATTCCTGGTCGCCGGCGGCCGAGGGCAGCTTTTTGAGGGCGCCGTCGGTGTCGAGACTCAGCATCTTGACGCAGGGAGGAACGGCGCCGTAGGTGTCCAGGAACAGGCGCTTGGTACGCACCAGGATTTCCTGCCCGGCGCCACCCAGACCAATCAACAGGGTCATGCGAAATTCAGCTTGTGCGGACATGGCTAGACTCCTTGAATGCTAGAAAAAAGTCAGATGATGTGGAGATTGAGGTCGTAGGATGCGTGATCGGAGGTCAGTTTGTGCCGGCCGGGGCGCAGGCAACACGATTCGGGCGCGGCAATCCGACGTTGGCGGCCACGGCTGACCTCGATGACGCCCTGCCCTTGCACGATCGTCAGTTGCAGATACTTGTGGAACCACAGCATACGACGTGCCTTGATTGTGAAATGGAGATCGCACGGGGCCAGCTCCGGGGCTCGCCGGCTGTCGAATTCGCGCCGGGGGCTGACGCGGACCAGCGCATACTGGCCATGGCATTGGGCTTCGATCTGTCCGCTCAACTTGGCCATGAACCCACCGACCAGATGCAGCAAGGTCAGCAGCATGGTCGCCGTGATGCCCGCGAGCGTCCACGGAAACCGGAGTTGCAGCGCGAACCACGGGCTCTTGAAACGCTTCTCGCCCCGCGGCGTCGTGCCGGTCAGTTCGTAACGGTAGCGGTAGGCCTGGTAATCCGAGAACGGCTTGACCGTTGCGTATACCTGAGCGGTACCGTCCACGCGCGCGGCGATGGTATCCGACGAAAACGGCTCGTATGCTCCCGTTTTCTCATTGAAGCGCTCGATAACCAACATCAGCTTGGGCGGCACGTCATACGCCCCATAGTCAGGATGCCGCGTATCCAGGCTACCGCCGAATTCCGGCCGCGCGGTGGTGAACGGCGCCCGCTCCAGCCAGTTAGCCGTCCGTCCCCATTCGATCAGCGGGGGCATGATGCGGGTCCTGACCGTTGTTTGACGCAAGAACATCGGATCTCCGGGGCTCGTCGCCTTGATTTCGAGATCCATGACCGCTTGCGGCTTCGGATCCCCCAACAGTTGCCGCAACGCGTGCGGCATGTCGAGATACTGTAGTGCGCTGGACGGATCGAGGCTCAGCGGCAGGTAGGTTTGCGCCACGCTGTCGGCCGCGCCGACGACATGCGCCTGTAGCTGATAGTCCCCTCGGGCGACGGCGCCTTGCTGGTCGTCCCAGAGCCAGGCCCACAGGGCTCCACCCTCGTTACTGTAGTAGCTCGGCTTGGCCTTGATTTGCAGGCGGATCGGCGAGTCGATCTTGCTCAGAACCTGCGGTGTCTGGCCGTTTTTCAAACTGACCTGCCACTCGCCGTGTTGGGGATTGCGGACGACGATCAAGTCAAAGTACTCGTACCCACTGTTGCGATAGAGGGCGTTGATCGCCGGCGCCGAGGCGGAGGGCGCGACGTCCGCCTCGGCTTTGGGTTGTTGCAGCAGAATATCGCCGGAACTCGCCAGGGGTTTGCCGTCCACCGTGCGTTTACGCACGATGAACGTCATTTTCTCGACCGTCCGGTCGATGCGGTAGACGGGCTTGGTTTCCTCCGGCGAAGAAATTCCCTTGACCGACTTCAGGATGGCCAGGACCGCATTCGGGACCTGATCGAGCTGTCGGGCATGGGTGAACAGCGCGGAATCCCGCGCGATCTCGCGCTCCATCAGTTGCGCCCCGGTCAGCGCTGGGTCCAGACCAGGAATGGTCTTGAGGCTGCCGGTTTCACCCAGCGTGATGGTGAAGAGACGCAACGATTGCAGCGCACCGCGAACGGTTTCCCGCAGTTCCTGGAAAGCCCGCTGGATCTTTCGGTCGGCCGGTTCCAGCAAGCCATCCGACAGTACAATGGCCGCATGTCGCGCCTGGGGCGTGGGAAAGAAGTCCGCCTTGCGAGCGGCCAGCAGCCGCAGACCGGCGCGGATGTCCGAATAATTCTCGTCGAATTTGACGTTGTTGCGGATCAGGTCCTGAAAGCGGCGCCGATCCTCATCATTCCGAATGGCAACCGCTGCCGCCTGACGCGCCAGGCTCCCGAAGGTGATGACCGAAACACGATCACCGGGTTCGGCGAGATCCGCCAGCAGCATCGTAGCCTCGCGGATCAGTTCCTGCTCGTTGGGCAGAATGCTCCTGGAGTTATCGATCAACACCGCCCATTCGGTTTGGGTGCTTTGGGGGGTCGGTGCGGCACTTTGCTCAGGATTGGGTTCAGGCGCCTGCGTGCATGCCGTCAGCCACAAGAAAAGGAGGCGCCATAACCATGAACCATGGGATAGACAGCTTAGCCGTGACTGAACTACGCAAGCCCTAGGGTGTTTCATCGTCAAGCACTCCGAATGTGAGGCGGGGATTCACATGCCGGTCAGTGAGCGGAGTCAGACAGCGGCGCCCAGACGACCTGCCATGATGAGCGATTTATACGCTCGCGCCCATGGGTTGTAAATTATGTTCTTCGGCGCGATGCCTGACCGAAGTCGCTACTCGCCTCTACACCGTGGCGATGGGCGGGCGGTGCCACCAAAATCGGGCGGAGGCGCCGGAAACGCCCCTTCTCGCGGACGCTCGAAGAGGCTTATTCCCGCCAGAATACAGGCCCTGGTACAGCGGGCCAGCCATTCTCATTTTGGCTTGAGTCTTGTCAGTCCGACCCTGGAGGGCAGAATCCAGCAACCTGCCTGGTCGCCATCGACATCATGGATGCCCTGATCCGGAATCCGGGTCTTTTGGACTGTTCAGGTTCACGTCCCTGTGACTGGATTCCGGCGGTCCCTGCCGGCAGGCAGGCCTGCCGGAATGACGGGGAGGGGCCGGGGGTCCGGCCCATAATGAGAACCGCTGACAGCGGGCGGGGCTTTCAGCCAAAATGAGCATGGCTGCCAAGGCATCACCCTGCCCGATCAATCATCATCCTTGCCTGCATCCGGGGAATTAGTGGCCGCCACCAGCGGTACCTGATATTCGCCCAGGATGGCTTCGATCCGGGCGCCATTCTGGGCAATCCAGGCATCGAGTTTTTCCTTGCGTTCCTTGTCGGGGAAGCGGACGCCCATGGAGATGGGGAAATCGAACCTAAGACCCGGCTCCGATTGCATGGGGATCAGTTCAAAGGCACCGGGCTGTTGACGGGCGAGATAACCGGCAATCGGTCCCCAGATGATGACCATGTCAAGCTTGCCGTCGGCGAAGTCCTGGGCCAGGATCTTGCCGGTGTTGGTGTTGACGTCGCCGGTCATGGACTGGTACGGAATGCCCTGCCCCAGGAGGTGATGATTCAGCAGCCAGGTGGTGCCCGGCGCCCCGTCAAACATGGCGATGCGCAACTTGGCTTTGGCTTCGGCCGGGAGTTTGTCAAGGTCTGCGGACGCCTTCACCGCATCCAGCAGGCCCCCTTTCCTGATCACCATGACATAGGTGGAGCGATAGTAAGGTTGGGTGGTAGCGGCCATTTCAAAGCCGGTGGGAACACCCATCACCACATCGCATTTGTAATCCTTGGAGTCCTCCTCGACTTTGGCCTTGAGGGTGTTACGGATGAAGCCGAGCCGCTGCGGGAACCAGTAATATTCCAGCTTCTGGTCAAAATCCTTGGCTATCGCTTCGGCAATCTTGTTCTCGTAGCCGCTGCCATCCTTTACTGACAGCGGGGGATTGTTGGGATCGGCGCAGACCTTGAAGGTCTGCTCACCGGACTGCGTCGTCAAGGACACCCCGGCCAGCAGGATCAGAATGGCGTGTCTGACCTTGACGCTCACTACTGGTGCTCTCATGAAACCCTCCCTGATGAATTGAATGGATGAATGGAAGGGTTCTATTTTACGTGGTTCGGTCCTCCGCGTGCCGGTGGGGACTTTCATCAACCCAATAAAAAACCCCGACTGACAAGTCAGTCGGGGTTCTATCAGTTCGGGCCTGATGGCCCGTCGCGACTGACTTTTTAGTTAGGCAGTGCGAATACGGTGAATACGCCGCCCAGCTTGGTGTGTGCGCTCAGGCTCTTGTACGCACCGACGGCGCCCAGACCTTCGCTGTCGCCTTCCAGGCCAGCCGCCATGCCCACGCCGGCCCAGCCGCCGATGCCGGACAGTATGCCGACATACTGCTTGCCGTTGTGCATCCAGGTGCTGACGTTGCCGATGATGCCGGACGGAGTCTTGAACTTGTACAGTTCGGCGCCGGTGCTGGCGTCACGTACCTTCAGGTAGCCTTCCAGGGTTCCATAGATGACTACGTCGCCCGCGGTGGAGACCATGCCGCTCCACAGGGAGAACGGTTCGTCGATCTGCCAGGCGATCTTGCCAGTGGTCGGATCCCACGCGGTGAAGGAGCCCATGTGCAGTTTCTCTTCCTTCTCGCCGGTCTTGACGTTCGCCTTGGCCGGATAGATGTTCAGAGTTGCGCCGACGTAGGGCTGACCCGCGGTGTACTCGACCTGGAAGGGCTCATAGTCCATACAGGTGTGATTGCCGGGAATGTAGATCAGCTTGGTCTTGGGAGAGAACGTAACCGGTGGTTCGTTCTTGGCGCCCATGGCCGAAGGACAGATACCCTTCTGGTTGTGGTCTTCGCCACCCGCCTGGGTGGAGTACTGTGACTGCACCTGCGGACGGCCGGTCTTCATGTCGACATGGCTGGCCCAGTTGACCATCTTGTCGAACTTCTCGGCGACCAGCAATTCGCCGGTGACGCGGTCCAGGGTGTAGCCAAAGCCGTTACGATCGAAGTGGGTCAACAGCTTGGCGTGTTCCTTGCCGTCCTTGTCCTTCATGGGCAGGTCGATCAGGGCCATTTCGTTGATGCCGTCATAATCCCACTCGTCATGCGGGGTCATCTGATAGACCCACTTGGCTTCGCCGGTGTCCGCATCACGCGCCCAGACGGTCATGGACCACTTGTTGTCGCCAGGACGTTGTACCGGGTTCCAGGTGGAGGGGTTGCCGGAACCGTAGTAGATCAGGTTCAACGCGGGATCGTAGCTGACCCAACCCCAGGTGGTGCCGCCACCGATCTTCCACTGGTCGCCCTGCCAGGTTTTCAGGGAGGAGTCCTTGCCGACCGGCGCCATCTTGCCGTCGGTCCAAGTCATGGTCTTTTCGGCATCCATCTTCATTTCGGCATCGGGACCCATGCTGTAGGCCTTCCACGCGAGGGAGCCGTCCTTGATGTTGTAGGCCGCCATGAAGCCGCGTACACCAAACTCGCCGCCAGCGATACCGATCATGACCTTGTCCTTGACCACGACCGGAGCGGAGGTGTTGGTCATGCCTGCCTTCGGATCGCCATTCTTGACTTTCCAGACCAACTTGCCAGTCTTGGCGTCAAGCGCGATCAAGGTCGCGTCGCCCTGAGCCATGAAAACCTTGCCATCACCATAGCCCAGTCCACGGTTGACCACGTCGCAGCACATCACGCCAATGACTTGCTGGGGATCGGTGCCCTTGTCAGGCGCATAGTCATATTCCCAAATCACGCTGTGGGTATTCTGATCCAGCGCGTAAATCTTGTGGGGGTAACCGGTATGGATGTAGATCAGGCCATTGACGACCAGCGGACCGCCTTCATGACCACGCAGCGCGCCCGTGGAGAAAGTCCAGATGGGCTGAATGTTTTTAGCGTTATCCTTGTTGATCTGGGTCAGTGTGCTGAACCGGGTACCGTAGTAGTCGCCGCCCCAGGTAGCCCAGTTGGCGGGATCATGGGAGAGTTTTTCAACTTCGGCATTCGCGAAGCTGATGCCGGGTGCGGCCAGTGCTGATGCGACGGCCGTAGAAAGCAACAAACTCTTCAAAGAGTTTTTCATCGTTTATCCTCCTCAGAGATGAGACAACCAAATCGTTTGCAAACGCTTATTGACATCTAAGCTGAACGGACCGCAATGTTTCAGCAGGAAATTATCGATGGGGAAATCGGGAAAATTTCCCGGGCGGCCGTCTGGGTGCGTAACTTGAAGGATTTCAAATCAAAAGTCAACGACCCGAAGCACACAATTTCCTGCACACCCTACCGACCCGGGATACCGCAAGGCCAACCCCGGTTCCCAAGCCGGCGAATGGCGCTGATGACAGCGTCCGCGGATCGATGACTAAGGAATTGATTCTCCGCACGCTGGGCCCGAAAATGCCACTCCAATCCGCCATCGCCCAGACTTGAAACAACCATGCTTCATTCGCCGTATTCAAACCGCCTACCATGGCCATGTCGTGACCGCCGTGCCCGTGGGGCCATTCAATGCTCTCCGACATCACGGAGCCGGGGTCGTCAGGGTTTCCTTCATTTGGCTGGGCTTGGGGTTTGCACCTTGGGTATCGGTCTGGCCTTGCTTGGGTTCAGCCCGTCCACTCAGGCTGAAACCCTGTCGTTGCAGGAAATCGCACCCGGCGTGCATGTGCATCAGGGGGTCCACCAGTTGCCGGATACGCATAACCGAGGGGAAATCGCCAACATCGGTTTCATAGAGGGCGAGCGCTGCGTGGCGGTCATCGACAGTGGCGGCAGCCCTGAACAGGGCCTCGCGCTCAAGCGCCGGATCGAAGCGTCGACCCGCATCCCGATCTGCTATGTGATCAACACGCATGTCCATCCGGACCACATCTATGGCAACCTGGCCTTCAAATCAGCGGGCGTCCGGTTCGTGGGACATCATAAACTGGGCCAGGCCATGGCCATGCGCGCGCCCTACTACACCGAGAGGGCTCCCAGCCAGCTCGGCTTTCAGCTTTCACCGGAGCACTTTGTACCGCCGGACTTGCCGGTGACGGAAACCCTGGATCTCGACCTGGGTGGTCGGACCCTGCGTCTGACCGCACACGCGACCGCTCACACCGATAATGACCTCAGCATCCTGGACAGGAAAACGGGTACCCTGTGGCTGGGTGATCTTCTCTTCATGGGCCATGTACCGGTGGTCGATGGCAGCCTCAACGGCTGGTTGGAGGAAATCCGTAAACTCCGTACAGTCGAAGCACAACGCGTGGTACCGGGTCACGGCCCGGTCGTTGCCGCCTGGCCGCTCGCGCTGACAGGCGAGGAAAATTACCTGAAAATGCTGCAAGCCGAGATCAGGTCTGCCATCAAGGAGGGTAAAACCATTGATCAGGCCATGAACGAACTAGGCAGGACCGCAAAACCGGATTGGCAACTTTTCGATGACTTCCATAAACGCAACATAGCCACCGGATTCGCCGAACTGGAGTGGGAGGATGACTGACATTCAACGTCTGAACGACTCCGCGCCTGCCGGAAAGGCTTTTCCACCCTTACCATCATCCCATCAGAACAAGAGGAGCCCCCATGAAAACCTGCATTAGAAACCTGTTGCTGCCGCTCAGCCTTTTCGCACTGGTGGTGACGGCTCCGGCCACCCGCGCCGAAGGCGAGGACGAGACCGCCTGGAATACGGTGCTCAAACAAAAGCTGTTCGCCGACCGCCCCATTGTCGAGGATCAGACCGTCGCCATCACGGCGCCCTATCGAGCCGAGGATCCCGCCCTGGTGCCGCTCCAGATCACTAGCCAGTTTCCACAGACCGCGGAGAAGTACATCAGGAACATCACGGTGGTGATCGACAACAACCCCGTGCCTTTCTCTGCCTCGTTCGATTTCACCCCGGAAAGCGGCAAGGCCGACATCGCCACACGCATGCGTTTCAACGCGTATACCCATGTTCGCGCTATCGCCGAAACCAATGACGGCAAACTGCATATGGCCAAGGCCTTCGTCAAAGCCAGTGGTGGTTGCTCCGCGCCCATAGGCACCGATATCGAAGCCGCCAAGGCGCGTATGGGCAAAATGAAATTCAAGCTCGACGGGGACAAGGTGACCCTGGGACAGCCCAACCCGCTGCAACTGTTGGTCAGTCATCCCAACATCACCGGCATGCAGATGGACCAGATCAGCCGCATCATCCAACCCGCCCACTTCGTCAACGAGGTCAAGGTCAGCTTCGCGGGCAAGCCCATCCTCACCGCCAAAACCGATATCGCCATCAGCGCCGATCCAAATTTCCGCTTCTATTTCACCCCGGACCAGGCCGGAGAATTGAAAGCAGAAATCAAGGACAACCTGGGCAATCAATACTCGGCCACCCAGGCAGTCACCCCTTGAATCATCCACCCTGCCCGACGGGTACAGCGGGCAGGGGCCATGCCCTCCAGGATGCCAACCCGGCCAGGCGCCATGGCTACGCAGCATCCCACCCATGGCCATGATCTACCGTTACTGGCCCCGCTTCCGCCGTTCACCGTGAACATCCCGTCTGTCGCCCCTTTGACTCTCGGCCTGTGGCTGATCGGTGGACTCTCGCTGAGCGGATGTTACTCCGGCTACTATATGACCAGAACCGCGCCTGACTCAGCGGTCATTCATGAACGTAGCGATCCCAGAAGGAATGATGGTTTTCCGGTGTATCTCGCTTCGGTCACCGCCCATCCGCACGGCGAGGCAGCCCAGACGCAGTACGAACTGGCGAGAAAACTCGAAACAGCAAGGCGCTACTCCGGCGTCTACCTCTTGAGTCCTCCGGGCCGCATCATCGAGGCCCGGCTGAAGGTGGACACCTCACCACAGGAAGACCAGGAAGCCTGGAACCTGTGCAAGATGGTCCTGTCGGGTCTGACGGCGTTTCTGCTGACACCGGCGCTGCCTCAAACGCTGGATTACGATTCGGTTTACACCCTGCGGGTCACCTGGCCGAACGATAAGACATCCCAATACACCGCCGCGTGTGGCGCCCATTCCTATGCCACGCTCGACAAATACCGTGATGTTCAGAATTTGGCGCGGACCCTGAAGGAATCCAGTTGCCTGAATTCTCTGGTAAACCAAATGAGCGCCGACTACCCCGGAATGATCGACAAGGCCCTCTATACCCCACCCAACGGGACTACCACGAGCCAGATGGAAAAAAGCGGTTCCTCCAGGACTCAGAATAGTCCGACACCGGGGGATGTCTGCCAGGTTCTGGGTTATCGATTGGGCTCCAAAATGTATTCCGACTGCCTGGTTGGAGTGGACTAACAAAACGTGAAAGCAGCCTTTTGACCCGACACCCGGTGTCTTGCCAAGCAGCGGCTTGACTGGAAACTCTCTTCAATCTCCTACAATATGCCCTGCTGACTGGACAGACATCCATTCCAACCTTTAGAGGAGACATATGAGCCACTGGTTTGAAGACAATTCCCGCTCCATCGGCCGGACCCCGCTGGTTCGGCTGAACCGCATCACCGACGGCGCGCCGGCGACGGTGTTGGCCAAGATCGAGGGCCGCAATCCGGCCTATTCGGTGAAGTGCCGCATCGGCGCGGCCATGGTCTGGGATGCCGAGCAGCGTGGCCTCCTGGGGCCTGGCAAGGAGTTGGTGGAACCCACCA
>Ga0172373_10005683_pt1 | contig 17005 bp, 13 predicted proteins | sample Lak10m_2_FD_114546 | JGI IMG/M metagenome (GOLD analysis project Ga0172373, IMG submission 114546) | Freshwater microbial communities from Kabuno Bay, South-Kivu, Congo - kab_092012_10m | ecosystem: Environmental > Aquatic > Freshwater > Lake | place: Democratic Republic of the Congo...
ATTACCAACAACATCGAACAATGGCATTACCGGAACATGGTCACCAGCCTTGGATAACACAGCAACGACCACGTATACTTTTACCCCAACAGCAGGTCAATGTGCAACGACCACTACGCTTACAATCACAGTCAACCCAACAACAACTCCCACCTTTACCTCAGTAGGAGCACTATGTTTCGGCGAAAGTCTAAGTGCTTTACCAACGACTTCCAACAATGGAATTACGGGTAGTTGGTCACCAGCATTGGATAATACCACCACAACTACCTATACGTTTACTCCGGATGCAGGACAATGTGCAACCACTGCTACATTGAAAGTAGAGGTAGTTGAAAATTATAAGATATCGTTAACTTCTGACTTAGCATCTGATTTTCAAAAAGTGTGTTTAAACACTCCGATTAACTTAATTGAATACACCATATTAGGAGCTACACAAGCAGCAGTACAAAATTTACCTGCTGGAGTAAGTGTGAGTATGAATGGGAATAAAGTTTCATTAACAGGTATACCTTCTGAGATTGGAACTTTTGACTTTGTTGTAAAAGCAGTTGGTGGCTGTGGGAATGATTCTGTTGTAGGACAAATCATTGTCGAAGAATTATTTACACCTTCTGTAACCATTACATCTTCCGATGCTGATAACATCATTTGTGCAGGAAGTACAATGACTTTTACAGCATATGAAACAAATGGAGGAAGTTCCCCAATGTACCAATGGAAAGTCAACGGGCTAGCGGTTGTTGGAGAAAATAAAGAAACCTTTACCGTTAATTCGCTTGTGGATGGGGATAATGTTTCCGTTGAAATGGTATCGAATTTAACTTGCTTGACAACTACGTTAGCTACATCCAATGTAATTACAATTTCAATAGGTACAAACCTAGTTCCAACGTTTAATGTGCCAAATGAAATATGTGCTGGTGAGGTATTTACGTTGCCAACTATTTCTGATGAAGGGTTAGTCGGAACTTGGAGTCCAGCAATAAATGTAAACGAAACGACAAAGTATACATTTACCCCAACCGTTGCGAGTTGTTATACTACGAAAGAACTTACAATCGTTGTCAATGCACTACCAGTCGTAAATTATAGTGCTGTAACCAATAATGTATGTGATAATTCAGCTACCGATATATCTCTCACAAGCGTTACTGCAAATACAACATATACCTGGAAAGCGATAGCTTCATCGAATGTGACTGGAGCTGCTGATGGAAATGGATCAAAAATCAGTCAATTATTGCAATTGAAGGATGCGACTATTGGCACAGTCAACTATACAATTACGCCAAAAGTAAACGCATGTTCAGGAGTGCCAATCACAGTTGCTTTAAATGTACACCCTGTAGTTCAGCCAACAGTAAGTATTGAGGTTACAAATATGCCAATGAATGCTACCAAAGATACGGTTACACTCTGTCCGGATGACAATGTTATTTTTAAAGCAAGCTCGACCAATGCTGGATCTAACCCAGCGTATCAATGGAAGGTAAATTCCCTAACGGTAGGATTGAGTACCGATACGTATTCATCAGGAAAGATAAAAGATAAAGATATTATTAGTGTTGTATTAACATCCAATCAAGTTTGTGCTAGTCCTGTTACCGTTATTTCAAATAAAATAAATGCAGTAGTACGAGCAAATCCATTGAAGGTAACAGCAGGACCTACACTTTCGTGTAATGGTAGTGATGGTTCTATAACAATGAAGGGAGATGCAAAAGGAGATATCTCCTGGAAACTTGGTTCAAGTCTACTTGGCGATACACAAAATGTTGTTTTACAAACGACCCCGAATACCCCATTTTTAATAAATAATTTAAAAGCTGGCACCTATAACGTCACCTTTGATAATCATGTATGTGTTTATTCCTACAAAGCAACCGTTTTTGAGCCGAGCAATCCACTTCCACCTTCTGCATTAATTTCGAGTAAAACAGCACTATTATGTCAAGGGGATTCTTTACAACTTACCGTTAAGTTTGAGGAAGATACACCTACTAGTTACCTATGGGTTAAAGATAATTTGGATACCTTAAAACAAACATCTCAAAGTATTTGGGTGAAACAAGGAGGGATTTATGGTGCAAGTATTGTTATGTCTGGCTGTGTATCGGATAGGTTAGATACAACAGTGACATTGGAAATAAAACCGAACAAATTAATAGCAAGTCAACTAGTACAGCCGACGTGTTTAATTTCAACAGGAAGTGTCACATTAACTAATCTACCGATTGGTAATTGGAAAATTCATGCTACACCAAGCATTGCAGGTACACTAACTGGTTCAACCAATACCTATGATTTAGTAAATTTAACTCCATCTACAAGCTATTCAATTTCTGTAGAGAATGATTTAGGGTGTATTTCCGATACGTTAATAGTTGCTATAAAACCCAAATTAGTTCCACCGTCCAAGCCCAATTTAACAGGGATTGTTCAACCATCTTGTACGGAGAAAACGGGGTCAGTCACCCTAACAGATCTTCCATCTGGAAAATGGGAAATAAAGGGTTCTCCACAAATAAATACGGTAATAGGCGCTGGTTACTCACAAGTAGTAACCGGATTACAAGAGAATACAACGTACACATTCACAGTAATAGATTCCAATGGTTGTTCTTCGGTCAACACTATATCATTAAAGATGAATAAATACTACGGTAAACCGAATCTTCCAACAGTACAAACACCACAGGCTTTTTGTGCTACGGATTTACCAAAGGTGTCTAACTTAAAAACAACTGGTGCGATTTCACCTATTTGGTACAAAGACGTGAGTTCATCGGATGTATATACTGCGGACGCCTTCCTTTCCACTAAAAGTAGTTATTATATTTCCCAAACCATCGATGGGTGCGAGAGCGATCGTATGTTAGTTACTGTAAACTTAAACGAAGGTCCAAAGTTCCCAAGTATACCTTCCCTTAGTTATTGTGCAGTAGAATACAAAAAGGTGAGTGATTTAATCCAGAAAATTAATTCACCTAATCCAACACTTTCACTATATGCCTCGCTAACGGGTGGTTTTACCTTGCCGATGTCGGATACATTACTTTCTAAGGATTATTATTATCAAGCAGACAGTGCTGGATGTAAAAGTGTTGTTCGACAAAAAATAACTGTAAGTATATCGCAAGGAACAAAGCCAGTCTTAACTTCAACGATTCCTTCTCTTTGTTCAAGTGATGATTTAACTTTTTCTGATTTATCTAAAGAAGTTGGAGTAACAAGTGGTTTGCTGTGGTATTCCACCGACAAAGGAGGTATTGCGGCAAAGCAGACGGATAAAATAAGTTTTCCACCAATGTCACAGACATACTATGTTGCATACAAGCCAACAACGGTTGGTTCATGCGAGAGTAAGGAACGTGTTAAAGTAACCGTTACGATTGTTTTAACGCCAAGTACTGTATTAATGAAAGATCATTTTTACGAACCATGTAAAGACGCAAAAGAGACGGTAGCTAATTTGCCAACCTCTCCATACACTTCAAGTGAAATAGCATGGTTTAGTGATTTGAATGCATTAAAACCAATAAGTATGACCGATCCATTATATACAACGAAGTATTATGCGGCAGTATATGTCACAGATCCAAGTACAGGCAAAAAGTGTTATTCAAGTGCGAAAGATAAAGTGGATGTACACTTGTACGACGTTGCATTTATAGTAAATCCCGAGAATAGTGTGTGCGATAAAAGTACGGGTGCATTGACGATCGAGGAAAAAAACATACATGGGTATCCGCCATTTTCGATAAGTGTAAAAGATGTGTACGGAAATCAGGTAGGAAATGCTTTAAAGACTACCAATTTGAAAGTTGGTGAATATACCATCGAGGTAAAAGATGCAAAACAGTGTAAACATACGGTTACAGAAATGATTAATTGTACGGTGTTAAATTTACCACAAATCATCACACCGGATGGGGATGGTAAAAATGATACCTGGATAATAGGTTATTATGAAAAGTATTCCAATGTTCAGGTGAGTATTTATAATCGTTGGGGGTCGAAAGTATACACGAGTACAATCCCATACATGGATAATTGGGATGGTCGCCCAAGTTCGGATATTTTGTCGGTAGGTGAGGGATACTTGCCAACAGGAACTTATTTTTATGTTATTGATAAAGGAAATGGCGAACCTGTGGAAAGTGGATATGTGGAATTGGTCAAATAGTTACACCATCATAAATTAATGTTAGTTTATAAAAAAGTGTAACCATTTAGTGAAAAAATATCTCTAATATTGTAATTATATTAAGTTTGATACAATGGCTTTGAGGATATTTTTGTTATTATTTGTTTTCATTTTTTCATTTTCAATGTATTCTTTTACTCAAGAAAGGAGAATTTCGAATGCGCTCAAAACGTTTGAAGCAAGACAGTACGATGTTTCAAATGACATTTACTCTAATCTTATCAAAAAAGATACATTAGATCCGCAATTATATCCAGATGTATTTAGGAATGGCGCTATATCAGCTATAAAAGTTCAAAAATATATCGAAGCAAAGCATTTTTATGAGAAATTAAGTAAAACGGAACAATTTACTTTCGAAGACGCCTTCAATTACATTCAATTAATGGTGTATATTGGTGCAAACCAAGAAGCTCAAAAAATGTATGAACATCCAGTAGTACTTGCAAGTAATGATGCACGTTTAAATTTATTAGAAGTTTATTTTACAGGTACTTATTTAGACGAACTACGACAAGATTCATTAAAATATAAAGTTGAGTTAGCAACTTTTAACTCTGAAAAAGGAGATTTTAATCCTGCATATTACCCAAAAGGAATCGCACTTACCTCAACGGTAAAACAGAAAAATACACGACCTTGGTTGATTGAAAATACTATTTTGTTGCCAACTTATTTATACAATGACAGTATCAAACGACGTAAACGGATTAAAGGAAATGGCGTACATCCATTTGAAGGAATTGCCTTTTTTGATAGTATTAACAAAGTTTGGTATTATTCCAAATATTTACCCGAAAACAAAAAAACACCAGTAAATGCTGTTGGGATTTTCATGTATGATGAAGTTACCAAAAAGGAAATTAAATTTGAATATAATGAAAAAAATGCATTCTCTGGACATGGGAATGTATCCAATAGCCATCAAGTTTTTTGGTTTGCTTCGGATCGAGAAGGTGGTATTGGAGGTTTAGATATATGGTATTGTACAAAAGATCAAAACCGTTGGTCGGAACCAATGAATGCAGGACCATTAATCAATACACAAGCGGATGAAATGTTTCCTTTTGAAAGTGATGGTAAACTTTATTTTACTAGTAATGGTCATCCTGGTTTTGGTGGATTTGATATATTCTATGCAAATGTAAATGTTGTCGAAGTTGCAAATGTAAAAAATGCTGGTTATCCCATAAATACTAATGCCAACGACTATTCGATAGCCTTAGATAAAACTCATTTACATGGATACATCACAAGTAATAGAGGGGATTTTAAAGATCGTTTATATTCGGTTATATTAAATGATGTGACCATTGATCTGAATGGATATGTGTATTCTAATATAGGGACACAAAATAATATTTCTGGGGTTCGCGTGTTAGTATTAAATAGTAAAAATCGCATAGTTGATACATTGTATACAGATCAAAATGGAAAATTTACTTTTAAAAGTAAGCCTGATCAACAATACACATTACTGATAGGAAGCGGTGATCATGAGCCACTTGCGGTTGACTATAATACATTTGGTATGAAAAAATCAGAAGTAATGGATAAAAATTTCACCTTAGAAGAAACAATGGTTTCTTTCAATTTGAATGTTAGTGATCATGAAACTTCCTATCCAGTTCCTGCCGCTTCTGTGGAATTAAAAAACATAGAAACTGGTAAAAACATTTCATTTACTTCCGATTTTTATGGTAATATACATGCAAATTTACCTTATAATGTGCTATATCAAATAACAGCAACAAAACTAGGGTATGATCCTGCTGTAAAACAATTTAGAACTTCGGATACGTTGAAGCAAATGCTACAAAAGATTGAGATAAGAAAAACACCAGCACAAATAACTATGCGACTAGAAAATATTTTATACGCATACAATAGCTATGGTTTAAGTGATTTTGGTAAAGCCGAGCTGGATACTTTGGCAACATTTTTAAATGAAAATAAAGATGTTCAAATGGAGATTAGTTCACATACAGATGCACGTGGCAAGGCTTCATATAATATGGGGTTGTCCAAAAAAAGAAGTGAGAGCTGTTTCAATTACATTGTATCTAAAGGCGTTGATAAATCTCGTTTAAAGGTTACTAATTACGGAGAAACAAAATTATTAAATCAATGTTTAGATGGAGTTTCGTGTACAGAGGAATTACACAGAATTAATCGACGGACAGAGTTTACCTTTACTTTTCCTAACAAGAAGTAACAAGTTTCAAGCTAAATCAACTATTTGCTTGGGCTGTTGATAAATATGGATAACTTCCAAGTTTTTTCTTCTTAAATCCATGTATTTTTGCAACCTAAATCGTTTGTAAAATGATAGATATTAATCCGCAAGAATTACCTATTCCGAAATTGCACCAAATACTTTTAGGCGCGATAGGACCAAGACCAATTGCTTTTGCTTCTACAGTAGATGCTGAAGGAAACCATAACTTATCTCCATTTAGTTTTTTTAATGTTTTTAGTGCAAATCCACCAATTTTAATTTTTTCTCCTGCAAGAAGTGGTAGAACGAATGAAACAAAGGATACCTATAAAAATGTGAAGGTTGTACCTGAGGTAGTGATTAATATTGTTAATTACGATATCGTTCAACAAATGAGTTTGAGTAGTTCTCCATACGCACCCAATGTAGACGAATTTGTAAAAGCAGGGTTTACAGCGTTAGATTCTGATAGCGTGAAGCCAAAACGCGTAGCAGAGTCTCCTGTTCAATTTGAATGTAAGGTAAACGAAGTTGTTGAATTGGGAGATCAAGGTGGTGCAGGTAATTTAATTATTTGTGAAGTTGTCAAAATTCATATTGCAGAAGAGGTTTTGGATGAAAATGGCTTAATCGACCAACATAAAATTAATTTAGTTGCTAGAATGGGCGGGAACTGGTACGTGCACGCAAATGAGAACTCTATGTTTGAAGTTGTGAAGCCAATTACTACCATAGGTATTGGATTTGATCAATTACCTGCAGATGTTTTAGCTTCAGAAGTGTTGACAAAGAACGATTTAGGCTTACTAGCTGGTATTGAAAAATTACCAAATGAAACAGAAGTTAACGAGTATAAATTAGTAGAATTAAATAATTTATTTGTAACTTTAGATAACAATCCTAGTCAATTAGAACTTGAATTACATAAACATGCACAAGTTTTATTGGCTGAAAATAAATTAAATGAGGCTTGGATGACCTTATTGGCATTTAATAATTAATAGAATAAACAAATAAGTATGTACAAATTAGCAGGAACAGTTAAAGTAGTAAATCCTACAGTTCAGGTATCAGAGAAATTTTCTAAAAGAGAGTTTGTTGTTTCAGACACTTCAGGAATGTATCCACAAGATATTTTATTTCAATTAACACAAGATAAATGTACTTTATTAGATGGTGTACAAGTGAATGACCAAATAGAAGTATCTTTTAATCTACGTGGAAGAGAGTGGACAAATCCTCAAGGAGAAGTTAAATATTTTAACTCTTTAGATGCTTGGAGAATTGATAAAGTAGGTTCTGCTCCTCAAGGTATTCCAGTAAATGGTCCATCTGCAATGAATTTAAATCCAGTTGCTTCAGTTACACCTGAAATGACAACTACAAGTTCGGATGACGATTTACCATTTTAGTTTTTAATCAAAATGACTTTTATAGCCACTAGTTTAGTGGCTATTTTTTTGTTATTTATTTTTATAGTTTAAGAGTTTAAATTTTAACAAGATTTACTATGTTACCTCGATTTTGCAATTATTTATTTTTCTTCTTTTTGAGTATTTTTCCTAGTGTATTAAATGCGCAAAATTGTATCGGAATTGATACGTTAAAAGTTAAAGAATCGTATGAAAATGTCTTGGTAAAAAAACTTAATTCAGATAAAAACGCATCAACTTTTTTGATTTTAATTAAGAAAGAAGTTAAACTGCACAAACATCTCCATCATAGTGAAACAATTTATGTAATCGAAGGAACTGGTAATATGGTGTTAGGAACGCAAAAATATCCAATAAAAAAAGGGGATGTATTATTCATTCCTGAAAATACTCCCCATTCAGTTATAGTTACCTCAGAGATTCCCTTAAAAGTACTTTCTATTCAGGCTCCTGAATTTGATGGAACCGATCGAATTTTGTTAGAGTAGCTTTAATGGTTAACCAGTTGAATTCCTGTATAATTCTGTGGTGTAATATGTTTCAATTCCGTTTTTAACTCTTCAGAAACAGCTAATGTATCAATGAAAGCATGTACAGATTCTTTTGTCGTAGCTTCGTTTTTACGTGTTAAGCCTTTTAGAGCTTCGTATGGTTTAGGAAAACCTTCGCGACGAAGAATAGTTTGTATAGCTTCAGCAACGACTGCCCAGTTTTTTTCTAAATCATGCTCAAAAGCTTCTTCGTTTAACAATAATTTATCTAAACCAACTAAAGTAGATTTCATAGAGATTAGTGTGTGTGCTAATGGTACTCCGATGGTGCGTAGAACTGTAGAATCTGTTAAGTCACGTTGTAAACGAGAAACAGGCAGTTTAGCAGCTAGATGCTCGAACAAAGCATTTGCGATACCAATGTTACCTTCTGAATTTTCAAAATCAATAGGGTTTACTTTGTGCGGCATTGCGGAAGATCCAATTTCTCCTTCTTTTAGCTTTTGTTTGAAATAATCCATGGAAACGTATATCCACATGTCACGATTTAAATCTAGAATAATAGTATTGATACGTTTTAAGGCATCAAATAAAGCCGCTAGATTGTCGTAATGTTCAATTTGCGTAGTAGTTTGACTTCTATCCAAGCCAAGTACATTGTTAACGAAATTATTAGAGAAAGCAACCCAGTCATGTCCGGGGAAAGCAATGTGATGTGCATTTAAGTTTCCTGTTGCGCCTCCAAATTTAGCAGAAAAAGGTACTGCAGTAGCTTGCGCAAGTTGTTTTTCTAAACGTTCTGAAAAAACTTGAATTTCTTTCCCAAGTCTTGTAGGTGAAGCTGGTTGACCATGTGTTTTTGCTAACATGGAAACATCTTTCCATTCTATTTTTAGAGCATTTAGTTTAGCGATTACTTTTTCTAAAAGTGGAAAATATACCTGTGTTAATGCTTCTTTTAAGGAAAGTGGAATACTTGTATTATTAATGTCTTGGGAAGTAAGTCCAAAATGGATGAATTCAAGGTACTGATCAAGGCCAAGTTGAGTCATTTTCTCTTTTAAAAAATATTCTACGGCTTTCACATCATGATTCGTGATTTTTTCTGAATTTTTGATCCAAATCGCATCTTCTTCGGTAAAGTTGATGTAAATATTTCTTAGCGTTTGAATTTTATCTAAAGGGAAAGTTTGTAAAGGAGAAACTTGTGCTTCAACCATTGCAATAAAGTATTCGATTTCTACCTGTACGCGGTATTTAATCAATCCAAATTCGGAAAAATATTTTGCTAATTCTTCGGTTTTAGATCTATATCTTCCATCTACTGGAGAAATTGCTGTTAATGCATTTAAAGTCATGTTTTTTCGTTTAATTGAGTTGCAAAGATACGAATTCATCTTGGTTCACTTTTCTGTTTTAAGCAATTATTTGTGTATAACTTCTTGCTTACACACTTGTTGATAGCTGCTTCTGTTAAGCTATTTTATCTAATTTTATCTTTTATAATCATCTATATTGTTATATGAAGTTTTACGCATTTTTATTTTTATTCTTTTTAGTAGGGTCTTTTTCTGCATTAGGAAATATTACACCTCCAGATACTACTTCCAATTTGGCGCAAAAAACGGCAGCTACTTTGATAGTAGAAGAAGCAAAACATTATTATACTGACGGTCATATAAAAGAAGCTTTAGCAATGTTTAAGCAAGCAGAGGCAAAAGATCCGGAGTCTTGGAAAGCATCCTATTGGGTAGCTTTATCCTATTTTCGTTTAAACAATTTTACGATGGCTCTGAAACATATTGAATCAGCGCGTAAAAAAGAAAAAGAAGTAGATGCAGATTTACACGAGTTATTAGGAAGGTGTTATCATCAAAACGGTATGTTGGATTCTGCACTTGCTAATTATACCCGAGCATTGAACGGTTTGTCAAGGCAGCGCGCGGAAGATTTACATGTTTGGGATAAAATGGAGGAGTGTAAGTTTGCGAAGTCTGAACTTGCTAAAAATAAAACGTTTGCGCGTAAATTGGTTCCTGGAGATATAAACACAGAGTTTAACGAATACGCACCTGTTTTAACCCAAAATGGAACGACATTGTTTTTTGCAGCCAGAAAAAGTAATACTACTGGAGGAATGAAAAATCCAGATGATGAACAATTTTTTGAAGACATATATCGTGCTAAATGGAATGAGCAATTTAAAATGTGGGATAGCATTACAAATAAAATTGACAAGTTGAATGGTCCCGGTTTTGAGACTTTTACCTATGTAAATGAGGATGCTACTCATGCTTTGTTGACACTTAACACTACTCAAACGGATCTAGAAACACAAACAGAAAGTTCAGATATTTGTGAAGTGGATTATAAGGCAGGTAAATGGTCGAAACCAAAAATTATAAATAATGAAACGATAAATTCTTCGTATTATGATGGTTCAGCAACTTTAACTGCGGATGGTACAATGATGGTTTTTGTTTCTGATAGAAATGGAGAGGCAAGTTCGATGGATTTGTTTATTGTTCGTAAAGATGGTAAAAAATGGGGAGAAGCAATCCCGATGCCAGCGCATGTGAATTCATTGCGAAGAGAAACAACTCCATTTTTAACACCGGACGGAAAATATTTGTTCTTTAGTTCTGACGGACACAAAGGTATGGGTGGGTATGATGTGTATGTTACACAAAATACAGGAGGCACTTGGTCTAAGCCAATAAATCTAGGAGCATCTATCAATACTGTTAATGACGACACTCATTTCCAGTATTATAAAGCGTTAAATCGTGCAATGATGGCTGGTGTTACTTTGGATGAAATGCAGTGTAATTATAATATTTACGATGTGAATCTTGGTGAAGCTATTCTTCCAATAGCCTTCGAATAGCAATTCAATGGTATTGGATGTTCGAATTACTAGGATTTAAAAGAATATTCAATATAAAGTTTAAACGCCAAATTGATTTAGGTGATGGTCTAAGTGTTTGTATAGCATGTTATTCCATTCTGTAGAAGTCATTGGTCCAAATGAAATAGACTCTTTACCTTCAAAATTGGTTTCTCCAATTAGTTGTGTTTGTTGTATGTAGTCGATTAATTTTTGCTTTTCTATTTCAAAATCACGTTCGTCTGCAATGATAAAATATGGAGCAGTTTGACTACTTTTTTTGTAAGGTTTTTCATTTACTACATATTTCTTAACGAATTTTTTTAAGATAAATTTTATAAATCTATTCGGTTTTGGGTGAATGTTTGTGTAAATGGTTTCGTAGGTTACACTACAATGTGCTAACATTTGTGCAACATGCATTTTTCCCCATAATGCTTGCGTTTCATTTGTTAAGGAGTTAATTCGAGCGATTAATTCATTGGATGTTTCTGCGGTAAAGATATTTTTCATGGATTTTAATTTTATGTATTAGAATTCTTTGTCACATTCCTTGCATTTGTATACTTTTTTATTGTAGAATGGTAAAATCATAAAAACTAATGCAGTCAGCAAAGAGATTAATCCTGTGATGTTTCGGTAGGATGAGAAACCAGCTTGAATTTTGGTTGATTGACAGGTAGGACATTTTATAATCTCGTTCTCTTGATTTGTATAAGGTGTGCTCTCCAATTTTTCAAGGTATAATTTTGCTTGTTCGAAATCTTGTTCAAACACTTGTAATTTTATTCCTCCTAAAGCTACATTGTATAGTGGGTTTGTAGTAATGGTGTTTTCATCTTTCAAGTAGCTTTGAATACCTTCTAATTCTAATTGACAGCGAAGCATGTTAGCGTCAATGCTATTGTCAAAGGTTTTTAATGTTATGAGATTCATTTATGTTACAATTTATTAATCAAATACCTGTGCAGTTCCACTATACACATTCAAAAAAGGATGATTTTTCTATTGAAAATTACTTGTTTTTAGAACTTTTAAATCCAATTGTATTTCTATTTTGTTGATCGTTTATTTGCTTTTTGTTATTTTCTAATTCATGAATATACATAAAGATCATATTGATTTGTTCGCTCCTCTCTAAATCATTTTCTTCTAAATTTTTAAGTTTGGATAATATTTCCTGATTTGTAGAAATTAATTCTCTCATTTTAATAAATATCTCAATAATTTGAATGCTTACTTGTGTAGCTCTATCGCTTTTAATTACGTTCGCTAATTGTAATGCACCATATTCAGTAAATACGAACGGTAAATGGCCTCCTAAATATTGTCTGGAAGGTATCGCATTTTGCGATACCATGGAATCAGTTTCATTTTCAGTTAATTGAAACATGAAGTTTTTAGGGAATTTTTGTAGGTTCCTTTTTACTTGTTCTCTAAGTCGAGTTGGTTTGATGTTATATAATTCTGCAAGATCTCTGTCTAGCATTACTTTTAGTTCCCTGATAAAATAGATTTTACTTTGTATGATATTGTTTTGCGTATCTAATTCTTCCATTATTTTTTCCTCCATCCTTTTTTCCTTGCTTGCTAATTTTTTATTAGTGAGATAGTCATTTATGTAATTAAATTTATCTACTATTTGAATTAAAGTCAAGTGTTTAAATGAAATTGCGTATAAATACTATGTTTATGTGGTGTGAATTTGAGGTAATGTACTTGAAAAAATGGGTGTCATATAATTTTTACTACAACTTCCTCATCAAATACCTATACAGCTCCACCATGCACATAATATCATACTTCGCAACAATTTCATTTGGTGTATGTACATTATCTTCTGCGGCGCCAATAAAACACCAATCAATGAGTAAGTCTGATTTTTGAAGGGTGCTTCCATCGCTTCCGCCAGCCGATTCGACTTCCAATTGAAAATCTATCTTGGATTTTTTAGCAAGGTCAATGATTTTGTTGAGGTAAGTTCTGCGAGGTAGCATGCTGTCGCGCATGGAGATAGCAACGCCTAACCCTGGTTGTACGTGGTCGGTTACCCACGTGATATCAGAGATTAAGGCTTGACGCACTTGGTATATGTCGTATAAAAACTTTGCGCAAAATCCAACAGAGTTTCCTCCGTGTTCTTCGTAGGTTCCAAAGACGATTGCGCCGTTTTCAAGTGTTTCGGCAACTTTTAGTGCTGACCAAACGCCTAAACGATTGTCTAAATAAGGAGATTGAACAGTGCTTTCTGTTTCGCGAAAATTTGGTTTGTAGGTAAGGATTGTTCCTCTGTCGATGGTTCTTGGGAAAACACATTTGTAGATTGGACGTGCGTTTTCTTGCTCGATAATCATGAGTTCTGTCTCGATTTTCCCTTGACTGTCGGTACCAACTAACTGTATGCCGTCTTCGATGTCTGGACCGCCGATTTTAACCAGTTGATTGTCATAACTAACGCTAAAACCAATGGTATCGATGTGTGCGTATATGGCCGTGCGTGGTTTTCCGAAAACAAGGATGATATTGTCGTGAAATTGTTCGTCAGCATAAATGGTTGGTTCAACCTTCCAAGACTCTTTGTTTTTATCGATGTATGTGCGAATGAATTTAGCGATTTTACTTTCATCGCTGGATGCACCTTGAATTGCGGTTAGTTGTTTGAGTAATTTCATTAGTAAATTCCTTTTGAATATATTTCGGTATGTTCAATTTCCTGTAAAAGTACTTTCAATTTTTCACTTTGATCGAGTGGAATGCAAATTTTGAGGGTGCAATCTAATTGAAAATCTTGTACTAATACTTTCGCGCTTGTGGTTTTAATCAGACTCATAATCACTGGAAGTTGCGGATAATTGAAGGTTATTTGGAGTGTTTCTTCTAATTCTTTTTGGATAATTTTTCCTGCTTCAATTGCTTCTTTTGCTGCTGCACGGTAGGCATGTATGAGTCCTCCGACACCTAATTTTGTTCCGCCAAAATATCGTATAACCCCGATAAGTACATTTGTTAGTTCAAAAGATTGTATTTGTCCGAGTATTGGTGCTCCTGCGCTGTTGTTTGGTTCTCCATCGTCATTTGTACGTGTACTGTAATTGCTAACACCGAAACGGTAGGCGTAACACAGGTGTCGTGCTTGGTGGTGCATTTTTTTCCACGCGATAAGGTGTTCTTTCGCTTCTTCTTCGGTACGACAAGGAATGGCGTAACCAATAAATTTGGATCCTTTTTCTTTGTAGAGTCCTTCGGAGAGTGATTCGAGTGTGAGGTATGTGTGAGGATTATTCACAAAAATGCAGATAAAAGAAAACCACCTCGAAAGGTGGTTTAGGTATTATTGGATAGAAAGTTTTTTCTCTAAATCAGCGAGGTAAACTTTGAATTGTTTGTCTGTTTCTGAAAGGTTGGTTACCGTTCTGCATGCATGCAATACAGTCGCGTGGTCTTTTCCTCCGCAGTGTGCTCCGATGCTTGCAAGAGAAGCTTTTGTCATCTTTTTAGAGAAGAACATCGAGATTTGTCTTGCTTGAACTACTTCGCGTTTACGTGTTTTGGATTTCAAGATTTCCATTGGAAGGTTGAAATAATCACATACTACTTTTTGGATGTAGTCGATCGAAATTTCACGGGAAGTGTTTTTCACAAATTTGTCAATCATTTGTTTCGCAAGGTCCAAAGTGATTGCTTTTTTGTTTAATGAAGCTTGAGCTAACAAGGAAGTCCAAGCCCCTTCCATTTCACGGATATTTGTGTTGATGCTATATGCTAAGTATTCAACAACTTCGTTTGGAAGTTCGATTCCGTTACCGTACATTTTTTTCTGTAGGATAGCGATGCGTGTTTCTAAATCTGGTGTTGATAAATCTGCTGACAATCCCCATTTGAAACGAGAAAGAAGGCGTTGCTCCATGTCTTGCATTTCTACTGGTGGTTTATCAGAAGTAAGGATGATTTGTTTTCCGTTTTGGTGTAAATGGTTGAAAACAGAGAAGAACACATCCATTGTTTTCGTTTTACCAGCAAAGAATTGTACATCGTCGATGATTAGTACGTCTACCATTTGATAGAAGTGAATAAAATCGTTGATAGACTCTTGTTTGATAGCATCGATAAATTGGTGTGCGAATTTCTCAGAACCAACGTAAAGTACTGTTTTGTTTGGGTATTTTTCTTTGATGCTAATACCAATTGCGTGTGCTAAATGCGTTTTCCCTAAACCAACACCACCGTAGATTAATAATGGGTTGAAAGCAGTTCCTCCAGGTTTGTTAGCTACAGCATAACCTGCAGAACGCGCTAAACGGTTGCAATCTCCTTCTACGAAATTATCGAAAGAATATGCAGGATTCAAATTAGATTCTACATTTAATTTCTTTAATCCAGGGATGATAAATGGATTACGAATTTGATTTTCGTTAATGTTTAAAGGCACACTAACAGGTGCGTTTTTAACCGATGTGTTGTTGGAAGTTGGTAATTTAACAGTGTAAGGATTTTTGTTTCCTTTGTTGTTTTCCATAACAATAGAGTATTCCAAACGCCCTTCGTTACCAATAACTCGTTTGATAACTTTTTTTAACAAGACGATGTAGTGTTCTTCCAACCACTCATAGAAAAAATGAGATGGTACTTGAATTGTAAGTACGTTATTGTCTAGTTTTACAGGTACGATTGGAACGAACCATGTATTGTAAGAGTTTAACGCAATATTATCCTTAATAACCTTTAAACATTTTCCCCAAGTCCCTTCGTGATCTGTGTTCATTGTATGAATTTAGTATAGGTTTTTACTTTTTGGTGTTAAAAACTTTTTACCTTTGCAAACGATTGTTTTTCAGGTAAATAGTTTGGGTGATTTCTCACGATACAAAGATTAGGATAATAAAGTTTAAAAAAAAATCATTTAGCTATTGACTTTTAATTTTTTTTTACTTCTTAGTAATTATTTTTTTTTTACTGAATTATTACTGCGTTTTGTTTGGTAAATTTAATTCAGGATTCATTATGTTGTTTAATTATTGCTTTAATTTATGGAGATTAAATTTTCTCAGTCAACAAGTATTCGAGTAGGGTATGGGGAAACGGATCAGATGGGGTATTGTTATTATGGTAATTATGCGCAATATTTTGAAGTTGGTCGTGTGGAGGCGTTAAGGGCGTTTGGAATGAGTTATCGTGAGATGGAGAAGGATGGGGTTATGTTGCCTGTACTAGATTTTCAAGTTCGTTATTTGGCTCCTGCATATTATGATGATTTATTGATAATTACAACAAAAATTGTTTTACTGAAAGGACCGAGACTTTATTTTGAGTACGAAATAAATAATGAAGAAGGAAAGTTAATTTCGGTTGCTACTACTACGTTGGTATTTGTTTCCAAAGAGACGATGCGACCAATAGCGCCACCGGAGGCGTTTTTAAAATTGATGGAAGAGTATAAAGTTGAAAGTTGAAAGTAAAAAGGGAGAAGTGAAAAGTGTAAAGTATAAAGTATAAAGGGAGAGGTGAAAAGTATAGAGTGAAAAGTGTAAAGTATAAAGTAAAAAGGGAGAGGTGAAAAGTGGAAAGGGGTATATGGAAATTGAAAAGTAGTAATTGTGCTGTTTGGTGAGTGTGTGGGTGTTTGTAGGTTTGAATTGATTAATATTTTAAAATGCATTCAACTTTCGACTTTTGACTTTCAACTTTCAACTTTCAACTTTCGATTTTCAATTTTCAACTTTCGACTTTCAACTCTTAGCTTTCAACTTTCAACTTTCAACTTTC
>Ga0172373_10005685_pt1 | contig 17004 bp, 15 predicted proteins | sample Lak10m_2_FD_114546 | JGI IMG/M metagenome (GOLD analysis project Ga0172373, IMG submission 114546) | Freshwater microbial communities from Kabuno Bay, South-Kivu, Congo - kab_092012_10m | ecosystem: Environmental > Aquatic > Freshwater > Lake | place: Democratic Republic of the Congo...
CAACTCGGTAAAAACCATACATTTCGCATTTGTGCGTAACGGTCTTTTGGTAACAGCGTATCGCCTAATTTACCATCGATAACTAGCGTTTCTAAAATCAATTCCCCGCCTGATTTCAGGCAGTCGCGTAATTCAAATAAATGATCAATCGGCGAACGGCGATGATATAAAACGCCCATCGAAAAAACCGTGTCAAAGCAATTTAATTTTGCAGGCAAGGCTTCAATCCCCAGTGGCAACACATCAATCGGAGCGTTGTTGTCGTAAAAGTTTTTAATAATTTGAAATTGCATCACGTTTAAAAGCATCGGATCAATACCAATTACACGCTTTGCACCTGCGCCAAGCATTCGCCAACAGTGATAACCGTTGCCACAACCGACATCTAAAACCCGCCTATTTTTGAGCGGCGAAATGTGATTTTCTAGCCTTTGCCATTTCCAATCTGAACGCCATTCGGTGTCAATATGAATGCCAAAAATATCAAAACCGCCTTTGCGCCACGGACAAAAGGCTTGTAGTTTTTCTCGCAGTTCACTTTGCAACTGCGACGTGATTTCTTCAGCATTGCCTAGTTTGATGGTGTCGATGGAAATATCACGAAACTGCGGCAAGATTTTTGGCAAATCATTCAGTTGATTTTGCCAACGAATCAAATCGCCGTGTTTTGTTACATCAAACGCATTTGTAAGTTGCTGCGGTAATTGTTCAGCCCAAAATAGGACATCAGCGGCTTTTAAGTCTTTGTATAAATTTGAATAATCCATTATTTCAACGCAATAAATGAGGCAAAATTAAAATATTGGAACCACAATTCAGCACTTGCAAAACCCACTGATTTCAAACGATTTTGATGTGTCGCAAACGTTTCTGGAATCAAGACATTTTCTAGCGCGGTGCGTTTTTGGCTGATTTCGAGCTGACTATAACCTTGCGCTTTTTTAAATTCGTGATGCAAATTTTGTTGCAATTCATGTTGTCGCGGGTCATCGAAAGCAAGTTTTTCAGAGATAATCAACGCGCCATTTGGCAAAAGTCCGTCATAAATTTTAGCCAGTAATTTTTCTCGGTCTTCCACAGGCAAAAATTGCAAAGTAAAATTCAAAACGACCATCGAGGCATTCTCAATTTTTACTTCTCGAATATCGGCGCAATGCAACTCAATCGGCGTTTTTTCTTGCGTTAACACACTTTCAAAACGCGAAAGCATCGCTTGCGAATTATCAACAGCGATAATTTTGCAATTTTCAACCGAGATATTTTGTCGCATGGCAAAGGAAGCTGCACCTAGCGAACAACCTAAGTCGTAACAAACGCTGTGCGGTTTGGCAAAACGCGCTGCGAGCAAACCAATCGCCGCAATCATGGTTTGATAACCTGGCACAGAACGTGAAATCATGTCTGTGAAAACGTGCGCCACATTATCATCAAACGCAAATGCGCTGATTTGTCCGAGTGGCTTACTATAAAGAGAGTCTTTTTTAAAAATCATTTTGTTTCAAGGTTTTTCAAAAAATTTTGCATTTCTTGATTATCTACACGCTGATAAATTTCTAAAACTGGCAATGTTAAATCAATCGATTCAAAAGTAATGTTGTCGCCAATAAAATAATAGGTCGGTTGCCAATTTTGGCTTTTGCGACAAACTTCAATTTCAACGCGATCTTGTTCGATTAAAACGTACTCTTCCAAACTCGGAATGCTTTGATAAATTTGTCGTTTTAAATTTTTATCGAATTTGCGTGTCGAATCTGACAACACCTCAACAATTAAGCGAGGTGATTCGCTAAAATGCGTTTTGCCGTCGTCATTATGACAACTCACCAGCACATCAGGATAAAAGTATTTTTTACCCTTATCAGCACGCACTTTCATATCAAAGCTAAATACCTCGCACGGCGTACCTTTTAAATGGTTATGAAACTCGCTGCTTATATTGATTGTTAATCGTTGATAATTAACGCTGCCGCCAAACATTGCAAAAATTTCACCATCGAAATACTCGTGTTTTATGTCACTGAGTTCTTCATCTGCAAGATATTCTGCTTCACTAATGTAAGTCTTTTTGTAATTGGGAAAACTCATAAATTCTCATCTGTACATCTGCAAATTGCTGTGCTTATGGTTATGTTTTTTATCACTTGTGTTTTTCGTCTATTCTCAATTTTTAAGCATAACTCAATCTCTTCATCAATGCGTAACTTCTAAATATTTTTATTTTAATTTTTCAGGCTTGTTTGATGCGTAACGGGTGAATCATGATGAATTCACTGCTACACTTAACATGCAATTTGCAAGTTATTTAACTTAAAAAAAATGAGGTGATTTATGTTGCAGTTCAAAATAAAAAAAATGACAGTTGCATTATCTGTTTGTCTATCAATATTGTTATCGCCTGTTGTAACGCAAGCAGAACCCACGTCAACAGGTAGCACAGCGTCAAGACAAGCTGCGGATCAAAAAGCGGCATTAGCCAAAAAAGCGGCTGCACAAAAAAAAGCGGCTGAAGAAAAAGCCAAAGCAGAACAGGCGCAAAAAGCTGAAACACCGAAAGAAGAACACGCCACAGAATAATTACGGCACAAATTGAAACCTGTTAGCACATGCTGTTGCTAACAGGTTTTTTTACGCTTCTTTAGGAAGTTTTAAAGGAATGGCGATAATAAAACGTGTGCCGTGATTTTCTACGGATTGGCTAGATTCAACGGTGAGTGTGCCATGATGTTTTTCAATAATGCCGTAAGAAATTGATAATCCTAACCCCGTTCCCTCGCCCACATCTTTTGTGGTAAAAAACGGATCAAAAATTTTTGCTTTTACCTCGTCGGGCATTCCTGTTCCCGTATCAGCAATCGAAATCACGGCATTTTCATTTACTTTTGCGGTAGTGATAAAAATCGTCCCCGTTTCTGGAATCGCTTGAATCGCATTGGCTAAAATGTTCATAAACACTTGATTCATCTCACCTGCATAACACTCAACTTGCTGGTTTAGCGTGTAATCTTTTTCAATTACAATTCGATTTTTGTAATTATGCAAAAGCATTTGCAACGTTGAATCAATGCCTTCTTCAAGTAAAACGGTTTTCACGTCACCTTGATCTAAACGAGAAAAATTCCTCAACGATAAAACGATGTTTCGAATCCGATCTGCGGCTTGTTTTTGACTACTAAGTAAGTGTTCTAAATCACTGACCACGAACGCATAATCAATTTGTTCTTTGTATTCATTGAGAGTTTTCAAACCCGTTTCATCTAAGTTATTTTCAGCAATCTCAACTGTGCTTTTTATATCATCAATGTATTCAGCAAGCGGCGGCATATTGGCATAAATCGCGCCGATAGGATTGTTAATTTCGTGAGCGATACCTGCCACTAATTGACCGAGTGAAACCATTTTTTCAGATTGCACAAGTTGTGCTTGTGCGGATTTGAGTTTTTGCAAGGTTTCTTGTAACTGCGCGGTACGTTCAATAACTTGATTTTCCAAACTAACATTTAAATCCGCTAATTCTTTTTCAAAAATCGCACATTTAATCACCGCCTCACTTAATCTCGCCGTCATACGATTAAACGCATTTCCCAAATCAGCCACTTCATCACGCCCTGAAACAGACACTTTCATCGATAAATCATTGAATGCGGATAAATCATCAAAATCTTCTATTTTATGAATGCCTAGCGTTAATTCTTTAATCGGTTTCACAAAATGACGACTGAGCAAACTCACCACAAAAATCATTGGTACACTGACACATGCTGCGGCAATCAAAAGATTTTTTATGAGTTCTAAAAGCGGTTCTTGCGCGAGTTTTTCAGGCATAAACGCCGCAATTTGGAAATTAACACCATCTATTGCAATTTGTTTTGAAATGGAAGTTAAATAGCTTTTATTATCAAGAAACCATAAAGGTTTTTGGAAAAAATTTTCATCGAGTGCAATAGTTTCAATTCCATTTTCTACAAAAAGTAATGCGTTGTTATCATCGCTTTTTCGGAAGGCAAAATAACTGTCAATTCTGTCTTTTTTCATTGAAAAATTACTGTCAGAAGGTTCAAGTAATTTTGTAATGTCATCCCATAAATGGGTAACAACTAAATAACCTTGTGTTTTCAATTGCGGCAGTTTTATGGCAGTGACATGAGCAATAACACTTTTTTCAATAAATGGCACTTCATGTTTCAAGACAAGTTGATAATCTTTTGGGGGTTTCCATTCTTCAGGCAATCTCGTTTTCATAATTCCAGATTGCGTTGACGCAATTAAAATGCCGTTTGCATTAAAAACATATAAATCGCCTTGCAACTGATAAGACTGTTTAAGATTCTTTAGTTCGAGATTTATACGTTTATCTAAATCATCAACGACAACATCAAGCATCACGGAAGAAGCTCGCCACGATAATAAATTCGTGCGCTCAAAGAGCAATATACTCCCTAATTCTGTTGCTTTATGATCGGCAATTTCTGTTAAGTTATGTCGAATTCGTTGGTTAATTTTTTCACCAAATTGGTAAAAAACCACCACACTTAACGTCATTGTGACCAGTAAGACGATAAAACTAAAAAATAACGTCAACCGTGCTGAAAGTGAAAAACGCGACATAACTCACCGTTATTTGAATTGTTGCAGAATTTTAATCTGTGAACTTTGCGGTTTGGTTTCAACATAACCGATTGCACCTTTAATGCGTTCGACAAACATCACAACAGCTTGCTCTGAATTTTGTGTCACGGGCGGCGTTTCACCTTTAAAGAGCATTTTATCCCAATAACTACCTAATTTTTCAGGCGTACTCTCAAATACTTGTGCGGTAAAACGATTTCTAGCTTCGGCTGTTGCAGGCAAGTTAATAGGCATAATGTCATCACCATTATCCCAACGTTTCTTTTTCAGCAAATAAATTGCCGCAATGTCACTTTTGCCAAGTTGTGAAATGGGTAAATCTTTATTGGCAATAATGTACAAATCAGCGTGAACTGAAAATGGAAAAAAGAAAAATGCGGCTAATAAAATAAATAATGTTTTCATCAGAATAACACCGCAATCGAGCTGTAAAGTCCCGTCTGATTATGGAACGTACTACCTTGTGTTTGTTGCCATTCAATTTTAAACGACACACTTGGAACGGGGCGATAAACCAAACCACCTATTTCTGTATTAGCTGCTTCCTCTTTGTGAGCAAATTCAAAATGTTCATAACGAGTAAGTAAATTAAAATGCTCTGGAAGCGGCACGACCATTTGTACATAACCACCCCATTCGTTGCCGTGATAAATCGTTTCACGGGTATCAACATGAGTGAATAAAAATTCGCTTTCTAATTCAAAGAATTCGTGTTGCCAATTGCCATCAATACCAATGGAATTTCGCATTTCATCACTACGCGCGACTTGTGCATGTTGAAACGACACGCCTAAGTAATAATCTAAATCTTCATTCATAATCCAGCGTGCGCCTGCAACGGTTTCATACTGCCGTTCATGTGAAGCAATCGGTTTATGATTAAACTCCACCGCAGGCTGGACGTAAATTTCTAACGCATTACCAGAAAGTGCGTCAAATTCGTGGCGTAGTTGCAAACCTGTGATGTAATTAGCTCTGGAATAATTTGACGTTGTTGGACGATTTGTTGCCCAAACAAGTGGTGCGGCATGAATAATGTTCCAGTGATTGATTGATGCTAAAAACTTACCGATTCGCAAGGTATCTGATTCGGTAATTTCTATGTCGTTATAAAGTCGCTCAATAGCGAAATGGACATTGTTAAATTGAAACCCATCACCTGATTTCCATAAATCAATATCATAGGCTTCGGCTTCTAAGAATGGATTTAACCAACGGTTAAATTTGCCCGATACAAACAAACTTAAATCATCGAGTGAAACGGCAGTTGATTCATTGTTTGGAGCTTTTACTTTAATGGTTGTGTAGCCCGAAACGTTGATAGAATCAAGCCAAGAAGAGCCTTCATCGGCAAAAAGCGGAGGGGGAAGACAAAGAATTCCCCCTAAAAAGAGACACGCTAAGTAATGTTTTGGCATAAAAACGAAAGAAATAAAAATATGAAAACTGGATGAATTATAACATGCAAAAAATGTGCAAAATAAACTCATCACAAAAATCATCATATTTTAGCGCATAAATTTTAGTACATTATTCGCACTCCCACTTCTGCACTGCGTCCTGCTTCGGGCGCAAAATTTCGTAAATACGACACCGAACTACGGATATTTTCATCGAGTAAATTTTTCCCTTTTGCAAAAAGTAAAATTTCCGAATTCGCAAAACTTGCGATTTTGTATTGCGTTCCCACATTCAGCAATAAATAAGCAGGCGTTGTCGTTTCATTTTCACCTGCGTGGGTTTGCGCTTCGCCGCGCGTTAAACGCACATTTCCTGAAAAATCATTTTTTTCATAACTGATTTGTGCGCCATAACGCAACGGTGGCATTCTTGGAACATTGCCGCCTTTTTCAAATGTGCCGCGCGTGTAATCACCAAATAACGTCAAATCGATTTCGCCAAAGTTATTATTCAAAAGTGGAAAAACGGTTTTTGCTTCAAAACCTTTGAAAATTGCCGCTTGTTGCTGACTGTGTAAAAGCGGGAAACATTCTGTGCAATCGCTGTCATTGGCGACAAATTCACCATCTTCTGCATTAAAAAGTTGCGCCGAATCACGTTGCTGATAAATGTAATTGCTCACCCAATTATGAAAAAAGTTGAAATCTGCTTGCACCCAAGACGCATCAAATTGATAACCCAAATCTAAATTGTTTGAAAATTCTTTGCCCAAATTCGCATTACCAAGTTCATAACTGCGCGTTGCATGATGAAAACCATCTGAAAATAACTCTTGAATTTGCGGCGCACGTTGCGAATGTGTGAACGCTAAACTGAGTTTATTTTGCGAATTGACTTGCCATGCCGCTGACATCGAACCGCTTAACGGAATGTAAGAAACGTCGTTGCGATTTTCAGGCGTGATGTGTGTTGATTCAATTCGTCCGCCCATTTCATACGTTACTGCACCCACTTTCAGCGATTCAACATTAAAAACGCCGTAAGTATCAATATCTGATTTCGGTACAATTTGCCCTTCTTCTCCTAAACCTTGAAACGTGCTGTTTGTCGATTGAAAGCCAAAAATACCCTGATTGTTTTTGATTAACGGCGAATGTTCGAGTTCAAAACGACTTTCGTAAGATTCATTCAAAAACGTTGTTCCTGCAACATTGCCATCAAATTCAGTGTGTGCGTAATCGGTGTAACCGAATTTCATTTTGGCTTTTTCAACGAACGCAAACGGATGATTGAGCTGACTTTTAAAATCGTACTTGGTTTGTTTCATTTCGACATGAACAGGGTCTTCGCCGTGTCCATCAGGCGCAATGCCGTAATTTCGTTCAAATTGATTGATTGCCGCGCCGACTAAACCGACATCACCAATCATTGAAAAACCTGCGCTACCACCGCGTGTTCGACCTTCGGTATTATTGATAACACCATGAGAATTTTGTAATTCACCTTCGGGAATAGCTTTAAAACTTGGGTCATGTTGACGCGCTCGTGCTTCATCAATTGCAATACCGCCAATTTCGGTATTTCCTGCATCACGATAAAAACCATCAACGTGATACGCAAAATTTCCTTTTCCTCCTTCGAGTTTTAATGCGCTAGACGTTTCGTCCGTGGCTGAATCGTAACGTTGCTCGCCTGCGCCACCGATGATTTTATCGAATTGTTTTTCAGGAATTCGATTGTCAATGATGTTCACAATGCCGCCCATTGCCCCACTGCCATAAAGCAACGTTGAAGGCCCTCGTAAGACTTCGACACGTTCAGCAATAATTGGGTCAACGCCTGTTGCGTGGTCTGCGCTCAATGACGACGCATCGTTATTGCCTAAACTGTTTTGCATCACTTTTACGCGCGAACCCGATTGTCCACGAATCACAGGAATGCCAACGCCAGAACCAAACGATTGATTGGTAACACCGAGTTCATTTTGCAAGGTTTCGCCCAACGTTGAACCGACTTTTGAGCGTAATTCATCGCCACTTAAAACGGTAATTGGATGTGCGGAATCGTCGCTCGATTCGACAAAGGGTGCGCTGACAACCATATCGTCGAGTTTTTGGATTTCTTCGGAGTAACTTGGTAGTGTAAAAATAGGTAACAATAACAACGGTATTTTTTTCAATTTCATCATATTTTCCATTTTTTAAATTTGTTTAACATTTTGTAATTTCATCATTAAATCTTCAGCAAGATTGCCCAATTCACCATCGGTAATAAAAACTAAGCGTCCAATTCCATCGTTTGATTCTCGTATTTCTAAAAACGTTGGCGGATGTAAATAACCATTTCCACCTTGCACAATCATGGGTTTTTCATGTTCTTGAGAATAAATCACGCCTTTCACACGCACTAATTCACGGTGATAAGTTGTCAGTAAATCAATTAAAACCGCTTGTAACAAATGCCATTCAATTCGATTTTCAAAACGCAAACAGATGTTTTTAAAACGTTTTGCAGTCAAATCATCTTCGGTTTGATTGCGTTGCACTGTTTTTTTGTCTGCGGTTTGTTGTGTGAAAAGCAAACTCGGTGAAATCGCGCCAAATGGTGCGTTGACTTTAATTGCGTTAGGCGCGAATTTTTCAATCGTTGCAAAACATTTTTGTCGTTGTAACTGCGTCACTAAATCAGTATGCGTTAAAACAACCGTATCCGCCCACGCCAGTTGCGCTTGCATTTGTGGAAAACGCGGCACGTTTTCATCAGAAATTGCAGAAAATGTGCTGATAACATTTTGCAAACGATAACGTGCGGATAACCATTTTTGCGTTAATAAAATATCTAACACAGGTTCAGGATTAGCAACGCCGCTGGTTTCAATGATGACGTAATCAAACGGTTTTTCGGTTTGACTTTCCCACGCCATGCGTAAATTTTTCAAAAGTGGCATTAACGCATCGCGCGTTTGACAACATAAACACCCACCCACTAACGTTGCTTTGGGAGCTTGATGTTTTTGTAACAAATCTTGGTCAATCGGAATTGCGCCAAATTCGTTAATAATCACGGCGGATTTTGGGAAATGATGCAACAGCGAATTTAATAACGTCGTTTTACCGCTTCCTAAAAAGCCGCTAATGACCATTACTGAAATTTGTTGCATTTCTTTAGCCGACATTCAACGCCTCGTAAGGTTTGCCGCAAGCATGAGCAGAAAAACGCTCTGCATCAGTTTGGATTGCGCTAACGTTTTCGACTTCAAAATGATGCAGTTTCAAATTATAAAATTGGTCGTAATAGGCTTGAACATCTCGTCTAATTTGGGAATCAAAATACGGTTGCATAATTTGTGTGGTGGCTTTTTTGCGAATTTGCACTTCACCGTTTTTAACCACTAATTCGCCATTTTTGAAAACAAGCGCGGCATTGCTAAACATTTTTTCTTTATCGCGTTCCAGTTCATACACTGCAATATCTGCAACCGCGCCCACTTTCAAATGTCCTCTATCTTTTAAACCCAACATTTGCGCGGCGGCAGTGCGCGTCATAATTGCAATTTCATACAACGAAAATTCTCTTTTCAAATCTTTAACTAAGGTCATTTCTACCGCTTGCGGGTGCAATTGCGAAATACATTCCAAGCGATAGTCGTAATCCATCAACAAACGAATGAGTTTCGGATAACAAGTGAAAGGTGCGCCGTTTGGGTGGTCCGTTGTGAAAAATAATCGCCAAGGGTCTTGTGCTAAAAGAAAAATTTCTAAACCAATCAACCACTGCAAGCTGTTCACAAAACTTTTTGCTTGATAACGATACGGCACAACGCCGCCACTGCCTTGACATTCACCGTCCCAAACTACCCATTTTTTAGGCGACGCATCATCACGGTGGCTAAATTGAGCAATCACATCGCCTGAAATTGTGACCGTTTGACCAAACAAAACCTGTCCTACGTCCATTGTGATATTGGGGTGTTTATGAAATGCGTCGATAAGTTTCGCGCTTTCGCTAGAAAATCCGCGCTCACCTTGATTGCCGTAACCATAAAATTGAATATGCGCTAAGTGCATCGGCAAACCTTGTGCGGCTTCCATTGTCGCAATTGCGGTATCTACGTTATTCGGAATACCTAAATTATTACAGTGAACATGAACAGGATGCGGAAGTTGAATGTCACACGCGGCACGTTGCAAGGTTTGCAAAATATGACGAGAACTCACGCCGTAATCAGGAACAACATCATCTAAATCAAAAGAACGCACATTGTTTTTAAACGCATTCGCGCCGCCTGCGTTAATGACTTTTAAACCTAAACATTTTGTGGCGTGCAACGTCCACGCAACGTAATCATTGATTTGATTTTGGCTTGCTTTGGCGCGTAATAAACGCAACAAAAAATCATCATTGCCTAAAATTGCTAAACCTGCGGTATCAATGATGGGAATATCTGCCATTTGAAAATGGGCATCCAGCGCATTCGCGGGCAAAATCGCTGGTTCAACAACGGTGGTATAACCCATTTGCGCGTAACGATAGCCGATTTCGGTACTCGACCAACGCGCGGTGCTAAACGCATGATTGAGATTTCGTGCTACAAAATTTCGATGTTGTTCAGGCAATAACAAACGCGCGGTGTTCACATTTCCGCCAGCAATGTGGCTATGAATATCGATTGCGCCTGCCATGACGATTTTGCCTGAAATGTCGTAATCCATATCAGGCATTGTTGAATGGTCAGGCGTTGGAATAATAAAACCGTTTTCAAACCAAATATCGCAAATATCACCATTTAGATTTTGTGCGGGGTCAAAAACTTGTCCACCTTTTAAACGAGTTTTCACAATGTAATCCTGCAACTATCGAGGGCTTCTTTCAAATCTTGTTTTGACGGCAAATTGCGACCGATAAAGACTAAGGTCGATGCTCTTTTTTCGCCTTCTTTCCACGCAATGCCAAGTGTTTCATCAAACATCATGTGAACACCTTGAAAAATGACTTTTCTATCGCAACCTTGAATATCTAAAATTCCTTTGTAGCGCAATAAATCATTGCCATACATAGAAATCGTAAGCTCCATAACAGAAATAATTTTTGCGGCATCAAAAGCAATGTCTGAATAGTAAGCAAATGAGCTAACACCTTTATCGTGATGATGTGAAACATCGTTTAAAAAATTGGGTTCAATTTCTAAAATGGCGTTTAAATCAAAACTGCGAATATCTAAAAGTTCATGGATGGCTGTTTTACCAAAATGAACGTGTCTAATTGGCGCGTTGACGTTAATTTTTCTCAATTTTATGGTTAGCAAATCTAATTCTTCGGGCGTAACTAAATCTGTTTTTGAAATCAGTAAACGGTCTGCAAAACCGACTTGTTCTTCTGCTTCGTGAGTTAAATCAAGCTGTTTTAAAGCGTGTTTTGCATCAACAACGGTCAAAATGGCATCGACTAAATAATGAAAAGATATTTCAGGTTCAACAAAAAAAGTTTGAGCAACAGGCGCGGGGTCAGCAAGTCCTGTTGTTTCAATAATCACACGGTCAAAATTTAAATCACCCTTTTCACGTTTTTGCGCCAATTCGCTCAAAATTCGCACTAAATCCCCACGCACCGTGCAACAAATACAGCCATTGTTCATTTCAATGATTTGTTCTTCTCCTTGAATAAGCAATTCATTGTCAATGCCTGTTTCGCCAAATTCATTTTCGATAACAGCAATGCGTTGTCCGTGTTCTTCAGAAAGAATGCGATTTAATAAAGTCGTTTTTCCTGCGCCTAAAAATCCTGTTAAAACGGTGACGGGAATTCGATTTTCAGTTGTCATAAAAAGTTCTCTAAGCAAAATCCAACGTTAATAAAAGTCGATAAGGTAAATTTTCGGTTACTTTTGGCGAACGATGCACTGCGCCATTTTGTTCATTGCCTTCCCATTTCGAACCTTTCATTAACCCAATTGCACCTGCTGGCATGGTGTTAATCACATCTAAATCGGCGCGAATTAGCCCCGATTTATCATCGGTTAAACCATTTGACCCCGTGCCTAATTTGCTTCTATCAACATAACAATCGTTTAACCATTCCGTACCTAAACCACCATAAGTACAAACCAAACGGCATGGCACATGGTCAACATGAAATTTTGGACACATTGCATTTTCAAGTTTTGTTAATCGCAAACCGACTGTTTGTAATTCAAATAATTCAGAAAAAACAGTGACTAAATGTTCAATGTCTTGATGGAATTTTGCATAACCACGCAGATTTTTTGCCTGCGGTAATAATTTTGCAAAATCAAATGTTTCAACGTTTAAACTTTCAACAACGCTGACGTGAAGTTGCGCGGCAAATAACGCTTTCACAAAATGATTTATTTCTTCGTCGAGGGTTCGATTTACGATGCACAAATTCACATCAGGTTGATAAATTTCCGTTAAATCGGTGAGTTGATAAGAAACGCACGCCGTTGAAAAAAGTTTTTGTGGTTCAAATTTGAATTTAGGTAAGGCACTCATTTTTTAATATCTGTCGTGGAAAATTGAAAAATACATTTTCTTGTTTGTCGAACTGTAAATGAAACTGGCAAAATCCTCTGCAAGCCAATTACTAAAAAACAATACAAAAAAGATAAAGAAAACAATTAAAAAACTCGTGTTAGGTGATTTCATAATCATCATTTTTATTCCTCTTCATCGATAAACCACGCTGGAAAATCATCTTGATAAGTTCGCCAAATTTTTTCACCTGCGGCGAATTCATCATCGGTTAATAAACAGGCATTTAATTCTGCAATCGCTTGTTCTTGATTGATGTTTTGCCCGATAAAAACGAGTTCTTGTTTGCATTCATCGAATGATTTTTGCCAACGCCCCGCAAAACCATATTGCATTGTGCCGCCTGCTTGCGACCATGAACCCGCAAATTCAGGACGTGACGCAAGCCAGAAAAAACCTTTTGAACGCAATAAAACACCGTTGTTCCAATCGTCACGATGCAAATAGTTATAAAAACGTTCCGTGTGAAAAGGACGATTTGCGCTATAAACAAAACTGCTAATGCCGTATTCTTCAGTTTCGGGTTTGTGCGTGCCGCGTAATTCTTGCAACCAACCTGCGGATTGTGCGGCTTTTTCAAAATCGAATTTGTGCGTATTTAAAATTTTGGCAAGCGGTACATTTCCCATCACCATCGGAATAATGTCCGCGTCAGGATTTAAATTTTTCAAAATTGCCGTTAAATTTTCGCGTTCATCACTGCTGATTAACTCGATTTTAGAAATTAAAATGACGTTGCTAAATTCAATTTGTTCAACGAGCAAATCGGAAATGTTACGTTCATCTTCTTCATTGATTTGTGCGTTGATGTCTTTAAGTGAAAGAGCTTCAAGATAATTTGGCAAAAAATTGACCGCATCCACAACCGTTACAAGCGTGTCTAAACGGGCAATATCTGACAAACTCACGCCATTTTCATCACGAAATGTGAAAGTTTCAGCCACAGGCAATGGTTCAGCAATGCCTGTTGATTCAATTAACAAATAATCAAAACGCCCTTCTTTTGCTAACGCGCTAATTTCAATCAATAAATCTTCGCGCAAGGTGCAACAAATACAGCCGTTGCTCATTTCGACTAATTTTTCTTCGGCGTAATTTAATGACATTTCGTTTTTAACCAGCGCGGCATCGATGTTGATTTCGCTCATATCATTGACAATGACGGCGATTTTTAAATTTTCTCGATTATTTAAAATGGCGTTAAGGAGTGTCGTTTTTCCAGCACCTAAAAAACCAGACAACACAGTAACGGGAAGGATTTTATTTGACATAAAAATTCCAAAATTGATGTGATGTTATATTGTAACAATTAGTAGTTAAAAAATTTTTACGACTTCAATTCACGGCAATCGGCGCAAATCCCTTGAATTTCAATGGCGTGATGATGTGCGATAAAACCTGCGTCTTGCAGTTCTTGTTTAAGCGCGTCCATGACTAAATCGGCGGCGCGTTCTTCAACGTTTTGACATTGTTTGCAAATTAAAAGCAGTTGTTTATGAACAGTGCGTAAAGTCGTGCAACCGACAAACGCATTTAAACTTTCAACGCGATGAATAAACCCTTGTTCCATCAAAAAATCCAACGCGCGATAAATCGTTGCAGGTTTTGCCGCGCTTTGTAGAGGCTTCAAGCGTTCCAACAAATCGTAGGCTTTTACGGCGTGATGATTTTCCCAAATCAATTCTAAAACTTGTTTGCGAATATCCGTTAATTGTACGCCACGCTCTGTGCAGAGTTGCGCGGCAGTTTTTAAGGCCGTTTCAATGCAATCGCTGTGATTGTGGAGAGTAGGTGTGAGTTGCATAAGTTAAAAATTCGCTAAAAACAAGGCTGTTATATTATAACATCTCATTAGCTTTTAACAGAAAGACTTTCTAATTTAAGACTAATTTAATGCTGGCAACATTAAAATCGTTGCACTTCAACAACAAATGCACAGTTTTTAGCTTTAACAACAATCTTCTCTTGCAGGTTCATAGGCTACAAGAGAAGAAGATGAAAGACTTTGATTTTGAACATATTCATTTCAAAGTTTTTAAATGCAAAATTCGTTGACGCGATTTTGCTTTGAGTTAACTAACAACCCCAAAAAATTTTATGAAAAAATTGATTCCGCTTTTATCGCTGACGGTTTTGAGCAGTTGTAGTCAAACAACACAAACGAAAGCAAGTTTAATGCCAGTAGTTCAAGAATTAGCACAAATTACAAATGCTTCTTTTCTCGATAAATCCTTGCCGCTCTCGCATCAAACATCACAAAAAGCCGATAAAAAATCACATAAGACACCTGAAAACCTTGAAAATCAAGATGCAAAAAAAGGCGTTGCTTCTTGGTATGGCAACCAATTTCACGGTAAGAAAACAGCAACAGGTGAATTTTTTGATATGTATGGCATGACAGCCGCACACAAAAATTTGCCGCTTGATTCTTACGCACAAGTGACTAACTTGGAAAATCATCGCACCGTGATTGTGCGTATCAATGATAGAGGTCCTTTTTTTGGGAAGCGTATTTTAGATTTATCTTACTCTGCAGCAAAACAGCTAGGCATGAACGAATCGGGAACAAGCCAAGTTGAAATTAAAACTATTGCGCCGCAACAAGCCCTAAAACAAATGCAACAACATCATCAACCAATTTACTTGCAAGTAGGTAGTTTTACGGACAAAAAATTGGCAGAAGAACTGCTAAAAAATTTGAGACAACAACATTTACCAGCCCCGAAGATTGCAGCATCTAGTCATAAAAACTCCACGCTTTATAAGGTTGAAATCCCAATTCAATCCACCAAAAATGCCAACGAACTACACGAAAAATTGGCTAAATTAGGCATCAAAGATACGCCATTTGTAACAGAAACCAATTAAATCAATCGATTATCATGATACAATTTCGTTCAGTTTTATCCTGTTTTACTCTGACTAAATCTCATGACTATCAAATTTTCTTTTCGATTTATCCTACTTTTCATTCTGATTCTAACTGCGCCATTTGTCGGCGCAGCAGAATCTGAAATTCTCACCCCTGCCCCACCAAAAATTGCCGCAAGTAGCTTCATTTTAATGGATTACTACACAGGCAAAGTGTTGGCTGAAAATAATGCTGATATTAAACTTGCCCCTGCGAGTTTGACTAAAATCATGACGGTTTATGTCGCTTTTCGAGAAATTGCGAGTGGACATTTAAAGCTCGATGATTTAGCTACCGTTAGTCAAAATGCCTGGCAAACAGGGGGTTCACGGATGTTTTTGGAAGTGAATACAAAAGTTAGCATTGAGGATTTAATCAAGGGAATTGTGATTCAATCGGGTAATGACGCTGCTGTTGCGTTGGCTGAACATATCGCAGGCAGTGAATCCACTTTTGCCGAAATGATGAATCAACAAGCTGCAAGACTTGGAATGCTCAATAGTCATTTTGAAGACAGTAACGGTTTGCCCGCTGAAAATCATTACACCAGCGCACGCGATCTAGCCATTGTCACTAAAGCAATTATTGACGAATTTCCCGATTATTACCGTTGGTTTTCACAAAAAGAATTCACTTACAACAAAATTACTCAACATAATCGCAATCAACTTTTGGCGCGTGATGAAAGTGTTGACGGTGTCAAAACAGGTTTTACCGATGATGCTGGTTATTGTTTAGTTGCCTCAGCAGTGCGTGAAAATATGCGTTTGATTGCGGTTGTCATGGGTGCAAGTAGCGCGAATGCAAGAGCAAATGAAAATCAAAATTTGCTCAATTATGGTTTCCGTTTTTTTGAAGGTCACAAACTTTACGAAGCCAGAAAACAGCTTGCTGAAGCACGAGTTTGGAAAGGTAATCTCCAAAACATACCGCTCGGTTTAGCAACCGATTTAAATGTTATTATTGCCCGTCGTCATTACAATGATTTAAAAGCCGAAATGGTTGTTGATAAAAAAATAACCGCTCCAATTGCTGAAGGTACAAAACTCGGCACTGTGACTGTTACTTTAAAAAATGACGTAATTGCCACTGCTGATTTAGTCGCTTTAAAGCCTGTGGAACAAGGCAACATTTTTCAACGACTTTATGACAGTATTTTGATGATGCGAGAAAAATCTAATGACAAAAAATAAAAAAGTATTTTTAAACGGCGAGTATTTGCCTGAAAACAAAGCGCAAGTTTCTGTGATGGACAGAGGTTTTTTGTTTGGTGACGGAATTTACGAAGTGATTCCTGTTTATCAAGGCTGTTTATTTCGTTTTGATGAGCATTTAGAACGCTTAGAAAACAGTTTAAAACTCACGCACATTGACAATCCGTATTCGCGTCAAGAATGGCGTGAAGTTATGTTACCGTTAATTGATAATACAAAAGACCAATACATCTATTTTCAAGTCACGCGCGGTGCAGCGAAAAAGCGTGATCATGCTTTTCCCGTAGGTATAAATCCCACTGTG
>Ga0172373_10005686_pt1 | contig 17002 bp, 12 predicted proteins | sample Lak10m_2_FD_114546 | JGI IMG/M metagenome (GOLD analysis project Ga0172373, IMG submission 114546) | Freshwater microbial communities from Kabuno Bay, South-Kivu, Congo - kab_092012_10m | ecosystem: Environmental > Aquatic > Freshwater > Lake | place: Democratic Republic of the Congo...
CATTTCTCGTTTCCTTCTTCAAGTGAGCGCAACGTTTTCCCCGCAATAGGGACATTGGCTGAGGGCGAAATATCCATCCCGAACCTTAATGGACTTTCCGCAACATAACAGGTCTATTCTTGTCATATCTGGCGCTTCAGGACCTGAAATTGGTCGTGGCGGCAGGGTGGAATCATAATCGAAATTAACCTTAATTCCGAAGGACCCCATCGAACGAGAAGATCGCTGAATGCCATCTGAAAACTCAGAAAACATACTGTTGATTTGTGGTAAGACATATTCTCTCATGACAAATCTGTTCAGGTATTCCTGAAACTCCGGTGTAAGCATATCCCCCGATTTGGCGCGATGATTACAGTATGGGCAGGATAAATATTGAGGGCTTTGTTCCTTTTCAGAAGTGGACAAACTGATACCCCCAATTTCATCTTCAATTCTTCGAAATGCGGGTTGAAGCATTGAGGTCAAATCGGCTGGGTCAACCTTTGTCTTAAAGTCGCGACCACAATTGGGACAAGTTCGGCGAAAAAATTCATCCCTGTCGAGGGAAAATGAAAAGGAAAAATGGAGGATGTTGTCCTCAGCCATATTGACTCACCCCAACTCCCCGCGAAATAATTTGATTAGATACAGCACGAATCTGATTAAGCTGTTTTTCTGGGGAGGGATATTTATTCCTACCTCTTGGTAATTTTCTTCGTGGGCATTTTCTGCCAATATACATGCTTCAACCACTAAACTTTGTACTGGTAAATTTCTAAAAAGACGTGAGAATGTTCTCAGTATAGATTTAGCAAGCACGAGGGTGATTACAAACACAAAAGCTGCCAGTAAATAGTGCCAAGAAAATATTTCTGACGGTGATTTATTGACCGCAACCCAAAGGAATGTCATCTCTTTCCACCAAAATTGGATTATTGGCTCCGTGATGGATTGCCTTACAGTTTCACTACTCAAAAACAAGGCGAGGAAGCCGACCACAAAAACCGCTGGCAGCGCGCGCTTGTCTGTGGCTTCAAGGTTTGCCTCTGCCCATTTTCGGAGCGTTCGAATTTCTTGCAGGGATAATGAATCCAACTTCCAGGATGGCTTACCATCTGGTGCTGGAATTTCTTCAATTACCAATTTCCTAACTTGTTCTAAAGGTAGTGGATCATGGATCGTTTTTACACTTCGCGATACTGATATGATTAATTGTCTTGTTTGCACAACTGATTCAAAGAGGATAATAAGAAGATATGTAAGTGCTGGAATAAAGAATAGGATGTAGGAAATTAATAAAGGGATTATGTCGGCAGCCGAGTCCTCGAAGTGTTTCGTGGTGCTTCCATTTCGAATTGCGTAGGAGAACCCGAACAAAAGAATTATGTCAATAATTACAAGCAAATATGACAATTTTGGGTGGGCGTTCTTGTCAGCAAAAATGGAAAACAACCAGTAATACGAGACGATCAACAGCGGAACTGCAAAAATTAAAGCAAGGATCAGTGAGATGGTACTTCCAATATTTGCAAAGGACAAAATTGTTGAGGAGCCTAACATAGCTGGGGCAAGGAACATCAATCCCCAGACGAGATTCGTTTGCATGAGAAAGGTGAGAATAAAGTAACCAAGAGAATCCTGCAACACATTTCCAGAGATGGTAAAAGGGTGTGACATTCTGTGTGCCACTTTTCTTATCCCTCCCCATTCCGTTGCCTCATCTGGAAAGCCTTGTTGGTCAGAAGGAAAAGCCAGCTCTTCTGCATACTTCACCAGTGAGGAATATTTCTCTATATATCGGTCTATTCTCTGATTGTATGTCTCCAACTTTATCTCCTGGTTATCCAACTTGGAACGCAATAAATGTGATGCACTACTGAAAGTGGCGTAACGGGGGTGCAGTTAATGAGTTCAATTACAAGCGAAATGTTTCCTAATATTCCCACTCCGCATGGGCAAGGGGCATTCGATTTAGTTCGTCTCGATATCGTTTCCAGTTGGGCATGAATTTATTCATCAGCGATAAAAAATTATCATTGTGGAGTCTTTCCAGAAGATGCACCAATTCATGGACAACAATATATTCCAAACATCGCTCAGATTTTTTAGCCAACTCCAAATTGATCAGGATGCGTCTATTCTCGATATTGCATGAACCCCATTTTGTTTTCATCTTTTTGATGACCCAATCATCTGCACAGACGCCGATCTTTTTCTCCCATTTTGTAATAAGAGATGAGAGTACTTCGCGAAGATGCTCTCGATACCAGGCAGAGATTACTCTTTCTCTTTGAGCGTGTGTACTATTGGGACGAATATATAAATCAATCTTTTTCTTATTTCGGATTTTTACGTAGGGAGCGCCGTTATGTTCGATGACATTTAATAAATAGCGATTTCCTTGAAAATAGTGACTTTCTCCGCTTACATATTCACGAATTGACTCGCGTTCCTGTTCTTCAAACTTCACTTGTTGACGTTTGATCCAGCCTAGCCTGGAAATAACGGCAAGGCGCACTGCTTCGTCATTGACGCGCATAGGCGCAGCCACGCGTATTCTCCCGTTCGGCGGGTAGACCGCCAGATGCAGGTTTTTGATATTTTTGCGCACCACATCAACAATCAGTCCATTGACTTCAATTTGGTGCATGGCTAATATTCTCTTTGGCTTTTGACTAGTTCAAATATCTGTTCCAGTTCGTCTTCGTCTTTCAGGGTCGTATATTTTTCAACGGTTTCCCTGATGAGTTTTTTGACGGTTCGTTCCTTTGCGAGATGACCTCGCCATTCATCGGGACGATTGGCAATGATCTCTTGGTCGAGCGTTTTGGCAAGTTCTTCATTCCTGCCTAAATTATCGAACAGAGCGCGTTGAGCAGACGTTCGCAGTGACTTGGGGTATGTAATGCCGCCACTGGCTGGGTTGACCACTTGCTTGGTTAAGTCCACTAATTTTTGCAAGTACAACTCGTATTCATGCGCCTGAGCCTTACGTTCCTGGATCAAGGTATCCAACAACTCAGACATACGCTCGTAATATCTTGGATTGATGGGCTGTTCATCAATAATGACGCGCCGCAAGTTGTTCTCAATGGTCTCTGCCATTGCAGTGGGATTACCTGCAATGCCTTTTGGAATATCATGGATGGCATCCGTTCCGCGTTCGACGATCAACTGAATCAGGGTCATGTCATCGAATGCAGATATCTCTCGACTTTCCTCGGCGCGAATATAAGTGTCGATCAAATGGCGCATGGATGGTTCATACATTTTTAAGTCAATCGCGTCGCCGCTCGAAAGCTTGATCTCAGTGCGGACTTTTTCGTAGTAATCCACTTCCTGCTTGATTTTCTCGATTTCCTGTCCGCCGTATCCTGCTTCGCTCATTTCGTTGGCGATATTGGCATAGGCGCGAATCAATGAGACAGTGAGTTTATACAATGCGATACGCTTCGATTCATTGTCTTTGAGTTGATCTTTGTCGGATGTATCCTGGGCGCAAAAGTAGTGTTGATAGGCAAGGGTATCTTTGGGCGGAGCAACAGGCTCGCACAAAGCCTTGATCGCTTCACGGGCTTCTTCAAGTCGTTCCCTGGCTTTCTCCAATCGGTTGGTGAGCAGACCTGACACATCTTCTTCATCGAAAGCATCGAATGCTCCTGATGTGTAGTCTGTGACTGCGCCTTCGAGACTCATGAACAGGTCTTTATAGTCAATGATATAGCCGTATTCCTTATCGTCTCCATCCAGACGGTTGACGCGGCAGATTGCCTGGAATAAACCATGATCGTGCATTTGTTTGTCGATATAGAGATATGTGGCTGGAGGAGCATCGAACCCTGTCAGTAATTTGTCCACCACGATCAGAAGTTTCATCTGACCAGGCTCTTCGATAAATTTCTTTTTGACTTCCTTCTCGTATGTCTCCACATCCTTGCCGTTCAGCATTTTGTTGTAGATTTCATGCTGACGGAGTTTTTCAGTGTAACCCTCGCCCGTTTCTTCGCCTTTGATATCCGCAGGGTTTGGTTTATAGGATGTGACAATGGCGCATTTATCGAAGCCATGTGCGAGGAATAATTCGTAGAATTTGCAGGCTTGATAAATACTGCCTGAAACAAGCAAGGCATTCCCGCGTCCGCTTTGGAGGCGGTCTCGGGTTTCAAAATCCAGCAAAATATCTGCAACGATCTTCTCCAGCCTGTCTTTTGAACTGAGGACTTTTTTCATCGTGCCCCAGCGTTGTTTTAGTTGAGCGAGCGCAATATCGTTCAAGCCTTTGGTTTTGGAGTCAAACCAAAGGTCGATCTTGTCTTGCGATGTGATGTTTTGGTCAATATCGCGGGCTTCATAGCGCAGGTCAAGAACGACGCCATCCCTGACTGCTTCATCATATTTGTAGGTGTGAATATAACTGCCGAAGATCTCGATACTTTTTTGTTTATCCGCTTTGAGCAGGGGAGTGCCAGTGAAGCCGATGAACATGGCGTTTGGCAAAATGGATTTCATGGCTTTGTGCAAGTCACCCGATTGTGTGCGGTGACATTCATCCACAAAGACGAAAATATCACCTTTGGCTTTGAAGTTTTTCGGCAGGTTGTTTTTCAGGTCATCTATGTATTCTGAAACGTTTCCCTCTTCTTGACCAGGAAACTTGTGAATGAGAGAGCCAATCAGCCAGTATTTTGCCTGGTTGAGTTTGCCCACCAGGTCGGCGCCGCTTTTCGTGCGGCGGATATCCTCCTCCACACCTTTGAACACACCTTCGATTTGTTGATCGAGTTCGATGCGGTCTGTGATGACCAGGACGCGTGAGTTTTTGATGTTTTCATGAATCCATTTGGCAAGCCAAACCATTGTGAGGCTTTTGCCGCTTCCCTGCGTATGCCAGATGACGCCGCCTTCCCGTTTTCGGATGCGTTCTTGAGCGGCTTTGACGCCAAAGTATTGGTTGTGACGGCAAAGTTTTTTCGTACCCGCATCATAGACAATGAAGTTGTGGATGAGTTCAAGGAGCCGATTCTTTTCACAGAGTTGAAGAAGGGCGCGGTCGAGTGGGTCTTCGATTTCGCTTTCTTCTTTCCAGGTTAGGTAATATTTTTCAGGAGTTCCGATGGGAGCGTAACGCATGCCCTGGGTGTCATTGCCCGCCATGACAAATTGAACCGTGGTGAAAAAGCGCTCGATGAATTCCTTCTTCTGGTTGTCCAGATTTTGGCGGATGCCTTCACTGACTGATACAACCGAACGTTTAAGTTCCAGTACGCCGAGCGCAATGCCGTTGACGTATAAAACTATATCGGGACGTTTGGTATTTTGCCCGCTGACCGTGACTTCCTCGGCAATCGCAAAATGATTGTTTTCTGGATTCTCCCAATCAATCAGCATGACCGTTTTTGAATTTTCCCCCGCTTCTTCCCTAACCTTTACGCCGTATCGCAACAACCCATATACTTCCTTGTTGACGTCGTAGAGGCTTTTGGTTTGGTCGCCCGCCACTTTGTTGAGTTCATACAGGGCTTTATTCGCCAGCGTTTCACTGACGCGCTTCTTCTTCCAGAACGCGCGCAGGTAGTGTTCTTCGATGTTATGGTTTTCGCGGTCTTTTTCCCAATTGCCAAGATAATCGTATTTCAGGCTGTCTTGAAACAACCTGACGATTCGGTTTTGGGTGAGGCGTTCTTTTTGTCCAACCGTGCCCATGTTTGCTCCCTACTCTATGAGTGCTTTGTCATTCGCCTGAGTGTTTCAAAATATTCCCGAAATTCGTTTGGATCGATATCTGTGTTTTTGGCGCGCGGCAGGACGGCTTGGAAATGTGTTTCCAGAATGTTCCAGCCAATCAAGTTTTGGTCGAGTAAAAATTTCACGTCTTCCAAATCCGCTTCAAACCCGCGCGCGATCTTGCTCAATGCGATGCTGTACAGGTCAAAGATGTAGACGGAGGCATTCCCGAATTGCCCAACGAGGCGGTGACGTTGGTCGGCGTGCGGCGGCAGGGGGATGAATTCGCCCAATGGAACCGATTCAAGATCGAGCTTGAGTTCGATGGCGAGTTTCCGAAGGACTGCTTCAGTTTCAGGGGAAGCATCTTCGATGGAGTAATCCACGTCCAGCGTTTCGCGGGTTGAGCCGAGCAGACACAGGGCGCTTCCACCCAGCAGGTAGAAATCGGCGGGAGCGGTCAGGGATTCTCCGAGACGTTCAAAGAACTGGCGCAGGGCTTGTGATGTTATTGATTCCATTGTTTTTCCACTTCCCAACGGCGCAGGAGATGCAGCGCGGCGCTTTGATAGGTTCCCGCCCAATTGAGGCGGACGCCGTTCCATTGCATGTGCAGGCGCGCCAGGGATTGAAGACGCGCAGTCGCTGAGTCGCCTGTTACGCCGAGTTCGTTTGAGAACAGATCGGGCAGGGTTTGGAAACGTTTTCCCAAAAAGACGCGCAGGGGATTCTCGAATTGGGCTTGCAGATGGACGGCAGCGGTGTAGAAGAACTTGAAGTTTTGCGCCTGCTCGCCCTGCAACAATTTCAGCGCGGCGGGAGTATGCGCGGCATATTCAGGATGTGCCAATAACAGGGAGATCAATGCGGCGCGCACGCGGCTGGACGGCTGGCGGATGAGTTCTGCCAGTAGTTGATGAGGAGCGCGCGGCGCGGCGGGCACGGACTCAAACTGCCGCGAAAGGTAACGCACGCCGAGACGTTCGAGTTCGGCGATGACCTGTTCTTCACTTTGCGGAGTTTGTGCGGTTGTAAACATGGGTTGATTCTACTTCACACCAGCCTGATTTTCCCCGTCAATAATTCCTGCGTCATGCCCTGTTTGAGCAGAGATGTTTTCTCACGGCGGGCTTCCAGGGCGACGATTTCTGCGTCCATATCGCTCAGGATTTCGGCGATGGCGGTTTGTTCGGGGAGAGGCGGGAGCGGCACAACCATTTTATTAATTAAAGTCAAATTGAGACCGCCCCTCCCGCCATCTCCTGTTGAAATACTTCTTAATTCATCATACCGAGAATCAAAATTGAAATACAAGTATTCAGGAATGAAAGCGTTGGATGGTAATATGGCTGCAATTGACTGGTTTGTACATAGTTCGACCATATTCATGGCAACTGTACCGCGAGTCTTTCCTTGTCCTGCCAATCCAATCAAAACGCATTTTGGCGGAATAATACTTGTGCTGGAATTCTTCAAACCTTCTTCTGTGATACGTCCTTCAACATCATAAACACGTTTGAAGTGAAGTTCACCTGAACTCATCCACTTAATTTCTCCACCCCAATAAGAATCAATCAACGTGCTTGGTGTGCCGCCAGCAGTCGTGCGGGTTATTTCGCCAATCTTTTTTACTTCCCACTTGGCTGTAAATCCAGATAAGCGCTTTCTACCTGTAAGCAATTCCTGCATGGTGCCCTGTTTGATGAGACGCTTTTTGGCGATGAGAGCATCCAGCGCAGTGAGAAGGGAGTCTATATCACTGAGAGCGGCGGCGATAGCTTCTTGCTCGGCGAGTGTAGGCGGAAGAGGGATAGGATAGGTTTTTAGCTTTTGACCGTTAATATTTGCTTGTCCAACTGCCACGCTAAGAACCTTATTACTGTAATTTTTTGAAAACTGGGCATTGAGAATGTAGTTGAGGAATCGGGAATTCAACAGTGATTTGTCGGCTTTAATTCGTATGAGGTACCCTGCAAATATTGCTGGGCGCTCGCCATTGTAGATCGAGGTCTTGCCTACCAAATCGATGGTGTTGGTTCGATTGAAAAGAACGTCTCCAGAACGCAATTGGTATTTGCTAATTTCACGCTCGTTGCTAGTAAAGACCAAATCTGTCCAGTCTATTTTGCCGTTCTGTAAATTTCCCATCCTAAGAACTGGTATTTGACCTTGCGTATCGGACTTGGTAGATGATCCATATTCAACTGATGAGACCAACCGACCAAGCGGTTTCACATCCCAATCATTTGGCACTGCACCTACTTCAGTTTGCTTGTAACCTTTTTTTACTTCCATGTAAACCCCATTTTTTTCAAGTGAGTGTTCACTTTGCCCGTCAGGGTGTCCACATCGTCCATGAGTTCGGGCAGGGGTTCGGTGTAGCGTTCTGCCAACTCTTTGATGCGGTTTGCTAATTGGATAGCAATATTTTGTATTTGTACGTCCATGTCGGCAGCGAGGATCGCCAGCCATTTTTCGTCAATGACGAGGGTTTTGATTTCTTCGACGCTTAACTTGGTATATTGGGAGGCAACCTTTTCGTCCAATTTCTTTTGAGTTTCTTTCACCTTTTTATTGAGTTCGGCTTCTTTTTCAAGCAGTGCAAAATATTCTTCGAGCGCCTTGCGTTCGTCTGCGGCGTCGGCATCGCCTCTTACTTCTTTCAGGCGTTTGGTCACTGCGTTCTTGCTGATCTTGCCTTTCTCGTCAATTACTTCGTACAGTAAACCTTCTTCACCGCCATGTTCCTCCCTCATTGCTTCCATTTGCTGTATGAGAGATTCGATTTCGGCAGAAAGATCTTCAATTTGTTTCTGCTCTTTCGCAAAATAGCGGGCGACGATCAGGCTGGGCGGAATTAAATCTGCTTTGTATTTGAGTTTGCCGATGGTCAGGTCTGGTTTCTCTTTGATCTTCTTGTTTTCATCCTCGATGATCAACCTGAGTTTGCAAGCTTCCTTCCAGCCATCGGATGAAATCATGTACACGTCATCCTGCATGGTTTCAGTCCAATAAGTCATCAGGCGTTGGTAAATATTGTAGGGGTCAATCAAATGAGAATCGGCGAACGTGGTAAGCAGGTCTTCGCTCAGGGCTTCGATCAAGGCTTTGGGGTGAGAACCAACTTTCAGCGCAGTAAGAAGCGGCTGGTTTTTCTTCATCCAGCGATTGAAGCGAGCCGTCATCGCCTTTGTGAAATCCGCAAATTCGGGATGTGAAAAAATCGTCTGCCTGATGGAGGCGGCGTCCACTTTGATATCACTGTACCCTTTGCGTTTGCCGTTGGCAAATAATTTTCCGCGCAGGGTTTTGAAGACATCCCAATATGCCGAAAGGTTTTCGATGTCTCGTTCTGGAATGCCGCCGAGCAAATGCGCGGAAATATCCTGCACATCCTCTTCCTCGGTGTTATCAATGTAGCGCGGGATGTTCAGGTTGTAATCGTTTTTTGGATCGCTGATTTCCGAGATTGGAACCATGTGAGAATACTTGGGGACTTCAAGTTGGCGGGTGAAGACATCCACAATGCGATGAATATCCTGGTGACGCAGGCGATTCTTACTCGCATCTTTGACAAAGTCTTTGCTTGCGTTGATCATAAAGATGCCTTTTCTCCCCGCAGCATTTTCCTTATCCAAAACAATGATGCAGGCGGGGATACCCGTGCCATAGAATAGATTGGCTGGCAAACCAATAATGGCTTTGATGTATCCCCTGCGAATGATATTCTTGCGGATCTCGCCTTCGGTGCCGCCTCGAAATAAGACGCCATGCGGCAGGATGACTGCGCCCTTGCCTGTGCTTTTCAGCGAACGCAGGATGTGCAGCAAAAAGGCATAGTCGCCATTCTTCTTGGGCGGCATACCGTCTTCAAAACGTTTGTATAAATCTTCGGCTGGATTGAATCCATTGCTCCATGATTTCGTGGAGAAAGGGAAATTAGCCACAACAAAATCAAAGGTCTTTAGACTACCATCCGCATTCTTGAAGTGCGGCAGGGAGAGGACGTTATCCTTCCAGATTGTGGCGGTGGGGCTGTCATGCAGAATCATGTTCATCTTGGCAAGCGCGGATGTGGCATTATCCATCTCCTGCCCATAAATGGTGACTTTATTCTGAGCCTCATTGGCAGCTTTCAACAGCAGCGACCCGCTCCCGCACGTGGGATCGTACAGCGTCGTGCTTTTGCTATTTGATCTGCTGATGCCGATAATCTTCGCCATGACAATCGAGACTTCTGAGGGAGTGTAGAACTGTCCCTTGCTTTTGCCTGATTCCGTCGCGAAGTGACGCATCAGGTACTCATACGCATCCCCCAGCAGATCATCGCCTTCTGCGCGGTTTCTGGAAAAATCAAGCGCAGGGTTTTCAAAGATGGCGACAAGATTGGAAAGCCGCTCCTGCATTTCCTTGCCCTTGCCGAGTTTATCTTCATCGTTGAAGTCGGTCAGGTCAATTACGCCTTTCAGATCGTTGGCTTCGGCGAGTTTCGAGATGATCTTATTCATCCTGTCGCCGATGTCTTTTTGACCTTTGAGTGCGGTCATGTCCGCAAAACTGCCGCCTTTCGGCACAACGATCACAGAGTCTTTTTGTCCCGCATATTTATCGGAGACATATTTGACGAACAGCAAAACAAGCACGTAATCCTTGTACTGCGAAGCGTCCATGCCGCCGCGCAGTTCGTCACAGGATTTCCAGATGGAGGAGTAGAGTTCAGATTTTTTGAGGGGCATGAGAGTTCCAGTCGGTGCAAAGATTGTTGATTTCTCTGTGCATAGTTCAATACTTTGCAGGGATTTGCGCGGTATGAAGAATGATTGCTGCTTTAGTGTAAGGGAAAAACGAAGCGGCGTCAAAGAGTAAACTCTGTTTGGGAGATGAAAAATGGCAGTTTTTTACTGTAATGTATAAATATGATACTTTTGATAAAATGGATGTGCCACAATGGGAATTGACGGTGATTCTTGATCTGTTTACAGGTATTGAGGGCTTCATTTTGGGATAACAGGTATCCAAGGTTTCAAGGCGAGAGGAATGAATGGTCAAATTTCAAAATTGGTTTCATAAATATAACGCCTGGTCGTATACGAAGCATAGGCTCTGGGAAGAATGCAGGAGAGCCTATTACTACAACTATATCGGCGCTGCTTTGGAAGCATCATCAGAAATTGATATTGCGAAAATTAAACACCTCAAGAAGTTAGATGGACGATTTGTTGTCCAGGGAAAAATTATTCACGAAATAATCGAGAAGTTTATTGAGGACAATCAATCGAGAAAGAAGTTTGACGAGGGCGATGCGCGGGAGGAATTTATCAATCAAATTGAATCATATCGAAAGATAGCAAAGACAAGCATTATCGAATACGTCAATGGCGCGGAGGTGAATGAAGCCTTTTTTGATAGGGCACGGGAAAATGGGCTCGATCAACTAAGTCTTTTCTTTGGAGTAATCTGGCCGCAAATCGAAAACAATCGGTATCTTCAACATGAAGAATTTGACAACTTTTTTGTCGATGGCGTAAAAGCTATTGTGAAAATCGATTATGTTTGCAAGAATGACACTGGTGATGTTTTGATATATGATTGGAAGACAGGGGCGGACAATGAAGAGTACGAAAGCGATTTACAAATAAGTGCGTATGCGTTATGGGCACAACACAAATATGGCTTGCCTTCGACCCAAATCAGTTGCAATTTGGTTTATCTGACAAGCGGAGCCATTAAAACTCATTATTTTTCAGATCAGCAACTAAACGACTTGAAAACCCTTATGAGTTCAGATTTTAGAGACATGAATTCAAATTACGAGTTGGCGAACTATCCGCCTAATCCAAGCATCAAAACTTGCCCTGGTTGTCATTTTGCTACCGTCTGTTCCGTCTGCCTTGCTCAATAAATAGAAAGGGAAATCATGGATCAAAAAATCGCCTTGTTAGCTGGCTTTTGTGCGGTTGCCGATGGAAGCAAAATATCTTCCGAAACGCTTCGAGATCTTCGGGATGTTCTTAGCTTGTTTGTCGGTGAGGTTGTTTCTGAAGATGACTACCAGGAAATAATTGTCGAACTGAAGAATGAATCCTATATCCAGCAAGATGGGGACACAATCACTATTACACGAGAAGGACAGGCGTTATCACAATCCATTGGTGCCAGATTAGTAGGCCAAACGAATTTCGAGAATTTTAATAGAATGCTGGTTGATTACAAAAAAGCCCCAGAGATTTACTTAAAGCAAATCAGCCCAAATGTTAAATCGCTGCAGGATCGATGCGAAAACAAAACCAAGGATGAATATCTATCCAAATCTCAAGCTGTCGGATTTGTCCTTGAAATTGACCATAAAGGCAACGACCTTTTCTTACATCGGATAAAGATCAAATCAGACTTCCTGAGAGATGATGATGCTCTTACAAAAGAGATAAATGCCTCGGCGCATAAGTTTTCTAAAGACACAGGCTTTCCAGTCATTGCCATTCGAAGGGATAATACGGAATTAGAACTAATCTCGTTTACCAAGATAAAGAATTTCAAGCTGTTTTCAGAAGAAATAGGGATTACAGATGTTCGAGGAATAGATCGGAAACGCGTAGCTGGATGGAATAAGGCTGTTGCTTCTCTTTATCTGGAGCAAGGGATGCAATCCTTTGGCTATATTCGCGCACAATGGCCCGGAAGAAGTTTCATAAAATTCAAGGACTATCATATAGTTAATACCAATCTTGGAGATTATCGTGAATGCCCGGCTTTCGAACTTGATATCCAGGAGTTAACGGATGACAAGGTTTTTGTATGGTTAAACTCGTACGTTTCTCCGTCCAAGCGACTGGTCGATTTTATTAAAGAGAACTTCAATCAGCCTGCACCTGAAGAATTGCTTGAAGTATTCAGCGATTTACGGCTCAAGAGCGTCCCATCTGGCAGCGAAATTCAGGTTAAGAGCATATTTTTAGGTAAAGATATTACCAAGGAAAAAATCCCTGGCGTTGGATCAACTTTTGCTCAATTCTGGAAAGATACCTATGGGATCGAACTTGGCGAAAAAATTCAACCCATTGTGGTAGTGCAAGGTAGAGGAACAGATTATCACTATCCGGCAGAGATGGTTTTTATTGACAAATACTCATTTGAAAAGCATCAAAGAAGATCTCTTGAAAGAAAAACGAAAACAGAATTACCTAAGCAAAGAGCATATAAATCTGAGAGTATTGTTGAATCATTAAAACAATATCGCAATCACTCATGGGATAAAAACGTCCAAATGCGCTTTGTGCAATGCAACCCAACGCTGGAGTATTTGCATAATCACGGAGCACTCGAAGGCGCCCTTCGCGTCCATCAACCCACGCTCGAATTTAGATCGGGAGCGGTAAGTCTTGACCCATCCAACATCTTCAAGGGTGAGTTTGGCGCTAAGTGCGGGCATAAGACAATAACCATATCTCACTTTTTTGTTCCCGCTGAAGTAACAAACGATCAAATTGATACTTTTATAAAAGGCTTGCAAAAAACCTTTTCATCTGTTGGATTTGGCAAGATTCTAAAATCGTCAGACATGGTGACAGTAAAGTTTAATGAAAAAGATAAAGCAGATCTTGAAAACAAAATTCGTGAGTTAGATAAGGTTAACGGTACATCTAATCATCTTGGTATATTAATCATCCCTCCTGGTCATCCCGAATTGTATTTTACTGCTAAGCGCCTATTCCCAAGTCGAGTAAAAGCACCAATTCAAGCCGTTCAAATTTCATCGTTTATCGAAGCCCAAGGCGATAAATTTCGTGGCTTCCGATTATTAAGCTTGAAAATTTTGATTAAGTCGCTGAAGCTTGGGGAAGCAATCTGGACTCTTAGTGATAATGCGGGGCTTCTCCCCAAAAGGACGTTATATGTTGGGATAGGATTCAGCGCCTCTCCACGGGAGGGTAAGGTCAGTAAATGTGCCACTGTCCTTCATGACTCCCGAGGGAACAAGGTCTCATGGAAGGTGTTTGCAACTGTACAGACTCGAACAGTAACAAAACAATGGTTTGATACACTTCTTCACCATATCAGAGATATTGTTGAGAGTGAAAAACCAGAAAGATTGATTTTTTACCGAACAGGATCAATGTTCCCTGTGGAGTTAGATGCTATCGATTCGTCGTTGGCAGGATGTGCGTGGATAAAGTCCATGCAGACATGTTTTGTTTCAATACTTGATGGAGATAACCACAGATTCTTCCTTGGTGGTAATTACAAAAATTTACCGGCAGGATATTCGGTTGTGATAAATGCTTCTGAGGGATTAATTTCATCATCAAACTATGATGATCGGGATCTTAAGCAAGGAACAGTTGTCCCAGTACGCTTGAAGTTGGAAATTGGCAATGACTCCATTGTTGATATATTGAAGGAGTATCACGATTTAACATATCTCAATTGGCTGGCCCCATACACAACCTCAAAACACCCTCTCTTGTTGACTATCGCCGATAAGTTTGCTGAATTAACACGAGAGAATATCTCCTCTGAGAATATGTTTTATTTAGATTTATGATAATGATGAGCTTAAATTCAGAACTGCAAAACACATTGGCCGCGTTAAAACCATACATTGATTCCACCAAAGCCAAACTGGAACTTGACAACGCGGTTATAAGCATTTGCCATATTCTTTCAGACCATTATGGATTATTTTGGCTTGAATACCTATTGGAGTCCATTGAGGATAGAAGGTTTTTCCTCTATTCATCAGACAGGTATGTTCAAAAAAATAGACTAGATTCCCTTGTCGAACAATTATATAAATCTGAAGAACAGAAACACTTGAAAACACTGCTCTGTTTTTATCATCAGATGTTTGGGGAAAGCATAAGCGCAAACGATGATCCAAGTGCAAAATTTTCTACTCTTAAGAAAATAGAATCATTGGCAGCGATAAAATCGAATGAAATGATAGCGGGATATTGTCTGGCGTGTTGTACTGCACGTGACGGTCAATTTGCCGCATGTTCTCAATGCGGCTCCAATGACATATTAAATATTAATAAGATTTCTTTTCTGCCTGAAGTTAAGACTGTTTTGAGTAATGGTCAATATTTGGAGATTTATGTAAAACATTGCTTGCGAGATACTGGTGTTGAATTGATTGGTTACCCTATTGACCAGAAGGGCAAAAAGGCTTTTACAAATATTAGATACCAGATTGACGGTGACGTAATTGAAGTAGATGTGCATGGCATTGCGTCCCCATTAACGTTGTTGCTATGCGAGGCAAAAACATCAGTAAAAATTCAAGCCAATGAACTTAGGCGCGTTGAAGGATTATATGATCGCTTGGTTGATAAAATAAATACATTGTCAGGAAGAAATTTTACTGTGTTACGGTTGTTTATCATTACCGGTGAGTTTGACAGAAACATTTCTCAAAATTCCTACAAAAGAAAAGGATGGGAATTAATTGACAGAAAAAATATTGAAAACCTAAAGAACCTTCTAAAAGAAATTCAGGTTGGGCTATAAGGCTGGAAACTAAAGGTTGACCAAACCCCACTCTAATGTTGGTAATTTCCCAAATCTTTTTTTATTTCCCATCACCACAGCCACCTCTTGTGGAATTTTTCCAAATGCCCAGCGTACAGTTTCAGTAACCCAGTTCACACTTAACTGCACAAAGACTAGCCGTACTCCGGTCTCTTGGCAGAATTTCCATGCATCCCCCAATCTCTTTCTTGTAATATCATTTATTTCATCCCTGCTCTTATGATCATCTCCTACTTCCAACCAAAGTAGAGTCTCATATCCTTGTATCTTCCCCCACGCCAAGGCATCTGGATAGACGGATATATCTGGCAACTTGGTCTCGCTCCAACCAGCCCAAATCTCCGCGCGTGGATAGGTTGAACGCAACCATGCCGTCCACCTGCGTGAAGTATTTCTGTGGGGTGATCCTATCTGATGTGGACTCAATTCCTTGAACCCACTGAAATGCACCTTTTTCGACGCGCCCCAACTGCGCAATGCAATAGCCAATCCTGCCCGCGTTGGATGCCACATGGGGAATGGGTCCATTTCCTTTGGCATGGATTTGTCTTTTTGTATCTTTTCGCCAATCTTATGTACCGCCAAATCGCTTTTCTGGAGCGATTGCAAAATATCATAAGTTAATGTTTCAGGAAGCCCCACCAGCGATGCAACCTCATCCTCGTCACCTTTCCTGATCCTTCCCAACACCTGCAAGCATTTCAATTCCTCCTGAGAAACATGGGAGAAGCCATCTTCCACAGTAGGAGGACGGTGCTGGGACGAATAAAATAATCTTGGGCGATAAGAAAAACTACAATAGTCTGGTTCCTCCTCGACACGGGTCACGGCATATGGCAATCCAAGCCCGGGAAGGATGGACCGTTTGACCTCTGCCAGATACCATGCGCCGGGAGAGTCCACCCGTATCCAAAGAGATGCGCCAAGTCTTTTTTGATTCAGGTGGGCAACCAGACGCTGCAGGAGAGGACGATATACGAAAGGTGGCAGACCATTCAAGGCATTGATATGGAAAATGAAGGTATCCGTGTAACCGCCTTCGTATTTCAGGCTGACCCAATCCGAAAAAGTCACATCACCAATACAAACAGTCATAAGCTAATCCGAACATCCTATGGAAATGAATTCATCCTCGGTAAAGAAGGATTGCGGGTTGAGCCAGACATAACTCTTCTCTCCCGTCTTTTGCTTGATGCCGTAATGCAAATGAGCGCCGGTGCTGTTGCCGGTGTTACCGCTCAATCCGACCACGTCGCCATAATTCAGGATGTCCCCTTCAGATGCCTGGATGCTACTCAAATGTGCCAGCCAGACCTGGTAGCCGTTATTCTCCACCACCACCAGATTGCCCCACGGACCATTCGAGCCGGCCCACACTACCTTGCCGGCAATCGTCGTATGGATCGGGGTTCCTTCATTCACGGGGAAGTCACTGCCCGTGTGCGTCCGATAATACGGGTCTTGAAAGACACAACCCAACAAGGGCTTGTCGTACCATTCGCTCCAATGCTGGATCGGACCGACGAGCGGTAATCCGTAAATTTCCGAACCGGGATCAACATATCCATCCCACGAAACCGCGCTCATGCCCGCCGGCGTCGAATTGCCATACGAACCGTTATCACTGGTTTCCGCATATTGAGGGACATCGAACAGCCATTGTTCCACACCAGGCTGCGCCCAATCTGGTAATTGGGGAATGGTAAGCACCACCAGCATGACATACCCAACCACCAAAGCCGCCCCGCATAACAGCGGGGCGGTCATC
>Ga0172373_10005687_pt1 | contig 16989 bp, 10 predicted proteins | sample Lak10m_2_FD_114546 | JGI IMG/M metagenome (GOLD analysis project Ga0172373, IMG submission 114546) | Freshwater microbial communities from Kabuno Bay, South-Kivu, Congo - kab_092012_10m | ecosystem: Environmental > Aquatic > Freshwater > Lake | place: Democratic Republic of the Congo...
GATATCGCGCTGCGAGGGAGCGGGTGTGCGGGCCAGGATACTGACGGCGATGGTCAGCGGCAGCAGAAACAGGGCACCGGCGGCCGCTGGCATCCAGTCTTCAGAGACACCCTGCTGCAGCAGCCAGGCGCCCGTGGATTTGGCGAATCCATCGGCCATGATGAAGCTGGCGCAGAGTCCGGCCAGCAGAGCTTCAGAGACGCGCCGCCCTTCCAGAAACCCCATCACCAGCCCGAAGACCATGCCGAGCGGCAGTCCGTTGAGAAACATGGCCAGTAAATTCCAGGGGCGGGGCAGCAGGCCGAAGAGCACCAGCGCCAGCTCGCTGAGCCCGATCAGCAGCAGCAATGCACGGGCTCGACCGGCCGGCCGCATTCCCGAGATGACTCCGATGCCGATGAACTTCGAGATGCTGTAGCCGATCACCTGAGTGGTTACGGCGAGGAATTTGAAGTCATAGCCGAAGAACAGTGAATCGGTGAATTGAGCGGCGGTGAAGGGCTTGCGGAAGGCGTAGGCGCAGAAGTAGGTGCTGAAGGCGGCGAAGGTTGCCCAGAACGCCCAGCCGGCGTTAGACGCAGTCGCGGGCGCTTGGTGTGCGGCTGTGGCACAATCTTCCGTTTGATTCGCCATTCTCGGACCTCACGCACCTTTGCGAAAACTTAAAATCAACCGACACAATCCGGCGAGACGGTTGTCAGAGTTTGCCGGGACCGGTTAAGGAATGGTAAACAGAACCGGAGAATTTAGAAAACGGGCAGTGACTAGTGGTGGGTGTTCGGTGTTCGGTGTTCGGTGTTCGGTGTTTGGTGTTCGGTTGGGGGTGGGGAGCAGCGGACGGGGGAGGCTGCGGGTGCTGGCCCTGGCATGTCTCGGTTGACCGACAACTGACAACTGACAACTGACAACTGACAACTGACAACTGACAACTGGCCACTGATCACTTAAGAAGGAGGGCGGGATTGTGTTGCAGGGGAATTCGGCTGAGCGAGTGGCGGTGATTGGTGCGGGGATTGTGGGGTTGGCGCATGCGTGGGTGGCGGCGGAGTCGGGTCGGCGGGTGACGGTGATTGAGCGTTCGCCGCGTGCTGCGGGGGCATCGATTCGCAATTTTGGCATGATCTGGCCGATTGGACAGCCGCATGGGGAGTTGTATCGGACGGCATTGCGGAGCCGTGCCAGGTGGCTCAGGCTGGCGGCCGAGGCGGGGATCTGGGTGGATGCGTGCGGGTCACTGCATGCGGCTCATCGTGCTGACGAGCAGGCGGTGCTGGAGGAATTTGCCGCGGTGGCTCCGGGGCTGGGCGTTGAGTGTCAGCTGCAGTCGGCTGAGCAGGTGCTGCAGCGGGCTCCGCTGGTGAATCCGGAGGGGCTGCGGTGTGGGTTGTTCAGTCCGACGGAACTTTGTGTGAATCCCACCGCAGCGACCAGGGCCTTGCCGCGGTGGCTGGCAGAGCGTTACGGTGTGGAATTTCGTTTTGGGGTGCTGGCGAGTGTTGTGGAGGAAGCCGGTGGCCGGCCGGTGGTGCAGTTTTCGGATGGTTCGCAGCAGTCGTTTGAGCGGGTGCTGGTGTGTGGCGGGGCAGATTTGCAGACGTTGTTTCCGGAGGTCCTGGCGAGTTCGGGGCTGGTTCCCTGCAAGCTGCAGATGCTGGCGGTGGCTGCTGCTGCGGCGACGTGTCGGCTGGGGCTGCATGTGGCCAGTGGGCTGACGCTGCGGCACTATCGGATTTTTGAGATTTGCCGGGGTCTGCAGGCATTGCGGCAGCGGATTGCTGCTGAGACTCCTGAGCTGGATCAGTACGGGATCCACGTGATGGCATCGCAAAACGACCGTGGAGAGTTAATTTTGGGAGATTCCCACGAATATGGCAGTCAGATTGAACCGTTTGACAACGTAGAGATAGACGAGTGGATTTTGCGTGAGCTGAAAAAGGTGCTGCGTCTGCCTGCCTGGCAGGTGACTCGCCGCTGGCACGGCATTTACGCGAAGCATCCTGCCTTGCCCATCTTTCAGGCTCAGCCTGTCCCGCGGGTGCACATAGTCACGGGCACGGGCGGGGCGGGGATGACCATGTCATTTGGGCTGGCCGAGCAGTTCTGGCAGGGTGTGGATCACCAGTAAGTGTGGATCACCAGTAAGTGTGGATCTCCAGTAAGTGCGGGGCGGGGCGGGTCCTTCTAGTCGGGGTATCATTTATTGGGAAGGTTTTGCTGATGTCGACTTCAGTTCGTCTGCAGGCGGTGTTGTTTGACTGGGCGGGCACGACGGTAGATTTCGGCAGTCGTGCTCCGGCGCAGGTTTTTGTTGAGATTTTCCGCCGGCGTGGTGTGGGTATCACGGTGGCCGAAGCGCGTGAGCCGATGGGGCGTGCGAAGCGTGAGCACATTGCGACGGTGCTGGGGATGCCGCGTGTGGCGGCTGAGTGGCAGCGGGTGCATGGGCGTGTGGCGACTGACGCGGACGTGACGGCGATGTACGAGGACTTTCTGCCGTTGCAGAAGTCTGTGCTGTCTGAGGGTTCGGATGTGATTGCGGGCGTCCCGGCAGCGGTGGCGTGGCTGCGGCAGCGAAACATTCGGATTGGTTCGACCACCGGGTATACTCGCGAATTAATGTCCGTGGTCGCTCCTTTGGCTGCCGGCCAGGGTTATGTACCGGACGTGATTGTGTGTTCTGACGAGGTTTCAGCGGGGCGCCCTGCGCCCTGGCTGAATCTGCGAGCGGCGGCGGAGCTGCAGACGGATTCACCGGCGAATGTGCTGGTGGTGGACGACACGGCGGTGGGTATTGAAGCGGGGCGAGCGGCGGGGATGATGACGATTGCGGTTTCACTGACGGGAAATGCGCTGGGGCTGTCGCATCAGGAGGTATGTGCTTTGCCGGCGACTGAATTATCGCAGCGGCTGCTGAAAATAGAGCAGGATTTTCGGGCGGCCGGGGCTGATTATGTGATTACGTCGGTGGCTGAGCTGCCGGAACTTTTGCGCGGTGTTCCGTTCTCAATTGCCTGACCCGTATGGTGCTGTCAACGAAAATCCACCCCCGGATAAACGTTTTTTCTCGAAAACAAAATTTTTCTCCCCCGGCAACTTTCTCCCGAAAATGAAAAGCCGGTTGTAACGCCCGGCATCGCAAAGACGCTGATTTCTCAAGAAAATCACCGTTTTCCAGCGGAATGCAAGAACAGTGCCATTATCTTCTCGACTTGTTCGGTTTTCCTGACCTAACATGTTTGTGAAGATCTCACGGCACACTCCGTCGCAAACAGCATTCCCTCGATCGTTTCCAGCTATGCATCTGAATATTTCGCAACAGATGAGAATGAGCCAGCAGATGAAGCTGGCTCCGCGGATGATCCAGTCCATGGAGATTCTGCAGCTGAACATGATGGCGCTGAACGAGCGAATTGAGCAGGAGCTGGTTGAGAATGTGACACTGGACCGTCTGGAGAAGGATGCGGACGGTTTGCCGTCGGGCGGGGACCGCGACGGGGATTCGGACGGCGGGGAATCGGTTGTGTCCGACCTGCTTCCCGGTGAGATTCGTGAACCGCAGAAGGACGTAGAGAACCGAGAGCTGGTGGTCGGGGACGAATCGAACAATCAGTCGGATTTTGAGCGGCTGGTAGAGATTTCGTCGGACTGGCCGGAAGACAATGTGGGTTTTGGCGGATCGCGGGCCAGTGCCGGCCAGATCAGCGACGAGATGGACCGGCAGCACGACGTCATGTCCAACATGCTGGCTCGCCCGCAGTCACTGCACGAGCATTTGCTGGAGCAGTTTGCTTTTTATTCACTGGACGCTGCCCAGCGGCAGTTTGGTGAGTATCTGATTCAGCACCTGGATTACAACGGCCGTCTGCAAAGTATGCTGGCTGAGATTCTGCAGCAGTTCAACCGGCTGTATGATTTTCAGCTGACGATGGCTCAGGCGGAAGAAGTGCTGAAGCTGATTCAGCAGCTTGAACCTGCCGGCGTGGGTGCTCGTGACCACCGTGAAATGCTGCTGCTGCAGGTGCACGACAGCATGCCGTTTCACGACGTGGTGGAAACTTTGATTCGCGATCATCTGGAAGACATTGCTTTGAACCGTCTGCCGCTGATTCAGCGTGCGACTGGTTGTTCATTGGAACTGATCAAGATTGGAATTGAGCAGATCCAGACATTGAATCCCTGGCCGGGTCGTGGTTTTGAGCAGCGTCCGGTGCAGCGGGTGACGCCCGATTTAACGGTTGAGCCGGACGACCACGGGCGTTATGTGGTGCGGGTGCTGGACGAGTATATTCCTGAGCTGCGGATCAGTCCGCGGTATCTGCAGATGCTGAAGGAAAATCCGTCGCAGGAGACGAAGGACTGGATTCGCCGCAAGGTGGAGTCGGCGAAATGGCTGATTGATTCGATTGAGCAGCGTTATGCCACGCTCCGCAAGGTGGCTCAGGAGATCATCGATCATCAGCACGAGTTTCTGGAGCTGGGTGACGAGGGCATTCATCCGCTAAAGATGCAGCAGATTGCGGACCGAGTAGGTGTGCACGTCACGACGGTTTCGCGGGCGGTGGATGAAAAATGGATTCAGACTCCGCGGGGCCTGTTTCCGCTCAAGCGTTTCTTCGGCGGGGGGACTCAGACGGCTGACGGCGATGAGGTGGCGTGGGACACAATTCGGGTGAAGCTGCAAGAGCTGATCGACGGCGAGAACAAGAGCGAGCCGCTCAGTGATGACGACCTGGTCAAGCGTCTGGCTGCTCAGGGGATCGGCCTTGCGCGGCGGACGATCACCAAGTACCGCAAGCAGATGCGGATCCCCAGTTCGCGGCAGCGTCGCGAGTACTGAATGCGGCCGTCTGGCGGCGGGTATGCGGCAGCTTCGCGTTTTGCTCTGGGAAACGATCGGGGGGGGGTGCGGCCGAGCATCCGCATTTGTGGTACTGCCCTGTCAGGACCAGAACTGTGGCTGCAATTTCCCGGCCTGCTCGATATGCTGACGGGCTCAAGATCACTTCCTTTTCGCCCGTCCTGAATTTGGCTCATGGACCGTCGCATCCTGATCGTTGCTGCTCGCCGGACACCCTTTGGTCGTTTTCGGGGAGCATTGTCTCGTGAGTCCCCGACAGCTCTGGCGGTTGCTGCGGCGAAGGCAGTGCTGTCAGAAACCGGTGCGGGTCGAGTTGACCAGTGCATTCTGGGCAACGTGCTGTCGGCTGGTCATGGAATGAACATTGCTCGTCAGGCGGGACTGCAGTCTGGTCTCCGTGAGACTGCTCATGCGATGACCATCAACATGATGTGTGGTTCCGGTCTGCAGGCGGTGCAGCTGGCTGCGCAGGCTGTTCGCTGCGGTCAGGCGACTGCGGTGCTGGCGGGTGGTGTGGAGTCGATGTCACGATCGGCCATGCTGCTGCCTCGCCCAGGCAAGGGTCAGCAGCCGGACCTGTCTGTCCTGCGGGATTCGATGGTCACGGACGGTCTGACGGATGGTGACATTGCGATGCACATGGGTCAGACAGCCGAGCTGCTGGCGTCTGAGCTGCACATTTCGCGGGCTCGTCAGGACCAGTGGGCCTTGCGCAGTCAGCGGCTGGCGGGTGTGGCTGCCGTGGCGCAGGTGTTTGAGGCGGAGCTGGTGCCGGTGGCGGGACTGGTGGCGGACGAGCATCCGCGACCGAATCTGACGGAAGCTGATCTGACGGCACTGGCTCCTGTGTTTGACACTTCCGGCACTGTCACTGCGGGAAACTCGTCGGGCCTGAACGACGGCGCGGCGGTACTGCTGCTGGCTGATGAAGAGACCGTGCGGCGGAACGACTGGCCGGTGCTGTGTGAGTGGGTGGACAGTGTGGTGGTGGGCTGCAGTCCGCGTCAGATGGGTCTGGGTCCCGTGTATGCACTTGAACGTCTGCTGCGGCAGCGTGATTTGCAGCTGGAGGATCTGGATCAGCTGGAGATCAACGAAGCCTTTGCTGCTCAGACGCTGGCCTGTCTGGATCGTCTGGGTCTGCGGTGGGGCGGCGCTGAGGTCACGTGTCGGGGCCGCAGTTTCTTGTTGAATCCGCATGGCGGAGCGATTGCGCTGGGTCATCCGCTGGCCGCCAGTGGTGCTCGACTGCTGGTGCATTTGGCGCATCGGATTCATCAGGGGCATATTCGGCAGGCGGCGGCGGCGTTGTGTGTGGGTGGTGGCATGGGTACTGCCGGCCTGTTGGCGGCGGCACATGGATTTCATTGACTGACGAATTCAACTATGAGCAATGCGATGCGAATTCTGCTGAACCTTGTGGGTTCAGTGGGTATTCTGGGGCTTGGTGTGTTTGGTCTGATGTTTTTCGGCCGGGCTCCTGAGGTGCCTGTTGACGAGGCGGCTCTGGCTGCGCGAACTCAGGCCCCCACCGTAGAAACAGCAGAGATCAGGGCTTTTAGCGGCCCCTTTCAGGTGCAGGTGGACGGTGAGGCATCGACGTGGCGGTGCTGACGGTTTCCGCCGAGGTGGGCGGTCGAATTTTGAGCAAGTCAGCCGGCTGTCGCAGTGGTTTATTTGTCAGCGCGGGTGATGTGCTGTTTGAAATTGACCGTCGCAATTATGAGTTGGACGAGCAGCGTCTGGCGGCGCGTCTGCTGCAGGCTCAGGAGGAGCTGAATTCGATTGATGTGGATCTGGAAAGTGCGGATGCTCTGCTGCGTCTGGCTCGCGAGGAGAACGAGCTGCAGAAGGCTCATTTGGCCAGGGTGCAGACGCTGTTTGAGCGGAAGGCAACTTCAGAAACGGAAATGGACAATGCTTCCAGGCAGGAACTGACCTCGCGGAATGCGCTGCAGCTGCAGCAGAATCAGCGAAATTCGCTGCAGCAGGGGCGGCGTACGAAAGCTGCGGCGTTAAAGCTTGTGGAAGCTGAGCTGGCACGCTGTCGGCTGGATCTGGAGCGTTGTACGGTGCGGGCACCGATAGCAGGCCGCATCGTCCAGGACACTCGCGAGGACGGCGATTTTGTGAAGGCTGGTGATCCGCTGGTGCAGCTCAGCGACGGCAGCAGGATGGAGGTGCGCTGCAGTCTGCGTGGCGAAGAGCTGTCGTGGATCTGGTGGCAGCAGCAGCGACAGCAGGCGCGGCCGGTGCCGACATCGCAGCAGTCCGGAAGTGGGTCTGCCGCTGAGGCGGCTGCTGGCGGTACTGCGGAACCGGCGGTCGACAATCGTGCGGCGGACCCGCTGGGGACTCCGGACGTTCCGTGCGAGGTGGCGTTTGAGTTTGAGGGTCGGGAGACGATCTGGGATGCGCGGCTGTCGCGTTACGAGGGTACGGGGCTTGACCGGGCGACTCGCACATTTCCCTGTCGAGTTGTTGTCGAGCGACCTGCGGAACCGCGTGTGGCGGCGGATGGTGGCGGTGGCAGCGTGTCGCCTCCGGCACTGTTGAGCGGCATGTTTGTGACGGTGCGGATTCCGATTGATGCTCCGGTGGAACTGTTTCAGATCCCGCCTGAGGCTTTGCGGCCGGGCGGCACGATCTGGATTGTGCGTGCTGGTCGCCTGCAGGTTGTGAATGTCTCGCTGGTGCAGATGCGGGAAGGCGAAGCGATTGTGCATCAGCTGCAGCAGCCGCTGGCGGCTGGCGACCGAGTGATTATTTCGCCGCTGGCAGCGATTCAGGACGGGATGCAGGTGCAGTTGTCGGAGGTGCAGCCATGAGTGGTTCGGCAGTTCGCTGGGCAATCCGCAATGCTCCGGCCATGAACATGATGGTGGTGGCGGTACTGGTTGTTGGTACGATTTCTGCGTTTCTGCTGCGGCGGGAGGTCTTTCCGCAGTTCGAACTGGAGATCATTCTGGTGTCGGTGCCGTATCCTGGTGCCAGCCCGGATGAGGTGGAAAGTGGTATTTGTCAGAAGGTTGAAGAAGCAGTCCGCTCGGTGGACGGAATTCGCAAGGTGACATCTGTCGCGGCGGAGGGTGCCGCGAATGTGGTGATTGAGGTCCGCAGCGACGTGCCGAGTGTGCAGAAGGTTTTGAATGAGGTGAAGTCACAGATCGACCGGATTCCCAGCTTTCCGGATCTGGCTGAGGAGCCGGCGGTGCAGCAGATCACTTTCCGGAACAAGGCGATTACTGTGGGCGTTGTGCAGGGGCCGTCAGTGGCGGCGGATGCGGAGCTGCAGCTGCGTGAAATTGCCGAGCAGGTGCGGGACGACCTGCTGGGTATCCCGGAGATTTCTCAGGCGGAGATCACCGGTGAGCGCAAGTTTCAAATTGATGTGGAGGTTCCGGAACGGACGCTGCGGGAATACGGCCTGACGCTGGGCGATGTGGCACGGCGGATCCGATCGCGAAATCTTGAGCTGCCGGGCGGCACGATTCGCGACCAGGGTGAGATTTATTTGCTGCGCGGCAAGGACAAGCGGGTGCTGGGGAGGGAGATCGCAGAGATCCCCCTGGTGACTCGACCTGACGGTGTTGTCCTGCGGGTCTCTGATTTGGGTCAGGTGCGGGACGAGTTTGTTGATACGACGTCGATCAGTCGGATCAACGGTCAGCCGGGTCTGGCGATTGACGTAACGGCAGCGTCTCGCGAAGACCTCCTGGCAATGTCTGATGCTGTGAAGCGATACATTCGTGAAAAGCAGCTGCCAGCCGGCTATTCGTTTACAGTGTGGGGCGATACATCGGTGGAGGTGCGTGACCGTCTGGATCTGTTGATTCGCAACGGTCTGCAGGGTCTGATCCTGGTGTTTGTGATTCTGTCTCTGTTTCTGGATTTGAAGCTGGCCTTTTGGGTGGCGCTGGGGATTCCGATTTCGCTGCTGGGTGCCTGTGCGGTGCTGCTGCAGTTTGATCAGACTTTGAACATGCTGTCGCTGTTTTCATTCCTGATTGCTTTGGGCATCGTGGTGGACGACGCGATTGTGGTTGGCGAGAACGTCTACACGCATCGTGCCATGGGCAAAAGTCCGTTGCAGGCAGCAATTGATGGTACAATCGAGGTGGTGCCGTCTGTCTTTTCTTCGGTGGCTACAACGGTGTTTGCATTTGTGCCCATGTTTTTTGTTACCGGAGTGATGGGTAAGTTCTTTGCCGTGATGCCACTGGCGGTGATTGCCATCCTGACGATTTCACTGCTGGAAGCCTGTTTTGCCCTGCCCTGCCATCTGGGACACGGCAATGGTCGTCCGTCGCCGCTGACGGGCTGGCTGAATGCGGGCACGACGTGGGTGCTGGAGACATTTTTGCGGGTTGTGTATGCGCCTGTGATTCGCTTCTGTGCGACGTTTCCGGCGATCACGGTCAGCGGTGCTGTGGCATTTCTGCTGCTGACGGCATCGCTGGTGACCAGCGGGGCAGTGCCTTCGATTTTCTTCCCCAAACTGGATGCTCCGGAAGTGATTGCAAAAGTGATCTTTCCTGACGGTACGCCGGCTCGGATTACAGATGCGGCGACATTGCGAGTTGAGCAGGCGATCCAGCAGATCAATCAGCAGCACAGTGTGCCCGGGCGCCCGCTGGTAAAGGTTACTCACCGCATGGTGGGACTTGTGCGGGACAACGCACCTGGCGGTGGTCAGACAACCGAGGGCAGCCATGCGGGATCAGTCTATGCGGAGCTGGTGGACAGCGGGCTGCGTGAACTGACCAGCGAGCAGGTGGTGCAGGCGTGGCGTGATGCGGTGGGCAGTATTCCTGGCGCGGAAACTCTGACCTTTGGTTCGCAGTCTCGCGGTCCGGGCGGTAAGCCGATTGAGTTCAAGCTGCTGGCGGCCACTGAGAATATGCAGCAACTGGAACAGGCGGTGGAGGAGACGAAGCAGCGACTGGCCGGGTTTCGCGGCATTTATGACGTCTCAGATGACTCGACGCCCGGTAAATGGGAACTGCAGCTGCGGGAAAAGCCGGGGGCAGTGGCGCTGGGAGTGCCGCTGGACAGTATCGCCAGAACGGTGCGGGCTTCGTACTACGGCGAGGAAGTCATGCGACTGCAGCGTGGGCGGCATGAAGTCAAGCTGATGGTGCGGTATCCTGAGTCGGACCGGCAGACACTGGCCAGGTTTGATGATATTCGAGTGGATGCGGGTGATGGCATTCAGCGTCCGATCACCGAGCTGGCAGATGTGAATGTGACGAGGGGCTATTCGGAAATCAACCGCATCGACCAAAAGCGTTCCATCACGATCTCAGCCGACATCAACGAAAAGCTGGGGAATGCCAAGGAGATTGTGGCCAGCATGAGAAGCGAGTTCATGCCGCAGCTGCTGCAGAAGTACCCGGGCCTGCGAGTTCGCTGGGAGGGTCAGCAGGAGCAGGATGAAGAGAGCGTGCAGAGTCTGGGGATCGGTCTGTTCGTGGCCCTGCTGGCCATGTACGTGCTGCTGACGATGGAGTTTACTTCGTATGGCCAGCCGCTGGTGGTGATGGCCGTGATTCCGTTCGGAATTGTTGGTGCTGTGCTTGGCCACTGGGTGATGGGACTGCCGCTGACGCTGTTCAGCACGCTGGGGCTGGTGGCATTGACTGGCATCGTCGTGAATGACTCCATCGTGCTGGTGGACTTTATCAACGGTGCGGTCCGCAGCGGAGTGCCGCTTGAACAGGCGGTGCTGCAGGCCGGCAGTCGGCGTTTCCGCCCGGTGCTGCTGACGTCGCTCACGACGATTGCCGGGCTGGCACCGATTTTGACCGAAACATCGTTCCAGGCACAGCTGGTCATTCCGATGGCGGCCAGTCTGTGCTTCGGACTGGCCACCAGCACGATTCTTGTGCTGGTTCTGGTGCCGGTGTTCTATTTGATTTACGCGCGAATTTTCGGAGTGTCTGTGGATGCTGTGACCGCCGCTGAACGCAGTGCTGACGAACTCGCGGGTAACCCGCCGGTGACGGCGGCACAGCCGACCGGCTGAACTGGTGCTGGCAAGCTGGAGTCCCCGCATGAATCTGCTGCTGCTGACCCTGTTGAGTGTGCTGCTGACGGATGAACGGCCCAATTCCGGTACCGTTTCGTCTGACTGGCCGCAGTTTCGCGGCACCACGGGCCAGGGGATTGCGCCGTCTGCCGACCTGCCGGTCAAATGGTCTGAGCGCAGGAACATCGTCTGGAAAACACCGGTCGAGGGAATTGGCTATTCGTCGCCGGTGGTCAGCGGTGATCGCATCTGGCTGACAACCGCCATTCCGGACAAAGGGCAATTGCTGGTACTGGTGCTGGACCGCGTCAGCGGCAGGCAGCTGCTTGAGATTCCCGTTTTTCAGCATGACAATTTGTGGGCGATTCACTGGAAAAACAGTCACGCCTCTCCGACTCCCGTGCTGGCCAATGGACGCTGCTGGGTGCATTTTGGTTCGCATGGCACTGCGGCTTTGGATGAGGACGGAAAAGTGCTTTGGAAGCAGCGACTGCTGTACTATCATCATCACGGCCCGGGCAGCAGTCCGGTCCTGAGCGGCGACACGCTGGTTGTCATCTGCGACGGACTGGATCATTCCTTTTACGATGACCGCGTGATTGCGGACCCGATTGCTCCGCAGTTTGTCGCGGGACTGGATGCCAGCACAGGCGACATTCGATGGATTACTCGGCGTGAGGGTCGCCATTCGTATGCCACACCGCTTGAGATCACCGTGTCAGGCCGCAAACAGGTGGTCTGTCCGGGCGGCAGCTTCGTGGCAGCCTATGCCCCGGAAACAGGGGCGGAACTGTGGCGAGTCCGGCACAATGGCTATTCACTGGTGCCTCGCCCGGTCTTTGGCCACGGCCTCGTTTTTGTGTGTACGGGCTACGATGAGCCCACACTGCTGGCCATCCGCCCGGACGGCAGCGGCGACGTGACCGACACGCACGTGGTCTGGAAATCTGAGGATGCAGTGCCGTTGAACCCGTCACCCGTGCTGTATGAAGATTCTCTGCTGACGCTCAGTGACAACGGCGTTGTTACGAAGTATGAGGCAACCACCGGCAAGGTGCGGTGGAAGAAACGCGTGGGCGGCAACTACTCTGCCTCGCCCCTGCTGGCCGGTGAGAAACTGTACATGCTGAATGAGTCGGGCACGACGCTGGTGGCCAGTGTGGGCGGCAGTTACAAGCTGCTGTCGCGTAATCTGTTGCAGGGCCGTACGCTGTCTTCGCTGTCGGCTGCCGGAAATTCGCTGCTGCTGCGCACCGACACTGATCTGCTGCGGATTGAAGGTCATGCAGACATCGAAGAATCGTCGCCTGCCCCGGAGGCCGACAAGCCGGCTGAGGACGGGATTAAAATCCGAGGCAGCGTGAAACAGCCAACTCCGTGATTCGCAGGTCACAGAAAGGGACAGACAGTGTCGCTGCCTGCTGAAATCACGCTGGAATCCGGTGCCCTGCCCTGGCTGGCGCTGTTTCTGCCGGCTGCTGTGCTGCTGGGGCGACAGGCCCGGGGCTTTGCAGCAGTCTGGCTGCTGCCCGCGATTGTCTGGGCGACCGGGTCATGGGTCACCGGGGACCGCGAACTGTACTTTGCCTGCAGTCTGAGCCTGGCGATGGCACTGATGCTGCAGGAACATCGGCAGCCGGCACTGCGAGGTTCGCTGCTGGCTTTGGCGCTGATCGTCGAATTTCTGCTGATTCGATTCCTGCAGCAGGCCACCAGCAAAGTACTGCTGATCGAGTCACTTTCAGCAGTCGGCATTCTGGTATTCGCCGCCATAGCGGCCCGCCTGAGCGGACCAGAAACAGCATCGCGGCTGTATGTCATCCTGCTTTCGTCACTGCTGTCCTGCTGGACTCTGGCGATCTGAAGCGATGGTCAGCCCAGCAGCTCTCGCAAAGGTGCTCCGTCGTCCAGCAGATACTGTGGTCGGCCGGTGGGGTCATTGATGGTGGTGGTCCGGGCATCAATTCCAAGTGTGCTGTACAGAGTGGCAAAGATATCCTTGTAAGTCACCGGCCGAGACGTCACGTCGTCACCCGTCCGATCCGTACTGCCGATGACCTGACCGGTCCGCAACCCGCCGCCAGCCAGCAATGCTGGCCCGGCCTGTGGCCAGTGGTGACGACCGCCGGTTTTCGGATCGATCCGCGGAGTACGACCGAACTCGCCCCACACCACAATCGCCACCTGATCCAGCAGACCGCGTTCGGCCAGATCCGTCACCAGTGCCTGCAGACCAAAATCGACAACAGGCAGCAGATTGCGCATGCGGGGGAAGTTGTCTGAATGCGTGTCAAAATCGCTGATGGACACACTGACACAGCGAGCCCCTGCTTCGATCAGACGCCGGGCCAGCAAGAATTTCCGCACCGACTCGGGACCCTCGCTGGTTGTCGACTGGCGACCACCGGACGCCGGAGCCGTGTAACGAGCAAGCGTCGCCCGATCTTCCCGCTCCAGATCCAGGGCGTCGGCCAGGCGTCCCGACAGCAGAATTCCGGCAGCCTGCTGACTGAACTGATCCATGGCATCCATCATGCCGGAATTGTCAGCACTGCGACGCAGTCGATCAAGACTTCCCAGCAGCTGCTGCCGATCACCCAGTCGCTGCTGCGTCAGGGCTGGATTCAGAGTCAGGCTGACCGTGTGGTCTTTCCCCAGCCGCGCCAGTTCGCCCTTCATCCCCGACTCCAGCTCGCGATGAAACATCTGCGAGATATCAGGGCGAAATGGCTGCACCGCCGGGCCCAAAAAGCCAGGCCGGGCACTTTTGCGAACAAGCGGCCGACCCTGCATCAGGTCGATGAAGGCCGGAGCCTGATCGGTACTGCTGCTGAGCAGTTTTGACACCACACAGCCCACCGCCGGACGACCGCCCAAAGACTTTAAATCCTTCTCAGCATATCCGCTCTGACACTGAAACGCATCATGCGCCCCGGCAGAACCCGTCAGCGATCGAATGAATGCAAAATGGTCAGCCAGCGCCGCGACTCGCGGCATCAGTTCGCAAACTCGCAGCTCTGGAAGCTTCGTTGCGATCGAATCAAATTCACCGCGAATCTCTACTGGGGCCTCCGGCTTCGGATCAATCGTGTCCAGATGGGGCGGACCGCCGTCCAGATGAATATTGATGATTGACCGCCGAGTCTGACTGCTGCCGGCCGCAGATTCAGCCTGCAGCAGCTGCGGCAGCGACACTGCCCACGGCCCCAGGGCTCCCACCTGGATCATTCCCCGCCGAGTCATTCGCTGGCTGGCTGCATTCAGATTCAGTCGGAACATCGGAAACCTCGCTGAAATTCGTACCCGCTGCCAGCACCCGAAAGCCACATCCGTCCGTCTGATTATCGACCAGCGTCCTCTGCCGGGGCAGCCGATTCGGCAAGCTGCTGCAGTCGCAACAGATCAATCTGCTGCCCGGCTGCCGGATACGGAAACTCACCCACACTCCATTCTTCCGTAAATGCGGCGGTCTGACCAGGCTCAAGTCGCTCACGCGGACCGATCGGCTCAAGCTCAATCATGCCGCCCTGCTGCGGATACCAGACAGACAGCGTCAGTCCGGCCGCCTCGTTGTAAACCCGATCAGGGTATGCGGCGAAACGCTTGATGAAGACTCGATTCGACGGCTGCACATAAGCCAGCCAGCCACCATACGTATCGAAGCCCAGCTTGGGCCGACGCGGCGGTGCCAGAATTTCCAGAAACCCGTCACGCTCACGAATCTGCTCGTCAACCGCCGCAGGATTGATCCCCTGTTCCTCGTACATCACGTACTTTGCAGGAAACCGACTGGGACGGGGCCCCAGCGGGATCACACAGATACCGCCGCCCGGCGAAAATGAGCGGCCCCAGTGGCAGTATTCCACGACGCGATCACTCACATTCATGATGACCTGCCGACATTCCAGCACCGCACCGCTGATCACCGGTGCCGCATCAACGGCAGCACGCCGGGCAGCCGGGCGCAGTCGAAAATCCCGCAGCAGCTGCACGCCGGTGGACTCATCACGCACACTGACCAGACGAGCCGATGCCGGACCGGTCAGCTCGCACGTCCAGGCCCCCGACCACAAAGCCGGATGCTTCGGAATTACCAGCTCAGGCCCGATATCAAACCGACCGGCGGACGCGGACGGCGGATTCCCCGGCCGCCAGTTTCGCTCTCGCTCATCCACAAACATCATGTCATGGCCAGCCACGTCAAAACTGATCACTCGCCCACCAGCCTCGGGACACAGCACAGCCCGCGTATTTCCCAGCTGCAGATGCACCGCATTCTGATATCCCAGAAACGGCGCAACTCGCGCCGATTCCTGTGGATTTCCAGGATAACTGGTGATCACAGCTTCATTGAAGGCATCACGCACTTCCGAAGCATCACTGTTGCCAAACTCCGTCCGCTGGATCATCAGCAGCAGCACCAGCCCCCGCACGGGATCCACCCATGCCTGAGTTCCCCAGGCGCCTCCATGACCGAACGTGCCGGGAGACAGCAGTCTGGTCACACCCTGAGGCTGCTGCACCACACACCAGCCCAGCCCCCAGGCATTGCCCGGAGTAAACCCGGTCACGAGGTCACCGGTTTGCGGCTGCAGCATCTGCCGCACCAGCGTGCTGCTGCCCGTCACCTGAGTACCGCGTCCCTGCTGCTCACGCAGCACGGCCTGAAAAAACTTCGCCATGTCGTCTGCCGTTGAATACAGCCCGCCCGAGGGATTAGGCATCCGGAACTGAGTGGGATCAGGAATCTCAACAGCCTGCAACAGTGCCCCCTCACGTCCCGGACGATACGTTACCGCCAGTCGCCCGGCCTGCTCCGCTGTCAGCACAAATGCCGTATCCTGCATCCCCAGCGGCTGACAGATCTGCTGTTGCACGAACTTTTCAAACGGCATGCCGGAGACCACTTCCACAATTCGCCCGGCCACCGTCAGACCACTGCTGTACTGCCAGCGACTGCCTGGTGCTGCCTGCAGGGGCTGCGCGGCCAGAGCATCGACTTCCTGCGCCAGCGTGCGATCTCCGTTCAAACCGGACGAGCCTGCCAGCCCCGCCGTATGTGTCAGTACATCGGCAATGGTAACGGCCCGTGCGGGTGTACCGTCCTTGAGTTTCAGCTGGCCAAATGCCGGCAGGTATTTTGAGACGGGATCAGCGGGCTGTACTTTTCCGGCAGCCGCCAGCTTCATTAAAGCGGCTGCAGTCACGGGCTTCGTCATGGATGCCACACGAAAAATGCTGTCACGGGCCATCGCACGTCCGGCAGCCAGATCGGCCTGACCATGCGCCGTTGCCAGCACCACGGAATCGGCATCGGCAACCAGCGTCACAGCTCCGGAAATTCGCCCGGCTGCAATCAGCCGTGACATCTCAGCAGCAACCCGGCTTTCCAGTTCGCCCGACCACTTTTCAGCCTGAGCAAAAACCGGGGCAGAACAGGCAATCAACAGCACAGCAGGCAGCAGTCTTCGAAAGCCGGTCAGCAGCGAATTCAACATAGGGAAATCCAGCTCAGAAAAAACAGGGGTCAGGAAACAGGATCGGCGGCAGGCAGTTCAAAAATGTGAATGGGTGACGTGTTGCCAGGGTAGATACCTTCGCGGGCCATGGATTTCTGCTGGCCGTAAGTGCCTTCATTCGCCAGCACCGCGACCTGGCGGCCCAGCGGATGCAGCGCCACACTATGGCAATTTGCCAGCGGCTGAGGATTCTGGCAGAACGGCGTCTCAGCGCCGATACGATGCAAAAAAAATCGCCCGCGACCAGGCTGACCGCTGCAGACACCCATCCAGTAGTCCTGCGGATGCCACAGCACCTGATGCACGAAGCCATCCTGATTGTCTCCCAGCCTGAGCTGCTGTATGACAGCGCCATCTGTGGCGCTGATCAGTTGCAGGGCCGGAATTCCCTGCACAAAACCGCCGTTCTCAGGGATACAGCCGGCGGCGGCCAGGACCGAGCCGACACCGTTCCACGCCAGCCACCGCACACCACCGACTTCCTGGATGTACGACAGCCTGTAGAATTCCGCCGCTTCCCAGGTCAGCAGCAGACTGCCATCCCGCAGGTCGAAAATCCGGATTCCGCCCCGCAGATCTCCCAC
>Ga0172373_10005688_pt1 | contig 16986 bp, 12 predicted proteins | sample Lak10m_2_FD_114546 | JGI IMG/M metagenome (GOLD analysis project Ga0172373, IMG submission 114546) | Freshwater microbial communities from Kabuno Bay, South-Kivu, Congo - kab_092012_10m | ecosystem: Environmental > Aquatic > Freshwater > Lake | place: Democratic Republic of the Congo...
CCAGGAAGGCGCTTCCTGGCGCGGCTGATAGGCATCGAATTTCTCATAAACCACGCGGCTGCCGGAATTGTATTCGCCGGCAATGAAGCGATAGGGGCCGGAGCCGATCATCTCCGTCACGCCGCGATTGGGATCGGTCTCCGCCAAGCGTTCTGGCATGATGAAAGGCACGGATGAATCGGGCTTCGCCAAAGCATCCAGCAACAAGGGAAAGGCGCGCTTCAGGCGGATTTCGATGGTGCGGTCATCCACAGCGCGCCAATCATCCACCTGGCGTATCAGCAATTGCCCATAAGGTTCGCGCGCGCACCAACGCTTGAGGCTTGCGATGCAATCTCTCGCGCGCACTGGTTCGCCATCATGGAAACGCAGCCCGGCGCGCAGCGTAATGCGCCAACGCTTGCCGTCATCCAATACTTCCGCCCCTTCGGCCATTTGCGGCTTTGGTTTCAGTTCCGCATCCACGCCGTAGAGCGTGTCAAACACATGCCAGCCATGATTGCCGGTGACGGTGGCGGTGGTGAAGACCGGGTCCAGCACGCTCAGATTGGCTTGCGGGACGAAGCGCAGCGTTTGCGCGCGCATATCCTGGGCGACAACGGGCGCGGGCAAGGCCGCTGCGGCGCCCATGGCCAGCATGGACCTGCGACTGATACCGGGTGCTGTCATTGGAAGTTTCTCCCTGTCAGGTCTTGTTACGGGCAGTCTGGAACCTCTCGCGCCAATGTGCCAGCCCAGGGTTTGGCTTGGGCGCGGCCCGCCTGTATCGTGATGGTGCATGCCCCCCGCCCAAGCCCCCTCAGGCCCGATTCCCGATGCCAGCGGTGCGACGCCCGCCATGGCGCAATGGTTCGCCGCCAAGGCCGCGCATCCGGATGCGCTGGTGTTCTTCCGGATGGGCGATTTCTACGAGCTGTTCTTCGCCGATGCCGAAGCTGCCGCCGCCGCGCTTGATATCGCGCTTTCTTTCAGGGGGGAGCATCGTGGCCAGAAGGTCGCCATGTGCGGCGTGCCGGCCCATGCGCATGAAAGCTATCTGGCACGCCTGATCCGCCAGGGTTTCCGCGTTGCCATTTGCGATCAGATGGAAACACCTGAGCAGGCCAAGGCGCGGAAGGCGCCGACCATCCGGCGCGATATCACGCGGCTGGTGACGGCCGGCACAGTCACGGAAGAAACCCTGTTGGAAGCGGCGCGCCCGGCCTGGCTTTTGGCGCTCGCGCCTTCGGAAGACCGCGTGGGGGCCGCCTGGCTGGATGTTTCAACCGGCGCCTTTGGCACGGAAACCCTGCCGCGCGCGGATATCCAGGCGCTGCTGGCGCGGCTGGAACCCGCTGAAATCCTGGCGCCGGAAGGCGTATTCGAAGGCGAAGTGGCGGCGCGCATCACCCCGCTTGACCCGCCCCGTGATGCTGTGCGGCGGCTGGCCGAGGCGTTTGATGTCTCCACCCTGGATGGGTTTGGCAGTTTCAGCGCCGAGGAACTCGCCGCCGCAGCCATGGCCTTGGAGTATGTGCGGGCCACCCAGGCGGGCGCCTTGCCGCGCCTGGCGCCGCCGAGCCCCATGGGTGGGCGCGGCCTTTTGCAGATGGATGCCGCGACGCGGCGCAGCCTTGAAATCCTGAAAAGCGAAAGGGGGGAGGCGCGCCATTCCCTGCTCGCCGCCGTGGATCGCACTGTCACCGCTGCCGGTGCACGGGAATTGGCGGCACGCTTGGCCTCGCCTTTGGCGGAAGCCGGACCAATCCTGGCGCGGCATGAGGCGGTGGGCTGGATGCTGGCCGCACCTTCTGAACGTGCCGCGCTGAGGGCCGCGCTGAAGGGCTCGCCCGATATGGCGCGGGCGCTGGCGCGGCTATCGCTTGATCGTTTCGCGCCGCGCGATCTGGCCGCAATCCGCGATGGGCTCGCGCGGGCTGAGGCGATGGCGGCGGCGCTTGATGCAGCAGGCGGGCTGCAACCCGCCTTGATTGAAGCCGCGCGCGGCGCGCTGGTGCCGGAAGCCTCACCGCAGGCGGAATTGCAGCGTGCGCTTGCCGAAGCCCTGCCGGCGCGGCTGGAAGATGGCGGGCTGATCGAGGCTGGCTATGACGGCGAATTGGATGCGCTCAGGCGATTGCGCGATGGCGGGCGGGACCAGATTGCGGCGCTGCAATTGGATTTGGCGCAGGCATGGGGCGTCGCGGCGCTCCGTATCCGCCATCATCAGCAATTCGGCTTCCTTGCAGAAATGGCTTTGGCAGCGGGCGAGAGATTGCTCCGCGCCGCCATCGCGGAAGGCCCCAATTGCCCGATCCATCGCCAGACCATGTCGAATGCCATGCGCTTTACTTGCCCGGCGCTGGCCGAGCTTGACCGGAAGGTGGCGGAAGCGGGGGATCAGGCGGCGCGGCGGGAACGCATGGTCGCGCAGCATTTGCGGAAGCTCTGCCTGAATGCCGCGCCCGGCATCGCGGCGGCAGCAGCGGCGATGGCGGAATTGGATGTGCATGCCGCCGCCGCTGAATTGGCCGCGGGTGGCGGCTGGTGCAGGCCGGAAATCACACAAAAGCCGGATTTTGCCATCAAGGCCGGGCGGCACCCGGTGGTGGAAGCCGCCCTAGCCCGCGCGCGCGGCCCGGCCTTTGTGCCGAATGATTGTGATCTATCGGCGGGGCAGCGGCTTTGCCTGCTGACCGGGCCGAATATGGCCGGCAAATCCACTTACCTGAGGCAAAACGCGCTGTTCGTGATTCTGGCGCAAGCCGGGCTTTTTCTACCCGCCGAGGCGGCGCGGCTTGGCCTGGTGGATCGGCTTTTCTCCCGCGTGGGTGCAGCGGATGACATTGCCGGCGGGCGGTCCACCTTCATGGTCGAAATGGCCGAAACGGCGGCGATATTGAACCAAGCCAGCGCGCAATCCCTGGTGGTGCTGGATGAGGTCGGGCGCGGCACCGCCACCTGGGATGGGCTGGCGATTGCCTGGTCAGTGCTGGAAGCGCTCCATGACCGCATCCGCTGCCGCACCATCTTTGCCACGCATTTCCATGAATTGACGTCACTGGCCGCAAAATTGCCGGAACTGACGCTGGCGACCATGCAGGTGCGGGAATGGCGCGGGCAGGTGATTTTCCGCCACAGCGTGGGCCCCGGTGCCGCCGAGAAATCCTGGGGCCTGCATGTCGCGAAGCTCGCTGGTGTCCCGCGTGAGGTGCTGCGCCGGGCAGAGGCTGTGCTGGCCTCGCTTGAAGCCCGCGCCAAGGGGCTTGACCCCCTGGCGGAAGAATTGCCGCTTTTCGCGCGCCCCGCCCCTGCCGCCGCGCCATCCCATCCCGCTTTGGACGCGCTTGCAGGGCTTGATCCCGATACACTCAGCCCGCGAGAAGCGCAGGAGTTTCTCTACCGCGTTAAATCGCTTTTGGAGACTGTTGCAGCGCCGCCGGACACGATACTATGACAGCAATGAGTCTCTCCGAGGCCTTCCCCGAAATCTCTCTGCCGGCACGACAGCGCGGGTCGCCTCACCCTGGCATTGTTTCTGAACAGCCCCTGGTGCTGATGGATTTGGTCGCTCAATTGCTGCCGGAAGGCCAGCCGATTGCGCGCGATGAGGCGTTAGCGCTGCTTCGCAGGCATTTGGGGCGCATTCAGGCGCGTGTGCAGGAGGCCTTTGAGGCACGCGAATTATCGGGCCTCGCTGCCGCGCGCTGGTTGGCCGCGCTCACTGATACGCTGATGGTTGGCATTCACCGTTATACCGAGGCGCTGCACTCGCCGGATCGTGGCGAGAAACCTTATGCCTTGGTGGCGACCGGTGGTTATGGCCGTGGCGTGCTTGCACCCTTTTCCGATATTGATCTTTTGTTCCTGACCGATAACAGCATGGGCGCGCGCGGCAGGAAGGCAGTGGAGTTTATGCTCTATCTGCTTTGGGATCTTGGGCTGAAGGTTGGGCATGCGACGCGGTCCCGCAGCGAATGCTTGCAGGAAGCGAAACGCGACGCGACGGTGATGACCGCGCTTTTGGATGCGCGGTTGGTCGCGGGCGATCCAGCGATTTTCGCTCGCTTTGATGAGGCGTTTCGCGCGGCGCGTGCGCGGACTGGGCTGAAACCCTTTCTGGAAGCGAAGCTTGCAGAACGCCAGAACCGCCATCGCCGCTATGGCGATAGCCCCTATGTGGTTGAGCCGCATGTGAAGGAAGGGCGCGGGGCGCTCCGCGATCTGCAAACGCTTTATTGGCTGGCGCGTTATGCCTTCAATGTGCAGCGCATGCCGGAACTGGTCGGCCCCAATAGCCCAGGCGGCGGTTTGCTGACGGCGAATGAAGCGCGTGCCATTCGTCGCGCCTGGGATTTCCTGTGGACAGTGCGCTTTCATTTGCACCTGGTCACGGGCCGCGCGGAAGAACGCCTCACCTTCGATCTGCAGCCAGTTGTAGGCGCGCGCATGGGCTATACGCGGCGCGGGCTTCAGGATGGCGTTGAACGCTTCATGAAGCATTTCTTCCTGACCGTGCGCGATGTGGCGCGTTTCACGCGCATTTTGGAACCGGCCATCATGCGCGCCGCGCTTGGCCGCCCGGCCGTCATGCCTGCACCAGACAAGGCTTTGACTGAAGCAGGCTTTGGCCTGGCCGATGGCAAGATCATCGCCGCGCCGGGGTTCGATTTCACGGTTGAACCGGTGCTGATGCTGCGTATCTTCCGGCTTGCGCGGGATCGGGGATTGGATATCCACCCGCTCGCCTTCCGCGCCATTATTCGCCACGCGCGGCACCTCGCGCGGCTGCGTGGTGATCCGGCGGCGAGTGCGGAATTCCTTGATATACTTTCGGGCAAGGATCCGCATATCTGGTTAAGGATGTTGAACGAAGCCGGGCTGATCGCGGCACTTTTGCCCGATTGGCAGCGTATTGTCGGGCTGATGCAATTCGATACCTATCACGTGTTCACGGTGGATGAGCATACCATCGAAGCGATTGGCGTGCTCGGCGCCATGGAACGGGGTGAGCTCACGGAAATTGCCCCGGTTGCCAGTGAGCTAATCGGTCAGGTGCAATCCCGCCGCGCGCTGTATGTCGCGATGCTGCTGCATGATGCTGCCAAGGGACGCGGCGGCGATCATTCCGAATTGGGCGCGGAATTGGCGCTGCATATCTGCCCGGCGCTTGGCCTGACGCCTGAGGAGACGGAGACGGTTTCCTGGCTGGTGCTGCATCATTTGCTGATCAGCGAAACCGCCTTCCGTCGCGATATCGAAGACCCGAAGACGATCCTGGATATCGCGGAGACAGTGCAAAGCCCGGAACGTCTCAGGCTGCTGCTGGTGCTGACGGTCGCTGATATGCGCGCGGTCAGCGCCAAGGTCTGGAATGGCTGGAAAGCAACGCTGCTGCGCGAACTTTACTGGCGCGTCGCTGAAGTGCTGGCGGGTGGTCTTTCCGTGCCGGAACGCGATGTGCGCGTGGCCCGTGCCAAGGACGCGGCGGCAAAGCTACTGGCCAAGCATCCGCGTGCCGCGGTGGATCACTTCCTTGGCCTTGGTTATCCCGGCTATTGGCTTTCCTTCGATCCCGAGACCCATGCGCGCCATGCGGCGATGATCGAGGAAGCCCGCGCCACCAAGGCACCGCTCACGGTGCAAACGCGGGTCTTGGAAAACCGTGCGGTCACGGAAGTGACGGTTTATTGCACTGACCATCCTGGCCTTTTCAGCAAAATCGCCGGCGCCTTGGCGGTGGCCGGCGCGAGTATTGTGGATGCGCGCATCCATACCATGACGGATGGCATGGCGCTCGATACCTTCTGGGTGCAGGATTACCAGGGCGGGCCGTTGGATGCGCCGCATCGCCTGGCGCGACTTTCCGTCCTGGTGGAACAGGCACTTTCGGGAAGCCTCAGGCTTCGTGATGAAATCCGCAAGCTGAAACGCGAACCAGCCCGGCTGCGCGCCGTGACGGTGCCACCGCGCGTCGTGATCGATAATCACGCTTCCAATACGCATACCGTCATTGAGGTGAATGGACGCGACCGCCCGGGGCTATTGCATGACGTGACCGCAGCCATGAGCGATCAGGGCATGCAGATCGCTTCCGCCCATATCACCACCTACGGCGTGCGCGCGATTGACGTGTTTTACGTGAAGGATGTTTTTGGCCTGAAGGTTGAAAATGAACGCAAGCTGACCGGGCTGCGCGCCGCGCTGGAAAAGGCGCTGGTGCCACCTGAGGTGGATGCGAAGGTCGCAGCGGGATGAGCGAGGGCTTCAAAAGCTTCGCGGAATTCTGGCCCTATTATTTGCGGGAGCACGCCAAGCCCGTAACGCGCGCACTGCATTTCACCGGCACAGGTGCGGGGCTTCTATTGGCTTTCGTCGCGCTGTTTTCAGGCAATTACTGGCTTCTGCTGGTGGCGCTGATTTGTGGTTACGGTCCCGCCTGGATCGGCCATTACTTTGTCGAGAAAAACCGCCCCGCCACTTTTCGCCATCCGCTGTGGTCGCTGGTCGCGGATTTTCGCATGTTCTTCTTTTTCATCACCGGGCGGCTTGGCAATGAGCTTCGCCGCCACGGCGTTGGTTGACGACCGCACACCGCATCAGGCGCGATTGCCCAATACGCTGCTGCGCAAAGGCAAGGCCACGCTGAAGCGCAGCCTGCGCGGGTCTGGCCCTATAGTGCTTTCAGATTGATCGCCGTCGGCTTGCCGCGTTCCTCGGCGACCTCAAAGGAAACCTTCTGGTTGTCCTTAAGCCCCTGCATACCCGCCTTCTGCACGGCGGTAATGTGTACAAACACATCCTTGCCGCCACCATCCGGCAGGATGAAGCCAAAGCCCTTAGTGGCATTGAACCATTTCACAGTGCCATTCGGCATGACGTGAGCCCCTATTGTTATGACGGCGGTTACCCCGCCGCTTCGCCAAGATTCTACGAAAATCAGACAATTTTCGCCGGGGCTGCGTCAAGCTTTTTGCGCAAGCCAGGCGCGAATTTCCGCATTATGCTCGCCCAGATCAGGGGCACGGCGGGTAATGCGCGCGGGTGTGGCTTCCAGCCGCAAGGGTGAAGCCAAATGCTGGATTGGGCCGCGTTCGGGGTCCGCAAAACTGCTGACCAGGCCCCGCGCCTGGCCCTGCGGATGCGCCAGGGCCTCATCATAGGACAGCACGGGCTCGGACGGGATGCCGGCCTTGCCGAGCGCGGCCAGCCATTCGGCGCTGGGGCGGGTTGTAAGAATTTCCTGCAAAATCGCGATCAGCGCGTTGTTATTGGCCACGCGATCCGCATTGGTCTTGAAGCGCGGATCGCCCGCCAAATCTGGCCGGCTGATGACGCCACAGAGCGCCTGCCAGAATTTCTCCTTGGAAGCACCGAGGGTAATGTAGCCATCGGCCGTCTGAAATACGCGATAAGGCGCCGATCCGCGGTGCGATTGCCCAAGGCGCGACGGGCGCGTGCCATGGGCAAAAACATGCGCGGCCTCATAAACGCCGAGCGCCACGCCGGCTTCGAACAGGGATTGATCAATCCGCTGGCCCAGCCCGGTTTTCTCGCGCGCCTGCAAGGCAGCCAGCACAGAAAGGGCCGAAAACATGCCCGCCGTGACATCGGTAATCGCGATCGGCAGGCGATAGGGTTCGCCATCGGGCGGACCATTGCCGGCCATCAGGCCCGACATGCCCTGCGCCATCATGTCCAGGCCGCCATGATCCGCCCAAGGCCCGGTCTGGCCGAAACCTGAAATCGCGCACCAGATCAGGCGCGGATTGGCGGTGCTTAATGCCTCCCACCCCAAGCCGAGGCGGGCCAGCGTGCCAGGGCGGAAATTCTCCACCAGCACATCGGCGCGGAGCGCCAATTGGTGCACCAGTTCAATATCCTCAGGTTGTTTCAGATCGGCGGTGATGCTGCGCTTGTTGCGGTTCCAAACCGCGAAGGGCTGGCTGCGCCCATCCACAAAGGGCGGCATGCGCCGCGCATCATCGCCGCCATCGGGGCGTTCCACCTTGATGACATCGGCGCCCAGATCACCGAGCAGCATGGTGCAATAGGGGCCGGAGAGAAAATTCGTGAGGTCCAGAACAAGCAGCCCATCCAGCGCAGCGGTCACGGTGCTTTCGCTCCTTGATGTTCCGTGGTCGCGACGCGCCGGCGCCGCAGTTCTGAGGCAGTGATGCCGCCCTGGCCCCAATTATCCGGGTCAAGTTCTTCGATCAGCACAACAAAATCCTCGGCGCGCTTGCCAAGCGTTTCCACCAGCAGATCGGTCACCCCGGCGATGAGTTCGGCTTTCTTTTCCGGTGATGTCGGCGTTGCGCGGCGCGCCAGGGTGATGGTGACCAAGGGCATTATGTGTCACTCCAAAGGACCGGGGTTGGATTTCACCGGGCGGGGAAACCCTCAGCAGCCAGCGAAACCCTGTCAAGCAGCACTTCTTGGCGTATGCGGAGCTTCATTTGCACATTCGACACTTCTGCCCTTTCCATCCCATAGGTGAGCAGCGGAGCTTGACCGCGCCGGGCAAGGGGGTTTGAACGGCTTATGGCCGATTCACCATCCCCCCTCCCCGCGCTTGCCAGCCTGCTCGGCCCCGCCGGGCTGCTGACCGAACCGTCTGATCTGGCCCCCGCGCTGGCCGATTGGCGGAGCCTGTATCAAGGCCGGGCTTTGGCGCTGCTGCGTCCCGCCAATACCGCCGAATTGGCCGAAGCGGTGAGGCTGTGCAGCGCTGCCGGCATCGCCATTGTGCCGCAGGGGGGCAATACCTCCATGGTGGGTGGCGCGACGCCGGATGCTTCGGGGCGCGCGGTGATTGTCTCACTCGCGCGCATGAACCGCATCCGCGACCTTGACCCAGTGGATATGACCATGACGGCTGAGGCGGGCGTGGTGGTGAAAACCGCCCAGGAAGCCGCTGCTTCTGCCGGCTGCCTTTTCCCGCTTAGCTTCGGGGGTGAGGGCACGGCCATGATCGGCGGCGTGCTTTCCACCAATGCCGGCGGCAACAATACCGTGCGCTACGGCAATGCGCGGGAATTGATGCTGGGGCTGGAAGTGGTGCTGCCCGATGGCAGCATCTGGCATGGCCTGAGGCGGCTCCGCAAAGACAATACCGGCTATGCGCTGCGCCATGTTTTTGTGGGTGCCGAGGGCACGCTTGGCATCATCACCGCTGCGGTCTTGAAGCTTTTCGCCCGCCCCCGCGCCAATGAGGTGATTTTCGCCGCTATGCGTGATGCCGAAGCGGCACTCGGCCTGTTCCGCCGCTTTCGTGACAATGACGAAAGCGCGATCCGTGCCTTTGAATATATGTCGGGCGATGGCGTTGACCTGACGGTACAATTGATCCCCGGCGTCACCCTGCCGGTTGCGGAACGCGCGGCCCATTATGCGCTGATTGATTTGGCCTCCACCCGACCTGATGCGGATTTGCGCGGCCTGGCGGAGCTGGTGCTGGCGCCCGCCATGGAATCCGGCGAAGTGCTGGATGCCGTGCTGGCCGAAAGCGAAGCGCAGCGTGCCGCCATTTGGCGGATTCGCGAAGAACATACCGAAGCGCAGCGCAAGGCCGGCGCTTCGGTGAAGAATGATGTCTCTGTCCCCGTCTCCCGCGTGCCGGAGCTGATCGAACGTGCTTCGGCGGCCTGCCGCAAGCTGATCCCGGGCATTCGCCCCATGCCCTTCGGCCATATGGGCGATGGCAATATCCATGTGAATCTGGTGCAGCCCGAAGGCGCTGATCCGGCGGCCTTCCTGGCGCGCAGCCATGACATCATGGATTGCGTGAACGACGTGGTGCGGGATTTGGACGGGTCTTTCAGCGCGGAACACGGCATCGGGCAGCTCAAGACCGACATGATGGAAGCATGGCGCGGGGGCGCGGAGCTTGCCGTGATGCGGCAGATCAAGGCGGCGCTCGATCCCAAGGGCCTCATGAACCCCGGCAAGGTGCTGCCCTGAAGCCGCTTTCGGCACTGGCGCCAAGCGGGTAGGGTGGCGTGGCCGATGACCCTGCTTGACCGATATCTTTTCCGCCAGCTTGCGCTGGCCCTGCTTGCCGTAACGGTGGGGCTGGCGGCGCTTGTCTGGCTGACGCAATCGCTGCGCTTCATTGAATTGGTGCTGGATCGCGGCTTGTCGCTCGCGGTATTTTTCGAATTGACCAGCCTTTTATTGCCGTCCTTCTTTTCGGTCATTCTGCCGATCACGACCTTTATAGTCATGCTGTTCGTGCATTTGCGCCTGGCTGGGGACCGCGAATTGGTGGTGATGCGGGCTGCCGGGCTTTCCAATTGGCAGATCGCGCGCCCGGCGATGGCGCTTGGGCTTTTGGTGGTGGCCGTGATGGCCCTTTTGAATTTTTGGCTGGTGCCACTGAGCCACACCGCCTTCCGGCAATGGCAGTTCGAAATCCGCAACCAATTGGTGGGCGTGCTGGTGCAGGACGGGGTTTTCTCTACCCTCGGCAATGACCTGACTGTCTATGCCCGCAAGCGTGATCCCGATGGCACGCTGCGCGGCATTTTGGTGCATGACCAACGCGAAGCCAGCGGGGCGGTGACCATCCTCGCGCAGGCCGGGCGCATCGGGCAGGGGGCGGATGGGCCGCGTGTGACGCTTTACGATGGTGTGCGCCAGCAGATGGAAAAGGGCGCCGCCGGCGCGCCGCCGCGGCTGACGGTGCTGAGCTTTTCCGAAAACAGCGTTGATCTGGCCCGCGTGGCGCGCAGTGAGGAAACGCGGAGCCGCGACAGCCGCGAGCGTTCGATCGCCGAATTGCTGGATCCCGATCCTGCTGAGGCTTTGCGTCCGCGCGAACTCAGACGCTTTCGGGCTGAGGCGCATCAGCGCATGGCAAGCCCAATCACAGCGTTTTCCTTCGCGCTGGTCGGGCTTGCGGTGGCGCTCACCGGGCAATTCCGCCGACATGGCGGTGGTGTAGGCGTGGTGATGGGTGTCGGCATCATGGTGGCGCTGCTGGCGCTTGGCCTGACCATCGGCAATGCTGCTACTCGCCGTGATGGGTTGATTTGGCTGATCTGGCTGCATGCCATCCTGCCGGGTGTAATTTCGGCTTGGTGGCTTGCTGGCGCGCCTGGCCTGCCACGGAAAGCGCCCCCGCGTGAGGCGCTGCCATGACGCTGCCCATCACGCTCATGGCCTATGTGGCGCGGCGCTTTGCCGGCATGGCGCTGCTGATGGTACTCGCGCTTTCCATGCTGGTCGCGCTGTTTGACCTTATTGAATTGCTGCGCCGTGCCGCAACAAGGCCTGAGGCGAACTTTGCGCTGGTGTCACAAATCGCTGCACTGCGTGTGCCCTATGTGGCGATGCAAATCCTGCCCTTTGCCGTGCTGCTCGGCGGTATCATTGCCTTTTGGCGCCTCACGCGTTTTTCCGAATTGGTGGTGGCGCGCGCGGCGGGGGTTTCCGCCTGGGGCTTTCTGGCCGGGCCAGTGCTTGTCGCGCTGCTGTTGGGGCTTGGCGCCAGCATGGCGCTTTCGCCCTTGTCTTCCGCCATGTTGGCGCGCGCGGAAAGGCTGGATCAGCTTTATCTCCGCAATGTTGGCGGCATCACGGCGCTGGCTGGCGGCCGGCTTTGGCTGCGGCAGGCCGATGATGGGCTGCAGCCCCAAGGCGTTGCCATCATTTCGGGCCGGCCGGTTGTAACGCGGGAATCTCGGCCTGATGAGGCGCTGCGCTTGGCTGAGGTCAGCGTTTGGCGCCTTTCGGCGGAAGATCGCCCCTTGGCGCGCATCGAAGCGACATCGGCCTTGCTCCAACCCGGACGCTGGCGCATTGAAGGTGCCAGGGTTTTTGGCGCGGATCGCTCGGCGGGCGCGCCGCAGAGCCTGGATTTCCCGACCGAATTGACGCCTGAGCGGATCGAGAATTCCTTCGCAAGCCCTGATACGCTTAGTCTTTGGGCCTTGCCGGAATTCATCACGGTTTTGGAAAACGCCGGGTTTTCCGCCATTCGCCATCGGCTGCATTTCCAATCGCTCTTGGCATTACCGCTGCTTGCTATTGCCATGGCGCTACTGGCGGCTGGTTTCTCTATGCGCTCTGCCCGGCGCGGCGGTGTCGCGCGCATGATCGCGGGCGGGGTGAGCGCTGGCTTCGCGCTTTTTGTGCTGGACAAGATCACCGGTGAGTTTGGTGAAGCAGGTACCTTGCCTGTGGTATTGGCAGCCTGGGCGCCGGCGGGCGCCGGATTCCTGCTAGCGGCCGCGCTGCTGCTGCATCTTGAGGATGGGTAGAATGTGGCGCCGGGTCGCTAGAATCATTTTGGTGATGCTGGTTGCTTTGGGGCCAGTCGAAGCCTTGGCGCAGGCGACGGTGCTGCCCCCGATTACGGCGCCCGCGCCCATTCGGCCGATCCTGCCATCCGAAGCCCCTGCGGCAGCACCCGCACCCGCCGCATCGGCACCCTCGGAGCCTGTCACCTTCACCGCCGATGAAGTGCAGTACGACCAGAACGCGGCGCTGGTAGTGGCACGCGGCCGAGTGGAAGCCTTTCAAGGCGGGCGGATCCTGCGCGCGGATGAGCTGACCTATAACCGCAACACGGGTGTCGCGACAGCGCGTGGCAATGTGCAGTTGATTGAAGCGGATGGACAGGTAATGTTCGCCGACAGCGCAGAGCTTTCCAATCAGATGCGCGATGGCGTCCTGGAAGGCTTGCGCGGCTACCTGCTGCAGAATGGCCGGATTGCGGCGACGGGTGCGCGGCGCACCGATGGCACGATCTTCGATCTTTCACGCGTGGTCTACACGGTTTGTGACCCTTGCAAGGAAGACCCGCTGGCGCCGCCCATCTGGCAGTTGCGCGCGCGTACAGCCACCTTGGATCGCACGGAACAACAAGCGCGCTATCGCGGTGCCTCGCTCGATATGGCTGGTGTGCCGGTAATTTGGTTGCCCTATTTCCAGCATCCGGATGGTTCTGCCGCACGACAATCCGGCTTCCTGAGCCCAAGTTTCGGCATTACCAAATATCTCGGCGGTTTCATTGAAACACCCTATTACTGGGCGATTGATGAAAGCCAGGAATTGGTCCTGCGCCCCACCACCTCGACCCGTGTCGCACCTAATCTTGGGCTGGATTATCGGCGGCGCTTCAACAATGGCGAGATTGAGGTCCTGAGTTCTGCCGGCCATCTGGATGGCCGCGATGGTACGGAAGAAGGCTTTGCGGGCCATGTTTTTGCCAAGGGCCGCTTTTCCCTGGATGAAACCTGGCGTGCCGGGTTTGACCTGAACCGCGCAAGTTCCGAACAATACCTCCGCATCTATCGCTATGGGGCACAGCGCGTCCTGCCGACAACGCTTTTAACCGAGGGTTTTTGGGGCCCTGAGGGTTTTGCGCGGTTTGATGCCCGCGCCTATCAGGGCCTGCGGCGGACCGATGACATCAGCCGCATCCCCCTAGTGCTGCCCAATATCTATGCCGATTGGGAATCGTCGGAGGATTCACTTGGCGGGCGTTTCACGATTGATACCTGGAATTTCGCTGTCTTTCGCGGTACCGGCACCAGCACACGCCGCGCTGCAACGCGTATGGGATATGCCCTGCCGCGGATGGATGATCTGGGCGGCATCTGGACGCTTCGCGCACAGAGCGATCTGGCAGCCTATGATTTTGAGGATATCAACCTTGCCCCCAATTTCGCGACCGGCAGCGCCAATGGGCAAAGTGCTGCGGCGAATATCCGCGCAGCATTGGATTGGCGCATGCCGTTCCTGCGCGATGGTGGCGATTGGGGCCGTCAGGTGATTGAACCGCGCGTCCAATTGGTGACCGGCCCCATGACGGGCAGCCAGTACCGGATTCCCAATGAAGACAGCATCGTCTTTGACTTCACCGATGCCAATCTGTTTTCGCTCAACCGCTTCACCGGGCGTGACCGCCAGGAAGGCGGCACGCGCGCCGATATGGCGCTGCGCGGCGCCTGGTTCCTGCCGGAAGATCGCCAGCTTGAAGCGGTGGTCGGACGATCCTTCCGTGTTCAGGAAGATGGCGGTCCCTTCTACCCCTATAGCGGCTTGGAAAATCGTGCATCTGATTGGGTGAGCCGACTGACATTTCGCCCAAGTTCTTGGATTGATCTGACCGGCCGCGCGCGGCGCGGTGGGGAAAGCTTCGCCGCCCGCGCCTATGATGTCAGCGCTACGCTGCGCCCAACCAATGATACAGGCTTCACCCTGGGCTATTTGGAGGCACCGCCGATGCCGTTTCTCAATCCCGTGGCGCAGCGCGAGGAAATCTATTTGGGCGCCAGGCAGCGTCTTGGCTTTTGGCAAGTCAGCGCCTTTGGCCGTCAGGATCTCCAGCTCAATCGCCCGGTAGCCCTTGGCGTTTCAGCGATGTATGAGGATGAGTGCTTCATTTTTGAAACCCGTTTCGTCAAGCGCTATGCTGAAGATCCTGCGACAGGCGACCTTTACCCAGGGGCCACGGTGTTGCTGTTCCGCTTTGGCTTCAAGACCATTGGTGATTTCGGATTGAGGGCTCTATGAGCACTTGCGCTACCCCGCCCGCCGATGGCGGCAAATTTAGTGCGTTATCCGCTCACCCTTGCGCGCCGAGAACGCAGGTTAAAGTCTTGTTTGGCCGCATTTTCCGAGCGGGCAAGTGATTCCACTTGGCTTGAAAATGCTTTAAGGAAGCGATGATGCTCGCCATGACCTTTTCCCGAAAGCCCCTGCTGGCGCTGGCGCTGCTGGCCGCCCTGCTGATGCACGGCGCCCCAAAGCCGGCCTTGGCGCAAGCCGCAGGCGGCAGCGTGAACAGCATCGTGGCTGTCGTGAATGGCGATGTCGTGACGCGCAGCGAAGTCGAAAGCCGTCGCCGCTTGCTGGCGCTTTCGGCCGGCATGGCTGGCGATACTGGTGCACAAGGCGGGGATCAAATCCTTCGCCTGCTGATTGATGAGCGGCTCCGTATTCAGGAACTAAGTCGCCGACGCGTTCTGGTGACGGATCAGGATATCGCAAGCTCGGTCGCCAATATCGAAAGCCGCAATGGGCTGCCGCCCGGCGGCGTGGTGCAGAATCTACGGCGCGCCGGCATCGAGCCGCGCGTTTTGTATGACCAGATCCGTGCGCAGATCGGCTGGGCGCGGCTATTGCGCGGCATGCTGGGCGAACAGGCCAATATTCCGGAAGCCGAGGTGAATGAATTCCTCGCTGCTCAGCGCGCCCGGCTGGGCGAGCCCGAATTCCTGGTCTCCGAAATTTTCATCCCAGTCGAAAATCCCGGCCAGGAAGCGCAGGTCCGCCGCTTTGTCACTGACGTTATTCAACGCCTGCGCCAGGGCGTGCCCTTTCCCATGGTGGCGGCACAATTCAGCCAATCGCAATCCGCGATCCAGGGCGGTGCCATGGATTGGATGACAGGGGATCGGTTTGATCCGGCGGTGGCTTCCATCCTCAAGCAAATGCCAGAAGGCGCCATCAGCAACCCCATTCGCGTGCCCGGCGGCTTTGAAATCGTGTTGCTGCGCGACCGGCGGGTTTCGGGGCGTGATATGGCAACCGTCATGAATATGCGTCAGGTCTTCCTGCCCTTTGAAGGTCAGTTGAACCCGCAAGCGCCCACCGCGCAGCAATTGGCGCAGTTGCAGCGCGCGCAAACACTATCCGATCAGGCGCGCGGCTGCGAGGCGATGGATGCCGCCGCCCGTGGCAGCCCACGCCCTGCCGATCCCGGGCCAGTGCGGTTGGACAATATCACCCCGCCTGAATTGCGCGATCTGCTGGGCAGCCTGCCGATCGGACGCGCAACTCAGCCGATTATTTCCGTGGATGGCGCGCTGATTTTTATGGTGTGCGCGCGGGAAACGCGCAATCTGGCGGAAGCCAATCCACAGCAGGCCCGCGACATTCTGCTGCGCGATCGGATTGAATTGCTGTCCCGCCAATTGCAGCGGGATTTGCGCCGCCGCGCCCAAATTGAGATGCGCACGAACAACGCCGCGCGCCCAGGCTAAAGGCGTGACCACGCCTGCTTTGCCCAGCCTGAGCGATACCATCGCCCGGCATGGGCTTGATGCACGCAAGGCGTTGGGTCAGCATTTCCTGCTTGACCCCATCATCTGCGTACGCATCGCTGCCTTTTCTGGTGATCTTGCGGGGCGACATGTGCTGGAAGTGGGGCCGGGCCCTGGGGGTCTGACGCGTGCGATTCTGGAAACACCCGCCGCATCCGTTCTGGCGGTGGAATTGGATTCTCGTGCGATCATCGCCTTGCAGGAATTGGTGGCGGCCTATCCCGCGCGGCTTCGCGTGTTGGAGGCCGATGCGCTTGGCGTGGACCCGGCCACAGCCCTGCCCGCACCAAGGCGGATCATCGCCAACCTGCCCTATAATGTCGCGAGCCCCTTGCTGGTGCGCTGGCTGCGTGGCGCGGCAGCGCTGGAGGGCATGACGCTGATGTTCCAGCTTGAAGTGGCCGAACGCATCACTGCGGCACCCGCAACGCCTGCTTATGGGCGGCTTGCCGTATTGTCCCAATGGCGCTGCCGCTGCGATTTGCTGCTGCGCCTGCCGCCCGGTGCCTTCAGCCCGCCACCAAAGGTCTGGTCTGCTGTGGTGGGCTTCACGCCCCATGCGGAAGACCCGCCACCCGCGCTATTCGCGGCCATGGAAAAACTGACCGCCGCAGCCTTTGGGCAAAGGCGCAAAATGCTGCGCGGCGCCCTCAAGGCGCTTGGGGGCGCCGAAGCCTTGCTGGACCAAGCCGGCATCGCCGGGGATCGGCGCGGTGAGACACTTAGCGTGGCAGAATTCGATCGGCTGGCGCGGGTGCTGGCCGGACGAGGCTAAACCCAGCGCCTCACGCGCTTGCGATAGCCTTCGTATGCCGCGCCGAAACGTGTGCTGAGGTAGGCTTCCTCCTTCGTCACCACCAGCCGATCCAGGGCCAAATGGCAGATGGCCAAGGCAAGCCAGCCCCATAAATCACCCCAGCGCAGTGCAAAGCCCAGCACCACCACCAGAAAG